>Ga0187816_10000271_pt1 | contig 15103 bp, 13 predicted proteins | sample NC_wetland_sal_i_16_FD_132960 | JGI IMG/M metagenome (GOLD analysis project Ga0187816, IMG submission 132960) | Wetland sediment microbial communities from Neuse River Estuary, North Carolina, USA - SO4_1 | ecosystem: Environmental > Aquatic > Freshwater > Wetlands > Sediment | place: USA... | reverse complement strand
GCTGATCAGCAGGTCGGCGTTGCCGGGCGTCTCCGCCAGTCCGGGCCGGATCGACGCGGGATCGCGCCCGTCCAGCTCCGCCAGCCTGGCCGCCAGCTCGGTGAGCGGGCGGGTGGTCGGGGTCATGCTGATCACGGGCCAGGACGACGATCCGGGCACCTGCACGCCCCTGGCCAGCGCCGGGACCAGGCCGGCCTGCAGGAGCGAGGTCTTGCCGGCCCCCGAGGCGCCGGTCACCATGACCATCCCGGTCTCGGCCAGCAGGCCGGTGAGCTCAGCGGTCAGGCGTTCCCGGCCGTAGAACACCGCTTCGTGCGCCCGGTCGTACGGGAGCAGCCCGCGGTAGGGACACCCGCCGGTCCACGGCGGGGTCAGATGACCGTCGACCCCGGGCAGCCACCCGGTGGAGCGGCGCTCGATGGCCGCCAGTTCCTCGCGGATCAACCGCACGTCGGCCGACTGCCGTTCGACCTGCTCGCTGCTGGTCCGCAGCTCGGTCCCCTGCCCGCGCAGGCCGTCCTGGACCTCTCCGGCCGCGCGGGCCAGGTCGCCCAGCAGGAAGGCCAACTCGCCGAATTCGGCGCTCACCGCCTCGACCGCGGCGAGCACCTCGCGCTGGAGTTCCTCGCTGCCCGACTCGATCGCGGCGCGGAAGACGGTGCCGCCCGCGTCGATCTCCCGCAGGACCATGGCGATGTCGGATCGCACCTGCGCCGCCCTGTCGGCCTGGCCGTCGGCCGAGGCCAGGATCTGCCGCAGGCTCAGGTTGATTTCCCGCTGGACGTCGTAGCGCGACGGGCCGGCCGAGGAGTGCTCAGCCGGGGAATGCGCCGACCGGGCGTGCTCGAGCGCGCCGGCGAGCACGTCACCGAGGGCGGCGGCGCCCACCGAGGACAGGACCCCGATCCTGGCCACGGCCGAGGCGCTGGCCAGGTCTCCGGACGTGGCCAGCGCCGACCCGAACGCCGCCGCGCACAGCAGCGGCAGCACGGCCGGGGCCTGGATGTCGCGCAGTTCGTGGCGGCCGTTCCGCGAGGTCCGCAGCAGCCACTCGCGGATCCCGGCCTGGAGCCGCTCGACCTCCTCGAAGTCGCCCATCCCTCCACCCCCACGCGCACATATCGCCCCGAAGACGGCGGCAGCCTAGCCGGCCACATGTCCGCCCAACGCGATCTTTGGCGTAGTGTGACCAGCTGCGCCCCGATCCGCCCGGCATGTCCCGCACCGGGCGGAGGTCACGCCGGTTCTTCGCCGCGGACGGCGGCCCGGGTTTCCGGATGGAGCGCCTGGAGCAGGGGGTCCGAAGCCGCGCGAAGCCGCTTCACCGCGTCCTCGAGCCGGGCATCGGGCAACGCCGTCCGGCTATGCGCCGCGGCCGTCACCCCCAGCACGCGAGCCATCTCTCCGGCCAGCGCCTGGGCCTGCTCGAGGAAAGCCCGCGACACCTTCGCATCGATCAGGACCGGCGCACCCACCATCAGCATGATCATGTACGTCCGGAAGTCATCGGAGGCCGCCTGGCGGTCACCCGGGCCCAGCCCCTGCGCCACCGCCTGCGATACCTCGCGCGTCGTACGTTCGGCCTGGGCCACGATGATGGCCACCTGCGCACCGACCGCGCGGGCCCGGTCGTTGAACTGCCTGGCGCTGACCACCTGGTCGACGACCAGGACGGTGATCAGCAGCACGAGCAGCCCCGCCACGGTGTCGGTGGTCAGCGCGTGCCCGTCCCACCAGCGCCGCATCCCGCCGTCGGCCAGGTCGCCGATGACCAGCGCACAGGCGACCAGCGTGATGACGACCGCGGCGGCCCCGCCTTGCCAGCGTGAGAGCATTCCACGACGATAGTGCCGTGGCGTCCGAGGAGTTCACCAACGCGCACCCGGCTCTGGCGGAATTCTGGCACCCGGTGGCGCTGTCCGCCGACATCGGCCCGGAGCCCGTCGCGGTCCGTATCGCCGGCCAGGGCTGGGTGCTGGCGCGCCTCGACGGCCAGGTGACCGCCTTCGCCGACGCGTGCCCGCACCGGCGGGCCAGGCTGTCGGCGGGACAGGTCATCGACGGCGGCACCCTCCAGTGCACCTACCACGGGTGGCGGTTTGCCGTCGACGGCCGGTGCGTGCACATTCCCGCGCTCGAGGACGACGCGTCGATCCCGGACCGGGCCACGCTGCAGCGCCCGGCCGAGGTCACCGAGACCGGCGGCCTGGTGTGGCTCACGCCGAAGGCGCCGCGCGCCCCGCGGCCTGAGCTGGACCCGGGACCGCTGGGCGGTGACGGGATCGCGACCGTAATCCTCCCGGTCGTCCGGGTGGAGGCCAACGCCGCGATCCTCGTCGACAACTTCCTCGACGAGGCGCACTTCCCGTTCGTCCACGCGGCCACGATCGGGGGCGCGGGCCCCGAGCCCATCCCCAGGGCCGAGATCGACCGCCGGGGCCTGTCGTTCACCGCGGTCCGCGAGCACACGTTCACCAACCTCCTCGACCCGGCGGTGCAGGATGGCTCCCGGCCGGCGATCCAGCGCCGCCGGATGACCTACGGGTACCAGGCTCCGCTGACCGCGACGCTGCTCCTGGAGTTCCTCGACGCGGGAGGGTGGCAGTTCCTCACCTTTACCGCGCAGCCCGAAGACGCGCGCACGTGCCGCCTGTACATGACCGTGACCGGCCCCGGCCTGGATGACCCGGACGAGGCGGAAAGCACCGCCAAGTACGAGATGTCGATCGTCGAGGAGGACCTGGACCTGCAGCGGCGGGCCCTATCCGGCCTGGAGTTCCCGCTCGACCCCGCCGCCGAGCTGCACACCAAGGCCGACCGGATCTCCGTGGAGTTCCGCCGCGTGCTCGCCGCGGCCATCGACGGCTGAATCCGGGCACAAGTTACGAATATGCGCTTTCCCGACGCGATCGACGACGTCAGTACCTTCCCGCCGGACTGAGCGGACATCACGCCAGGTACGTTCGACTGGTGAAGGTGACGATCAGGGCCTACGAGGCGCGTGACGCGGCCGGTGTCGCCGATGTTTTCTATCGCTCCGTGCGCGAGGTGGCCATCTCGGATTACACGCCGGATCAGGTCAGGGCGTGGGTCCCCGAGCGCCCGGACGTGGAGCGGTCGCACCTGCGCTCCACGGACGGCCGCCTGACTCTGGTCGCCGCTGACGAGCAGGACCAGGTCGTCGCGTTCATCGACCTCGAGCCGGACGGGCACATCGATCGCCTGTTCTGCGCGCCGGAAGCGGTCGGCCAACATGTTGCCTCGCGCCTATACGCCGAACTAGAGGCGGCGGCTCGCGCGCAAGGGATCGGGCGGCTGTATACCGAAGCCAGCGAGCTAGCCCGGCGGTTCTTCGAGCGGAAGGACTTCATCGTGCTGGAGCGCCAGGACATGGTCGTCCGCGGCGTGCCCATTCACAACTACCGGATGGCCAAGGCGTTGAGTTGAGCCGATGGTTGCGACACCCTACCGCCGCTTCCGGCTGGGCTGCTGTCTTCTGTAAGGAATGGGCTGGAGGGACGGGAGTGCCCAGGGGCCAGAAGCAAGGGCCCTAACGCGCCGGCGGGTTCCGCGATCATGGCGGTGCCGATCTCGCGGAAGCCGATCCTGGCGTAGATCCGGGCGACGACGCCGTCGGCGGCGGACAGGAAGACGGTCTCCACCCCGCGCGCGAGCGCGTCCGCGGCCAGCAGCGCGGTCAGGGCCGCGGCGAGGCCGCGGCGGCGGTGCGTCGGGAGCACGCCCACGCCGGTGATCTCCGCGACGCCGCCGACCGCCTGGCAGCTTCCCGCCGCGACCGGGCCGTCGGGGCCGAACGCCGCGGCCAGTACCGACTGCCCGGATCGCAGCCGTTCGCGCAGCATCGCGATCGTGCCGGCGTCGTGGTCTGCGGCGATCTTGTCCCGCTCGGGCAGACCCGCCTCGCCGACGGCCGTGCCCTGGTGACCGAACGCCACCGCGGGCACCGCCCAGATCCTGTCCAGTTCCTGATCCTCGGGGGCGACGATGCGGACGGTGATCTCCGGGGGCGGCGGCGCGGGCAGCACCGGCGCAGGCTCGGCGAGCACCAGGAGCGGGTGCGGCACCACCTCGAGTCCTCCCTCGGCGGCCGCCGCCGCCATGTCGGGGGCGGCCTGCTCGATCCACTCGAAGGATTCGGGGATGATCAGCTCGCGCTGGCGGGCGCGGACCGCGCGGACGTCGGCGGCCGTGACCGGCGGGCGCCGCCCTCGCCTCGGCCGGGCGTAGTAGGGAAAGCCCGGGCCGGTGGGGATGAAGAGCACGAGGGGGCCGAATTCCTGGGCCCTGGCCCGCCGGCGCGGGACGGCGTCGCAGAACGCGTCAATCCGCTCAATGTCCTCGTAAGCTCTCACAGCAGTACTTACCCTATGGGGCCCGCCCGGGTAGTCAACCGCCTAACCGCGGCGCGTATCCCGACGTCACGCGCGCAGGACCGGGCCGGCCCAGGTCAGGGCCCGCAGGAAATTCGGTAGACCCGCGCGAACGCCGGGGCTACGGTGGCCCCGTTATGGCTGACACCGAAATGGCTGAGACCCACGCTGACCTGCCGACGAGCCTGACAAGGCTCACCTTTCACGGACCCTTGTCCGAGATCCGGGCCGGGCGCCTGGTCGACCGGCTTACGCGCGCCCGCCCCGCCACCGTGCTGGACGTCGGCTGCGGCTGGGGCGAGCTGATGCTCCGTATCCTGGACGTCCTGCCGGAGGCGACCGGCTTCGGCTTCGACACCGACGAGGGCGACCTGGCCCGCGCCCGGGACAACGCCCGGGCCCGCGGGCTGTCCGACCGGGTCACGTTCGCCCATGAATCCGGGGTCGGGACCACCCGCGGCCCGGCCGACCTCGTGCTGTGCGTCGGGTCGAGCCACGCGCTCACCGAGGCCGACCCGCCCGAGAGCGTTCCGGCCGGGCTGGCCGTCCTGCGCCGGCTGGTCACACCAGGAGGGCGGGTGCTGCTGAGCGAATCGTTCTGGCAGCATCCCCCGACCGAGGCCGAGCTGGCCGCCATGTGGCCGGGAACTACCGCCGGCGAGCTGCCCGACCTGCCCGCGCTGGTCGATCTAGCGGTCGGCGCGGGCTTCCGCCCGGCGTGGATCGAGACGGCCACGATGGAGGAGTGGGAGGAATTCGAGTCGGGCTACCAGTGCGACGAGGAGGAATGGCTGGCCACCCACGCCGGCCACCCGGAGGCCGCCCGGATCGCGGAGCAGGTCGACGAGCACCGTTCGTTCTGGCTGCGCGGCTACCGCGGCCTGCTCGGGCAGGCCTACCTCACCCTGGTCCCGGTCGCCTGATCACCCGCCGCGCGATCACGTGCAGCAGCGCCGCCACCTGGCGGTAGGGATCGGTCCGCCCGGCCTGTTCCTCGCAGGCGAGCAGGGCCTCCAGGTCCGGCGGCGGTTCGGCGTCGTCGGGCGCGGTGTCGGTGAAGACCCGCACCCCGTACCAGGCGGTGACCTCCAGACCGCAGGCCGCCAGCCGTGAGGTGAGCTCGCCCAGCCGGTCGGCCCGCGCGGTGGCCCCGATCCGGTTCGCGTAGGCGACGGACCCGAACGCGGCCGCGGCCGCCGTCCAGTCTCCCGCCAGCCCCGGCCGCATGGCCAGCGCGTCGCCGTTGCGGACCAGCAGGGACACGATCCCGCCCGGCGCCGTCAGCCCGGCGAGGACCCGCAGGACCGGACCCGGATCCGGCAGGTACATCAGCAACCCGTGACACAGGACGACGGCGAAGGGCGGAGCAAAGGGTCGTTCGGCCAAATTCTCGATCAGATCGCGCCGGACCCGCACCCGGGCGCGGACCTCAGCCGGCTCGGCGGCCACGTCCCGCTCGAACCGGGCCAGCAGCTCCGCCGAGGCATCCACCCCGGTCACCTCATACCCGCGCCGCGCCAGCCGTAGCGCCTGAGTCCCCTGACCGCACCCGCAATCCATGATCCGAACGAGCGGTGGCGGGAGTTCCGCGGCCAGCTGACGGGTGACGAGTTCCTGGCGCACCACGTCCCTGAGCCTGCCCAGCCCGGCCTGCCAGCGCCCCTCCCGGCCGGTGAACGCGGTGCTCACCCGAGCACTCGCCGCGCGGACCATGACCTGTTCAGCATCCATGCGACATAACTCCTCATAACCAATGATAACTCAATCAATTACTGATAATCCAATCAATTACCGATAGCCTGACCAATTACCAAGGCGCGCCGCTCCTTTTCCGTATACGCCGCCTTTCGTTCCGCTTGGCATTTATTATGACGCCGTTGGCCTGCAATATCAGGGCCGATATCTCGTTATTGTCCAGCGGCGGCCCGAACGACACGAAAGGCGGGAAACATGACCGCAATACGGACCGATCGGCACGAGAACGTAATTGCCTCGTTGATCGGGCAGGGCATGGGAGTGGTCGTGCTCGCCCCGCACCTCGGTGATGCCGCGCTCTCGTGCGGCGCGCTGCTGACCTACGCGGTCAGCCGGACTCCGGTGACCGTGGTGACGTTCTTCACCGAGGGCGGGCAGGCGCCGTACGCGCGGTCGGCGCGGCGGTACCTGCGGCAGGTGGGGGCGCGGGATGCTGCAGTGGCCTATCAGTGGCGCCGGGACGAGGACCGCGCCGCGCTGGAACCCCTCGGCATCAGGTGCGTGCACGCCGGGCTGACCGAAGCGCTGTTCCGCCGCCGCCCCGCCAACCTGATCCGGACCAGGCACACGCACGTCTGGCCCTTCTACCGCGTGCATGTCACCTCAGGCCGCATCGTCGCCGCCGACGCCGGCATGCTGCGCGAGGTGCGCGAGATCATCCACCGGGTGGCGGGATCCGGGGTCAACCTGGTGCTGGCGCCCCTGGGCGTGGGCGGTCACGTGGACCGCATGCTCGTGCGCACGGCCGCGCAGGGCAGCGGGGGCCCGGTCGCCTACTACCGCGACGTCCCGGGTGGCCGCCGCGATCCGGCGGCCGAGGCGTTTATTTATCGCCATGACCTGGTCGAGACGAGGTGGCCTTGGCCCGAGCCGGGCGAGGCCAAGGCCGAGTTGATCCGGACCTACGGGAGCCTGACGGGAAAGCGCCTCCGGAGCGCGGGCGAACCGCTCGCGCCCGAGGTCTTCTTTTCGGCCGCCAGGCCCGCCCCGACGGCCTCCTCGGCCTGGTGGCGGTGATCCGGCTCCCCCTTGACTGGCCGAAGGCGTCCGGCCCTAGGCCTTGCGCAGATGCCGGGCCCGGGCCGGGTGGCTGCCGCGGATGACGACGTTGTAGACCTGCGCGGCGTACCCGCCCTGGACGTCGGGCGGGAGCTTGGTGAACCAGATGAGCACGTAGCGGCCGGTGGCCTTGCTGTGCGTGGTAAAGGTGTGCGTCCCGCCGATGTCGTCGGCGGTGGCGACGGTGGTGAAGGTCGACAGGGTGGCGGCGGCGAGGGTGTCGTCGTTGCCGATCTCGATCCTCACGTCCGCGCCCGGCGCCGCTCCGAAGGTGACGGTGACGGACCTCAGCCGGACCCGCCGGCCCATGTCCAGGATCAGGCCCGTGCCGCGCTTCAGGCCGCCGAAGAACGGGCTGGCGAGGTAGTGCTGGGTCGACCAGGCGGTCGCCGGGTCCCCGTCGATGGCGTACCCCGCCTGATCGTCGTTCTCGTCGGACGGGTCAGCGCCCGGGCTCGACAGAGCGTCGAACCCGTGCGCGCTGACCGGCGCGAGCACCGCGACGGTGGGCCCGGCCGGGCGGACCGGGCGAACCGGATGAGCGGGCCGGGGCGGGGCGGGCTGCAAGGCGGCGACGGCGGGAACGGGCCGGGACGGGGCGAACAGGTGGCCGGGCAGCGGCACGCCCCAGTAGCCGGCCAGGCCCGCCGCGGCCAGCAGCGCCGCCGCGGTCAGCGGGATCCGCAGCGCGGGGCGCTTGCGGGTGGCGCGCCCGGCCAGGCGGACGGCCAGCCGCCCGGTCAGCACCAGGACGTAGCAGAGGCCCACCGCCGGGAGGACCAGCAGCACGACCGAGATCACGCTCAGCACCCCGGGTGCCACCTCGCCCCGGCCGAACTCCGTCACCACGGCGTGCGCGTTGGCCGCCAGGGACCGGGCGAACGCGGCGGCCAGCCGGGGGATGGTCAGGATGATCAGCACGAGCTGGCCGCCCAGCAACGGCACCATGACGAGAACCCACGCGGTCAGGGTGACCCGGGCCGCCCGCCGCATGTCGCGCACCCTCGGATCGGCCGGCCGCCCGGGGATCAGGCTGGCCAGCACCGGCCCGACGCGCTGGAACATGTCGGGCACGCCGATCAGGTCGGTCATGATCAGGTACCCGTCGCACCGCAGCGAGGGCAGCAACTGCTGCACGAGCTCCATGTGGACCAGCAGGACGGCCGCCGGCAGGGGCCCGTACCCCGTCGCCCGGTAGATCCCGGCCAGCACCACCGCGAAGATCGCGTTGAAGTAAACCCCGCCCAGGTCGACGCGGATCCGGCCGGCCCGTCCCAGCCGGTAGGAGTCGGTGACGTTGGTGAAGGCGGCCGGCCACAGCACGTACACGCCCAGGCCGATCCGGCCCGGCCGGGCCCCCCCGTAACGGCACGCCGCGGCGTGGCCGCACTCGTGGAACAGGATGGACACCAGCGACAAGCCCAGCACCACCAGCAGCAGCGGCGGGTGGGCCAGCGTATCCGCGAACGAGGGCAAGATCAGGCCGGAGCGCACGAGCCACACGTCCGCGGCGCCCAGCAAGCCCAGCAGCACCACGACGACCGGCGGGGCGAACAGCGGCGCGAACAGCCTCGCAATGTGCTGGACCCCCGCCGGCGGGATCAGCGTCCGGCGCAGCTTCAGCGTCAGGATCATCGGATCCCGGCGGTCTGCCGCGGCGTCGCTCGCGACCAGCCCCCGCGGCGTGAGCTTGTTCGCCAGCAGGTACTCCACGTTCCCCGCGCTGACCGTCCGGCCGAACGTTGCGCTGACCCGGCCGGCGATCTCGCCGACCGACCGGTGGCCGTCGATCTCGCTCAGCACCAGGTACAGCAGGCGCGACAGGTGCACGACCTGACCCGAGGGACTGCGCGCCAGGAACGTGGCCTTGGTCAGGCCCGACCCCTGGTACTCACCGAGCAGCTCCACCCCGGCGGCCAGGCGGGGTATGGCGAGGGCCTCGGCCCAGTCGGCCGCCACCGCCCCGGCCGCGGGCCGCCTCAGATGCGGGTACTCGCTCTCGGTGCCGGCCTTCGCCGGGATGCGGGCGGCCGCTAGCTGGCGCCGCCGGTAGTAGTCCCCGATCCAGCCGGCTTGGCGTAGATCGTCGTCGCCCGGAGCGGGGGAGTCAGGAGCGGCCAGGGTCTCCGTGCGCCGCCTGCCGGTGTACGGCAGGGCGCGCTGCTCTCCGGTCGTGCGCTCAGAACCGCGTAGCGCCACCCGTAACCCGCCTGTCGTTGTCATGGTTGAAGGTCCGTTGGGCGCCCGCGGGCAGACAAACGTATCCCGCTGTGTCGCCCGGCCTAAGCTGGCGCAGATGACACAGCGGGACTTCGACCCCAGTTGGCCCCGGTTCCGCCCGAGTTTCGAACGAGGGTCAGTGGTGGAAAACGCTCAGCAGGGTGACGGGCGGCACGCTGGTCAGCTGGTTCTGCTGCGGAGAGCCATACAGCGCCGGGGTCACCTGCTCATCCGCGGCGGCGGCGCGCTGCAGTTTCGTCACCACGGCCGTTACGTCCGCGGTGGAAACGCTCTGTATCTGGGCCAGGCTGAGGTGACTGTTCTGCAGCGCCTGGAATTGCTGCTGCAGCTTACCTAGGTACACGAGGGCCAACTCGACGGACATGGAGGACTGCGGGTCGTAGACGATCTGGAAGGCTTCCGCGAGAGTGTTGCAATTGGTGCAGTTGGTACCCGACGCGTTGGCGACGTCGTTGGCGGTGAGTTCGGCCAGGTTTACCTGCCCGGCGAGGACCGCCTGCACGCTAATGGCGATAGCAGCGCAATTGGTGCAGTTATTTACCGTCGCGTTTGCGTTGTTGTTGGCGGTAATGACCGTGGCGAGGCTCACCGGCGCCTTGAAGCTCACGGAGAGGGCGGTCAACCCGTTGCTGGTCTGCGTGGCTGTCGCCTGATTGTCATATTCCTGATCCGAACCCGACACCGGAGCGACCGATGTGCTGACGTATTGCACGGACTCCGAGGTTGCACTATTGTCCGCCGACGCAGTGCTCGGGAAAGCGAGCGGCGCGATTACGGCCGAAACTGTCACTACCCAACGCAGGCGGCGCACTCCGCCCCTTATTGCAGGAAGCATGGCCCTCCCCCTCCTCCTCATTCCGTCGGCCAACGTAGCATACGCATCAGTCCGGCAGCGGCTTATCCCGCAACTGTCGCGCAACAACTCGACAAAATTTGCGCGTCCCCCGCGAGGACAAATTCGGTCATTATGACTTTACCGTGCAGATCGGGAAAATGCCTGCCGGGGACCGCCCGACAGGGCAATCCCCGGCAGCTGTTCCCTGATAAGAGCACCTCGCGGGCTCAGTGCACGTCAGCCAACAGCGACGACGGCCACGTTGCCAGCGATGGCGGTGGGGGCCTCGTTGGTGTTGGTGTTATCGTGGGCGCTCGCGATGGCGACCTGGGTGACCGACACGTGGTTGTGCCCGCCCACGTAGCCACCGTGCACCATGCTGAGCGCCTCGCGCTCGGGCAGCACCTCGGCGTGCTCGGTCTCCAGCTCCAGAATGCTGAGTTCGGACATTATGTATTCCCTCTTCCTTCTTGGTCTTCCCGGTAACCGCCAGTTGCTGATACCAGGGAAGTGCACAATATTGTGTACTACTGCGAGGCGGTTATCTCAGGATCCGCCAATGCGACACGGTGGTGATGCACCCGTTCGTTTCGGCCCAGAGGCCAAGGTCTAGCCCAAATCACCGCCTAATTTGAGGTGCGCATTGGCCTTGCCGTGAACCTACCAAACCGAGGTACCCCCCGCAACTTCCCAGGGAATATAGCACGCCTTCGGCGAGTCGCGTCCACGTCACCGATAACGTGCGTACGATATTTCTGATTTGTACCCCATAAATCAGGGCCGCGTAACATGTATTGTCCGGAACCGCCGTGTTCGGGCTGGCTTGGCAGCAATTGGAGGCTTTTCGCTCGCCTAGCCCTAACTCGCCCGGCGCTTTTCCGCTTCGCGCACGCAATTCCTTGGCTAGAGGCCGCGCAGTCTGGGGAACATATAGCCGAATACGTCGCTGATGAGCCTCATGGCGTCGGCGCGGCAGATGGCCTCGTCCTGGTCGATGTCGGGGGCCGGCAGGCCAAGGCTCTTCGCGAGCGCCAGGACCGGGAAGCAGGCGGCCTTGGACACGCCCTTGAGGCGAGCCTCGAGCGATAGGCGAGCCGGGTCGAAGGGCGGTACCCGCTGCGGCGTCACCACGGGCCAGCTATCCGGGTCCCGCGGGCGGTCGAGCGACAGGACGGGGGCGATGTCCCTGGCCGCCCGGTCCCTGGCGGTCAGCGGCGCGCCGAGCGGCCAGCGTTCCCGCAGTGTCCTGATCACCGACGTGTGCCGGTACTCGTCGTGGATCACCGTCCGCTCCGGGATCCACGCCGAGATGGCGATGGCGGGCACGCGCAGGCCCGAACGGTCGAACGCGAAGCCCATCTGCCCGGCCGCCGCCGCGAGGGTCGGGGGCGCGACCCGCGGCGGCGGGACGTGGTCGTAGGTGCCGCCGTGCTCGTCGAAGGTGACCAGGAGCAGCGTGTTGTAGGCGTTCGACCCGTCCGGGTCCGACGACGTCCTGATCGCGTCGTAGATCCTCGCGAGCAGCGCCTCGCCGCCGAGCAGCGAGGACGGCGGGTCGAGGTCGACGCCGGGGAACACCGCGTCAAAGGCCGGATGCATGTCGTTGTGGCCGTACAGCAGGTTGGGCTCGATGAACGAGTAAGTCGGCAGTTCGCCGCTGGCCGCGTCGGCCAGGAAGCGGTCCGTGGTGAAGAAGTTCGTCTCGAAGCGGTCGAGCAGCCGCGGCGCGTGGATGATCCCCGTGATCGACAGGTGGCTCGGCGGGTCGCAGTAGACGCGCCAGGACAGGCCCTGGGCCTCCAGGCGCTCGAAGATGGTCTCCGCCGTGTTGTGCACCGGGAACGAGTCGGCGGGGGACATGTTGACCACGAACCCGGACGACGTCGCCGCGTGCAAGAACGACCGGTTCGGGAACGTCTGGGACGGCACCTCGCAGAACCAGCGGTCGAAGGTCCCGAAGCCGCGCGCCAGCGCGGAGGTGACCGGCACCTGCCCGGGCGAGTAGCCGGTCATGATCTGCGCGTACTCCGCGAGGACGGGCGGCCTGCCCTCCTCGGCCATGAACGCGCTGATGTAGTCGGTGACGAACCCGTCCATGGTCGGCCGCTGACCGGAATTAGCCGGCGCATTGTACGGGGCGACCATGTGCTCGGCCAGCGTCCCGCGGTTCCCCGGCGGGTTGATGAGCCCGAACAACTGGGTGTTGACGTGCTGGTATTCCTCGCCGGGGTCGGGCGAGGGGGTGTTCATGTCCGCCGAGATTCCGTACGGCAGCTGCGTCGGGCTCGTCCCCGCGTCCACGGCCCACTCCGGGACCGGGTTGCTGAGCTCCCGGCCCGTCACGCCCTCGAAGAACGGCACCTCACCCGGCTCGTACAGGCGGCCGAGCAGGTTGTCGAACGAGCGGTTCTCGAACATGATCACGACAACGTGGTCGACGGCGTTGCTCCGGTCCGGTCGCGGCATGGCAAAACCCTATTGTCCGGCACGCCAGACAAGCATTCATTTCCTCACGCATTTCCTCACGCCGCGCTGGTCGAGGGGCTCGCCGGCGCCTCGTAGGCCGCCGTCAGGCCCGGGCGCGGTCCTCACCTCGATCAGGCCCCCGTGCCCGGGTGGCGGGTCCTGCGCGCCGGATCACCGCTCCGCGCGGTCGTCATCGTCCGGCGCTTACGCGCCGGCCGGGCCTGGGCTTACGCTCCGGCCCGGCCCTCCGGCGCGGGCGGAACGTACGGTGGTAGAAATGGACAACCAGGCCGAGACCACCCGCGCGACCGAAGGAGCCTGACCTGCCCATGGAGAGCATCGAAGGCTTCGTCGCCGAACAGCTGGCGGCCTGGGAGGTCCCCGGCTGCGCCGTCGCCGCCGTCCGGGACGGGGAGGTCGTCGTGGCTGGCGGCTGGGGCCGGCGCGATGTGAAGACCGATCTCCCGGTCACCTCGGACACGTTGTTCGCCATCGGGTCCGTCACGAAGGCCTTCACGGCGGCGACGGTCGGTGCCCTCGTCGACGACGGCCTCCTGGACTGGGCGCGCCCGCTCCGTGACTACCTGCCTGGCCTCCGGCTGCACGACCCCTTCGTGACCGATCGCGTGAGCGTGGTCGATTTCCTGTCCCACCGGTCCGGCCTGCCCCGCCACGACCTGGCCTGGATCGGCCACCCGGGCTGGTCACGCGCCGAACTGGTCCACCGGCTGCGGTACCTGCCGCTCAGCCGGGACCTGCGCGAGTCGTGGCAGTACTGCAACCTCGGCTACATGGTGGCGGGGCACGCCGTGGAGGTGCTCACCGGCACTTCCTGGGAGGACTACCTGCGAGCCCGGCTCCTCACGCCGCTCGGGATGGATCACTCGAACCTGTCGGTCGACGACATGGAGGCCGACCCAGACCACGCCACCGCCTACGAGCGCCGCGAGGGCGTCATCGTGCCCGTGCCGCAGCGGCCGGTGACGGCCCTGGCCCCGGCCGGCGCGATCAACTCGTGTGCCGCGGACATGGCCCGGTGGCTGTTGGCCCAGCTGGGTGGCGGCCAGCTGGCGGGTCGCACCGTCATGTCACCCGACACGGTGGTGCGCCAGCACCAGCCGCACATGGTGCTGCCCGATGACCAGACGTTCCCCGAGTCCACCCGGCACGCGTACGGACTGGGCTGGATGATCGGCCGGTACCGCGACCACCGGCTGCTCGAGCACGGCGGTGGCATCGACGGGTTCCAGACCGAGTGCATGCTGCTGCCAGACCAGGGCATCGGCGTGGCCGTGATGACCAACACCTCCTCGAGTCTGCTGGCCCCGGTCGTCGCGTACCGGGTGCTCGATGAGCTGCTCGGCCTGGAGCCGTTCGACTGGTTCTCGGTCTTGAAGGAGCGCTACGACGTCATCACGGGCGGGGTCCGGGAGGTCCGCGCCGCCCGCCGCGTGGTGCCCGACGCTCCGCTGCCCAGGCCCCTGAGCGCGTACGCCGGGGACTACGAGCATCCCGGCTACGGCACCCTGACGATCACCCTGGAGGACGGCGCCCTCCGGCCGCGCTTCGGCACGATGGACATCACCCTGGCGCATCGCCACTACGAGACGTTCGACCTGGAGTGGCACGAGCTCAGCGACCAGGCCTACGTCTTCCCGCTCATGTTCCTCTCGGACCCGGACGGTGACATCACCGGCCTCACGGTCCCCTTCGAGCTCCTCGTGGACCCGCTGCGATTCGACCGGCTTCCGGACACCCGAACACAGGATCCGGAGCTTCTCCGCCGGCTGTGCGGTACCTACGTCATGGGTCCGATCGAGCTCGTGATCGCCCAGCGAGATGACCAGGTGCTGATCGCCACCACCCCCGGCGCGCCGGCCTTCGAGCTCCAGCCGGGACGCGGCCTGCGGTTCGGGGTGAAGAATCAGCCTGGCGTCACCGCCGAGTTCGAACTGGACGAATCCGGTGCCGTCGACCGCCTCATTGTCCAGCCGCTTGGCATATTCCGCCCGAAGACCTCTGAAGGTGATGCTCCGTGACCGGCGAGACCATCCACGACCTACTCAAGCCCCTCATCGGTAAGTCCGGCACCATTTCCCTGGTGGTCAGCAGGGTTGGCCAACTCGGGTTCGCCGTATCCGAGCACAAGAAACTGACCGGCATCGAGGTGCGCCCCGACGGCACCATCCGCCTCGAACGCGAGACCGGCTGGGCCGTGATCGACCCGACGGAGGTCGTCGCCGTCGTCTGGAACGGCGACGCGGAGAACTCGCCAGGCCAATTCCTGTGACCATCCAGCCTCAGGGCTGGCGGTCCATCCGCTCATGTCAGGCCGGACATGTTCTCGATGGCCGTT
>Ga0187816_10000270_pt1 | contig 15135 bp, 14 predicted proteins | sample NC_wetland_sal_i_16_FD_132960 | JGI IMG/M metagenome (GOLD analysis project Ga0187816, IMG submission 132960) | Wetland sediment microbial communities from Neuse River Estuary, North Carolina, USA - SO4_1 | ecosystem: Environmental > Aquatic > Freshwater > Wetlands > Sediment | place: USA... | reverse complement strand
GTCCCCGCCAACCGACACGCAGCGCGTCCCTGCGTCCAGTAAGGGTTCCATCTGTTTTTCCACGCGTTGAAACGTGTCTTCGATGGAAAGCGGGTTAACCGTGAAGTCGCCGTAATCCGCAATTCGATATTTGGCAAACGGATTCACCTTCAGCACCGGATTCCAGGGCCGGATGATCGCAGACTGCTGGCGAACATGTCGCGGGCCGAATCGAGGGCCCGGCCGATAAGTAGTGCCGCCGTCAAACGGAATCCCCAGCAGGGCGATGTCGAGCTCTTCCGGCTGGGTGATGTGCGGCAAGCGCATGAACGTGGCAATCCCGCTGAAACGCGGGTGCGTGAGTGCGTCCATCGGCTTGGGATGAGGTAGCCTGTACTTACGAGGTGCCTTCTTCATCGCACCGTATGCTATGGGTGGATGCACGGCAAGTCAACGAACGCGTGCATCAGGCCGTCGAGTAGATTGGAGGCTGTCGGGCAATTCCCAGCCTTTGTCAAACTACTGGTACCCACGCGCCATTGGCAGAATTTCGGTAAGAACTTGCCCTCGAAAATCGTCAAAATTGCCGCTTTTTCCTTGACAATTTAGCGTTTTTGGCGCAGATTTTGCGTCGCTAATATTTGGGGTACGCGAGTTAATCATTGAAATTCGCGTAGATTTGACGGTTCAGGGGGAGGATCGAATGGAAACTGCGATTGGTGTATTCGATTCCCGCGAACATGCTGAAACGGCAGTTAAGGAACTGCTCGAAAAGCACGTCCCGGAAGAATCGATAGTGTTCTTGACCCGTTCGGAAAGCGAGGCCATGGGTTTCGGAAAGGAACTTGGTAGCTACGCCGGTGGCTTCATTGGCGGAGCAGTTGGAACCACCGCTGCAGTCGTGGGTGCCACTCTGGCCCTGATTCCAGGCTTTGGGCAGGTATTTGCCCTGGGCGTAGGCGGAGCGGCACTCCTCGGCTATTTGGGTTCCAAGGCAGGCGGCAATCTCGCCAAGGGCATTTCGGAAGAGCCAGGGGCTCCCAAGCCAGCTTCGTCCGAAAAGTCAGGGGAAGAAGGAGCTCATCTTCTCGAGGTTCTGAAAGAGGGGCGCTCCGTCATCGTGGTCCGCACAGAGTTCCACGACGTAGCGGCGACGGCCTGCGGGGTGCTGGACAAACTAGGGCTCGGAAAGCAGGCGCCCACAACGACGAAGTCCCAAACCACCACGCGACAGGCGGAAGATGTCACCATCATCGATGCAAGGGGAAAAATCGCCTTTGGCGAAGGGGCCACTAAGTTGAGGGAGACAGTTGCTAACCTGATTGCAAGTGGCGCCAAGAAAATCGTTCTCAACCTCAAGGAAGTCGACTACGTCGACAGCTCCGGCATGGGAGAGATCGTCCGCTGTCACATGGCCGTTCGCAAGCAGGGCGGCCAGTTGAAGGTGGCGAACCTCAGCAAAATGGTGAGTGAACTGTTGCAGGCAACCTCCATGAATAAAGTCTTCGATATTCAAGCGGACGAGGACAGCGCCATTCGTTCCTTCGGCGGGCCAGCGCTCGGGGCCACCGCAAGCTGACTGACACTTTCAAGGGAAGCTTCGCCCCACGGTCAGCGGGAGATACTTGAACCTGCTGGCAGTGGGGCTTTGCTTTTTGGTCTCGGGAAAGAAATCGCAAAGAGAGAGTAGTAACTGGTGACGTCAGAACTTCGCCGAAAGATTACTGCTTGTTGCTTTCCGGCATCTCGCCGCTGCCGTGATCGTAGAATTGATTCCGCTTCTTGTAGGCCATCCAGGTGATTCCCGCGCAAATCAGCATGGGAGGTATCGCCAGAATCAAAATGCCACTGCGGAGCGCAGCAATCATGCGGGATCCGGATCCTGCGGCCTGCGTGTAACAGAGAGCGCAATTCTGCGCGAATGCCATCGCTGGAACAAACAATGGAATGGCGAGGCACGCCCAGCGAAGGATCCGATGCGATTTTTTGATCATCAAGTTACTCCCAATGGCGATTCGCCAACACCGCGTCCACAAAGACTACTGCGCAAGGGTCCGGAGGTGCAAGAGGCGCACGCTATCGCCCCAGAACATGTTCATCATCAGAAGCACGAAGATCACCGCCGGAATCAGCGAGAGGAACAAGCTACGGCGTTCCTGCGCAAGATGCATGAAGTACATTAGCCCCAGGCTGGCGCTGCACAGGGCTAGAAGCAGCAGAATTACCACCAGCGTCCCAGTCGAGAAATTCCGGAAGGCCAAAAAGACTTCGACCAGGAATATGCCGATTAAGACGAAATAAACGGGGAGATACTTGACAATCACATTACCGGAAGCAGAAGCAGCGCTCATAGCCTCTCCTTGTGTCTTTTCAGCGTCAGTGCACAATATTCGTTAGATAGACCAACGGCACAACAAACATCCAAACAAGATCGACGAAATGCCAGTACAGGCCCGTGGTTTCCACGTGACTCGGAGTGAGCCGGCCGCCCGAGTACTTGGTCGCAACTACAAGTATCGCGATCACGCCACTGATCACGTGGAGCAGGTGAAGGCCGGTGATGGTGAAAAAGGTTTGGCCAAAGAGCCCGGAGCCGATGGTTATGTTGCGTCCGAACAACTCGAACCACTCGCGGAGGTGGAGAAGCGCGAAAATCGCTCCCAGCGCCATGGTGGAATAGAGAAAGCGCATGGCTTTGGCCTTGTCGCCAGCCTTTGCGGAATCCACCGCTCCCAGCATGGTCAAACTGCTAGTGATCAGCACGATGGTCATGATGATGACATTGATGACGCTGCGGGTCTCAAACGGCCTGACCCAATTCGGGGTGCCGACGCGGAGATATCCATAAGCAAACAGGAACGCGCCGAACGTCACCGCGTCCGAAATGATGAACAACCACATCGTGAACTTGCGCGAAGGGATTGCGTACGGCGATTCTTCCATCAGGGCGCCGTGCCCGTGCACTGCCACTTCGGTCTCGCTCACAGTTTCTCCCCCTTCTTCCCGGTTACAGCTTCATGCGGCACAGCAAAAACAAATAGACCCAGAGCACACCCATGAAATGCCAGTAGACGGCTGTGTTCAAAAACAGACTCCGGCGAAACGTCGTGTGGCTGGCCACTAGGCGGCCGGCGAGGTAGACAAGCGCCAGGATGCCCGCACAAACATGCAGGGCATGCAAGAACGTCAGTAGATAGAAAAACGAGCTGTTCGGATTTGTCGCCAGGTAAATGCCCTCGGCGCGCAGATCGAGCCAGGCCCGATACTGCCCGACGCAGAACGCCAAACCCAGCAGGAGGGTCAGCAGCACCCATGCGCTGGCCTTGCGTGTGCCTTCGGCCTCGCTAAGCAGACGATGCCGCGCCATTTCCAGCGTGCCGCTGCTGGCGAGCAGAACCAACGTGTTCACGTACAAAATCGAAGGCAGAACAAGGTGAGCCCAGTCGGCCGTCCCTTCGCGCACGAACAACGCGCTGGTGAAGGCCGCGAAGCTCATCGTGATGGCAAACACGCCCACCCAAATCCCGCTGGACGAGTAGCGCTCCGTCCTCTGGGCAAGAAGCGCGCCCGGCGCCGCAGCACTCTTTGGTTGGGAGAGCGCAGTAGCTTGCGAACTCATCGTTGAAACAATTGTGGAAGACATAATCTCCTATTCCTGACCGATATCTCGCGGCGTGGGAGACATGGCAGACCCCGCGCCGCGCCCTCCGCTGCGCTAATCACCACTCGCTGGTACTACCTGCTCGGGAGAGTCCTGCATGACGTAGTCACCCTTCGAGCCTTTCACTCCATATTGGAAGGGATCGTGATACACGATCGGGTGTTTGTCGCCGAAATTGTTCCACGGCGGCGGCGAAGGAATTGTCCATTCCAAGGTTGTCGCGTTCCAGGGATTGTCCGATGCGGGTTTGCCCTTGAAGCGGCTGTGAATCAGGTTGTAGAGGAAGATGAACTGCGCCGCACCGGTGATGAGCGCGCAAATGGTGATGAATTTATGCCATCCGATGTAGGGCGCCATGAAGTCGTCGACAAAGGACTGGTAGCGGCGCACATTACCGATCAACCCGAGATAGTGGAAGGGCATGAAGATGCAGTAGGTGCCAACGAACGTGATCCAGAAATGCAGCTTGCCCAAGGTCTCGTTCATCATGCGGCCGCTCATCTTTGGGAACCAGAAGTACGTTGCGGCAAAAACGCCGAACAGCGACGCCACCCCCATCACCATGTGGAAGTGCCCGACAACGAAGTAGGTCGCGTGTAAGTAGATGTCAATCGACGGCTGCGCCAGGAAGAACCCGCTCACGCCGCCCGCCACGAACATCGATATGAACCCTAGTGCAAAGAGCGATGCCGAATTGATCTGCAAGTTGGAACCATACAGGCTGCCCAGCCAGATCAGCGTCAGCACCGTCGCCGGAATCGTGATGGTCAGTGTTGGAAAAGAGAACGCCAGCGCCGACATCGGATTCATGCCGCTGAGGAACATGTGGTGTCCCCAAACCATGTAGCTCAGGAAACCGATCGACATCATCGAGTAGATGACCACCTTCGAGCTAAGCAGCGGTTTGCGCATGCTGTTGATCAGGATGTGCGAAATGATGCCCATCGACGGCAGAATCGCGATGTACACCTCCGGGTGCCCGAAGAACCAGAACAGGTGCTGCCACAACAACGGAGAGCCGCCCGAATGCGGTTGCACGCGATCGCTGACCACCAACCCCCCCGGCACATAGAAACTCGTGCCCGCATGACGGTCAAGAATCAGCAGGATGCAAGCTGGCAGCAACACGGCAAACGCCAGCAAGGCGATGCAGGAAGTGATGAACCACGCCCAGGTACATATCGGCATGCGCATGAGCGTCATACCCTTGGCGCGAAGGTCAAGCGTGGTGGCGATAAAGTTGAGTGCGCCGAGAAGCGAGCCAATACAGAATATGGCGATCGACAGGCCCCACAGGCTCATGCCGTATTGCATGCCGGGCCCCGCGTCCTTCCCCACAGCGCTGAGCGGGGCGTAGCTGGTCCAGCCGGCTATCGGCGGCCCGTCTGGGATAAAGAACGCCAGCATCAACACCACCCACGCGGTAAACGTGACCCAGAAGGACATCATGTTGAACCGCGGGAACGCCATGTCTTCGGCACCAATCTGGATCGGCAGGAAAAAATTGCCAAATGCCGCGAAAGGCGCGTTCGTCAACACAAAGAAGACCATCAGCGTGCCGTGCATGGTCATCAGCGAGAGGTAATATTCCGGCGTGATCACGCCACCGGGTGCGCCCGCACTGGAGAGGAATTGCAGCCCCGGAATTTTCGCCGCCGGCCACACCATGTGAATGCGCATCAGCCAGGAAAGAATCATCCCGGTGAAGACGGCCACGAGTGCCAGTCCAAAATACTGTTTTCCGATCATCTTATGGTCCAGACTGAACACATACTTCCGGATAAAACCTTCCGGCGGTGCGTGTATGTGCGCTGGTTCGATAGAACTTTCGGCCATCTGATCACCTCGCTCGAGAACAACCGCTCTGCCGGAATACCAGACCACATCCGCCAGTGCGGGAAATTTTCCGTGCTACTGCGCTGCCTGATCCTTCAACCATTTTTCGTAATCCGCTTCTGACACTACGTTCAGATACGCCTTCATGTTGTAGTGGCCCAATCCGCACAACTGCGTGCACACAATTTCGTATTTGCCGATTTGCGTCGCCGTGAAGTGGACTGAAAGATCCAGCCCGGGAACGAAATCCTGCTGGATGCGCAGTTCGCGGACATAGAAGGAATGGCCTACATCTTTAGCGTGCATCAACAGTTGAATTTCCCGGTTCACGGGGACGACGAGTTCGCCGGACACGATATCGTCGCGTGCTTCGACTTCATTGGCTGGGTCCAGTCCGAAATAGTTCTGGTTGCCCTCATCTATCTTGTCGGGATGAATGGTGCCGAATTTCCCGTCCGCACCGGGATAGCGAAAGTAAAAAGCAAACTGCTCCGCCTGCGCTTGGATTTGTATGGCATCCGGCTTGGGCGGCGCGAAGTAAACAGTGGCCCAGGCCTTCTGCCCCAAGATCCCCAAGGCCAGAATCTCCGTGCCCACGAGCAGGAACGCCGCAATCACCATTACTCGCGCGCCACCGGGAAAATTCTTCAACGGACTGCCCGCCTTCCGCCCGGTAAACGACCAGACAAAAAAGGCGAGAACCAATTGGGCGGCCACGAAAGAAACACCCGCTTCGAACATGGTGTCCTTCAGTTGTTCGTCGATCGCGTGTCCGTGCGTCGAGATATCCACCGGCGGCACGAACATGTGGGTCACGATCGGGTAAGCGGAAGCCAAAGCAATAATCACGAGCACGATTGCTAAAAGTTTCCCCATTGAATCTCGCCTCCGCCCTTCTTATCGGGCGATACAAACAATTTGAACTCTTGTAAAACCAACTGTGCCCTGGATGAAAGAAGACCAAGCCCTAATTAATAGGGCTTGGCCTTGAACACGAAGTTGACAGTCTTGGTTTCCGAGCCGGACACGGTGACATCTTGAGACTGCTCACCGTAAGACTCATGGTAGGCCGTGACGGTGTATTTGCCCGGGGGCAGATTCGCCAGGGTGAACGACCCGCCGTCACCGGTCACCGCGAAGTGCGAATTCTTCATTACCGCGAAGGTGCCGTGCATCCAGGGATGAACGTTGCACTTCACCGGAAAGATTTCGGCCTTGTCATACTTCTCGCTGATGGGCGGCGTTCCCGGCGGTTGCGACTTGTTCCACTCCCGGTTCAATTTCGGCAGCGGGTGGATGTTGTGCGAGGTCTGATCCTCATTCTGAATCTTGATTTCCTGATTCACCTGGAATGCCAACAGGTGCGGAATGTACCGGCAGCCCTTCTGTGTAAACACCGCCGCCGTTGCTGGAGCAGAATCATCGGGCGCCCCCGCGGAAATATAAACGATCACATTCTCGAGGCTGTTGCCGGAACCGGTCACCACCGTTTCTGCCAACGGCGGGGTCGTGTACATTTTCGCGCACGAGGGTTCCTTCGACATGTCGATTGGTTTCATCTTGGCAGGTGTTCCTTCATAGGTCACCTTGCCGCTGACTGTGCCGCCCGCTGGACTCGGCCCGGCAAATGCCACGGCCGAAGCAGCAAGCATCGCCATACCCGCGATTACTACCTGCTTGATTTGCATTTCGTTACTCCCTCCTGAAATTTTGGGATCATATAACTATGGCGTAATCCCGGAGCCAGTATTGGTGTTCCGCACTCTCTTGGCGGCCACGATCGCCTTTCCCTCGGGGGTACTCTCCCACAGGGTCAGCTCGGGGCTCTTGTTGTTCACCTGCAGAGTGCGCAGATAGTGCACGAGATCCCACGCGTCTTCCGGTTTGACCACATCCGCAAAGGAGGGCATGGGTGTGCCGTCGAGGCCGGTCATGAAGATGCGATACAGATCTGCGTTCGTTCTGCCGCACTTGGACCGGTTGTCTGATGTGAAGTTGTAAGGCCGGATGGGCTGGTCGTTGCTGTCGGTGAGCGTGGAAGCCGATGGTCCGTCCCCGCGGCCTTCCTGGCCGTGGCATTTCCAGCATTCCAGCTTCTGGAACAATTCCCCACCGTGCTTGATGCTTTCTACTGTCAGCTTGGGCTCGGCGGGAATCTGGATGGGATCTCCCGGCTTTTCCGTAACCCAACGGGCGGAGAACGTCTTGATGAAGGCGACCAAGTCGGCGCGATTCTGCGCGGTCAGGGCCGCCCAAGAGGGCATATTGGTGAAGTTGAAGCCGCGGCCAATCGTGTTGTACAGATCGGAATCCAAAGGCAGCGTGCCCGTCGGAGTCGAGCGGCACTTGAAGGTTGCGGCGACGAAGTTGCGCGGCAGTATATTGAGGTACGGAGCGTTCTCGCCGTCTCCATTGCCGCGGGCGCCGTGGCAACCCCAGCAGTAGCGGTAGTAGAGAGCCGCTCCAGCCCCGGAGTGCCCCGTGAGGTTCCCGATGTGCGATTCCATGTGCGGAGAAGGTTTCGCGACCGGCGCTTGATCCGCTTGCTGGGCCATCGCCGCCACGGGAAGGATGAGCGCTACTGCGACATTCAAGCAAGTTTTCTTGATGTTCAGCATCATCATTCTCCCTTAGAAGTCGAAGTCAAACCCGAACAGCAAGCTGCTGGTCGCTATGTTTGAGAAAGTGACTGGTGAAGCGCCTTTCTGCCAGATAATGGAATACTCCGCATGATAGGCGAAGCCGGCACGGCTCGAGATGAACGGGTAGTAGCGCGCGCCAAAAGTCAGCACATCCGCATTGCTAAGGTTCGATGGGTTGCTGGCAAATGGCTGTTGCGACATGCGCACCAACTCATACCGGTTGATGAGAATGATTTGCGGGTTGAACATGTAGTGGCTCTCGAACAGGGCTCCATTCCAGGAGGCTGCCTGCGCTCCAGTCGGCAAGGCACCACTGGGGTTGGACACTCCCCCAGCAGCCGTGTTTGTCGACAAGTACGCGTTGTCGTGCGAATGGAAGTAGATTGTCGTGATATCAAAATTCTTGATGTACCATATGCCGAGCAGTCCGTAACGCTGAATCCCCTTGTTGCCGATGCCAGTGCCAGCATATGGCGTCGTCGTGGCGGAAGTGACGGGATTGCCATTGATGTCCGTCCCCACCGTCGAAGTAGTCGTCAGATTGTATTGGTAATAAGTAGGTGCCTCTCCGATGTAGGCAAACCCGCCAACTCGTTGCAACCCGAGGCTGCCGATTTCGAATGCCCGGCTGGCCGCGAAAAATCCGCCATACCCGCGGTTGGTCGGAAGACCGGGTTGGCCATCGCTGTCTGAGAGCAGGGCGGCAGATACACGCGTGCGGTCATCCGCGGAGTGCCCCATCCACTCCAACCCCAGTTGGTTGTCGCCTATACCGAAGTGGTAGCTGCTTTCCGGAACGCCCGGTGAAGAAAACGGCTGGAAGTGATAGTTCTCGTAAGTACCGGCAACGTTCGTCAACGTCAAAATGCGCTTTTCGGACAAGAGATTGTCGAGTTCAAACTTACCCAACTTGATGTTTATCCACGGGGTCCCGAAAACGTTGTCCATGCGCGCCCAGACGGACTCAAAGTGGAAAGAAGCAAAAGGGTCCGAGGAGGGCAGAACGTAAAAAGAAAAATTGTTGGCCAGCGTTCCCCCCGTGTGGAAGTCCAACCCGCTCAAGTCGAATCCTTGGGTGGTAACCTTCGCTTCGTTTCCTCCTGGACCGTTGCTACCGTCGACCTGGGCATTGCTTGTACTCTCCCGATGCCAGATGGGTGTGATGCGGAACGTAACCGGCCAATAGGCCGCTTGTTGGAAAATGGGAGCGTCGCGGTCGTTCCCCATTTGGTAGCCATTGTCCTTGAATCGCTGGCCGAAAGGACTGAGCATCGGCCAAGCCTCGTGGCATGACGAACAAGGCATTCCGTATTTTCTTGCGAAAGCAGGAAGTGCGCTTGCCGGACGACAATCGATCAAAAGAACTGCCAGCAATACAACGGAAAAGAGCAAAGCAGTGCCAGGGCGGCCGGAGCCGCTCCGGACCTCTTTTGAACACAACAATTCCATACTGCCTCCTCTGAACGTGTGGCGACAACGTCGAGCAGACAACTAAGGTCTTATCCGAGTTTTTTTGAGGGGGAGTGCGTAACCGAAACACCCAGCACGGCAGGTTCTCCCGGCGTACCCAAAGCTCGTGAGAATCGTCGTACAGACTGCTCTACCATGCTTACCGAAAATTTCGCTTTGTCTCTCCGTCATAAGAGCGCAACGAAATTTCCAGCCCCTGAACCGGGGCGGATGCTACCCCGACTTCGATCTAGAATGCAAGAGTTTTCTTTCAACGATTTGAAAAATTCTTCAAAGATCCCCACAGGCAGGTTCTGGTACCGCGAATCCGCGCGTCCAGGGTGGTCGGGAGGAATTTGACAGGAGGGAGCGCTTCGCGCTAACAAAGGAGTTCGCGACTCACTAAAGATGAATGCACGGAAAACATTTCGAAAGAGCAAACGACAAGACAACCGGCGGCCCAACTGGCTGATTTTCCTTGTCTTTTCTTCTTTTCTTCTCGGAGCTACTTCTCTTCCCGCTTTGCCACCAAAAGAATTGACGACACCCGGCCTGGTGCGGGAATTCACGGCTTCCATCGGAGACGTCCGCCAGGCTGTCATCTCCGTGCAAAAAGACCACATCATTCATGGCACGCTTATTTTCGACAGAGAGCCCACGCTGACCGGAGCGGAAGACGTCAACGCCACGCCGCTCTTCGATCCCTGGCAGGGGCCAGGCGAGGTCTATTACAAAATCCGTCGCGAGGCTATCGCACCCAGGCATTTCTTGGACAGCGCTGACGCGGGCACCATCGGCGTGCGCTATATCATTATTCCGGTCACCGAAGAACGCACTCGCGTAAAAGTGGATGCCGTTTACATCGAATCGGCGCACAAGACCGTCCATCCTTCCGACGGCTCCGTGGAAAAAAACGAAATGAAAGAAATCAAAGATGCGCTGGATTCCTTGCAGCAGGCGGCCTCAGACGCGGCCGACGCCCGCCGCCGCGAGCTCAGCGCCGAACTGGTGCGACAGAGCTACGCACGGCAGCGAGAGGAGGAGAGTACGCGGGTGAGTACCGCACAGGCCAACGAGAAGGAAATGGAGCAGGAGATCGTTTCGTTGCGCCACGAGCTCGAACGGAGGGTGAAGGCGCCCGGAGCGGATATGAAGGCGGCGCCGTTTCAATCGGCGGCAAACTTGAAAACGCTGGCGGCGTACACTGAAGTCGTTGTGCTTATCGTGACACCGCACTGGCTAGGCGTCGAAACGCCCGAAGGACAACGGGGATGGCTCCCCTTGGAACAATTGGAGCCGTTGCCGTGACGAAGTCGTTTGCGGGCGGATTGCGTTTTTTCTGCTGCTTATTGGCGATGGCAGTGTGCGCGGCGGCTGCGCACAGCCAAGCCATTCCTTACGCGCGAAGCTACGCGAAATCGAAACAGGAAGTAGAACAGGCTTTGAAGGATCTTCAAGCTTACTCCGGACAAAAGCTGCCTATCCTGGACGGCTTCGTCACGCCGGGCGCAAAGCCACTGGATCGCTACGAACGCGGCTTCTATCAACTGTCGATCGAGTTGCTCCCGGGCGACGCGGGGGCCACGATCGTTCGTCTGTCTGCAAAAATCACCGCCTGGTACGCGGATCGCGACGTCGCCAAATCCGGATATGCAGTACTCCTCTCCAACGGCCGGCTGGAGTTGGATCTACTCGACCGCCTGCAGGAAAAGTTGACTGGCAAACCGGTCGATCCGCCTGCCACTTTGCAGTCCAACGTGCAAGCTCCCCGGCCGAAACTCGATTTGTCCGGCGTTCCCGGCGTCAGTCTTCCCGCGGCGTCTTCTCCTGTGGCCAAGACGCCGGACGAGGTCGCCGCCCTGCGAAATCAGCGCGTGATTGAGGAGCGGCGCGTGCAACAACTCACCACCGAATTGGAGAACCTGAAAGATATCCAGCACAACCAGGCGCACCCACAGACGTTGGTGGTTGTCGCCAAATCCGGAACACCGATTTATGCAAAGGCATCGGAAAGTTCCCGCGAGCTCTTCCAGGCCGCAGTCAATGATGAATTCGAATTCCTGGATGCCGAGAGCGGCTGGGTTCACATCACAATCTCCGGCGACTCGCGCGGTTATGTGCGCCAGAGCGCGGTGCTTCTGCCAGAACATATCGCCGCAAAAATGTCTGAAGAAGATCGGGGCCCGGAGGCGAAATTCCCGGGATTTCGGGTCGAACGGGAGGAAATGAGCACCTTCCCCGGAGACTGGCCAGTGCTGAAAGGTAAGGTCGTGAAGATCTACACCGTGCAGCCGGTGTCGCAAAACCCCAAGGAATCCGGCCCGGCGGCACGGCTGGATTTTACGCTGGTGCTTTTCGCGAAGGGCTTGAAAGAATCAGCCTCGGTAACTCCGTCTCCCGAAGGTGTGGTCGTGATTTTTGATGCGGCGGATGGCGGTATTGCGGGCGCTGCCCTGGCGGATATCCAGAAATACGTCGCGGGATCGTTGACGCGCGAGGCTTTTTGGACGCAGAGTTACCTTGATCCGATTGAAGCGTTTCGCCCGGTGAGCAAGTAGCCCGCGCTTCTCACAATTTTCAATCCATCTATATCTTTGAGTTCAGCAAGGCAGAGTCGCTTCGCGCTAAAATACGCGTGGCGGGAAGCGGGCCCCAAGGGAGCTCCAATGCAACTGAATGCGGCAATCGTTGGCCTGGGTTTTGTGGGACGCGCTCACCTGGAAGCCTTGCGCCGGCTCGGAATTTCCGTTCAAGGCGTGCTCGGGAGCACACCGGAACGTTCGAAGGCAGCAAGCGATTCGTTGCGCCTGCCGCGCGCGTATAGCTCAATGGAAGAACTCGCCGCTGACACTTCGGTGCAAGTCGTGCACCTGTGCACGCCAAACAATTTGCATTTTCAGGAAGCCAGTCAGTTGTTACGCGCGGGCAAACATGTCCTGTGCGAGAAGCCACTGGCGCTGGATTCGCGCGAGTCGGCAGCCTTGGTCTCGCTACTCAAGGAAACCGGACGAGTGGGCGCCGTGGCGTACAATTTGCGCTACTACCCGCTTTGCCAGGAGGCGCGTGCGCTGATCCGCAAGGGCGCAATCGGACAAGTGAAGCTGGTGCACGGCAGTTTTCTGCAGGACTGGCTGCTTTTCCCCACGGACTGGAACTGGCGCCTCGAAGCAAAACTTGGCGGCGATTTGCGCGCCGTTTCCGATATCGGCACGCATTGGCTGGACCTGGTTACCTGGCTGACGGGAAGCAAGGTCTCCGAACTGTGCGCGGACCTGGCAACGGTGCTGCCGACGCGCCGACGGCCAAAGGGGCGCGTGGAAACATTTCAGAAAGCGGCGATGGCGGAAACTGAAGAAGTGATGATCTCGACCGATGATTACGCTTCTGCCTTGCTGCATTTTGAAAATGAGGTGCGCGGCGTGATGACGGTGTCGCAAGTAAGCGCGGGCCGCAAAGCGCGCCTGTGGTTTGAAATTGATGGTTCGGAAGGCTCCTTGGCATTCGATTCGGAATCGCCAAACAATTTATGGATCGGCAGGCGCGATCGCGCGTGCGAGGTGCTCCCGAAAGACCCCGCGCTGCAATTGCCGGAGTCGCGTGGCTATGCGGCATATCCTGGCGGGCATCCAGAGGGATATCCGGACACATTTGTGCAGCTCTTCAAGGATTTTTACGGCTATCTTGCGGCGGGCGACCTGCACGCGCCGCGCATGTTTCCTACCTTCGAAACCGGCCACGACGAGTTGGTACTGTGCGAAGCAATCGCCGAGAGCGCGCAAAAGAAAGAGTGGGTGAGCGTCGGCGCGTGACTCCGCGAAGGCACTACTTCAAAGTTCCCGTCGATTCGCGCACAACAAGCTCCGCAGGAATCTTGCGCCGCACCACGGGAATGTCCTGCTTCTGATTCACCGCTTTGATGGCATCCAGCATAATGCCCACGCTCATCGCGCCCATGGCCTCCATCGGCTGGCGCACGGTTGTGAGGGACGGGGCCGAAAGGCTGGCCTGGGCCACATCGTCGAAGCCAATCACCGAGCAATCTTCCGGAACACGCAGGCCCTTTTTCTTCAGCGCGCGCAAAGCACCGAGCGCGGTCACGTCGTCGTAGGCCATTAGCGCCGTGAACGATTTCCCCTCGCATAGCAATTCCGTCGTCAACTGCACGCCTGCTTCAAAACTGGAATTGGGGTCCACCGATTCCGGCAGCTCTGCGATGCGCTTGGCGTCAAGGCGCAAGCCCGCAGACTGTGCGAACCTGCGAATGCCTTTCCAGCGCTGCCCGCTGCTGGCGAGCGTTTTCGGTCCGCGCAAGAACGCGATCTCACGGTGTCCAAGCCGGTAGAGATGCTCGAGCGCCGCGCCCGCGCCGCCTTCATTGTCGATGGAGACCGTGCTGACGCTATCAATCTCAATGCCTCGTCCGGCAATCACCGTGGGGACTTGCCTCTCAGTTAGATCCGCGAGCAACTTGATGTCCGTCACCAGCCAGTTCGCGATCACGATCAGTCCTTCCACGCGGCGGTCCAGAAGCATCTCCAAGTAGCGCTCGAAACGGTTCCGCTCGTTGTGCGCGTCGGCCAGCAGGGAAAGATAGTTCGACAGGTACAGTGCATTTTCCAGGCCGCGCAAGATCGGTGTGCAAAATGGATCGGTGATGTCGAAGACCATCACGCCCACGATGTTCGAACGCTGGCTGCGCAGCGAGCGCGCCAACGGATTGGGACGGTAGCCCAGTCGGCGCGCGGCGGTCTGGATCCGCTCCTTGGTGTCTCCCGGAATGTAGCGCGAGAGCGGTGCGTTATTCAGGACGATCGAAACGGTAGACGCCGAGTAGCCGCTCTCCCGAGCGACGTCGCGGATGGTGGAGGCGCCACTTCTGCGCATGGGCTGTTCCTCACTTTGGCGCGGGATATTCGTAGCGCAGATTGCCAGGCATGCGATCCGAACGCGAGCGCGTGTTGTATTCCAGCTCGTAACCGAGATGGTCGGGGTCCATGGGATAGTCTTTGCCCTCGGGGTAGGGGTAAGCGATCAAACCGTGTCTTGGCAGCGGTTCCACGGTGAAGGCGTAAGCCGCGTAGAAGTCGAGATCCTTCTCAAATCCGTCGGCATAGAAGAAGTAATCGCGCACCCAGCCGTCGGGAAGCGGCATCAGCCCGGCTGGATCGAACTCCAGTTTCACGCCTTCACCGGAGCTGAACACTGTGAATTTGTCGTCGGAACTGCTCAGCAATTCCTTCACGTCGCCGTATCGGGTGTAATTTCCCGCAGCGCGCGCATAGGGTCCGGTGGGGCTGCGTTGCGTGTAGGAGTACATCGTGTCGCTGGCCGGATGCAGGCGGATTTCCTTAGGAAAGCCGAGAAACGCAAGTTCCGCCCTGGCCAGCGGCACCTCGCTGACGCGTAAGTCCTTCACTTCGGGCGTCTGATCGATGCGCACAGCGTCCCAATAAATCTTCAGGTTCGTGATGATGCGGATGCGGCGCGTGCCCGCAGGAATTTTCCCCGTTAGGTCAGTGACCATGGTGCGCGCAAGCCCCGCGGGGAAACCCATATCGTCAACAACTC
>Ga0187816_10000269_pt1 | contig 15149 bp, 15 predicted proteins | sample NC_wetland_sal_i_16_FD_132960 | JGI IMG/M metagenome (GOLD analysis project Ga0187816, IMG submission 132960) | Wetland sediment microbial communities from Neuse River Estuary, North Carolina, USA - SO4_1 | ecosystem: Environmental > Aquatic > Freshwater > Wetlands > Sediment | place: USA... | reverse complement strand
CCAAATCTCGGTTTCCTGCTCCAATTCGCGCGGGATCTTGGTTGATCGACAGACGACTCAAGTCGAGGATTTACTCGCAGCATGCGATTATGCAACGGCTACGGCGCGCTCCCTTATCGCCACCGCCTCGCTGAAGGATTGGCGCTGCTGCCGGCTCGATGTTTAGACGATCTGGGCGTGAAAATATTTGTACTGCCCTTTTCATCGGTCCTCGGTAAACCACATTGACTACTGGACTAGAAAACCGGAGCTTCACAGTTGGAGGATATGTCATGGCGAAGCGAAAAAAGAAAGCGAAAGCGCAACGGACGAAGCCCGCAACGGGAAAATCCGCTGCACGCAAGAGAGCACGCAAGGTCTCATCACCTACAAAAAGAAAACGAGCAAAGCAGGCGCTCGACAGGGCCAAACGCAAGAGAATGAAGGGTACACAAAAAGTGCGGCCGAGAAAGCTAACCAATGCTCCCGCGGTCGAAACGGTGGTCGTTGATGTAATCGAAGAGCCGCTCCCGGGTGTAATCACGGTCACGGAATTCGAGGAAACTAATATTCGCGATGTCGATCTGGACCGCGAGCGGGAGGATTAAAATCTGAAGAAGTTCGCAATGCAGTGCTGTTTCGCTGCGATGAAACCGGACCTACGATGCAGCGCATCGCGCTATCGCTACTGCCGTTACGTGGCGAAAGCGAGTGGCTGTGAACTCGTAATTTTGACCATCGGCGGCAATGTGACCGGCGCGTGGCGCGAAACCTGCTCATAACTTGTCCGAACGAAGATCGTTTCGCATGTAAAAATACTCTTCTTGCACCAGTGGTCGGGTGGCTTCTTTGCGTACCAAAATACCTCAGTGGAGCGATGTCGTTGGGGGAGCTCAGGCAAGCCGCGGCTGCATTTGTCGTGCTGCAGGGGGCTTTCGACTGGCTTGTTGACAATTACCAGCGCGTCGCGGATTGGCGAGCTTCTGCACATCGTGTCGCGACGCTGCTGATTGCCATAGATGAGCTTGAGGCAAAAGAGCGACTCGAAAGCTCACGGCACAAATAATTTCAAACGGGCTCGATCTGCACCTCGGCGCTGAGCCGATATACATCGGTTGTATGGCAGAGTTCAGTGCCCTGATTTATGAGGGCTGCAGCTCCGGCTGCCATGCTCAGACGCAGCGCGTCGTCAAATTTCGCGCCGCTCGCCAAGCCAAATACAAGCGCTCCGAGGAAACTGTCCCCGGCTCCCACCGCACTAACTGGTTTCAGCGCCAGTGCGCGTGCCCGTAACGCCAGATTCCGAGTAACAATCAACGCGCCAATATGGCCGAGCGATAAAGCGATGACTTCGACTTTCCCCTTATCAAGCAAGGCGCGTGCCTTGAACAACCAATCGCTTTCACTTTCTAGCTCTACGCCTATCAATTCGCTCATTTCACGCAGGTTTGGCTTGACCAGGTAAAGGCCTTGCTCAATGGCGACCGCCAGCGGCGGGCCGGATGTATCGAGACAGAATTTTGCTCCAAGACTTTGTGCAATCGCAGCTGCGCGAGCGTAGAAATCGTCGGGTACGCCGGGCGGCAAACTACCGCTGCCCACCACGAATTTAGGGGGCGGCGAGCTGGCGGCAAGCGTGGCAAGACATTGCTGCCACTCGCTCTCGCGCAACGGCTGACCGGGCAAGATAAAGCGATATTGTAATTGCGTACTTAGTTCAGAAACGTAGAAATCCTCTCGCGTTTCGGCTTCGGCTTGGATGACTCGGTTCGTAATTCCCTCGTCATCGACCAGGCGGCAAAGAAGTTGCCCGGTAAATCCTCCGGCGGTGAAGATCGCTTCGACGTCCCCGCCAAATCTCTTGATCACTCGGGCCACATTGACCCCACCGCCGCCGGGATCACGCCGCTGCGCCGTGCAGCGCAGCTTAACGGTCGGGACCACCCGATCGATCGTAGTGGACAGATCGATGGCCGGATTTGGCGTAAGGGTGACAATGCTGGCCATGATAAATCGCGGAACGGCGCGCTCTAGGTTTCCTGGCCGGCGAGGAACTGCAGACCAACGAACGCCGGATCGTCATGCAGGACCAGGTAAGTCGGGATAGGCTCGAGATAGGAGGTCAAGCGCCCTTTCGCCTCGAAACGGGAGCGAAATTGTGATTGCGGTAGATAATCTCGTAGCTGTGGCGCAATGCCGCCAGCGATGTAAACGCCGCCTTGCGCGCCGAAGCTGAGCGCGAGATTTCCGGCCACGCCGCCCAGCAACCCACAAAAAGTATCGAGAGCCGCCTGGCTGACCGCGCAACGGTTTGCGAGCGCCGCCTCGGTTATTTCAGCTGCAGTCCATTGCGCGACGGTCTGAGAATCCAATGACGCGATGACGCGATATAGATTTTCCAGGCCGGGTCCGGACAACACGCGCTCGGCAGATACGTGCCCGAATTGCGCTCGCAAATTTGCGATGATCGCATCCTCACGCGATGAGGCGCTTGGCAAAGTCGCATGGCCGCCTTCACTGCCCAGGACGAAATCGCCCCGATCGCCATGAATGTAGGCAGCCACGCCAAGACCGGTCCCGGGGCCGAGCACGACCATGGGAGCGGCCGCGTTTGGCTTCTGCCCTCCGATTAAACGGAGATCTTTGGCGGTCAAGTGCGGCAATGACCATGCAAGGGCTTCGAAGTCGTTTACGATGTGGATCCTGGAAAAATCAAACCGGGCGCGAAGTTCGTCGGCGGCGACAATCCAGGGATTGTTCGTCAGGGCGCAACGCTCGCGTTCGACAACACCGGCCACTCCGAATATCGCATTGCGGATTGAACGACCCGCAGAGCGGCTTTTGATGAATGTATCTAGCGCGTCGGCAAACTGTCGGTATTCGGAGACCTTCATGTGTTCCACATCGTCAACCACGCCATCGTGCAAAACAGCAAAGCGAGCATTGGTGCCGCCGATGTCTCCGAGCACGACACTTTCAGATTTGTCCTTGGTCATCCCCAACCTCCGGCGCTTTATTTCTTGTTGCGCGCCGCCTTGATCAGCTCCCGATACCACTCAAAGGACGCCTTGGGAACGCGGCGCTGGGTCGGATAATCGATATAGATGAGACCAAATCGTACACCATAGCCCGCATCCCACTCGAAATTATCGGGCAGTGACCAGACAAAATAACCGCGAACATCCGCTCCGAGGGAAACTGCCCCGTTCAATGCGCCAATATAGGCAGTCAGAAAACCGATGCGATCAGCGTCAACGACCGAACCGTTTTGATCAAGCTTATCCCTTCCGCCAAAACCATTTTCGAGAACGAAGATGGGGCCACCGGATTCCGGCATTACTTACGGCAGCGCTGCGGCACCCAACTGTCGTTGGCTATCACTAAATTGAATATGCCGACCAGCTGGCAGCAGGCCGTTTCGATGGCGAAAATTCCAATTTTGGAACGGTCACTATCGAAGACAAGATCTACGAAGAACTCACGCAAGCGATGACTTCGGTTAACGTCGAGGCAGAAGATCTACACGCGACAGCGGCACATGCGTTCACATAATCGGAGGACAGAATCCGTCTATTCCGCCGCCGCCGAGGCGTGTGTCCTAGCGTCTTCCGCTTCGCTGACGACCTGCATAGTGCGTAATATGCTTGATGGATTGACGCTGATGGAGTCGATCCCAAGCTCGGCAAGATATCGAGCGATCTCGGGAAAATTAGCCGGCGCTTCGCCGCAAATTCCAACATGACGACCATTGCGCTTGGCGCCGGCAACAGCAAGTCTGAGCATTTCCAGCATGCCGGGATCGCGCTCGTCGAAGTCGAACGCCACAATTTGGGAATCCCGATCGACCCCCAATGTAAGCTGCGTCAGATCATTAGACCCAATTGAGAATCCGTCGAACAATTCCGCGAATGCGTCAATTTGGATGACGTTGTTCGGAATTTCGCACATGACGTAAATTTCGAGCTCGTTTTCGCCGCGCTTGAGCCCGTGACTGGCCATAGCTTTGATAACCCGCCGCCCTTCTTCAACGCGCCGGCAAAACGGCACCATCACGCGGACATTGATGAGCCCCATGTCATTGCGGACGCGTCGCAGCGCGGCGCATTCAAGCGCGAAACCGGCCGCATAGGCGGGATGTGCGTAGCGCGCCGCGCCGCGAAAGCCGAGCATCGGATTTTCCTCCTTCGGCTCGAAGGCTTCGCCGCCCAGAAGGCGTGCATATTCGTTGGTCTTGAAGTCGGACAGGCGGACGATCACCGGCTTCGGGTAAAACGCCGCCGCGATGGTGCCGATGCCCTCGGAGAGTTTCTCGATGAAGTAATCTGCCGGCGAAGCATAACTGGATACGAGCTGGCCGATCTCCGTCCGGGCCGCTTTCGACGCGATTCGGTCAGGCTCGACCAGCGCCATCGGATGGACTTTGATGTGTTCACTGATGATGAACTCCATCCGCGCCAGTCCTACCCCATCATTGGGCAGCATTGCCGTCTTGAATGCCAATTCCGGATTGCCGAGGTTAAGCATTATCGCAGTCTTAGGGCGCTTGAGGTCGGACAATGCGAGCCGCGTCGTTCGTACCTCGAGAACGCCATCATAAACGCGACCGACTTCGCCCTCGGCGCACGAAACAGTCACCTTGCTTCCATTTTTGAGGACAGACCTTGCGCCTTGCGCGCCCACGACCGCGGGCACACCCAACTCGCGCGCGACGATAGCGGCGTGACAGGTTCGCCCGCCGCGTTCCGTTACGATCGCTGCGGCGATCTTCATGACCGGCTCCCAATCAGGAGTGGTCGACTCCGCAACTAAAACTTCGCCCTGCTTGAAATCAGCAAGCCGCCGCCCGCTGGCAATGACGCGGACAGGGCCGGTAGCAATTTTTTCGCCAACCGCTTTGCCCTCCACGAGCACCGCGCCGGTCGAGGCAAGCGCGAATGTCTCAATCGCTGTCGGTGCTCGCTGAGATGCAACAGTCTCCGGCCGCGCCTGTATGATGTAAAGCTGTTCGTCGACACCATCTTTCGCCCATTCAATATCCATCGGCATAGAATGGCCAGCCTTGGCCGAATAGTGCTCCTCGATCTTGATCGCATCATCTGCAAGTTTCAGGACTTCTGAATCCGTCAGGCAAAAACGCGCGCGGTCGGATTTCGGAACACGAATATTCTTGGTACCGCCATTGCCGGCATAGACCATACGCATCTGCTTACCGCCAAGCGATCGGCTTAAGACGACACGATGCCCTGCACGGAAGGTCGGTTTGTGAACGTAAAACTCATCGGGATCCACTGTGCCCTGTACGATGTTTTCGCCGAGGCCATAGACGCCGGTGACGAAGACGACATCACGAAAGCCCGATTCAGTGTCGATCGTGAACATGACGCCGCTGGCTGCGCTGTCGGCGCGAACCATTTTCATCACGCCGACAGAGAGCCCAACCTTGAAGTGATCGAATCCATTGTCAATCCGATACGAAATAGCCCGATCGGTGAAGATGGAAGCAAAACATCGGCGACAGGCCTCAAACAAATCGTCCTCGCCGCGAACATTGAGAAAGCTTTCATGTTGCCCGGCAAAGCTTGCATTGGGCAGATCCTCGGCAGTAGCCGAACTGCGCACTGCAACCGCAACTCCATCGCCATGTTGTTTTTCGAGCTCCCGGTAAGCGATTACAGCTTCGTCGCGCAGATCGGACCGCCTTGTAGCTTCGTACACGATGCTCCGCGCTTTGGCGGCACAGGTTTTAAGCCGCTCCACGTCTGTTTTTTCGAGCCGATCCAATAAACCGTGGAGAGTGCCCCAAGCGTCGGCAGCGGTCAGTGCGTCGTAGTAGGCCCGCGCTGTTATTGCAAAGCCATTCGGAACTCTAATGTCCTGGCCTGAAAGGGTTGAGTAGAGTTCACCAAGCGAGGCAGTCTTCCCACCCACCAAGGCAACGTCGTCCAGCCGGATATCGCTGAACCAGCGCACGTAGGGTGACTGAGGCATTCGCAAATTCCATCTTGGAAAGTCAAACTCTAACGCGCGGAAGCGCGCCAAACCTTTGATCTCAATCAATCCTGGGGCAATTTAAATGAGCGGAAAAAACGGCTTTTGGGCTCAGGATCCGGAGGTACATGACATCAGATAACCGCACCCAACAGCAGATCGATGCGACCATTGCCCCATGCCGGAAGAAGTAGACGGGAATAGCCGCTTCCCCGCGACTTCCCTCGGGCAGCGGAATACAGCGTCGGTGCACCTGCTTCGATTGTCGCACTCGCTTGGGCGATGAAATAGTTCAGCGGCTCGGCCGGTTTAATCTCATCGGCAAATTGCCCCGTGAGATCGTTGCTCAATTTGCCGATGATATTTTCTCCAAGCCTGTTGAAGCGAAAGCGTTGTGGCCCGGAAAATATATCCACGAGCATGAGATGGGCTGAGAATTTCTCAATTGGCCCCAGGCTCACATCGTCCGAAAACGGCATTGGATTTTCCGCTCGGATCAACAACTTCCAGTATTGATGGATGCTTGCCAGGGTCGGCGGTAGCTGACTCGGCACAGGAAATGGTTGGACGGCTGTCATCATGATTTGTCTAGTTTCCATCTATCGATGTGCCCACGCAATTGCCTCGGCAAAAGGATCGGCAGTTTGCCCTTTTTCTCAATCAGGATCGATGTCGACCCAGGCGGTTACGGGCTTATCCTTAGGGAGAACATCCGGATTTCCCGTTGATAATGGAGCGTTAACAATGGCCCATCCGCCAAAGAGGGAGGGCGGGTGCCATGCGCAGGAGCGGAAAGCCTCAATCGGACCGACACGGACTGCAAACGAAATTCGCCAAAAAGGCAGCCAGTATCGTCGGCTATGTTTTGGCCAGCGCTATCGTTGCAATGGCGATGGCATATTGGCCGGCTTCGGCCGGGGACATTCTGGTAAGATTAAACGTAGTCCCGGCACGTTTGGCTGCGGCAGCCGTGCCTGATCGCACCCACAAGTCTGATCGGCTCGCTATTTCATTCGAACAGCGGTGGAGCGCGGTGCCGACGCGAGCCGCCGAAGTTCGTGACAGTAAAAGCGGGCGCGAATCGCCGCGCGCCGAAAGGCGTATTGAGAAGATCCCATTCAGCTGCGAGCTGGCATTCAGCCGGATCATCAGCAAGGGAAATTTCAGCACGCGTTGTATCGCGGCCATTGGTGCTGATGCGAGGCTGGCTGCAGCCGAATGATGTCTTGAATAGGCGTGGGCCAACCTTCCCGTGTGCAAGTTCAGTTTCTCGATCTAGACAGGCTGAAGAACGAAATAAGGGTTGCGACCTGCTCAGTGTCGGCCGTGTGGCTCACGGCAGGCAATCCAAGGTTCCTTTGACCTGAATCAATACGCCAGCCGTGGCGATCGGCGATTTTCTGCAAGGTTCGCCAGCAATCGGAGACCGCGTCATGAAGTCGATCAGTAAGCTGCTGACTGCCGCCCTGGTGATCGCGGCCGCGATGACTGGAGTAGCGCGTTCCGAGGACCAGCCTGCGCAACAGAGCGCACCGGATCCCGGCGACATGATGGGATACGGTTTTTCGCGTCCCGGCATGATGGGTCCGGGCATGATGGGCTACGACGGCGGCAGTCCCGGAATGATGCACGGGGGCGCCTTCGGCCCGGCAATGTGCACTGCGATGGCGGGTCACGTCGAAGGGCGGCTCGCTTATGTCAAAGCCGAACTGAAGATCACCGCGGCCCAGGAGTCGCTCTGGAACACCTACGCGGCGGCTGCGCGCGACGGCACAAGCGCCATGTTGGCGCGGTGCACGGTCATGATGACCCGGCGCGGCGGATCGACGGCAAGCTTGCCGGACCGCCTTGATCAAAACGAACAGCTCATGGCCGCGCAGCTCGATTCGATGCGGGCGATGAACAAAGCGCTCAAACCGCTCTACTCCGCACTGAGCGAAAATCAACGGCAAACCGCGCATCAACTGTTCTGGGGACCCATGGGCATGATGTGAGAGCCGTTTGAAAGCATGAATTGACCTTCGGAGTTCGCATAATGACCGTCGCTCGTTCGCGTTCACCAGAGATCATCTCACTGTCCCGTGAGGCTGCGGAATCGATTCAGCCGAAAGGTCGGGCATCCTATAGCGTCACGGCGCTCGCAGATATCACCGATCGTTCGCTGCATCCCGCTCTTGCCCGCTTCACGGGCGGCCTTTCGCCAGCAGCGCTCGGTAGCGCCTATTTGGATTGGGCGGTCCATCTCGCTGGCGCGCCAGGCAAGCGTATGCAGCTTTTCGACAAGGCCATTCGTAAATCTATCCGGTTTGCGAACTACGCCACGCGCTGTGCGCTGGAGGGTGGACGGAGTGAACCCTGTATCGAACCGCTGTCGCAGGATCGGCGTTTCGCTGGCGAGAATTGGCAGACTTGGCCGTTCAATTTCATTTCGCAAGCTTTCCTTCTGCAACAGCAATGGTGGCACAACGCCACCGTCGGCGTGCGTGGCGTCTCAAAGCGGCACCAGGATATGCTCGCGTTTGGGTCGCGCCAGCTTCTGGACATGAACGCGCCGTCGAACTTTCCGTTGACCAATCCGGAAATTCTCGAGCGCACGATCACGACGGGCGGATTCAATCTCGTGAAGGGCATGCAGCATTTCCTCGAGGATTGGGAGCGCGCCGTCAGCGGCAAAAAGCCGGTCGGCACCGAGCGCTTCGTGGTCGGTAAGGACGTCGCGATCACTCCGGGAAAGGTTGTTTACCGCAACGGGCTTATCGAGCTGATCCAGTACGCCCCGGTGACTAAGAATGTCCGGCCTGAACCGATCCTCATCGTCCCAGCCTGGATCATGAAATATTACATTCTCGATCTTTCGGCCCAGAATTCGCTGGTGAAATACCTGACCGAACAAGGATTCACGGTCTTTATGATCTCCTGGAAAAACCCCGGCCCGGAAGATCGCTCGCTTGCGATGGAAGACTATCGTTCATCCGGGATTCTCACCGCGCTTGATGTCGTCAGTTCGATCGTGCCCGAGCAAAAAATCCACGCGGTTGGCTATTGCCTTGGCGGGACGCTCTTGTCGATCACAGCGGCTGCCATGGCGAGGGATGGCGACGATCGGCTCGCGTCAGTCACCTTGCTTGCCGCGCAAACCGATTTCACCGAGGCAGGTGAACTGATGCTCTTTATTGACGAAAGCCAGCTCTCATTTCTAGAAGATATGATGTGGGAACAAGGCTTTCTCGACAGCCGGCAGATGGCCGGCGCGTTCGAGATGCTGCGATCGAACGACTTGATCTGGTCGCGCATGATCCACGATTATCTGCTTGGCGAACGTCAGGTGATGACGGATCTCATGGCCTGGAACGCCGATGCCACCCGCATGCCCTACCAAATGCACTCGGATTATTTGCGCAAGCTCTTTCTTAACAACGATCTTGCCGAAGGGCGATTTGTGGCCGGCGGCGAGCCTGTTTCGCTCACCGACATCCGCGTCCCGATCTTCGCGGTCGGTACCGAACGCGATCATGTCGCCCCATGGCGATCGACATACAAGATCAACCTGCAGACCGAAACCGAGGTGACGTATCTGCTTACGACTGGCGGTCACAATGTCGGAATCGTCTCGGAACTCGGTTACGCCGGACCTCGAAGCTTCCGCGTGAGGAAACATCGGCCGGAAGATCACTACTTGGATCCCGATCGTTTCCTGATCGAGGCCCGGCAGAAGGAGGGGTCGTGGTGGCCTGAATGGGAGAGCTGGCTGGAAGAGCATTCCGGCACCTTGACCGCGCCGCCTCGGATGGGCACAGGGGAAGCGGGTCTACCAGTGCTTGGCAACGCACCGGGCAGTTACGTGCTCCAGCAATAAGTCACGATGATGAGATGATCACGCTCGAAGATTGCATCGGTTTCTGTGGCTTGACTGAAGAGGAAGTACTCGCAATCGCCGAACACGAGCACCTTCCCGAAATTGCTGCAACCGCGCTCGCTCAATACATGCTGTCTCAAGAGCACGGCAGCGAAAGGGTTCGCGATATGATCGTGGACGATATTCGGCGCGCACAGGTTGCTCGAGACAACAAAGAAAAAGTGCTGGTGCTGTTACACGTGCTGCACCATTTCTTAAAGACGCATCCCGAAGCTACACCGCCCAACCATCCCTGGAGCAAGCGATTTTGAACGGCAGAATCCTGCCGGCATAAGCTTCTGTCAGATCAATACGTCTGATATCGGCCGTCGTGGAGAATGCGAAACGGGTTGGCCACGACCCACTCTGAGCAGGAGTTGCGGATAGCCATCGATCGACAGCTTCTTTGCCAATTCGGTTCGAAGATCTGCTACTTCTATCGGCTGATTGAGATATGACGTGGAATAGCCTTCGTTTGTAGCCACCAAGAGCAGCCGTTGCAGGCCAAGCCCTGCAGCTAACCAGCCCTCGTTATTGTCCATCGGCGTCGAAAGCGCGACGAGCAAAGGGGAGCCGCGCGCCAATTCCTCGTGTGCTGAGGCCACGCCGGTGCCGAGATCAAAGGTGCGAATAGCCATAGCAACAATCGGCGTCGCTGCGTCAGTGAGCACGCGCAAGCCCTGTGAGGCGGCCGGCATGCCGTCGTTGCTTCGTGATGGATGAATCCAGCTGGCAAGTTCACGCCGAAAGCGTGGATCGTCGAACTGGCGCCGGTCAGCCTTCGCGATGAGCGCCGCCAGGCGTTCCCGTTGCGCCAATTCTTGAGCGAACGTCACGTCGACGCCTTCCGATGCGGCGGCCGACTTAAGGCGCTCGACAACAGCGGCCGGCACGTCTTCGCCGCTAAATGGACCGCGGTTGGTCGTGCGTTTCGCAATAGCATTAAAAAGCTCTTCGAGGTCCTTGAGCATCGGTCCCGACGCTGGAAAAACTATGCGCGCGACGATATCCGGATCGGAACTTTGCGGGAAAGTGGTGATCTCGACCGGCACCCGGAAATAAGCGAGTGCAACCCGCAAATTGAGGAGCGCCGCACCACAACTGATGATGAGTTCGCGATCAAACGGATCGATATTTGCAAGGCTGCGGGTGCGATCGGCACAAACGAGCAGCTCATCACCATTGATGATGAATCGCCAGGGCTGCGTGTTGTGGCTGGACGGCGCCAGGATAGCGTAGCGAACCGCAAAGCGTGCCTTGTCTATGGCTGTCCCCGACGAAGGAATACCAGATGGATCGACATCCCAAGCTGCAAGATTGCCAGTAATCATATTTCAGTCCCGGCTGAATTCCTCCAATAGCAAACCAGCGCGACGGCGCAAAATAGACTATTCTTTAGTCTGGTCCGGCTTCACCAATTCGCGCAAGTCCGGTTCTCCGCAGCGGGACAACACCGCCTGACGGACTGCATCGCGCAGCTGCAGGACCGATTCGAAATCAGTTCCATGGGGCACGAAAGGATCGAGGATTTCGACGTCGACGCGGCCCCAGCGTGGAAACCATTGGTCGCTTCGAAGAATTGATCGCGTACCGCGCAAGACGCCGGGATAAACCGGCAGACCGGCCTCGCTTGCGATCTTGAAGGCTCCAGTGAAAAACTCGAGAAGTCCCGCTCGCCGAGTAAATGTGCCCTCCGGAAAGACAACCAGAAGACGGCCTTGGCCAGTGAGCGCTGTCGCGGCTGCCGTGTCGGCGATACCGCCGGCCAAATCGTAACGATCGATGAACAGCACACCCAATCGGCGCAAGAGCGATCCAGCGAAAAAATCGCTGGCCAGTTCTTTCTTTACCAAATATGCCGGCTCACCAGGCAGGACCGCCGCCAACACGATCGCATCGACATAGCTGGCGTGATTGAAGACGATGACTGCTCGCTGTTTCGGCAGTCTTTCGATGTTTCTGACTGAGCGAGGAATCCCCATCAGCAGGAGTACCGCTCGCGCCAGCGTCCGCACCGCGGACCAACGCCACTTTCGGCGTGGCAGCAACATTACGCTGACGGCTCCGATCGCTACGCAAATTGACAACACGGCCCACCACCAGGCACCGTACAAATGCTCCCGCCCAGACCGAGCCAATCGTGCCAGCCGTCCCCCTATGCCAGCGAGCCACAACCGGGTGATCTGCAAACGCAGCGCACGCCTTGGAAGATTAAGTTGCTGAGCTAGGTAATGCTGCTTGGCAGCAGCGCGGCGGATTTTGCCGCTTGATGTTTTTGGCACTGTCCCCGGTTCGACCAGTACAATCTCGTCAGGCGGAGAGCCCACAATTAACGTAACGGCATCGCGTGCACGGGCTTTGAGCAGTTCCCGTTCGGCAGAATCGGCTTGTCCAGTCTCGGCCAGCACGACAATCCGTTCGGTACCCGAGTTGGGGTCGGAGACGCCAAATGCAGCTGCCGCACCTTTGGTAAACCCCTGAATATCTCCGACCGCCTCTTCGAGCTCTTGCGGATAAACATGTTGGCCGGCTCGAATAATGATGTCCTTTATGCGGCCGGTGACGAAGACGTCGCCCACGGCCATATATGCCCGATCGCCGCTGTCGAGCCACTCGCCGTGAAATAGTTCCCGCGTCTTGATCTCGTTCCGGAAATAGCCAGCGGTGGCAGAAGGACCACGAAATTCGAGCCGGCCCTCTCGTCGTTCCGCGACTTCCCGTCCGGAATCATCGACGATCCGAATTTCGTGGCCAGGCACCGGCTGCCCACAGGCAACGATTTCAGCGGCGTTAGGATCGCCACTGTTTGCGGGCTCGGCAATGCCGCGGCGACCCAAGGCCTCGCGGTTGATGCGATCGATGAGTGGTTCGCGTCCCGGTGGCGGCAGCGCGAGTGCGACCGCGCACTCGGCAAGACCATAGACCGGAGCCATGGCGCCGGGGCGGAATCCATATCGGCCGAATCGCTCGATGAACCGACGTAGGGTGTGAATGCTAACGGGCTCCGCGCCGTTGGCAACAAAACGTAGCGAGCTCAAATCGAGACCCACAAGGTCAGCGTCACCAATTTGCTTGAGACATAGCTCAAATGCGAAGTTCGGCGCCGCCGAAATAGTGGCCCGACAACGATCGCATGCCCATAGCCAGCTTTGCGGATGAGCAAGGAAGCTTATTGGAGACATGATGTAGCATTTGGCGCCAGCATAAAGCGGGCCAAGCCATGCGCCGATTAAACCCATGTCGTGATAAAGCGGCAGCCAGCTCAGCAGAACGTCGGCACTCGTGGCATCGATTGCTTTAAGAATGGCGCGAATATTAGCGAGGACGTTGGCATGACTAAGGACAACGCCTTTTGGATCGCCAGTGCTCCCGGAAGTGTATTGGATCAATGCGGTCGCATCCGGATCATTGAGCTGCGGCAAAGAAAGATGCGCAGACCTCGACTGCAGATCGTCAACGCTTCGAATTGCACTCAATGACGGAACGAGGCCGCGCAGCAAGCCACCGAGCCGTATTGCCGCTGTCACGGTGACAAGCACTTTAGGCTCGGCATTACACAAAATCTTGGCTTGCCGGCGTAAATAGTCCTCAAGCTGGGACAATTGCATGGGCGGATAGATCGGTACCGGCACCGCTCCCGCATAAAGTATGCCGAAAAAGGCCGTGAAAAACTCGATGCCTGTTGGTAACATAAGAGCGACCCGATCGCCTGGCAGGACGTCTTGTTCAATTAGACCGGTAGCGACAGCTTTTGCAGCCTTCGCCAACTCGCGGTAGGACATCGTGCCGAGCACGGCACGTTCGTCTTCCAGAACCGTGACGTGTAGACGATCGGGATTGCGGGCAACATGCCACTCAAGGACCTCAACGAGCGTTCTTGCCTCCGCGGCTGGGCCCACCTGCGCCGCCTCGCTGTGAAGCTCTGTCGGCAGAACAAAACCGGTGTCTGGGGCCTCCCGTACGGAAGCCACTTGCTGCAGCGCAATGAGCAGGTCTCCCACCGTGTCGGCTTCGCCCATGACACTGACGGGCAAACGCGTTCGAAACGCACGCTCGATCCGTACGATCAATTCGGTCCGCCCGAGGCTGTCGATACCGAGATCTCGATCGAGCCTGCTGGACAGCGTGACATCCAAGGTGGACGCCCTTGGTCCATGAAGCTCATGGACAAGATCCGTTACGACAGCAACTAGACTGCGCGCGAAGGCGTCAGCATCAGCGTTTTTCTCATGCACGCTCAAATTCATAGACCCTGTGCTATTCCTTTGGTTGATAAAGATCAAAATTCAGGACGAAGGATCAGCTAGTCTGTGATCGGGGGCACAGGTCACGAACGGGGCGGAGCTGCGCATGAGCTTCTCAAACATAATGGTTCATCTTGATCTTGAGCGCACCAACGATGCTTGTCTGCGGATCGCCGTTGATCTCGCAGACAGATTTAATGCCAAACTCATCGGCATAGCTGCCGCTACAGCACAATCGTCACACTACGAAGATGAGACAATTACCCAACTGCCGCTACGAGAGTTGTACTCCGATATAACCAAGCGATTGGCTCAGACCGAAGACCGGTTTCGCACTAAGTCGTCCCCCCGGCAAATCGAATGGCGCTCGGCGATAGCGCGGCCGGTTCACTACGTGTCGCGTGAAGCGCGCGCGGCTGATCTTGTCATCGTCGGCGCTCAACATAATGGCTTGTCTGACCTTGCCGGTAGCCTCGATCCGGGAGACCTTGTGATGCAAGTTGGTCGACCGGTCTTGGTGATTCCATCCCAAGTCGAAGCCCTTCAGCTGAAGCTTGCTATGATTTGCTGGAAAGACACGCGCGAAGCGCGGCGCGCGGTCAGCGATGCATTGCCGCTTCTCGGTAAGGTTCAGGAGGTTGTCGTCGCCGAAGTCATCGAAGCTGAATCCAGTCGCGACGCGGCACATGCTCGATTGGACGACGTCATATTTTGGCTGAAGCGGCATGGCGTCGCGGCTTCTGCCCGTGTTTTCCATTGCCCCATGGGGGAGAACCCAATGGAAAAGCTATTTCATTATGGCGCGGATGTCATTGTGGCGGGGGCGTATGGACACACGCGATTGCACGAGTGGGTGTTCGGGGGCTTTACGCGCGATCTTATTCACCGCTCCCCTCTATGCGCGCTACTCGCCCATTGAGGACGACGCCTGTGGCCACTTCGATGAATTTGATTTCTATCGCTCGACCGAGCATACCGCCAACTGACGGCCACACTACCGCATCCGCGATTTTAATTTGATGATCTCTCCGTCAACAATGAAT
>Ga0187816_10000268_pt1 | contig 15168 bp, 15 predicted proteins | sample NC_wetland_sal_i_16_FD_132960 | JGI IMG/M metagenome (GOLD analysis project Ga0187816, IMG submission 132960) | Wetland sediment microbial communities from Neuse River Estuary, North Carolina, USA - SO4_1 | ecosystem: Environmental > Aquatic > Freshwater > Wetlands > Sediment | place: USA... | reverse complement strand
TCAACTGCGCGGAACGCCCTATATCCAGGCGGACCTGCGGGTGTCGCGACCGTTCAATTTCCACGAGCGCTGGTCCCTGATCCCGTTCGTCGAATTCTTCAATCTGTTCAATCGGAATAATCCCGGCGCGAACTACGTCACCAATATCGGCGTCCTGCCCGTCAACAACCTCTTTAATGTCACCGCCCTGTGCCCGACGCCCGCCTGCGCCGTGCCGGTCTCGAGCCCCAACCAATTGCGCGTTCCCGCCGGCGCACTCGGTGATTTCTTCGGCCCGGGCACCACCGTGGGAATTCCGTTCGCGGCGCAAATTGGCGCACGGCTCACGTTTTGAGGGCGCCGCGCGCGATCTTTTGGATACAATGGCGCCTCGTCCGTGAGGTATGAATGGCGGCGCGCCGGCAAAAGTGGATTTTGATTCTGGCTGTGATCGTGGCCGTGGCATTCCTGCTGCATCGCATTCTTCAAGTTGCTCGCCGATAGTTCACTCCGCGGCTGAAATTCCTTTCCACCTGGACAATCTTCCCATCATTGTTCCCATCATTGAACGGGTCAGGAGACGACCGTAGGGGAGGGAACCCCCTCGCGAGGAAATTCGCCTTCCCAGTGCGCCACAACGGCCGTTGCAAGGCAATTGCCGAGCACATTTATGGCCGTGCGCGGCATGTCCATGAGCTGGTCAAACGCCAGCAGCAGAAAGAATGGCTCGATGGGCATATGAAATTGCGTTGCGGCGGCGAGCACAATCACGAGAGACGCGCGCGCCACTCCGGCGGTACCTTTGCTGCTCACCAGCAGCGTGAGCATCATGAAGAGCTGCTGCCCGAGCGTGAGGTGCATCCCAGCTGCCTGCGCGATGAAAATCAGCGCGAGCGATTGATACATGCTCGAGCCGTCGAGATTGAAGCTGTAGCCTGTCGGCAGCACGAAAGCGACCGTCGGGCGCGGAACGCCGAGCGCCTCCATATTCTCCATGGCGCGCGGCAGCGCCGCTTCGGAGCTGGCCGTGGCAAAGGCGATGGTCACCGGCTCGGCGACGGCTTTGGCGAATTGCGCGATGGGAACTTTCGAGAGCCAGGCGATCGGCAGCAGCACGATCACGACGAAAACAATCAGCGCCACGTACATGGTGGCCAGCAATTTCAGCAGCGGCAGCAGAATCCCCAGCCCCATGTGCCCAACGGCATAGGCAATCGCGCCGAAGACTCCAATCGGCGCGGCCAACATCACCAGGTTTGTCACCTTGAACATCGTCTCCGAAAGGCTTTCGGCCAGCGTCAGCATCGGCCGTCGCTTCGTCTCGGGCACCATGGCCAGGCCCATGGCGAAGAGCACGCTGAAGACGACCACTTGCAGCACCTGCCCTTCGGCCACGGCTTTGGCGATATTTTCGGGGAAAATATTCAGGATCAGCTCGCTCGCCGTGTGCGGAACGGCATTCTTGAGCTCCTCGGCCACCATCGGAACTTGCACGCCCACCCCGGCGCGGCTCACATTGATTGCCGCAAGCCCGATTAGGATGGCGATGGTCGAGACAATTTCGAAATACACGATCGCCTTGATGCCCATGCGGCCCACTTTTTTCAGGTCTGCGTGCCCGGCGATTCCGACGACCAGCGTTCCGAAAAGCAGCGGAGCGATAATCAGCTTGATGAGCCGCAAAAAAATCGCGCCCAGCACCTGGCAATGCATGGCCGCGTCGGGCGCATCAAAGCCGAGCTCGGCGCCCGCAGCCATGCCGACGAAAATCCAGGCCGTCAGCGAGCGGCGCACGAAGGCATAGGCCGCGAGCAGGGCGATGGCAATCCAGCGCAGGACTGTTAGTGCGGCCGCCGGAATTCCCGTCGCGCCCGCGCTGTGAAGGATTTTCACCGCGGCGGCAAGGAAAACTGTGGCGAGAAGAGCTATCAGGATTCCGCGACGGCGCGATTCAGTTGGCATCGGGCTGTTAGCGGCAGACGTTATGATGGTTGCGCGCGGGTGTCAATCCCGGCGGGAATGCCGCGCCCCCGGCAATTCCGGGCGCGTTCCTGAGGCCGTCGCGGCCTGAGCCGCCTCCTGGCAACTTGCGCGAATGCTCCCGGCATCTTAATTGATTGCGTTATTCGACGCCTCCGCCGGTGCAGGCCATTTTCATTTTTTGCAAATTTTTAGTATAAAGGTCGGCCCGGTGGAGTCCGGCAGTCCTGCTGGTTCCCTGATTCGGAGGAGTGCAATTGATTGAAGTTCAGAATCTGACGAAGACGTACGGCTCGGTGACGGCCGTGGACCACATTTCGTTCACGGTGAATAAAGGTGAAATCCTCGGTTTTCTCGGCCCCAATGGCGCCGGGAAGACCACCACCATGCGCATCCTGACCGGCTACATGCCCGCCACTTCGGGCACCGCGCGCATCTCCGGCTTCGACGTGTTCAACGATTCCATGGAAGTGCGGCGTCACATCGGCTACCTCCCCGAAAATCCTCCCGTGTATCCGGATATGACCGTCGGGACCTATCTCGATTTCGTCACGCGCATCAAGAATGTTCCGGCGAATAAGCGCGCGGAACGCGTCGCGGACGCCCTGAAAAAGACCAACATCGTGGACAAGAAGGACGAACTGATCAAGCGGCTCTCCCGCGGCTATAAGCAGCGCGTCGGCCTGGCGCAAGCCCTGGTCCACGATCCCGACGTGATCATCCTCGATGAGCCGACCGTGGGCCTCGACCCCAAGCAAATCATCGAAGTCCGCCATCTGATCAAAGGTCTGGCCGGCAGCCATACCATCATTCTTTCAACGCACATCCTGCCCGAAGTGAGCATGACCTGCGACCGCGTCGTCATCATCAACAAAGGCAAAGTGGCCGCCGTGGACACGCCCCAGAATCTCACTTCGCAGCTCAAAGGCGGGCAGAAGGTCCGCGTGCAGACGCAAGCGCCGGAAGGGCCGCTCCAGCAGGTGCTCCAGCAAATTCCCGGAGCGAGCCGGGTGCAGGTGGAGGCCGAGCGTGCGGACGGCCTGCTCACCGCGACAGTCGAATCCGCGCAAGGGCAAGACATCCGCAGCGTGATCGCGGCACAAATCGTTCAAAAAGGATGGCCGCTGTATGAATTGCACGGCGTCAGTTTGAGCCTCGAGGACATCTTCCTCGAGCTGACCACGGATGAAGCCGCGCACGCCGAGCCGTCTAATTAAAGGAGCGAGGGAAACGATGCAGGGCTTTTACGCTGTCTATCGCAAGGAATTGGGCCACTATTTCGTTTCGCCGATTGCCTACATTTGCATCGGCCTGTTCCTGATTTTGAGCGCGTACTTCTTCAATTATTTCCTCACCGCTTACATCCAGGAAGCCATAGCCATGACCATGCAGAGAATGCGCTACGGCATGGCTCAGGATATCGACGTTCCCGGCCTCGTGATGCGCCAATTTTTCAGCCTGCTCTCGACCCTCGTGCTCTTCTTCACGCCGGTATTGACGATGGGAGTTTACGCCGAAGAGCGCAAGCGCGGCACGATGGAACTGCTGATGACTTCACCGGTGACGGAGTTGCAGATCGTCCTCGGCAAATTTCTCGCCTCGCTCACGCTTTTCACCATCATGGTGCTTCCCACGGCGACGTACCTGATTATCATGCTTCGTCACAGCGATCCGATGCCGCCCTTGCGGCTGATGCTGGCGGGCTACGCGGGAGTGCTACTGCTGGGCGGGGCGCTGTTGGCCATGGGGTCGTTTATTTCGTCGCTGACGGAAAATCAATTGATTGCGGCAGTGTTGACCTTCGCCGCGTTCCTGATGGTCTGGGTTCTCGATCTAGGGCGCAACTCGGACAGCATCGTGGGGACCGTCCTCGCCTATCTTTCCGTCGTGCGCCATTTCGACGATTTCACGCACGGGGTGATTGATACCACCGGCCTGATTTATTACGCGAGCTTCGTGATTCTTTTCGTTTTCCTGACCGTACGCTCGGTGGATTCCATGCGCTGGCGCCGGGCTTAATCATATTTTTCGATGCAGATAATGTTAGGAGGGAATGATCGATGAAGTGGGATCGGGGAGAATGGGCGAGTACCGTCGGCAGCATCGGGGTCGCACTGCTGATCGCGGGCTACGTTCGGTACACGCGCCAGGGCGAATTGCTCACACTCGGCAAGGTGCTGCTGATTGGCGGCGGAGTTTTCATATTGGCCGCCATCGTGCTCGGATTTCGCGGCATTCTCGCATTCTTCTCCTTGCGTTCCTCCCAGCTGGGCACCAATACGACCATCCTGACTCTGGCCGTGATCGTGATCCTCGGCTTGCTGAATTTCGCCGGCAATCGCCACCACAAGCGTTTCGACTTGACCACCGAAAAGATCCACACGCTCTCCGATCAGACCAGGCAAATCGTGCGCGGGCTCCAGAAAGACGTCACCATAGTCCGGTTCGACAAGATGGCGGATCCATCCGTCAATGACATGATGGACGAATACCGGGACCTGAGCCCGCATTTCAAATTCAGGAATGTGGATCCGGACGAAAAGCCCGAAGTGGTGAAACAGTACGGCGCCACTCACAAAGGCGACGTGATTGCCGCTTCCGGTTCGCGCACCGAGCATATCGAGCCCGGCCCGGAGGGGAGCATCGGCGAGCAGGACATCACCAGCGCGATCCTGAAAGTGACGCGCGACAAATTGAAGACCGTTTGCTTCATCACCGACCACGGCGAGAGAAGTTTGACCGACCAAGCGGGCGAGGGCTATAGCCAGGTGGACCAGGAATTGAAGCGCGAAAATTACAACGTCCGGCCCGTGGACCTGGTGTCGGAAAGCGCGATTCCTCCCGAATGCGATGTTGTGGCGATTGCCGGTCCCACGCAGGCTTTCTTCCCGCAGGAAGAATCCCTGGTGACGAAATATTTGGATGCCGGCGGGAAAGTTTTCCTGCTGGTGGACCCGGAGAAGGATCCCAAGCTCGATGACCTGCTCGCAGCCTGGAATATCAACCTCGGCAAGAATCTGGTGATTGACGCGAGCGGCATCGGACGCTTATTCCAGACCGGCCCGACCTTCCCGGTCGTGCTCGACTACGGCTCGAGCACCATCACCAAGGATTTCGGCCACACCATGACGATTTTTCCCAATGCGCGCACGGTGACCATTGCCGACCGCGGGAAAACCGATCCGCAATCCGTCGAATTGCTGAAGACCTCGGCGCGAAGCTTCACGACTCCCGGATTGAAAAAAGGGCAGGTGGAGATTTCCTACGATCCCAAGACGGGCACCGCCGGCCCGCTATCTCTCGGCGTGGCCGCCAGCTGGAAGAAGGGCGATTCGAGCGCGCGGCTGGTGGTGATCGGGAATTCGGCCTTCGCCGCGAACCAGTGGATTGCGGTGCAGCGCAATGGCGACCTCTTCTTCAACACCATCAACTGGCTCGCCCAGGACGAGAACCTGATTTCCATCCGGCCCAAGCCGCCCACGAACCGCCGCGTCACGCTCAGTGAGGCGCAAGCGATCTGGCTGCACTGGTTCGATCTCCTGATTCTTCCCGGCTTGTTTATCCTTTCGGGGGTCTACATCTGGTGGAAGCGGCGGTAGGCAGCCATCCATTACGGAAGACTTCGCCAATAAGACCATGATCAAGAAATCCACATTGCTGGTATTGCTGGGCGCCATCGCTCTGGGCGCCGCGGTCTATTACTTCGATTGGAAGCGCGGCCAAAAAGAAGATGCCAATGCCGTCGCGGACACGAGCAAGGCCGCCTTTTCGATTCCCGCGGCGGCGGACATCAATACAATCACCCTCACCCATCCGGCCGATCCGGAGAAGCCCACCATCCAACTGGAGAAGCGCGGCGGCGTCTGGCAAATCGTTCAGCCCATGCAGACGGATGCCGACGAGCGCGTGGCCGGACAGATCACGACCGGGCTGGCTAGCGCGCGCATCGCGCAGACGGAGCCCGGCACGCCCGACCGGTTGAAAGCCTTCGGCCTCGATCCGCCGGCCCTGGTAATCGAATTTCAACTTCAGAATGGCACGAAGCACACCGTAAAGCTCGGCGACAAGGATTTCGCCGGCAGTTCGGTCTATGCGATTTTGGATAGCGCCAAGGACGTGGCCATGGTCCCGTACTCGCTTCTCGTGAGCGCCAATCTGAACTTCACGGACATTCGCAACCACGCCGTCCTCCCCATCTCGACGCCCGAAGTGGGTTCATTCGATCTCAAAAATTCCTCCGGCGAATTGGCCGCCGCCAAAGATAAGAGCGACTGGAATTTCACCAAGCCGGCGGCACAAATGGCGGACAGCTCGGATGTCAGCGGGCTCCTGGACGCGGTTGCGGCTGCCAAGTGGACGGTCCTCGAGAGTGAAACTCCGGAAAACCTGGCGAAGTACGGGCTCGCCAGTCCGGCGATTACGTTCACGGTCTTTGATGACAAGGGCAAGGCCTTCACCCTGCTGGTGGGAAAAAAGGAAGGCAGCGACTATTTTGCGCGCGACGCTTCGCGGCCGATGATTTTCCGCATCAGCGACGCGCTCCAGAAAAAACTCTCGGAAAATTACGCCGCGCTGCGCGACAAGAAGCTGGCGCATTTCGATCCCGCCGACCTAACGCGCGTGGAGCTCCGCAATGCCAATGGAACCATCATTGCCAATCGCACGCCGGGCAAGGAAGACAATTGGACCGTCGAGGCCCCGGCGGACGTGAAAGGCAAGTCCGCCGCCACCTGGAAGCTCTTCAGCCCCTTAACGAGCGCGCGCGCGGACGACGTGCTCGATCATCCCTCGCCGGGAATTCTCGCCCAGCTGGCCAAGCCCGAGATCGAGGCTATCTTCACCAGCAAGGACGGCAAAAAACTGACTGTGCAGGTATCAAAGGAAACGGGCGATTTTGTCTACGCGCGCACGAGCGACGGCCCTGCGGTTTATAAACTCAGGAAAAATATTCTCGAACAGTTGAATTTCAAGCCGTCTGATTTCGTTTTTTAGCGCGTGTCTGGCAAATCCCCGTCGCTAGGCGGCAGAGCAGCAGCTCGCGAGCGTCGACGCGTGAGACCACGTAGCCAGCAGAAGCACTTTATCGGTTGTGGGCGGCGCATAAATGTAATAAACGAGCGACCCGCTCTCGACCTCATAGAACCCGACTCGTTTGGGATCCGGGGTGATGCTGGCCCCGACGGCCAGCAATTTCTTCAACGATACAATTTCTTCCTCAGAATGATGTCTCAGGTCTTCAATTTGAATGTCGGTTCCACCGCGGAACATCATGATCCCCCCTAATGCTTGAAATTGTCTGTCCCTTGCTAATACGTGAAATCACCCCAGGAGGTTCCCCGGCGCGCAGCCATTATCGGCTGATTGCCTACAAACTTTAGATGCCAGGGCATCAGGAAAGTCTCAAGAATCACGGGCCTGGTATAGGAACGTTAACCCCTAACTTGCTACTTGCGCGCCCGTCCGGAAATTGACATAGTCAGTGCCATTAGGGGACTGCCACGTGAAAAAGAACAAGCCCAAGAGAACAAACCGCATGCACCGTGACCGTCGGCGAAAGCACCGGCACTGGCAGGTGACCGTTTATTACCATGATGGCGAGAAGTTTGCCCGCGTCTATATCGACCGCGAACGCGCCTCCAGGTTCGCCGAGCGCCAGAAGAAGTCTCCGGTGGTGAAGGCGACGCGCATCATGGAAGTGGACTAGCCGGATCATTTCATTCGCCCCGTGCCAGGGCGCGCGACATACCATCCGCCTCACATCCATTCGTGAAAGCACGCATCGGAGCGGGCCTTGTCCGTATGTGGGCGCCGTGCTATAAATAAAAACGACTCGCGAAGTCTCGTTCGCGGCGGGATTCGTATAGTGGTAGTACGCCACCTTGCCAAGGTGGAGGCGAGAGTTCGATTCTCTTATCCCGCTCCAATTTTTCTTCGTTTTTTTGTTCTCGCTCGAGGTCTCTGGCCAGTTCCGCCGCGCCGTGGTAGAGTCTTCCCCGCCCAATCCCTATGCTCGCCTACCTCTGCGGCCCGATCGAATTCGCCGAAGACGGCGGAAGACTCTGGCGGCTCAAGCTCGCCCCTTTCCTGCGCGACCATCTCGGCCATCGCGTCTATGATCCCGCCGAGGACGAACGCAAGAGCCTGACCCCCGAGGAAGCCGCGCATTTCCGCGAGTGGAAAACGAAGGACCTCGAGCGCTTTCGCCGCGTCGTCCGGAAAATTATCGCCTTCGATCTCGAATTGATCGAAAACAAGGCCGACTACGTCGTCTGCTACTGGGACGCGGCTGCCAGCCAGAGCGGCGGAACGCCCGCGGAATTGACCATCGCGCATCGCAAGGGCATTCCCGTTTATCTGGTCACGCCGCTGCCGGTCGAGAAAGTGAGCGGCTGGATGCTCGGCTGCTCGGACCAGGTGTTCTCCTCGATCGAGTCGCTCAAGGAATTCCTTACCGCTCGTTTCGCCCGCGAAAAGCAGACCCAACTCTGGAAAGAGGGTTAGAATCCCCGCCGCATGGAAAAAATCGTCATTGCCGTCGGCAGCACGCGCCAGCCGAAGCTGAATGCCGTCAGGGAAGCGCTCGACTTGCTCGCGCCGGGCCTCGGCGGCGCAGCGCAATTCGAAATTGCGGGCGTCGAAGTCCCGAGCGGCGTGAGCCACACGCCGCTCTCGCGCGAAGCCATGATGACGGGCGCAAGGCAGCGCGCCGAAGCGCTCGTGCGCATCGCGCGCGATAAAAATGAGCCGTGGAAATATTTTGCCGGACTCGAAGGCGGGCTCGACGTGGTCGAGGAAAGCGGCGCGCGCTGGGTTTTCCTCGAGAGCTGGGCTTATATCGCCGATACCAACGGGCGCGGCTCCTTCGGCCAGTCCGGCGCCATCCTGATTCCGGAAGCGCTCGCCAAAAGTGTGGTCAACGAGGGCGTCGAATTGTCCGAAGCAATTGACGCATTCGCGGGCGGCCACGGTATCCGCGACGCGCAAGGCGCCTGGGGCGTCCTCACGCGCAATCTGATCACGCGCCAGGATGCTTTTCGCGTCGCCGTCGTCAATGCCTTCGCGCCCTTTTTCAATCGCGAAATTTATAAGGGCCTTGCCGTGAACGCCGGGGCCTGATTTTTCCGAGCGCGCTGTGCTAGCCTAGCCACAGGAGGCGGGGAAGCGTGGACATCGTCAAGGGCAACATGGGCTGGATCGAAGTGGTTGTGGGCCCGATGTTCTCAGGCAAGAGCGAAGAGCTGATTCGCCGGCTGCGCCGCGCCGAAATCGGCAAGCAGCGCGTGCAGATTTTCAAGCCCGCGATCGATCAGCGCTACGCGAAAAATGGAATCGTCTCGCACTCCGGCCTCGAAATCGCCTCGGAATTGGTCGAGAGCGGCAGCGACGTCCTGCTGAAAGTCGCGCCGCGCACCGAGGTCGTCGGCATCGACGAAGCGCAATTTCTGGGCGACTCCGTCGTGGATGCCTGCGTGAAGCTCGCGGACCTCGGCAAACGCGTGATTGTCGCCGGCCTGGACACCGATTTCATGGGCCGTCCCTTCGAGCCGATACCGCGCCTGCTGGCCGTCGCCGAGGAAATCACGAAGCTCCTGGCCATTTGCGTGCGCTGCGGAAATCCGGCGGTGCACACGCAGCGCACCGTCGCGTCCGAAGACTTGATCGTGGTCGGCGCGGGCGGAATGTACGAGGCGCGCTGCCGCCGCTGCTTTGAGCCGCAGCTCGCGCATCAGAAAATCGAGGAGGAAAAAGGGAAAGCGCCGGCGGCGCCGGTCGCTCGCGCCGCATCCAGCTAGGCCGCCACGCTCTCACGGCCGCCCCGTCCGCAGGGCCGCCTAAACTCCCCGCCCACGGGAAACCTACCCGCCTCCCCGCGAATCTATATTCACGAAAAGGACAAAAAGCAATAATATAGTGGCTGCCGAGCCTGTTATGCTCACCCGCTTCACTATCGTTTTCGCGTTTGCGCTGGCGCTCAGCGCGGATAACCCGGACGGCACCCACTTCCGGATGCCGCTCCCGGGCGCGCCTGATCTGGCGCCTCTCTCCGATCCCTCGTCGCTGCCCGATATTTTCATGACCGTCACGCAGCACCCGTCGAACCAGCCCGCGGACTTGAAGCCCCAATCCCGCCTCGAAATCATTCGCTACGTTTCCGGCGAATTTGCCAAGGTCGTCAAGCCGCTCCCAGGCGGCAAGAAAGGCCTTAAAGTTCCGGTCGGCAAGCCGCTTTCCGATAAGGAATTGCAGCAGGCCTTGCGCGCCGGTGGCATCGCCGCGAGCCCGGGCGACACGGTCCAGATTACCAGCCTCGAATTTCGCGCCAGCGATATCGTCATCCAGGTGAACGGCGGCGGGAAAAAGCACTACCACATACGCGACCATTTGCAAATCGGCGTGGGCGGCTTTCCCACTGCTCCTCCGCCTCCGGACTCCAACTCAACGGACGGAAACGGCTCCACGCTCTTCCTCGATTACGGGCGCCCCCTCCCCGATATGAGCGCCGAGGACTTGATGCATGACCTTGGCGGCTTTCTCGATTTTTCGAAGGAGCACTCGGCAGCCGTCAATTGGATCGACACGCTGCCGCCGCAATTCAAGCAAGCGATCAAAGACCGCCAGGCCGTCGTGGGCATGGATCATGAAATGGTCCTCGCCGCGATGGGGCGCCCGGACCACAAAGTCCGCGAGCGCGATCCAAATGGCGAGCAGACCGAAGACTGGATCTACGGCTCGCCCCCGGCGAAGACCATTTTCGTCACCTTCAACGGCGACAAGGTAATCAAAGTCACGGAGTACGACTGACTTTCGTTGACTTTTTTCCTGCCGCGTCCTAGCATCTCAGCTTCGGTGCAAAGCCTGCCGGTCGCCCCTTACCGGTTTATATCCAGCACAAATCTCCGGAGGACTTATGCCAGTGAAAGTGGGTATCAACGGTTTCGGACGCATCGGCCGCAATATCTATCGCGCTGCCCTGGGCGACCCGGCAATCGAGATTGTCGCCGTCAACGACATCACCGATTCCATGACCCTCGCGCATTTGCTGAAATACGATTCGATCCTCGGCAACCTTGCCAATAAGGTGACGCACACGGACGACACCATCTCCGTGGACGGCAAGAGCATCAAAGTCTTCCGCGTGAAGGACCCCGCCGAACTCGATTGGGCTTCCGTCGGCGCCTCCATTGTCGTCGAGTCCACCGGCCTCTTCACCAAAGGCGCCGACGCCCGCAAGCACATTCGCGGCCCGGTGAAAAAAGTCATTATCTCCGCGCCCGCTACCGACCCGGACCATACGCTAGTCCTCGGCGTCAACGACAAGACCTACGACCCGGCGAAGCATCACGTGGTCTCGAACGCCTCGTGTACAACGAATTGCCTCGCCCCCGTCGCCAAGGTGCTCCACGACACTTTCGGAATTGTCTCCGGCACCATGACCACCGTGCACTCCTACACCAACGATCAAAAATTGCTCGACCTGCCGCACAAGGATCTTCGTCGCGCGCGCGCCGCCGCCCTTTCCATGATTCCCACCTCTACGGGCGCGGCCAAGGCGCTGCACCTCGTCATTCCCGAGCTCAAGGGAAAACTCGACGGCTTTTCCCTGCGCGTGCCCACACCCAACGTCAGCGTGGTGGACCTGACCATCTTCGCGGAGAAGCCCGCGACAGTCGAAAGCGTGAATGCGGCGATGAAGCGCGCGGCCGAAGGGCCATTGAAAGGCATCCTCGACTATACCGAGGAGGAGTTGGTCTCCATAGATTTCCGCGGCAATCCGCACTCCTCCATCGTGGACGCGGGCTACACGCGCGTCGTCGGCGCAAATTGCGTGAAGGTGCTCGCCTGGTACGACAACGAGTGGGGCTATTCCTGCCGCTGCCGCGACCTGATCAAACTTTTCGCCGCCAAGCTGTAGTCAAACGCGTGAAATTCACGATTGCCACCGGTTTTGTAGCGGCGGCCTTTAGGCCGGCCAGTCGCCTTCAATAGCGATATGAACAAACTCTCCATCCGCGACCTGCAAATGACCGGCCAGCGGGTTTTCATCCGCGTGGATTTCAATGTCCCCCTCGACGCCGGCGTCGTCGGCGACGACACGCGCATCCGCGAGACGCTCCCCACACTCCGCCTGGCTATCGACCGCGGCGCGCGCCTCGTCCTCGCCTCCCACCTCGGCCGCCCCAAGGGCAAAGTGGACCCGAAATATTCGCTCGCGCCCGTCGCCGCCCGCCTCCGCGAGCTGCTCAGCAAGCCCGTCGGCTTCGCCGCCGATTGCGTCGGCCCCGAAACGGAAGCGAAAACCAAATCGCTCCGTGACGGCGATGTCCTCCTCCTGGAAAATGTCCGTTTCCATCCCCAAGAGGAAGCCAACGATCCCGAATTTTCCCGCCAGCTCGCCTCGCTCTGCGACCAAATGTTCGTCTGCGACGCTTTCGGCTCCGCTCATCGCGCTCACGCCTCCGTCGCCGGCATCACGAAATTTGTCCGCCAGTCCGCCGCGGGCCTGCTCATGGAAAAAGAACTCGCCTACCTCGGCAAGGCCGTTTCGAATCCCGATCACCCGTTCGTCGCGGTGCTCGGCGGCGCGAAAGTGTCGGACAAAATGGAAGTCATCCACAATCTCATGAAGCTCGCGGACGCCATGCTCATCGGCGGCGCTATGGCCTACACGTTCTTGAAATCGCAGGGCCTGCCGGTAGGGAAGTCGCTGGTCGAAAACGACAAGCTCGAGCTCGCGAAAAGTTTGCTCGCCGATGCCAAGAGCCGGAATTTCAAGCTGCTTCTTCCCGTGGACCACGTCCTGGCCGATTCGCCGAATGTAACGCAAACAACCACCACTGACATCGCCCAAACGCCGGACAAATTGATGGGCCTCGACATTGGCCCTAAAACGATTGACCTCTTCGCGCGCGAAATCGCTGGCGCAAAAACCATCGTCTGGAACGGGCCGCTCGGCATGTTCGAGAAGCCCGCGTTCTCGCACGGCACACTCGGCATCGCCCGCGCCGTGGCCTCCGCCACAAAAGCCGGCGCCACGTCCATCGTTGGCGGCGGCGATTCCGTTGCCGCCGTCGAGCAAGCCGGCGTCGCCTTGCAGATTTCGCACATTTCCACCGGCGGCGGCGCCTCGCTCGAATTCCTCGCTGGCGAAAAGCTTCCCGGCGTCGAAGCCCTGACGAACAAATAAAAGCTCGAAGAAGGAGCACCCGTTGCGTCGCCCCGTGATTGCCGGAAACTGGAAAATGTTCAAGACGCGTGAAGAAACGCGCGCCTTCTTCGAGGTTTTCAAGCCCCTCGTTGCCGCTTCCGGGCATTGCGACATCGTTGTCGCGCCGCCGTTCACCTCGATCGCTACTGCCGTCGAAGCTGCGCTCGGCAGCGCCATCGCCATCGCCGCGCAAAATGCCCATTGGGAGCGCGAAGGCGCCTTCACCGGCGAAATCTCCATGCGCATGCTCGTCGAAGCCGGCTGCCGCATCGTCCTCGTCGGACATTCCGAGCGCCGCCACTATTTCGGCGAGACGGACGAGTGGGTGCATCGCAAAACGAAAGCGGCCCTCGAGGCCGGCCTCACCCCCATCGTCTGCGTCGGAGAATCTCTCGCCGAGCGCGAGGGAAATCTCACGCATGCCGTCCTCAAGCGCCAGTTCGAAGGCGGCCTGGCTGCGTTGACCGGTGCGGAGTTCTCGCGTATTCTTTTAGCATACGAGCCGTTGTGGGCCATAGGCACCGGGCGCACGGCCACTCCGGAGATTGCGGCCGAAGCTCATTCGTATTTGCGGGAGCTGGCCGCGTCGCGCTTCACACTCGATCGCGCCTCCGCTCTTCGCATCCTCTATGGCGGCAGCGTCAAACCCGACAACATACGGGGATTGATGGCGCAAGTGGAGATTGATGGCGCGCTTGTGGGCGGAGCAAGCCTGGAGGCGCAGTCGTTCGCGGCCATCGTGAATTTTTAGCGCGCTGAGCGGCGTGAATCGCCCCCGGCGCCAATAGGGAGCAGGAAATGCCATCGTGGGCAAAATGGGGATTGTCGCTGTTGATCGCTGTCGGCCTGATCTGGATCGGCTGGCGCGTTTCGTACGTGCTGGTGACCCTGCACATCCTGGTGTGCTTCATCCTCGTGATCGTCATCATGCTGCAAAGCGGCAACGCCGCTGACCTGGCCGGCGCCTTTGGTGGCGCGGGCAGCCAGACGGCCTTCGGTCCGCGCGGCGCCGCCACCTTTCTCTCTCGCGCCACCACCTGGTGCGCCATCGTCTTCATGATGACTTCGCTCACGCTCTCCGTGAAGCGCGGCCCCACGGAAACCACCAGCACCACCGGCTCGATCCTCGAGCAGACACAGAAGCAAGCCCCGGCAAAGACAACTCCGGCCGCTCCCGTGCAGCTTCCGGTCATCCCTGGGCAAGCCCCCGGCCAAGCTCCCGCTGCGCCTCCGGCGCAGAATCAGGCGCCTGCGCCCAGCGCGCCTCCCAAGAAGTAGCGGCGCACGAGCAACGGCGCTTCATGAGCAGTTTGACAAATTCATTCCCCGGCGCTTAGGATTGATCCTGCGCGGTCGTGGCGGAACTGGCAGACGCACCAGCTTGAGGGGCTGGCGGTAGCAATACCGTGGTGGTTCGAATCCACTCGACCGCATACTTCTTTTCCCGCCCAGCGAGATTTTGGCCGGAATGCTGTATCACGTGGGGACAGAGAAATAATCTTTTCCTCTCGGCTTATTGCCGCCTTCTAATTTTTCCCCACAATCGTCCTTGAAATTCCGCAGCGCTTATATATGATGGCCTGTTTTAATCAGGCTGTTCGACCTATCGAACATTTTCCCGGTTGTCCTCTGGGAGGAGCGATGCGGATGAGGAAGCGCAACGGCGGTTCAGCGGCGCCGGCGGCGGTGCTGTCCCTCCTGATCGTCATTCTGGTCGTTGCCACCGTCTATTACTTCAGCGTCGAGGCTTATCATCCTCCGGCGGCGATCACGGCCGTTGGCGCAGCCGTCGATCATCAGTACGACCTGACCCTCTACGTCACCGCCACGGTCTTCATCCTTTCCCAACTCGGCCTCGCACTCGTCATCTGGCGTTTCCGCGACCACGGCCAAAAGGTCCACTTTTCGCGCGGCAGCAACACCATGGAAGTCCTCTGGACCTCCGCCACCATCATCCTGTTTCTCGGCTTGGGAATCATGGGCCGCAAGGCCTGGGCCGAAGT
>Ga0187816_10000267_pt1 | contig 15284 bp, 16 predicted proteins | sample NC_wetland_sal_i_16_FD_132960 | JGI IMG/M metagenome (GOLD analysis project Ga0187816, IMG submission 132960) | Wetland sediment microbial communities from Neuse River Estuary, North Carolina, USA - SO4_1 | ecosystem: Environmental > Aquatic > Freshwater > Wetlands > Sediment | place: USA... | reverse complement strand
TCTCGTCATCTTGGGTGAGGCTCATCTACGTCGAATTTTGCGAAATTACGCGAGCTATTACAACGAAATCCGAACACACCGATCACTGGACAAAGATGCTCCGGCCTTTCGCTCTGTTCAGCGCGTCGGTACCATCACGTCATATACGATCCTCGGCGGGCTTCACCATCACTACGTGCGTGTTTGAGTTTTCGGTACACACAGTGGATAAAGACGGATGCTCAAATACTCTAGGGAGTGAAATTTGTGCGCGGGCAAAAGCTTTAAGGAGAAGTCGGACAGTCTAAAACGCCGCCAGCAGGGGCTTTTTTGTGCAAAAAAGCGCCTTGGCCGCATGGACTGCACGACAGTGCTGATCGCACGGTAGTTCGCTCACCTCGCAAGGCGCACGTCCCTCGGTGCGTCTGACCCGACCTCATCGGTCATCACCTTGAAGCTCGCGAGCGTGCAAGGGCCAAATGAAGTCACGATCGCGACGTCGGTGGCGTCGCGCCCGCGCGCCATCAGAATGCGTCCGACGCGCGGCATGTTGTGGCGGGCGTCGAACGTGTACCAGCGGCCGCCGAGATAGGCTTCAAACCAGGCACTGAAATCCATTGGCGAATCGTCGGGTGGCACGCCGATGTCGCCGAGATAGCCGGTGCAGTAGCGCGCGGGAACGTTCATGCAGCGGCATAGCGTGATCGCGAGGTGGGCGAAGTCACGGCAGACGCCGCGACGCTCGGTATGCACATCCCAGGCTGTCTTGGTTGGACTCGCGTGCTCATAGCCGAATTTTATGTAGTTGTGGACGTAGTCGCAGATCGCCTGAACCAACGGCCATCCCTTCGGAGTATTGCCGAACGTCGACCACGCGATCTGGGTAAAGCGATCGGTCTCGCAATATCGGCTGCCAAGCAAATAAACGAGCGTGTCGACCGGAAGTTGCTCAAGCGAATGCTGCACAGCGTCCGGCGCCACCTCGTCCGGCCGCCCACTGTCCCGGATCACAAAATCCGTCGAGACTGTAAGTCTGTTGGCCGGCGCGTAGATAACGTGGCAGGTATTGCCAAATCCGTCGTGATAGCTGTTGGCAGGAATCGCCGGATCAAGCCGCAGGCGGTCAGGCGTTATCAGGTCAGTAATACGGGATGGGTGCACGCTCAGCATCAAGAGCATGGGCGTGGGTTGCGCGCAGTCGTAGGAAATTTCGTAGCCGGCCTGAATCTTCATCGAGATCGTCTTCGGTTCACGCCGCCGGCTTGTGCCGCAACAACCAAGTCAACGCTCTTGACCTTCACCGCGACGTTCATGGCCAAATGATCGCACGCCGATCCGAACCACGTGCCTTGTAGCGGGATCGCTTCGCGCGGATGATGCGCGACTGCGACGCGGATGAGATTCTGATTTCCCACAACGCCACTCGACGGATCGAAGTCGACCCAGCCGGGGCCAGGCACGTAGACTTGCACCCAGGCGTGCATGTTGCCGCCCTCGACAACATCGTCGTCATCATCGTCGGCCAAATGCACGTATCCAGAGACGAACCGCGCCGCAATTCTGCGTGAGCGGAGCGCGGCGATCATCAGGACCGCGAGATCGCGACAACTGCCGCTGCCGAGTTCAAGCGTCCGCACCGGATCCTGAACGCCGTTCTGATGCCGCGAGACATGCTTGAAGCTTCGCCTTATGGCGTGCGTCATGCCGACGAGAAGTTCATGCGTGCCGACGGATCTGTCATCACCGAAGAACGCCGCGCTCCAGCGATCGATTTCGCGGCGCGCGGCCGGCGGCTGTGTGAACCGCTGCAGTTCGAGCCAATCCTCCGCGGCGTAGGCAAATGGATAGAAGCGGGCGGATTCTTCGATATCCGCCTCGTAAAAACCCGTCGGCGCATAGTCGAGACGGATGTTGCTGACAAAACAAAGTTCGGCGGCGCGATCGTCGAAATGAGCGATTGCTACATGATTGCCGAAAATATCCTGCAACCAAGTGAGCTGCAACGGCGCGGGCGTGATGTCGATTTCGGATTCGAGTATTTTCTGGTCGCCGTCGTCGCGCGGACGCAGCATGATCCGGTGCTCGCCGAAAGCGACTGGCTTATTATAGTGATATGTCGTTACGTGTCTGATGTTGAGAATCGGCATTGTCGTTCTACATAATGGATACGCTGGCGACATGCATAGTGGCCGTAGGCTCTCCACAACATGCATTTTTTGGGCCAGATATTGTGCATGTTTTTTCCGCAATCCTGAGTGTTGATGAGTGTCCTGCCCAAAAAATTGCTAGCGGTGGATGAGCAGCCACCCGTCTCGGTCTACAACGAAGGTGGGAAATCGCCGTTTTTGCTGGTCGCCGACCACGCCGGCAACCTGATCCCGGGCGCGCTCGGCCGGCTCGGCATCGCCGAGGGGGACTACCAGCGCCACATCGCTTGGGACATCGGCATCGCCAGCCTTGGCCGGCTATTGGCAAATGCGCTCGATGCGACACTCATCCAGCAAAACTATTCGCGCCTCGTCATCGACTGCAACCGCCCGCTGGAGGCGACCACCTCGATCGTCGACATCAGTGAGAATACTCCGATCCCCGGCAATGCCGGATTGAGCGATTGCGCCAGGCAAATACGCGCCGACGAGATTTTCCGGCCCTATCACGATCGGATCGAAGTCGAGCTCGATCGCCGGCGGCAGGCCGGCCGGACCGCGGCGCTGATCTCCCTACACAGCTTCACGCCCGTCTTCAAAGGCGCGACGCGCCCCTGGGATGCCGGCGTGCTTTACAATCGCGACGCGCGGTTCGCGCATCGCCTGATGGCTGTGCTCAATGAGGAAAATGATCTGTTCGTCGGCGACAATGCGCCGTACATCGTCAGCGACGCTTCGGACTACACCATCCCAATCCACGCCGAGCGCCGTGGCCTGCATCATGTCTTGGTCGAGATCCGTCAGGATTTGATCGCCGATAAAAGCGGCCAACGCGCCTGGGCCCTCCGCCTCGCGCGGGTGTTGCCACGAGCGTATCAGGAGCAAAAGTGATGTCGACAAGCGGATTGAAGAAGTTCCGCTCCGCATCACGTCTGCTTAGCCCCAATAACGGCCTTATATCGGACATCGCACGAGGTCGGTTCGGGGCCACAAGCAGACATCGACGGGCAGTGTTTTAAGCCGAGGCTATCTTGGCTTATCGATCATGCTGACATGAGCGGCGACGACGCGCCAGCCTTCGGTGAATCGCACCCAGGTCTGCATCTGCCGTCCAATCTTTCCAGGTGCGCTCGCCCGGTGATACAACGTCGATGTCACGGCATAATCGGGCCCATAACTGGAGATGACGGTACGCGAGAGAGTGCGTGCAAGTCCAATGGGTGAACGCGAGCGACGAAACGCTGCAATTTCGGCATAGCCATAAAGGTTTTCAGAAGCGCCGTAGCGGATCGTGCGCGGGTCGTTGTGAAAAATTTCGGTAAGCGTGGGGACGTCGTTTGAAACTAATGCTTGTTCGTATCGTTCGAATGCGGCCTTCACCTCCGCGACGACTTCGGGGAAATCGATGTCCATAATGCTCTCCTCAAAAGACCGTCTTCATATCGTTGGACGCGGCGCGGCGACAATCCCATCTGCTTCAAGAGTGTAGGCCACGCGCAGCGCTATATCTTCGCGCCAGGGTGCGGCGATGATCTGAACCGCGATCGGCAACGGCGAGAGCGGGACCGGCACGGCGACGACCGGAAGCCCGATAAAAGAAATCGGCTGGGTATATATGCCGAGGTTGGCCCGTACCGGCAGCTCCTGGTCGCCAAACATGAAGGTTTGCTGTCCGATAAGCGGCGCTACGCAAGGCGTTGCCGGCGCGAGAATCGCGTCGATGTCGTCAAACAACTTGAACACTTCCTCACGGTACCAGCGGCGAAACTTATGCGCTTTCACGACCAGCGAGGCAGGCGCCATCGCACCCGCGATCAAACGGTCGCGCACCGCCGGGTCATAATCTCCCGCCCGACCGCGTAAGCGACCCAGGTGCAGACTCGCACCCTCGCTTGCCGTGATGAGGAAAGCTGCCGAGCGAGCACGCTCGGCCTGTGGAATGTCGATGTCGCGATTGACGCCAAGTGCAACTGCCACGCGGTCTATGGCTTGAAGCGCCTCTGCAGTGCGCGGTTTGAAATACCCGCCGGCTACAGCGATGCGCAGCCCCGCGGCACCGCGCTTGAGCAGCGGACCGATCGGCTGCGCTGTACGGTTGACGCAAGCCGGGTCGTCGGGGTCGAAGCCCTGCATGGCATCATAAGCAAGCGCCAGATCCTCGACGGTCCGCGCCATTGGCCCAACATGGTCGAGGCTGGCGACGAACGGGAAGCTTCGCGCGCGGCTGAGCCGGCCATATGTCGGCTTTAGTCCGAAAATCCCGCAGCATGACGACGGCACGCGAATGGAGCCGTTGGTATCTGAGCCAAGCGCAAGCGGGACCAGGCCTCCGGCTACCGCACCGCCGGAACCACCGGATGACCCGCCCGTCATTCGTTTGAGATCGTGCGGATTGCGTGATGGGCCGTAATGAATGTTCTCGCCGGTAAAATCGTAGGCATATTCGCCCATGTTGAGCGCGCCCACGAGGACGGCGCCAGCGAACTCAAGCCGCTCGATTAGCGTAGCATCGCGGATCGCTGGCTCGTCCTCACGATTGATCTTCGATCCAGCGAGCGTGGGAAGTCCGGCAATGTCGAATAGGTTCTTGACCGCGAATGGCACGCCAGCTAGCGGTCCAAATGGTTTGCCGCTCGCACGCGCTTCGTCGAGGGCACGTGCACGATCGAGCGCGCGCTGCTCGGTGACCGCAGTGAACGAGTTGAGCAGTGGGTCGCAGTTGCGGATCCGGGCGAGCGTCGCTTCGGCAATGTCCAGCGCGCTCAAGTGGCCAGCTCTTACCTTTGCGGCGAGGTGGCCGGCTGTGCTCCAGTCGAGCTTGTCCGGCGCCAGCGCATCAAGCATAAAACACCGACGCAGGGTCGGTGTGGTCGGGAAGCGGGAATTCGTCGACCAGCTTCGCATGGCGTAGGATCAATCTGAGATTGAACGCAATTCCCTCACGCCATCCGGGGTCCAACGGAATACCTAATGCTTGCGCACTGACCTCAACGAGCCTGTCGATACGGTCCGGGCGGCTGCCGCTGATCCGCGCTGGGGGCCTGGACCGTGACTTGCCAGTGGCCTTCGCGTGTCTGGGCTTAGATTTGCGGAGTGGCTTGCGCTTCATGGACCGGACCTATCCGCTGGACGACGAATTCCTCGGCGAAGTGACAGGCGACATGCCGATTGCCAAACCTGCGCAACGCCGGCGCCTTAGTCTTGCAATCGCTCGCGCTGATCGGGCAGCGACCGTAAAAGCGGCACACATTCGGATCGGGGTCGATCGGGCTCCTCGGCTCGCCCTTTAGCCGCAACCGTTCCGTCGCTTCACCGGCGAAGCGCGGCACTGCCGCCACGAGCGCCTGTGTATAGGGATGCCACGGCCGTTCAAAGACGGTACGGGCAGGCCCGGATTCAACGATCTTGCCGAGATACATGACCATCACACGATCGCACAGCAGCCGCACGACACTGAGGTCATGCGACACAAACAAATAGCTCATGCCAAGGTCACGTTTGAGTTGTTGCAGGAGCTGGAGAATGACGACTTGGACTGAGACATCGAGCGCGGCGGTCGGTTCATCGAGCACAAGGAGATCAGGCTCGACTGCTATCGCTCGGGCGATCCCGACGCGGGCGCGCTGACCGCCGGACAGTTGATGTGGAAAACGTGAAAGCAGGGCCAGTGGCAAACCACATTGGCTTGCAACCGTCTCGACCCGCTCCTTGAGCGCTTTGCCCCTGATGTGGCGAAGCCTGCGCAACGAATCGGCAATGGCATCGAACGCGGTGAAGCGCGGATTGATGCTGTCACCTGCGTCCTGGAATACCATTTGGATTCGGGCGCGATCGCGGTCACGGGCGAATACCCGCGCCGGTTTTAGCGCCAATTGGCGGGCGCCAAGCTTTATACTGCCGTCAGTCACGTCAAGTAATCGCGTAAGTGCGCGCACCAACGTGGACTTGCCGCAACCCGATTCGCCGACCAGGCCGACGGTCTCGCCTTTGTTGATGACGAAGCTGACATTGTCGACCGCGTAGACCTTGGAAAGCCTTTCAGCTCCTCCGGAAAGACGGCGCTTGAGTCTTGCTAGTTGATTGGGTCCGCCACCGACCGGAAAAAATTTGGAGACATGATCCAGATCGAGGAGAACTGTCATGACGCACCTATCGCGCGCTTGAGCGGCGCGTAGACCGGAAGCGGGTTCCAGCAGGCTACTATGTGTTCCGCGCCGACCGCCGTTTGCGGCAATGGCTGCGCGCAATGTTCGGTTTTGCGCGGGCAACGCTCCGAGTAACGGCAGGGCGGCAAGTCCGAGCGGCGCAAATCGGGAAGTGAACCGGGAATAGCGGCAAGCTCGTCGAGGCTTGCGGCGGAGTCCGGCGTCGCGGCTATCAATTCGGCCGTGTATGGATGGCGTGGTTGCGCGAACAAGTCCGCGATCGGGGCATCCTCGACGACGTGCCCGGCATGCATGACCGCGATGCGCGTGGCTCGCTGGCTAGCGAGCGCCAGATCGTGGGTGATGAAAATAGTTGCCATCCCTAGCTCGGCGGCGAGATCGGCGATCAAATCCATGATCACGGCCTGCGTGGTCACGTCGAGCCCGGTCGTCGGCTCGTCGGCGATGAGCAGCGACGGCTTTGCCGCTAATGCGATCGCGATCATCACGCGCTGGCACATGCCGCCGGACAGTTCGAACGGGTAGGCCGAAGCGCGTCGCGCCGGATCGGTGATACCTACCGCACGCAGCATTTCGATCGCTTGCCCGCTGGCTTCGCGGGCTGGCACCTTGGCATGGCGGATGAACACGTCGGCAATCTGGCGGCCAACGGGCCGAATTGGATTGAGGGCGGTGCGCGGGTTCTGAAATATCATCGAGATTTGTCGCCCGCGGACTGCGGCCAACTGTTTCGGGCTCGCGGCGAGTAGATCGATCTCGCCGAACATGACCTGCCCGTTGGTAACGCGGCCGGCAAGATCGAGAATGCCCATGATCGCGTAGGCGGTGACCGATTTCCCCGATCCCGATTCACCGACCAGCGCGATCGTTTCGCCCTTGCGGACGCTGAAGCTCACATTATCGAGCGCCCGCACCAGGCCAGAACGCGTGCGGAACTCCACCGAAAGCCGTTCAACGCGCAACGCTGCCGCCGCCGCGGTCATGTGCGCCTCCGCGGATCGACGATGTCGCGAAGCCCGTCGCCGAGCAGATTGAAACAGAATACGGCAATCATCAGCGCCGCTCCGGGGAAGAACGCGTTCCACCATTGGCCCGCAACCATGAAAGCGGCGCCTTCCGCCACCATGATTCCCCATTCCGGCGTGGGCGGCCGCACGCCGAGCCCGATGAACGATAGGCCGGCGGCATTGAGGATCGCGTAGCCCATCGTCAACGACATTTGCACAACGAGAATTGGAAAGACGTTCGGCAGAATCTGGCTGACCAAAATGCGCCAGTCGGCATTGCCCGATAGGCGTGCCGCTTCGACGAAACCGGCCTCGCGGCGCACATTCGCCTCGGCCCGCGCGATGCGCGCATAAAGGGGGAAGTTTACGATCGCGGTCGCCAGCACGATATTCTGCACGTTATTGCCGAGCGCTGCGACAATACCCATGGCGAGAACGAATAACGGGAACGCCATGATCGTATCGGCAATTCGCCCGACGATGCGATCGGTCCAGCCCCCGAAGAATCCGGCAGCAACGCCGGCAAATCCGCCCATCAGGAAAACCAGCGCCACCGACGCAACCGCGATGAAGAAGTCGAGCCGGGTAGCGACGATGACGCGGCTGAACACGTCACGCCCGAGCTGGTCGGTGCCGAACCAGTGTTGCGCGTTGGGCGGCTTGAGCGCTTGCGCGGTGTTGCTGGCGAGCGGATCGTAGGGCGCAATCTGGGGTCCAAACACTGCAGCCAAGACAATCAGCAAAAACAGCGCAAATGCGAAACCGGTGACGGGATTCTCCGCGAGTACATGACGCGAATGACGTAACAGTGAGGCAACCTGGCTCTCACGCGGTGATGCTGCTGTGGTGTCGGTCATGCTTCGAGCCTTACCCGCGGATCGATTAAACCGTAGAGGATATCGATCATGAGATTGAGCGCGACGTACATCGCCGCCATGGTCAGGACGAAGCCCTGCACCGGCGCGAAGTCGGAGGCAAGCAGCGCCTCCACCGCATAGGAACCGATGCCCGGCCACGCAAAGACTTTTTCGACCAGCACGTTCGCGCCAAGCAGAAACGAGAACACCATGCCTAGCGTGGTGATCACCGGCAGCATGGCATTGCGGAAGGCGTAGGTAATAACAACCGTCCAATTCGATAGACCGCTGGCGCGGGCAGTGCGGATAAAATCCGAGGACAGTACCGCAAGCATCGAAGCGCGCGTCATGCGCGCGATCGGCGCGAGCGAGAACGCGCCGAGCGTTAATGCTGGAAGGACGAGTTGTTTGAGCGCGGCTATAAACGCCTGAGGATCGCCCCCGATCAGGCTATCGATCAGATAGAAGCCGGTGAATTGGGGCGGCGCAACGTAGAAAACATCAAGCCGTCCGAGCGGCGCCGGCGCCCAGCCAAGCAGGTAATAAAAGACATAAATCAGGATCAGCCCGGTGAAAAATACCGGGAGCGACACCCCAGCCGTCGAGATGATCCGACAGGTGTGATCGAGCAGCGAATTTGGCCGTGTCGCCGCTAGTATGCCGAGTGGTACCGCGATCGCAATCGAGACCAATAGACCAAGCAGCGTTAGCTCGGCCGAAGCCGGCAAGCGCGTGCGCAATTCCGTGATTACGGGCTGGCCGGTCGTAAGCGAGGTACCGAGATTGCCGTGTGCTAGATCAAACACATAACTGCCGAACTGCTGGATCAGCGGCTTGTCCAGCCCGAGTTTGACCCGCACCTCCTGAATCGCCTGCGGCGTAGCGGCGGGTCCTGCGAAATAAACTGCCGGATCGCCCGGCAGCAGGCGGGTCAGCAAAAACGTAACAACCACGACGCCGATTAGGCTCGGGATCGCCATCATCACGCGTTTGATGATCAATATCATCATGGGCACAAGCGGGCCGCAGGTCTGGCGGCCGTTTGACCGCGGTTAGCTTTTTTCGAAACTGCGGTAATCGAGCCGGCGATGGAACCAATATTGATAGCCGCTGATGTTCTTCTGCATGGCGACGTTCACGTATGGCTGGTAAAGCGGGATGCGCGGCATGTCCGTGAATGCGAGATCGACAAAGCCTTTTACGTCCTTGTCGTAAGCGGCGGCGTCGCCATCAGCCGCGGCAGCTCGCGCGCCATCGATGAAGCCGTCGATCGCCGACGACTGATAGTCCATGGTGTTGAAGATGGATTTCCCCGAATGATAGCACCAGTAGAAAAAGTATTCGGGGTAATCGAGCCAGCCCGAGAATACGTTGGTAAATAGCGGCATCGTCTTCTTGGTCAGTTCGGTGCGCCAATTTGCGCCTGGCACCTTGTTGATCGTGGTTTGAATGCCGACCTGCGCGAGACTCTCCTGCACCAGAATGCAGATCGGCTCGTTGACGCCGGCAAAGCCGAGATCGAACGAGATTTGAATCGGCTCCTGGATACCGTTCCCATAGCCGGCCTCGTCAAGAAGCTGCTTCGCCTTGGCAAGGTCGGTGTTGAATTTGTGCGGCTGCGGCCAGGCAACTTCGATCGGCGCATCTTCCGGTGCGCCGAACATCGGCTTGGCGAGACCGTATAAGACCGCATCCATGATTTTCTGGTACGGGATCGCGTAAGCCACCGCGTGCCGAACCTTGACATTGTCGAAAGGCGGGCGCTGTACGTTCATTCCGATATATTGAATGCCGTTCGAGTACGGCGTCGAGACGATGCTCAGCTTGCCGTCGGATTTAAGCTCGGCGAAGTCCTTGTTTGGGAGATCGTAGGACACGTCGGCGTCGCCGCGCTCGAGGAGCGCTCGCCTGTTGCCGGCATCTGGGACCATGCGCCAGATCACACGCTTGATCTTCGGCAGCGGGCCGCCTTTCCAGTCGTCATTGCGTTCAAACACGACTTGCGACCCAGCGGTCCAATTTGTGACCTTAAATGCGCCGCCGCCGACCGTGTTCAGCTTGGTGTATTCCAACCCCCAGGGATCCTCCGCGGTTGCGTGCTTCTTGACGAGCTCCGAGTTGAGGACACAGGGCACAATCACGGCAAGATCCGGAATCGTGAGTCGATCCTTTTTTACGAAATCAATACGGAAGGTGTGATCATCGACGACGACAAATTGCTCGGGCTTTGTGAGTGATCCCGCGCTCATCTGAAACGTTGGGAATCCGCCAACCGTTACAGCGCGGTCGAATGACCATTTTACATCATTGGCAGTGACTGGCGTGCCGTCCTGAAATGTTGCGTCCTTCTTCAGCCTAAATGTCACCGACATGTCGCCGATGTTCATGTCCTCGGCTAGTTCCGGCCTGAATTTGTTCTTGTCATAATAAGGCGTGCCGTTCGGCAGAGTTTTCATTTCATGACTGATCAAGCGATCGTAGCAATTCCACGACACCTCATAACCGGGCACGTTTGTACCGACGCCGTGGATGTCGAGATTGTTCGGGCCGCTCTCTGAAACTATAAGGAGCGTCTCCTGACGAGATTGAGCCCTGGCCTGCGACCAGATTCCTGGGGCCGAAAAGGCACCGACGGCGGTAAGCGCGCTCATCGATTTGAGAAATTCCCGACGCTTCATTGAGGCCCTCCCGAGGCTGAGGAATCGCGTGCTACGCAAACCTTCCGCAAGGGGCGTGCCACAGATGTTGCGCTGTTTGCGGCAGCTAAGCCATTGAGATACCTTCGTAGGCTTGCGAGCTTTGGACCTCGCTACTCGCGCTGGGCAGCCGCCGCTTAATAATTAGGCAACAATCGCACTTGGAAAAGGCTACCGAATCAGTCGCGCAAGGTGCGCGTTGTGCGATGGTTGAGGGTAGCCGGCACCTAGCTTCGTTAGTGAACCGGTCGACGTTGCTCCGGCAGCGCCATGGCCTCCTCACGCTGATCTGAAGAGACAGTAGAATAAAAAATGCGCCTCAATACCGTATCGGCTATTGTCGAATCTCATCGCAAAGGCGTTATCACGCCCTCGGAAACTATTCGTCGCTGTTACAAGCGTATCCGCGCGCTCGGCGACCCCGGCATTTTCATCACACTGCGCGACGAAGGCGAAGCTGTCGCCGAGGCCGTCGCCTAACCCCTGAAGCCAGATGTTCGGCAATGAAACTGAGGTATCCCGCTAAGTGCGAATTCCAGACTTCATGTACCACAAGAAATAAACGGCGCTCCTGCGCGCTGGTTGCTCAAAGATTTTTCCCCGCGCTCCGCAATCGAGGCGAAGTGGATCACCTACATTCAGCCCAGTAGGCTCTGCCATCGGCGTCGCCAAAGCAAGCAAGCGCATACCGGACAGCGCGGAGAAAACGGTCCGGGATATCCGCAGAGCCACCCGTCGTCACCATTCTGCCGAGGAGAAGATCCGCATCGTGCTGGAAGCATTTGAATTTAAATTGGATCGCCCGCGTCTTTTTGCTTTTGTTGCTCTTCGGCAAGTAGATTGAAAATTGTCTGTCGGGCTGATTCCTCGGTCACGCGCTCAAGAAGACGACGGTAGCGCTCAACGTTCTGAGTTCGGATGAACTGATCCATGTTGGCTCTCCGTTCACGAGAGCCCCTCGCTTGCAGGCTGCGTCCGCCTGACAAGGCAGTCTGAGCAATTTTGATCACTTTAAAAACTAAAAACACTCCCGAATGCTTTTCTCCAAACGGAAAGAAAATCTCCCAACCGCTGGGGCAGGGTCGAGGGATCGGGCGAAGTAATAGTTCTGGGAGAAAGTCGACCGAGAATCCTTCAGGGCGCGCCATCCCTTTTGGGTTCGATTTGCTTATGTCATTGCGACCGAAGTACCCAAAAAGTACCCTCATACACGGTAATCAGATCCCGTCATTTCGCGAGCGCGAGGCATGCTGCCGCTCTAGCAGTCCGCGCAGCACTCGCCTCGCCAAGCCTCACGTCCTTCTTTGACGAGCAACCAAACGATCGCAAGAGAACCGACGCTGTCGATCCACCAAACGCCAGACGCCGCCTGCGCACTGAGACTTACAACAGCGACCACGGACAGCCACCCACATGTGACGGATTCCATGGCATCCGCCCTCAACGCTCGGCTGCTTAGTTGATTGGCAAGCTTGATCTTTTCGTGAGCGAGATACCGCATGACCGGAATCGCCAGGAGCGTGACGATGAACCCCGGCAACGAAAACTCTTCACTGTGCCGCGCCCAGAGATTCCAACCTGCGGCTACTACAACATAAGCTGCAAGCGCAATCAGCAACGCCCCTCCGATTCGGCTGGCAATCCATTCCACGCTCTCCGAGAAGGCCTGTCCGTGACGAAGCTCGACTGCCAGACGCCACACAAGCACACCAGCCGAAATCAACTCAACAACGCTGTCCAGCCCGAATGCGATCAGTACAAGACTGCCCGACGCAACGCCCGCAGCCGTTGCCACGACAGCCTCGATGACCATCCAGCCGATCGTGAGCCATTCAAGGCGGAATGCTTCCCGGATAAGTGGCCTGCGATCGACCGCCGGCTTTGTTGGCAAAATCAAAGGGGGCGGGACGCAACATGCGTCCTCGCAAGGCTCCCCGAGATTCTCCATACGCATCATGGAATCATCTTGCCCGGGTTGCTCAGGGTCCAACAACGCGCCGATGCCCTAGAAATCCCGCATTTTCTCCGGAGACACCAATCGGAACGAGCTCATTGATCCGCCAATTCTCGAACCGCGCATCCTTCCAAAACTTCAATCAAATTCTGATGGTCTGTGGGACACCGTACATCTGACTACCAAGGTGCCGCTCAAGCAACAGAGATTGGTCTAAACCTCAGGTTTGCGAACGCAAAAACCGAGCGAACGCTTTCAGCGTGGTTTCCGATACGTGATGCTCGATTCCTTCGGCGTCAGCTTCAGCAGCTTCAACGGGTACACCCATTGCGAGAAGTACATCCACGACGAGCCTATGGCGAGTTCGTACGCGCGCCGCCAGTTCCTCTCCGTTTTCCGTCAGAAAAACACCGCGATAGGGGCGAGCCGTTGCCAACCTTTCCCGCTTCAGCCGAGAGATGGTCTTAATCGCGGTGGCATGGGAAACACCAAGGCGGCGCGCAATATCTGTAGGACGCGCCTCGCCCGCGCTGGCCAGCAGGTCAGCGATAAGTTCAACATAGTCCTCCAGCAAAGCTGTCGATTGGGCTGAACGAGCCTTGCCGAAGCGGCGCGCCTGGGTCAGCTCCGCGGGAAGCTTCGACAGCCGTTCAACTTGATTTCCCATCGCTCTCCCGGACATCGCGCCTCCTCCGATCGTGTCCATTTACATCACCCAGTTTGACCATGCGCTGAGCGCAAGCGCATTTCAATGACTTGATCAAGGTAGTGCTGTCTATACATTTTATTCCATATATTGACAATTTATGCTTCATATGCGTTTCGTAGCCTTAGCTACGTGTTGATATAGATGTTGGATACACAGAGACCGCGACGTACCGATTTAAAGACCCGACCGGGGTCGCTCACGAAGCGAAGCGTCGTAGCGGCACGCGGAATATTGACCGGCGAGCGCCGAAGGCCCAGTGCGTATCTAGCTTTCGCCGGTCCCGCAGTGGTTGTCTCCATCGCCTACATAGATCCCGGAAACTTCGCGACAAATATTCAGGCGGGTGCGAAGTACGGCTACGGGCTGCTTTGGGTCGTACTGCTGGCCAACTTGATTGCGATGTTATTCCAGGCTCTGTCGGCCAAGCTTGGTATCGTCACCGGCCGAAACTTGGCAGAGATGTGCCGTGACCAGTTTCCACGACCGGTCGTCTGGGCGATGTGGAGCGTCAGCGAGGTCGCTGCCATGGCGACCGATCTCGCTGAGTTCCTCGGCGGTGCCATCGGACTCTCGCTACTATTCAGCATGCCCCTCTTTGCTGGCATGGTCGTCACGGGCATCGTGACCTACGGCATCTTGATGTTCGAACGCTCTGGGTTCCGGGCGCCAGAGCTAATCATTGGCAGCATGGTTGGTATTATTGCGTTTTGCTACCTTATCGAGATGTTCATAGCTCCGGTCGATTGGAGCTCAGCAGCATTACATACTGTTCTGCCGCAGATAGCTGATGCCGGGGCTTTATTGCTTGCCGTCGGAATCATCGGTGCGACTGTAATGCCGCACGCCGTTTATCTGCATTCCGGCCTGACCCAGGCCCGCACGCCGGTCCGCAACGCAGACGAGCGGCGAATGGTGCTGCGCTTCTCAAATCAGGAGGTCATCATCGCACTCACTATCGCCGGCATGGTCAACATGGCGATGGTGATGATGGCGTCGGGCGCCTTCCACGCGGGACACAGCGATGTCGCAGAGATTGAAACGGCCTATCACACGTTGACGCCGTTGCTCGGCGTCGGGGCCGCGGGCGTGTTCTTGCTCTCCCTTATCGCATCGGGGATATCGAGTTCGACGGTTGGAACAATGGCCGGCCAACTGATCATGCAAGGCTTCGTCGGGTTCCGAATTCCGATCTGGGTTCGACGGCTTGTAACAATGGTGCCGGCCTTCGTCGTTGTCGGTCTGGGTGCGAACGCGACGAGCGCGCTTGTCATCAGTCAGGTCGTGCTCAGTATCGCTCTGCCACTTCCTATGATCGCTCTACTCATTTTCACCCGACGATCAGACATCATGGGTCAGTTCACCAACGGCTGGCTGACCAATATTGCAGCGATAGTCGGAACCGCGGTGGTCTTAGGCCTCAATGTTTTCCTGATCCTGCAGACGTTAGGCGTGCCAATTCCCGGCTTGTCTGATGGGGGCTAACGGCGTTTCGCACGTAGCAGGAGGAATTTAGTACAGACTACGAATCTGGGGGTCAGGAGTTCGAATCTCTTCGGGCGCGCCAACAAACAACGATAGATAGGACGTTTCTTCGATCTTAGTTTCGCGGCCAGTTTTCAGATATGAGAACGTAACATACACAATATCCCGAAATCGGCGCGCAGAGTCCCGAAAAATCCCCGAAGTAGTTCACTACCCGTTCGCGCTGCCACTGCGCATTCCCGAACAGCGCAGCCCCAAGTTTGCCAAATTGGAAATGGCGGCTTCCG
>Ga0187816_10000263_pt1 | contig 15349 bp, 10 predicted proteins | sample NC_wetland_sal_i_16_FD_132960 | JGI IMG/M metagenome (GOLD analysis project Ga0187816, IMG submission 132960) | Wetland sediment microbial communities from Neuse River Estuary, North Carolina, USA - SO4_1 | ecosystem: Environmental > Aquatic > Freshwater > Wetlands > Sediment | place: USA... | reverse complement strand
GTGGACCGGCTGGTGATGCTGCTTACGAATTCGCATTCCATCCGCGAAGTTGTGCTGTTCCCGCTATTGCGCACCGAAACGGCGGAGAAGCCCGGCGATGATGGCCCGGAAGGAACCGCGGGAGCGGGTGCGCCGCCGGATAAAAGAGCAAAATGAAATTTGAATGGCTCGTCGCGCTGCGGTATTTGCGATCGCCGAACCGGCCGGCGGTGCTGCGGCTGGTCACGCTGCTGGCGGTGATTGGAGTTGCGGCGGGGGTGACGACGCTGGTCATCGCGCTCTCGATGAACACCGGCTTCCGGCAAGCGATTCGAGACCGACTGCTGACGGTGACGGCGCACGTGAATTTGAAGCCCATTGGGCCGCAGGGGATTCGCGATTACCGGGCGCTGATGGCGCAGTTGCAGGGGACGCCGGGGGTCCGTTCGATCGAGCCTGCGATTTACGATACGGTGCTGCTTTCGACCGGAGGGCGCGCGCGCGGAATTGTGCTGAAGGGAGTTGACCCGGAACTGGAACGGCGCGCGAGCGAGGCATTGAGGCGAATCGTGAGCGGGTCGAGCGACTTCGCCTCCGATGCGGACGGGATTCCCGCGCTGCTGGTGGGGAAAATTCTGGCGGCGGACATGAATGTTTCGGCAGGCGATTACGTCACGCTGACGAGCCGCAAGGGAATTTGACGCCGTTTGGAATGCTGCCGCGCTCGCGGCGGTTTCGAGTGGCGGGCATCTTCGATTCCGGATTTTACGACTATGACGCCAACTGGGGATTTGTGACGCTCGGCTCGGCGCAGACGCTGGCGGGAATCGGCGACGTGGTGAGCCTGCTCGAAGTCCGCGTGCAAAATCTGGATGACGCCGTAGCGGTGGCGGGCGAACTGCTGCGGCGAGCCGGGAACGGATTGCGGACGACAACCTGGATGGATGAGAATCGGGCTTTATTTCGCGCGTTGAGCCTGGAGAAATTAGTTACCGCGCTCTTCATCGGACTGATCACGTTTGTGGCCGGGCTGAATATATTAGTGGTGTTAACGATGACCGTCACCGACCGCGCGCGCGACATTGCCGTGCTGATGGCCATGGGGGCGCGGCGGCAGCAGATTCGAGCGGTTTTCATCTTGCAGGGCCTGGCAGTGAGCATTGCGGGAACCGCGGCGGGGCTTTTCTTGGGATACACCTGCGCATGGGTTGCGAACAGGTGGCGGTTGATTCCTCTGAATCCGGAGGTGTACGCGATTCCGTATGTGCCGTTCCACGCGAACGGTCTCGATGCGGTGTGGATTGCGGCGGCGGCGCTGGCGATCAGCATCGCGGCGACGATTCTTCCGGCGCGATCGGCGGCCCGAATTTTGCCGGTGGAGATTTTGCGATTTGAGTAAGGGCGGAAGTGTTGTTTGACGCGATAAGACCCTCCCACAAGAGAGATGTCCGACATTCCCCATTCAATTCAAGGAACAACTCCTGGGCTGCTGGCGTGTTAGAATAAAAAGAGAAGGTGAAGTTGAGGCGTAACAAGGAGATGGAGCAGAGAAGGGCGGGAGGCGGCTAGGGGTAACGGTACGGCAAAAAAGGGAAAGAAATTGGACTATTCCCGGTTTAGGAATCAGTAGCTCCATGAAAAATAGAGACATACCGGCTGGCTACTTCGGCATCTAACGTGACATAGAGGGTGTAGGCGATGCACACTCAGGCGAGCTTGGGAGCCACGGTGGTGGACGACTCACGATTGGGAGTCGTCGCTGAGAGTGGCGAACTGGTGCGCGTCGAGGCCCTCCGCAAGAGTTTTCACTCCGGCACACAAGAGATTACACCACTCAACGAAATTGATTTTTACGTCGAACGCGGGGAAATGATCGCGATCGTCGGGCCGTCGGGCGCGGGGAAAAGTACCTTGTTGCACGTACTCGCCGCGCTGGACACTCCAACGAGCGGTACAGTATACTTCGGCGGGATTTCGCTCCGATCTTATTCAGAGGCAGAGCTGGCAGAGTATCGCAACCGCGCCGTTGGTTTTGTGTGGCAACGGCATCACCTGCTGCCGGATTTTACGGCGGCGGAGAACGTGGCGATGCCCATGCTGGTTCGGGGCGAAAAGTTGGGTCATGCGCTCCGGGCGGCGAAGGATTGGCTGGGGGAAGTGGAATTGGCCGATCGAGCCGGGCAACGAGCAGGGGAACTTTCCGGAGGCGAACAGCAGCGCGTGGCGATCGCGCGGGCGCTGGTAAACCGGCCGGCGTTGCTGCTCGCGGACGAACCAACTGGGGATCTGGACGAGCGATGCGCAGAGAATATTTTTGAGCTCATGCGCCGCCTTCACAGGTCTCACCACCTGACTTCTATACTCGCAACGCACAATTTGGGAATAGCCCGGCGCACGGACCGTGTACTGGCTCTCGAACACGGGAAGCTGGCGGCGGGTAGAGTGCCAGGCGATTCCGCGGCCCGTGAGGCGCGGGCGGCGGGCACTGGGGCGAAGATTCCGGGAGAGCGCGGGTGACCCGTGTTTGAACGCTACACAGAAAAAGCTCGACGCGTAATCTTTTTCGCGCGGTACGAGGCGAGCCAATACGGCAGCCCGTATATTGAGACGGAGCATTTGCTTCTGGGGCTGCTGCGCGAAGACAAGGCGTTGGCGAACCGGTTTCTGCGGACACACGGATCGATCGAATCCATTCGCAAGGAAATCGAATCGCGCATCACGGTGCGCGAGCGGATTTCGACGTCGGTGGAAGTGCCGCTGAGCCAGGAGTGCAAGCGCATCCTGAATTACGCCGCGGAAGAAGCGGAGCGGCTGGGACACAAGCACGTAGGGACCGAACATTTGTTGCTGGGAGTTTTGCGCGAGGAGAAATCCTTTGGCGCAGAAATTTTAATTGAACGAGGATTGCGGCTTTCCACCGTGCGCGAGGAACTTCAACGTAGCGCGGGAGAGAAGGTACCTGTGAACAGGCCCAAGGAAGCATCTTTGCTCGCGGAATTCAGCCGTGATTTGACGCAAGCGGCGATGGAGGGGCAGCTCGACCCGCTGGTGGGCCGGGACCGCGAACTCGAGCGCGCGATCCAGATTCTATGCCGCCGCACGAAGAACAACCCTGTGCTGATCGGCGAGCCGGGCGTGGGCAAGACGGCCATTGTCGAAGGATTGGCGCAGCGGATATCGGACGGCGATGTGCCGCCGTTCCTGGCGGACAAGCGGATTCTTTCGCTGGACCTTTCCTTGATCGTTGCGGGGACAAAATACCGCGGACAATTCGAAGAGCGGCTGAAAACCATCATGAAGGAATTGATGGAGAGCCAGAACGCGATCGTCTTCATTGATGAGCTGCACACTCTCGTGGGTGCGGGCTCGGCCGAAGGCTCGCTCGACGCGGCGAATATCCTGAAGCCGGCGCTGAGCCGGGGCGAGATTCAATGCATCGGTGCTACGACGCCGGGGGAATACCGCAAGTCCGTGGAGAAGGATCGCTCGCTCGAGCGGCGCTTCCAAGCTGTGAAGGTGAGCGCGCCGAACGAGGACGAAGCCATTCGCGTGCTGCAAGGCGTACGCGATCGCTATGAGAAGTTTCACGCCGTCAGCTACACGGACGAAGCCATTCGTTACGCAGTCTATCTTTCGAACAGGTACATCCCGGACCGCTTCCTGCCGGACAAGGCCATCGATCTGCTGGACGAAGCTGGGTCGCGCGTGAAGCTGCGGCAGGCCATGCTGCCGGACGAAGTGTCGGAAGTGCAGAAGCGCGTGAAATTCATCACGCACCGGATGGAAACGGCCATCGCGAATCACGAATTCGAGAAGGCGCGGTTCTACTCCGAAGAGGAGCGCAAAGAGAAAGAGCATTTGCGGACGCTGCGCGAGAAGCTGAAGATTGACGATTCGTCCACGGGAGTGGTGACGCGCGAGGACATCGAGGAAGTGGTGGCGCGCTGGACGGGCATCCAGGTGTCCGCGATTAAAGAGGACGAGCAGCAAAAGCTATTGCGCATCGAAGAAGAGCTCCATCGGCGGATTATCAGCCAGGACAAAGCCATCACGGCGCTGGCGCGCGCGATTCGACGCAGCCGGGCGGGCTTGAAAGCGCCGGGCCGGCCGGTGGGCTGCTTCCTTTTCCTCGGTCCCACGGGCGTGGGCAAGACGGAAGTGGCGCGGCGGCTGGCGGAGTTTCTCTTCGGAAGCGAGAAATCGCTAATCCGTTTCGACATGTCCGAGTACATGGAAAAGCATTCGGTGTCGAAACTGATCGGCGCGCCTCCGGGATACGTGGGATACGAGGAAGGCGGGCAATTGACGGAGCGCGTTCGCCGGACGCCGTACTCGGTGATTTTGCTCGACGAAATCGAGAAGGCTCATCCGGATGTTTACAATATATTGTTGCAGGTTTTTGAGGATGGGCAGTTGACGGACGGGCTCGGCAACACCGTGGATTTCCGCAACACCATTATTATCCTGACTTCGAACCTGGGCGCGCGGCAACTGCAGAAGCAGTCGGGGCTGGGCTTCCAGTCCGACGATGTAACGGCGGCGGCCAAGAGCCAGGATGACATGGTGATGAGCGAGGTGAAGCGAGTCTTCAATCCGGAATTTCTGAACAGGCTGGATGAAGTGATTCTGTTCAATTCGCTGACGGATGAGGATCTGCTGCGAATCATCGATTTGCTGGTTGGGCAGATCAACGAGACGCTGGTGCATCGGCAGGTGCAGATTGCCGTAACGCCCGAGGCGCGCCAGTGGATCCTCGAGAAGACCTGCAGCGATCGAAATTATGGCGCGCGGCCGCTCCGGCGCGCGTTGCAGAAGTACGTCGAAGACCCATTGTCGGAAGCTTTGATCCAGGGTGGACTGCAAAGGCCGGCGACGCTGGAAGTATTTCTCTCCGGCGACGGTCTCTCGTTCCGTCCCGTGGTAGAAGCAACCCCAGTGGCCCACTAGGAATCCTACACGCGCAAGCCGGGCGGGAGCGGACCCGGCGGGGGAGCAAAAAATCTTGGGCGGGGGACGGCGGCCTTGACCAGAACCATGGCCGCGAGCAGGAAAATTTTTCTGCGCCGCTGTGAATTTCTCGCCGTTGTGTACCTGCTGGGATTTGCCTTCGGACATCCCCTTTGGGGTCAACAATCGCAGCAGGCCGGCGGAAGTCCCTACATCATCACGCGCATTGAATTCATCGGGAACCGCCGGATTCAACGGGATACCTTGCTGGCGCGGATATTTTCGCGCCAGGGAGACCCCTTCAGCGTGGAAGCGGTGCGGCGGGATTTTCAGGCGTTGTGGAACACGCAATTTTTCGAAGATGTGCGGCTGGAAGTGGAAGACGACCCGAAAAATCCTTACGGGAAAATCGTCGTGTTCTACGTGCAGGAACGCCCCATCATCCGCCGGATCGAATATAAGGGCAACAAATCCGTCAGCGAGTCGGACATCCTGGACCGCTTCAAGGAGGCCAAGGTCGGACTCTCGGTGGAAAGCCAATTCGATCCCACGAAAATCAAGCGCGCGGAAGTGGTGCTGAAGCAATTGCTGTCGGAACACGGCCGGCAATTTGCGACCGTGAGGCCCACGTATGAGCGCATCGCGGCAACCAACGCCGTGAAACTTGTCTTCAATATTGATGAAGGACCGAAGGTGAAGGTCGGCAAGATTACGATCCAGGGGAACAAGGCATTCTCCGACCGCAAGATCATCCGAGCGATGAGACACGATCGTCCCTATGCCATACCGCTTGGGTTCACATGGATACCGGTGGGGAACAAAACCTACGACCGGCAAAAGCTGGATGAGGACCTGGAGGTGGGAATTCGCGGGCTCTACCAGGATCACGGGTATTTCAAGGTGCTGGTGAAGGATCCCATTCTAAAAACAGAGGATGTGGATAAGGGGGGCATTCCGGGGCCGTGGCCGCTCGTGGGGGCGAGGCACGGGAAGGAAACAAATATCACCATCCCCATCGAAGAAGGCGACGTATTTCGCATGGGGAAATTGACGTTCCGGAGTTCCGATCCGGACCAAGGATTGGTTTTCAAGCAGGACGCGCTGCGAAATGCATTTCCCTTGCACGAAGGGGACGTCCTATCAGCCGACAAGATTCGCAAAGGCCTGGATATCTACCGGAAATTATACGGTGGGTACGGTTATATCGATTTCACGCCCACGCCGGAAACGGAAGTGGACGATGTGAAGAAAGTGGTGAACATCAAAATGGTGTTCGACCAGCAAAAGCAATTTTACGTGCGGCGCATCGAATTCACGGGCAACACGACGACACGCGACAAGGTGATCCGCCGGGAGCTGCTGATTGACGAAGGGCAGGTGTTCGACAACCGCCGGTGGGAATTGAGCCTCTTGCGCTTGAATCAGCTGAATTATTTCGAACCCATCAAGCCGGAAAACGCGGACCTGAAGCGCAACGTGAAAGCCGGGACGGTGGACATCAAGCTGAAGGTGAAAGAGAAGGGCAAGCAGTCGATCAGCTTTTCGGGCGGCGTGAGCGGGATTGCCGGGAGCTTCGTCGGGCTTTCTTATCAGACGAACAATTTCCTGGGACTGGGCGAGACACTCACTTTTTCAGCGCAAGTCGGGACCGTGCAGCAGAATATTCTTTTTGGATTCACCGAGCCGTACCTTTTCGACAAGCCGATTGCGTCGGGCTTTACAGTCTTCAAGAACAAGTTCGATTACAACCAGGCGCGCCAGACCGGGATTCTGATCGGGCAGTCAGTGGCCATCAATCCCGCATTGCAAGAAAATTACAACACGGACTCGAAGGGCTTCACGTTGTTTGCGAGCTATCCGCTGCGAAGATTTTCGTGGACGCGGCTGGGGATCACCTACGGGTACACGGAGACGGACATCACGCCGTTCAGCCAATCGGCGAAACTGCTCTTTGAATTCACGCAATTCCGGAGTCTGGCTGGGCCGTCGGCGTTAAAAGGCATCCGGTCGAGCAAAATCACTCCGACGATCACATTTAACAATGTTGATAATCCAATCAATCCAACTCACGGAAAAAGCATTTACTATGGGACGGCCCTGGAAGGCGGACCGCTGCAAGGGAATGTGAATACCTATACGAACACGTTTGCGTACACCTATTTCCGGCAGCACTACCATAAGAGAAACGTAATCGGGATGAAGTTCCTGACCAGCATGATTACCGGGTACGGAGGGAAGGATGTTCCACCCTTCAGCCGGTTCTACCTGGGCGGAGAAAACGACATTCGCGGGTTCGACTTTTACACGATTTCGCCGTTTGTTTCGATCCCCAACACTACCACTCAAAGTTTCACCTACACGAATCCATTCTCGATCGGGTCGGGCGGGGTTCCGACGCAATCATCAATCCCGATCTCGTTGGTGACGTTTTTCCCGACGCGGCCAGGCGGGGACTTCCAGGCCGTAGGGAACCTGGAGTATCGAATTCCCATCGCCGGGCCCGTGGGCGTAAGCCTATTCAATGATATCGGCATCGCCGGACTCATCCGGGAGTCGCAATTACAATTGGATCCTTCGGCAGTGGCACCTTTGCAGCAGCAATATCCGAATCCGGACTTCCCGACGCTAAAGATATCGAGCAGCTTGCCGGTGATTGGCGGAAATTTCACGCCCCACACTTCGGCAGGAGTCGAGCTCGTGGTTCAGTTGCCGATCGTGAACGCGCCTTTCCGGTTCTATTACGCATACAATTACCTGCGTCAGACGGATACGATCTCGGGCCCGGTCTTTCCGTGCTCGACCGCGGGAGGAACGATCCCAGTGAGCGACACCTGCGGCGGCGGATTCTACCTTTCAAATTTGCAGAAAAATTCGCTGGCGCCAGGTGTTTATCAGACCCAAATCGTGCCGATGGTCAACCAATTCTTGCAAACGCAGGTCCAGAGACTACCGGCAGGCCTGATCGAGCCGTCGCACACGTTCCGCTTTACGGTGAGCAGGACGTTTTGACGGGAGCAGTGCAAACGGCATCCAATTGCGGCGAGTTCCGGGCGGAGGCGCGGGAAAGATTGAAGACGCGCGAGAGGCGTGGAGGGATGAGGATGAGATTGTGGAAAATGGGCGCGGCAGCGCTGCTCGCCGCCTGGGTGGCGGGTTGCGGGGGGAACGCCGCCCCGTTGCAAATCATGGTGAGCTCCCCCGGCGCGGGTGTCGGCGTAACGGCGACAGTCAATCTGAACGGCACAGTGCAATATTCGGCCGCTGTCACGGGCGGCCCCTCCATCACGAATGTCTTCTGGCAGATTTGCCTGCCCCCGGCTGTGAGCACGGCGCAGCCCACGAACTGCACGCAGGGTGTGGGGCCAATCAATGTTTGTACTCCGCCGACCGTTGCGAAACCCCTGGTTGGCTACGGCATCATTAATTCCACGGGCCTGTACACGGCGCCGAGCGTTGAGCCTCAGCCGAACGGGTTCGATGTGGTCGCTACGAGTTGCGTCTCGGCGACCACATTTGGACTGCAGCCCACCCAGATCGTCTCCGGCATTCAATTGCAGTTAAGCCCAGGCACGGTGACTATCGGGACGGGCGAGAAATTCCAGTTCGGTCTCATGGTCACCGGCACACAAGACAAGTCCGTCACCTGGACCGTGACCAACGGCACGAACCCGCCGGTGGCCGGCGGAAACTCCATGATCGGATTTATCTGTCCTAATGCGTTGGCACCCCAACCCTGTCCCAACGGGGAATATGTGGCGCCTGTTTTGGCGCCCCCGGGCGGCTCGGTGACGGTAACAGCCACGTCCGCGGTTGATAACACGCAGACCGCCCAGGCGACCGTCACTGTAAGTACTGCGGCGGATGCGACCATCACGAGCATTGATCCGGTGGTTACCGCGCAGGGTTCGGCGCAGCAGGATGTCTACATAACTGGCACAAACTTTTTCACCACCAGCCAGGTGCTGGCCGGGCTGAACCAGGATAAGGTTGCCACCACGTTCATCAACCCTGATCTGATCCGTGCCACGATTCCAGCGGCCGATTTGTCGGGGACTCAGGGGCCGGCCGTCCCGATTCAGGTCCAACGGCAGAATGGCGATTTGAGCTTGCCTGGCCCCGTGAATCTGGTCTTGACGAAGGTCCGCCCGGCGGTAATTTCCTCGACGCCTGACAGCATCCCTCAGTCTGCCGGAAATGTCGGCGTGATTGTGACGGGCGGATACTATTCGCCGGGAACAACCACGGCCGCGTTTAATGGGCAGCCGGTGACGACCACGTTCACCGATAGCCGGCATCTTTCGCTGGGTATCTTATTCAACAGCCAACCGGCTCCGGGGCTTTACCCCGTTACGGTGCAAAACTCCGGCGTGACCGCACCCAGCGCCGTGAATCTGGCGATCCAACCCACCACGATCCCGACGTTGCCAGGGACGGTGATTACCGTAGGCGCCAGTCCTTCGGCAGTGGCGATTGATAGCGCGCTGCATCTGGCTGTGGTGACAAACCAGGGCGGCGGCAGCGCTTCGTTGATTGATTTGGGATCGAACACGGTCGTGAATACGATCGGAATCCCGACGGTCAATAACGGCACCAGCACACCGACGGGCGTGGCGATTGATGATGTGGCAGACAATCAGTTGAGCCATGACCTCGCCCTGGTGGTGAACAACGGGGACAATTCCGTGACGGTGATTGATCTGGTGACGCGATCGGTGACACAGACGATTGATCTGACGCCATTCACGCCCACGGGCAGTGCTCCGATTGCAGTGGGAATCAACCCGCTGACGCACCGGGCGATTGTGGCGAACCAGTCCACGAATCTTGCGACGGTGATTGATTTGGTGACTCCGAACCCAAATCTAGCTAAGCCTTGCACGACTCCCCCGTGCGTCTTGACAACGATTGGCGGCGATCTGCCGCCATTTTTCAGTACGGGCGCGAATCCGACTATTTCCGTGGACCCGCGGCTGAACTGGGCGGTGGTCACTCCGGGCGGAGCTGGAACAGTGAATATCGTGGACCTCGGCCGCAACGCGAACGCCGGCGACGGTGGCCGTCAGCCGCTGGCGATTGGAGCGCTCAATATCACGACCACGATGCGCGGTGTGGGCATCAACACCGAAACGCATGAGGTACTTCTGACCGATCCGAACGCCACCACACTGACGACCTATAGCTTGCTCGACAATGCGGTGAATTCGACCCAATTTACGAACAACGGAGTTCTCTTTAGCGAGACAGGTCTCGTGGCTGCGGCAGTGAACCCGCTGGATAATCTGGGCATAGTTGTAAATCAAAATGCCGGCACGGCGAGTGTCGTGGATTTGAATAGCGGCAATGTGCTGGCGATCGAAATTTCGGTCGGGAATAAGCCCCAGGCCGTCGCAGTCGATCAGGGCACGAATCGCGCCCTTATCGTGAACCAGCAAGATAACCAGGTTGCCTTACTGACGCTAGGGTCGGGAGCGGCAATACGAACGCCGCAAATCATTGAGGCCAGCCCCCCGGTGACGTTTGCGCAGACCGCCAATCCGATAACGCTGACGATCAATGGTGCGGGATTCGCTGGCGGCGCGCAGGTACTGCTGGATGGAACCGCGTTGCCTGGAGGAAACATCGTCAAGGTGACGCCGAATCAGATTGTGACCACGGTTCCTGCGGCGATGCTGAATCTGGCCCACCGATACATTGTGGCGGTGCAGAATCCGGGACAGATTTCGAATGTGACGGACCTGACCGTAGTCCAGGCAGTCAGCACGGGTTTGCCAGGAAGCGCTCCATTTGGAGTGGCTGTTGATAACGACCGCGACCTCGCCGTGGTCACGAACACGGGCGTCGGGACGGTGGCGCTGATCGATCTGACGACCGGGACTCTGGAAACACCGACGCTTGCGAGCTCCGTCCTGGTCGGAACGGCTCCGCAGGGAGTGGCAGTGATTCCGCGGCTCGGACTGGCGGTGGTGGCCAACAATGGAAGCGACAACTACTCGGTGGTGGATGATACTGGGAACGTACCGGCCAAGACGAGTGATTGCACGCCATGCATGGGTCCAAACGGCGTGGCCGTTGATCAGGATAGTTTGCAAGCGGCAATCACGGGCTCGCTCTCCAACACCGTCAACTTCGTCGATGTAGTGTTGTCACCACTCGGCGCTGGCACCAGCGGGCAAGTGGATCAGAGTCCGGGGGCGGTAGCGATCGATCCGAATCCCAATGTCAACTTGTCGAACGCAATCTTTTCCGCAGTTGCGACATTTTCGCAAAACAGCAGCGTCGATCTCGTGAACACAGGCGGAGGAATTGCCAAGCGCGTGAATAATTTGCAAGCTCCAACCGGAGTGATTTTCGATCCGTTGAACCAGGTTTTCGTCGTGGCGAACAGCTTGCAGGACAACCTGGTGTTTATAGACGGCACGACATTCAATAACTCAATAGTCGCCGTGGGGGTGAATCCCACGTCGCTCGATTACAATTTTCAGACGAGCACGCTTGTGACGGTGAACTCGGCGAGCAACACGATGTCCGTGCTGGAGTACACCTGCTCGCCAATCAACAACGGCGGGGTGCCTATCACTTGCACGACGGGTCCGCAGACGAGGCTGATCCTCGGGCTGCCGGGCTCGAATCAATTTTCTCAGCTACAGCAATATTCGGTGGCAATTGATTTGAAGATGAATCTTGCTGTTGTGGCGGACCAGAATAACGATCGCGTGCTGCTGATTCCGCTGCCGCATTAGACCGGCGGTTGTCTGCGCAATTTTGTGTCCGAGGAGATCGGAGGAGCGGGCGATGGCACTCGCAGGGGCGAATCCGGAGAGAGGACATGGCGGCGATCGTTGCTTTTCGCGGAATCCAATTGACCGATTTCGAGAGCCACAGCTATAATGCATCGTTTGCGCTCATGGAAACTCGGATGAAGGAGTGAGAATGAAGATTCGAATGGCAGGACCAGCCCTGGTGGCGCTTTTGCTGATGATGGTGCCGGCCGCTCAGGCGCAGTCGAGCGGCGCGACAGGCGCTGCTCCGATGAAGGTCGGAGTAATCAATGTGCAAGTAGCCATCACCAGCACGGCCGAAGGGAAGCAAGCCGCCGCCGAATTGCAATCGCAATTCGCGCCCCGGCAGAGCGAGCTCGAGAACCTTCGCAAGCAAATCGAGGATTTGCAAACCCGCTTGCGCACCGGGTCGAACACGCTGAGCGATGAGGAAAAGGCCCGCCTGGCAGCCGATGGCGACCGGCTAACGCGCGTTTACCAGCGGAAGCAGCAGGAATCGCAGGATGATTTCAACGAGGCGCAGCGGGACATTGTGGACCACATCGGCCGGAAGATGATCGAGATTCTGGACAGATACTCCCGCGAAAACGGATATGCCATCATCTTCGATACTTCCTCGCAGAATACACCCGTGATCTACGCGGCGAACCAGATTGACGTGACCCAGGACATCATCCGGCTTTACGATCAAAGCTATCCGGTGAAGAGCGCAGGCGGCGGAGGAAGCAAGCCAGCGGCTCCCAAGCCGGCGGCGCCTAAGCCACCAACGCAACCAGGGCAGACACCGCCGAAGCCGTAATCAGACGGACTGTGATTTTTCAATAGGCTCCTCCGAGATGCTCCGGAGGGGCCTATTGTTTTTTGCTGGGTATGGGATGAAGGAGCTGGGCGGTTCGTCGCTTGGAAGGGTTCGAGCGACCCGCCGGGCCACTCAGGACGCGTTCGGCCGTCTGTTTCGTGCCGGGAGCGCAGGAACAGCTGTCGAACAACGGGACGAGAGGCCGCCCTTAGTCGCGTCTTGCGTTTTTGGGGCGGGGAAATTATACTAAGTTGCTTCCAGATAGGTCGCATGAACGAGTGGGCGCGAGCCCACTTTTTTGTTGGGCGCGAGAAACGGCCAAGGGCGTAGGGGTTCCGGCCGGGGTTAACTCCCGCGCGTAGAAGAGAATGGACCTGGAGAAGATTCGCGAGGCAGCCGAGCGGGCGGCGCACGCGTATGGCCTCGAAATATTCGATGTGGAGTGGAAGGTAGGCAAGCAGCGGCTGCTGCGGGTCTATCTGGACCGGTTGCCTGGCTCGCAGAATCCGGAAGGGCTGGGTGTCACTCACATGGATTGCCAGCATGTGAGCGAGCAGTTGAGCGTGATTCTCGACGTCGAGGACCTGGTACCGGGACCGGGCTACGTGCTGGAAGTGAGTTCGCCGGGGTTGGATAGGAAGCTGATCAGGCCGGCGGACTATGAGCGATTCGTCGGGCGGTTGGCGCAGGTATGGCTGAACGAGCCGGTGGAGAATCAGAAGTATTTCGAGGGGCGCCTGGCCGGTTATGAGGATGGAGTAGTGAAGCTGGCGCTGAAGAATCACGAAGTGGCAGTGCCGTACGCGGGGATTCGCAAGGCGAATCTCAAGGTGGAGCTATAGCGCGGAGATTGAGCGCGGCGCGGCGTCGAATAGACGGCGCCAGGGTCTACAGGGAGAAACAAGGATGGCGAGTCTGCTGTACCAGACAATCGAGCAGATCAGCCGGGAGAAGCACATCGAACCGGAGATCATCGTCGCGGCCATCGAGGATGCGATGGTGGTGGCGGCGCGGAAGTATTACCGCACCGAGGAAGAACTCCGCTCAAAATTCAATCCCGATACGGGGCAGATAGACGTGTATTCGGTGCACACGGTGGTGGAGGAAGTGGCCGATCCGCTGCGTGAAATCTCGCTGACGGATGCGCGCAAGAAGAATCCGGAAATCGAGGTCGGCGGAGAACTGACCGAACCGAAGCCCACCGACGTGCTCGGAAGAATCGCGGCGCAAACGGCCAAGCAGGTGATCTTGCAGAAAGTGCGCGAGGCCGAGCGCGACACGATTTACAACGAATTCCATACGCGCGTCGGCGAACTCGTGAATTGCATCGTGAAGCGCATGGAAGGGCCCGACATCATTGTGGATCTGGGGCGGACGGAAGCCCGCTTGCCGAAGCGCGAGCAGTCGCGCCTGGAAGCTTACAATGTGGGCGACCGGCTGCGGACGACGATTCGCGCGGTGGAGCGTGCGGCCAAGGGACCGCAGGTGATCGTATCGCGCGCCGATCCGGCCCTGGTGCAGCGGCTCTTCGAGATGGAAGTGCCGGAAATCTATGACGGTACAGTGCAAATTCGCGCGGTGGCGCGCGAAGCGGGAGAGCGCACGAAGATTGCCGTCGAAAGCCGCGATAAGGACGTGGATCCCGTTGGCGCTTGCGTGGGCATGAAGGGCATGCGCGTGCAGTCCATCATTCGCGAACTGCGCGGCGAAAAGATCGACATCATTCCTTACAGCGAGGAAACCATCGCCTTCGCCCAAAAGGCGCTGAGCCCCGCGAAAGTGACGCGCGTGCAGATTGTGGACGCGGAAGAGAAGCGCCTCGAAGTGATCGTCGAGGATACGCAGCTCTCGCTGGCCATCGGCAAGAAGGGCCAGAACGTGCGCCTCGCGAGCAAGCTGATCGGTTGGAATATCGACATCAAGAGCGAGGAAGAAAAGCGGCGCGAGATTGAAGCGCAGATGGCGGCCTTGACGGCTCCCGGAACCGCGCTCTCGGAATTGAAGGGAGTGGGGCCGAAGACGATCGAGAAGCTCGAGTCGCACGGAATCACTTCGATCGAGAAGCTGGCCGATATGACTCCCGAGCAGCTCGTCGAGATTCCGGGAATCGGCGAGAAAATGGTCGAGAAGATCCACCAGTCCGTGGCCACCTATTTTGAGCAGTTGGAAGCGCAGGCGACTGCGGGCCCTGCCCCAGTGGAAGGCGAGGAGCAGGCGGCGACAGAGTCCGCGCCCGAAACGGCGGAATCATCAGACACAGTGGATTCGAGCGAAGTCGAGGCGAGTGAACCAGAGGCGATGGGCGCAGACGCCACGGCTGCGGCAGTGGAATTGCCCGAGGCTGAGGCGGCCGAAACGCACAAGGACGAAGAAACGACTTCGGACCAGCCCTCCGAAGCTGGCGACGAGAAACTGAAGAATTCTGAATAGTGCCGGCCGGGCGTGTCCGGACGGCCCAGGAGAATTTCGAAAGATAGAGGCGAATGTCAGATCCCAATCAAATCCGCATCAACGAGCTGGCCAGGGAACTCGAGATCAAGGCCAAAGTGCTGATCGATTACCTGCCGGAAATCGGCGTCCACGATAAGAAGACGCACTCGAGCTCCCTCGATTTGGATCACGCCGAGCTGGTGCGGAAGCATTTCCAGAGTTTGGCTGCCGCGGAAGCGGCTGCGGAAGCGGAAAAAGACGCGAAGGCCAAGGCAGCGAAGGCACGTCCCGTGCGCCCAGCCGCCCCGGCGGCTGCGCCTCCCTCAGCAGCGAAGCCTGCGGCTCCCACCGCGACGGCTGTTCCTTCTGCTGGCGGCGCCGCCGCGAAGCCCGCGGTTGTGCCGGGCGTCGCGCC
>Ga0187816_10000259_pt1 | contig 15410 bp, 16 predicted proteins | sample NC_wetland_sal_i_16_FD_132960 | JGI IMG/M metagenome (GOLD analysis project Ga0187816, IMG submission 132960) | Wetland sediment microbial communities from Neuse River Estuary, North Carolina, USA - SO4_1 | ecosystem: Environmental > Aquatic > Freshwater > Wetlands > Sediment | place: USA... | reverse complement strand
GCTCGCGCGATGTAATCGCGTGTAAGGGAGTGTTTATGGCGATCATTGGCATTGATCTCGGGACTTCCAACTCAGCAGCCGCGGTTTTCCGCGGCGGGCGGCCGGTTCTGATTCCGAGCGAAGAGGGAGTCACGCTCGGTGGCAAAGCATTTCCAAGTTTTGTCGCCGTCGTCAAGGAAGGGCAAATTCTTGTAGGTGAGCCTGCCCGTCGGCAGCTTGCCGCCAATCCTGGTGGCACCACTACTGCTTTCAAACGGCGAATGGGCCGACGCGAAAAGATCCGTTTACGAGATCGCGAGTTCTCGGCAATCTCTTTTCGGGAGACCTCCTGCTGGAGTTCCTCAAACACCTTCTCCTGCTGGTCCTTCACTTCCTGCTCAACTGCGTGCTTGCGAGCCCTGTAGCTTTCCGTCTCAAAGGCCGATGGGATTGCGGATTTAAGGTTAATGACCGAAGTGGTGCGCTCAACATGGCTTTTCACCGTTGCCCCATTCATCATGACGAGTCATTTCTTTGGGGCAGACATCGACAGGTCACGCTGATAGTCGTTGAGAGCCTTTCGGATCATCGGGGCTATCGAGACAACAAGGATATTTCCGGCCTTGATCCCCTCAGGAAGAGGGACCGTATCTGTGCAAAATATCCGCTTCACACCGAGCGACCATAGCTGTACCCAGGATGTCCCCGTGAAGAGGCCGTGTGTAACCAGGATATAAATCTCCTGAGCACCGGCTGCTCGCAATTTCTCGCAGGCAGAGACCAGCGTCCCACCTGTGTCAATCATGTCATCGATAATCACTACTTTGGGCCCAACCGCTCCCACTGGACCACGGTGGATGATCCCTTGATCCGTCCGTTTCTTTTCAAAGTACGGGGTCGCGCCACTCGGCATCCTCGCCGCTCTCTTCACGGCCTCGCAACGGCCAATCGCGCCATTATCGGGGGCAACGATCGTTGCGTCCTGCAGGTTGTGCCTTTGGATGACATCGGCAAATAATGACTCCGTGGAAAGAGAAATCAGCGGAATAGGAAATAGTTGTTTGTCGCGTTCGCTGTGCACATCGACCGTGAGTACCTGATCGATGCCAGAGCTCTTCAGAAGAGACCCAACCCAGGCTGTCCCCAAACTTTCTCCCGGTTTGTGTTTGTCCTGCCTGCTATAGGCGAGATAAGGAAGCACGACCGTGATTTTGTCCGCTCCTTCCTTCTTGAGCGTTTCGGCAAGGAGCAGTACGGAGAGCAAGCGTTCGTCTGGGGGAGCGATTGTTCCCACTATTACGCAATCTTCGCCGGAGACGGACGCCTCGATACTGGCGTGCAATTCTTGGTCGGCGTAACGGCCTACGTTAAATCGACCCACTTGTACAGAACCAATGGTTCGAAGCTGTTGTGCAATGTTTTCGTATTCGGGGTAGCTAAACAAAACCATAAGTATTACTCGATTACTGATTCTTCGGCCGCACTAGCCGTGTGCTCGATCATCTCAAGCTTCGGACCCTTTACCCGCTTGAGAAATTCTTCGCATAGGAACAATACGGACAGTGCTGGCTTGTGGGCCTTTTTCTCCCTGCTCCTCGACAAACCGGACGGTTGTCCCAACTGTCAAACGTGAGAAGGCCCGGCCGAGAATGCTGTTTTTGTGAAAATAGATCTCTCGCCCGTCATCCGAAGTCAGGAATCCGTAGCCCTCGCGCGGAAAGATTTTGCTCACACGAGCCTCTGAAGGCAGTTCGTGGCTCTTGATGTCGCCTCGCTGGCGACGAGCATAATCCTGCAAACGCCGGCCGGCAGCTTTGAACGCATCGTTAATTGCCTGTCGGAGGTCCTTGTGTCGGATCTTCACTTCCCCTTGCTTCCTGACCTCCCGTTCGCCTAGCTGGCGGGCCCGAGGACCCAGGCTTGGCTCGCGCTTCACTATGATCTCTCCTTGCGGCACGGTTAGATCAATCCGGATGTGATACAGCCTGCCCTTCCGGTGGTGGCGATGCAGAAGTTCAACTGCTACGCGACATCCCATCAGTTGAGTGTAAAACGTGTCGAGCTTAGCTGCCTCGGCACGAATCCATTCTTCGACTTCCTTCGAAGTCTTCATATCTCGAAATGTGATTCGCAGTTCTGATTTCATCACGACACGCGTCCGCTGCCCTAATCCTCATCCTCCAGCACTGCGATTGCGGTTTCGTCGATTTCCTGTGAATCTTCATGACCGCGCATAACCTCGATCTCCATTACTTCGACCAGGTCTGGTCCTGTATCCTCAAGAGCGTCGGCCAATTTGCCTCCCGCGTACGGCTGCAGGCTCTGGCGTTCGACGGTAGTGGCGCCGACAACCTGTTCCTCCTGTGTGACTGGCTTTTTCGCCCGAGCTCGCTTCTTGCTGTACGTCGGCTTTCTAGCCTGGGGCGCGCGTTTGCGTCGCGCTGTCTTTGCTTGAGGCTTTACAGTTTGTTTTGGCATTGAGGTTCCCTTCTTCTGAATTGTGCGAAATTAAGACGCCAGCATGCCTGCGCAATTTCTCGAAAGATGTGACACAAATCACCAACCGCTGGCAACTGCAACGGGAATTCGACTCATCGTTATTGGTCGCGCCGATGTATTGGACAGGGAGAGGCGGAAACTGCTTACCGTTCTTGTGTCGAACAGCGATGTCGAGCAAGCCATCGTGCTTGCAACGAGTGAACAAGCACTACCGTCGATTGTGCCAGAAGGCGTGAAGTTTCTTGACCTCGATCACGTAAGCAAGGGCGCTCGACCTCTTGAAGCCACGGCGGCGTAGCCGAATGCAGTGCTATAAGTGGAGTTTCCGCTGAACAGAGCGTTCCCACTTCCTCAACGCTGATTCGAGCTTCTCCCACGCTGTCTTCCACGAATCTCCAGTGTGTACGATTAGTTCTATAAAGGGAGAAGTCAAGAAAAAACACTGCTGCGCTGGCTGGAACTTTTCTTGCTTCTCAGCCCACGTGATGGAGCAGGATCTGTTCTGACCGCCCGCACCAGGTGCTCGGTTGCTGGACATTGTGGCGCAGCGATTTGAGGTTCTTCTCCCAGCGAGTACCGCGGTAAGCAACATAGGTCGCTTGATCTTCATTTTGTCCACTCGCGGGACTTCACTTGTTGGGAAATTAGCCGGCCACGCAAGACGGTCGAGCGCTGCGGCGCTACAAGAGGCGGTGGATCGTCGAACGCACCAACGCCTGGCTTGGAAACTTCCGCCGCTTGGTGGTGCGCTACGACCGCTCACTCCCGATCTACCGCGCGTTCTTTCATATCGCCTGCTTCATGATCGTCTTACGGAGGGTTGTGCAATAACTTCTACTAAATCGCACCGCTGAAGACGGTTCCGACACGGGTCAGAACCTAGCGCGTCTGTTCGACGTGCTGAATACCTCACGGGACAGTGAATCCCATCTGCACTCCGCATACCTCGTGCTTGTATACCAGGCGTCTGGGCTGCACCATAGTGCAGAAGCTACAAAGCGTCAGCGGAATTCAAAAGTTGGGGACAATTTGGGAACAAAAGCCGCCGAAGACCCCCATCTACGATGGTACAAGATGCGCGAAAAACATAGACGAGACAACTACATAGCTATTTGAAGTTTACCTTGGGCGCAGTCGACCATGAGCGTGAATTCTCACTCCCGGCGCATTGCCCTAGGGCTTGATTCCGACTTCCTTCGTCGTGGGGATTTCTGAGGCATTCCACCCGCCTCCGAGTGCCTTGATGAGCCCGACAGCCGCAACCATTTGCTCCATTCGAAACGTTACACCCGTTTGTCGGTCGTTTAGCAGAACGGTTTGTGCCGCAATCACATTCAGGTAGGGATCGAGCCCGGCCTTGTACCGGACGGTGGCTTCCTGAAGGCTCCTTGTGGCCGCTTCTACAGCGGCGTTTTGTTGTTCGATATCCTGCGACAAAATTCGAAGCGATGCGAGATTGTCCTCGACCTGCTGAAACGCCGTAAGTACGGTTTGCTGGTAATTCGCCACGGTTTGGTCATAGGTCGCGCGGTACTGCTGAACGGTCGTCTTGTGCAGACCGGCATCGAAAACCGTTTCGGCCAGGCTTGAGCCCACTGACCAAAAGCGGCTTGGCCAAGTGAGCCAATTCGCTATCCTCGATGTTCCGAACCCACCCGAGGCGCTGAGCTGGATTGTCGGGTAATAGGCAGCTTTGGCCACGCCAATTTGCGCGTTCGCCTGAGCTACGGAACGCTCCGCGGCCGCAATATCGGGGCGCCTTTCAAGAAGCTGGGACGGAATGCCCACAGGAATTGCAGGAGCATTCGCTGCCAAAGCACGTGATCCAAGGGTGAATGTGGAGGCCAATTGGCCAATCAGAACCGCGATGGCATGCTCATATTGAGCTCGTAGGATTCCCAGGTTGGTGTCCTGAGCCTGCGTCGCTTTTAACTGGGCCTCGGCTTGCGCCACCGCTTCCTCGTTGCTGAGGCCAGCCCTGTACTGACTCGTCGTAAGGTCCAGAGTATCCTGATAGTCAACGACCGTGGAATCGAGCAGCTCCTTTAGAGAGTCCTGCGCGCGAAGCTCATAGTAATCGGCAGCGAGCTCCGCTTGTACACTCAGACGAACGTTCTCGAGATCTGCGGCCCTCGATTGCGCGGCGTAAATATTCGCCCTCACCGTATACCGGATTCGTCCCCAGAAATCGGGTTCCCAGGAAGCATCAAATGGCAACGAATAGTCAGTGGATGAACTGACGGTCAATCCAGCCCCTAAAGATGTTCCCGACCGCAGGCCGCCGAATTGTCCGGGCGATGGGCGCGAATTGACGAGGCTCGGATTTGCGGTCACGGTCGGGAAATATTGCGAGCGAGCTTCGCGCACCAAAGCCCGCGCCGCAAGGAAGTTGTCGGCCGCAGCCGCGATCTCCTGGTTAGAAGAACTCGCCTTCTCTTCCAGTTCATTCAGTTGCGGATCGTTGAATATTTCCCACCACTTCCCGCGGGCTGTCCCATCTTTCGGCTGGGCCATTCGAAAAGCATCTGGAGCATTCGGGGCTGCCTGCGGAAGTTCCTTGTAAGATTCCGGGCTTTGAACCGGCGGACGCACGTACTTCGGACCAACGCCGCAACCTATGACCGGCAGAAGAATCGTGACGAGTGCGACCCGCAAAACTGTTCGCCCAATCTTCTCGCACATGGCGGATTCTGCATCGCAGCCTTGTCCCATTTCACTGACCGATATACACATCGACAAGTTCACCTGGATAGATATTTACGTTCGCGGGCTTCTCGAACTTGAAAATCACGGGCAGAACACGGACATCCACACGTTCCTGGCGTTGATTCGAAAGCTCGATCTTCGGGGAAACAAACGGTTGCACCCGGACAAACTCCAACGGAATCTTCACGTCCGACCCGCGAATGGACATTTGCGCTTTCATTTTGGGGCCCGCGGGCAGCCGTGGCACAAGAATTTCGTCTATGTAACAGCGAACGTGAAGAGAGGAGGGAGAACTCCCCAATGTGATAACGGGATCCTGGCCCTGCGTATATGCATCATAAGATCCTTGCGGGGACGCATAGTTCCCGACAATTGTGTTGATGGAGAGCACAATGCCATCCCGAGGCGCCCGCAGGGTGTACTTTCCGAGGAGCGCGCTCGAAGACGCATGGGCCTTTTCCAGTGCGCGCTGCTGTCGTTCCTGATTTTGAATGTCGTAAATCCAAGCTCCCGATTTCGTCAATTCGTACTGCCTTTCCGCAACTTCAAGATTCGCTTTCGCAACTGCTGCGGCATTGATTGCTCCGTCCAATGCATCTTTGCTTACAGATCGTGGATCCATCTCGTAAGACACTTGCGTTTTCTGCAGAAGATCCTGGGCGGTTTTCAAGTTGGCCTGGGCAGACGCCTCTTGTGCAACGTTGACATCGAGAGTTTCTTTCCTCGGCTCCGCTTTCAACTCTTCGAGCAGCGCCTTCGCAGCTTGTGCTTGTGAATCCAGCTGCTCCGCCGTCGCTCTTTGGATTGAATCGTCAAGACGAAGCAAGGGCTGACCCCCTTTAACTTGCTGTCCTTCGGACACAAGAATTTCTTTGACCGTGCCCCCAATTTCCGGATAAATGTTCATGTTCTCTCCACTGGCCTGTGCGCTCTCGACAATGCCTTCAGCATAGATAGCGCTCGAATACGGGCTCTCTGCTGGTGGGAAGGCCGGGGGCAGCGGCGGCGTCGCAAAGCTGGAGAGGATCGCGCTCACAATGCCACCTAGGATTCCGACGACGGAGATAATGATAATGATTCTGTTTTTCATGTTGACCTCACTTCTGTTCCTTCGAGGCGGCCGTCTTCCATATGCAAAATCCGGGTCGCGAATTCAAGAATTCGCTCGTCGTGTGTCACGACGAGAATGCAGCGGTCTTTGTTGAGGACGTTCTTCTTTACGAAACTCACGATCGCCTGGCCGGTGTCCCCATCCAGCGAAGCAGTCGGTTCATCCATAATCAAAATGTCCGGCTGGCTGGCGATGGCCCGGGCAATGGCCACGCGTTGCTGTTCTCCTCCGCTCAGCTTTACCGGATGCAATTCGGCGCGACTCTTCAGCCCTACGATATCGAGGTACTTCTCTGCTTCATGGATTGCCTCATCCCAATTCCTTCGCTTGAGAATCAGCGGAATCGCGACGTTCTCCGCGGTGGTCAAGCGGGGAAAGAGGTGGTAGTCCTGGAATACGAAACCGATTTTCCCCAATCGGAAGTCAGCAAGCTCGTCAGAATCGAGCCCCCAAATGTCGACTCCCTCTACCAAGGCCTTGCCGTTATTCGGTCTGAGAATGCCGGAAAGAATACTGAGCAAAGTCGTTTTTCCACTGCCCGAGGGACCCACGATATAAACCATCTCGCCGAATTGAGCCTCCAGGTTGACTTCCCTGACTGCCATCGTCTTGGCCTCACCTTCGCCAAACCACTTCGTCACTCCGCTCGCCTGAATGGCTATAGCCGGCATCTCATCCTCGGAAAATATCGAAGGGCTCAATTCTCAAAACCCGCTGGATCGCGACATAACTGGAGACCGCTGCAATGAGGACAACCATTCCGAAGGCAACCGCGAGATCGCCGAAAGTCATCATGGCGGCATAACTGGCGAGTCTTAGCTTTGCGAGCCAGATCAAGAGTGCACATAGCCCGACGCCCAGACCGAAAACAGTGAATGCCGTGAACGTGGCCTGGAACAGGATCATGGCTACCAGGACATGGCTTTTTGTTCCGATGGCCTTCAGCGCTCCGAACCGTTCCAGGTTTTCGAGGATGAACGTGTAGAACGTTTGACCCGAAATTGACAAGCCGACAATGAAACTGATCGCGGTCATAATCAGGATGTTGGTGCCTCCGCCCGTCTCATAGATGAAGAAGTCCGCGGTCCTTTTCATGAAGTCTTCCTTAGTGCGTGCGAGGTAGCCCAGCGCCGCTACTTGCTGTTTGATCTTAGGTATGTCGCTCGCGCTCTTCGGTTCGACAAGCACGTACGAAGTTGTGTACCGGGGATTTGGGATGTACTGGACGGCGCGCTCGTAGGTCGTGTACAGGGTCGGGATGCCGAACAGGCCGGAAGTCGTCACTTTGGCGATCCCCACGACGACTCCGCGATGATCATTCAGCTCGAGCTCCGAGCCGATGTGGGGATTTTCGAGCTTGGAAAACTCGGCGTCACGCACCACGATGAATCCATTTTCCGCATAAATGTCTTCGATCTTTCCCTCAAGCAGTGCGGGTCTGCCAAACAGGCTGGTATCGTCCAATCCGATGACCGTCACGGACTGATAAGTCCCATCGGGAAGCTTGACCAGGGCCCCTCCCGAATACAGAGGAACAGCATATTTCACGCCTTGCATGCTTCGAACCGCGTCCAAAACGTAATCCGGCATGCCTACCGAGTTGGACACGGTTTTGACGGCCGGGTCCATGACCCACATGGACGCCCCAATATTGATAATTGTGGAAGAGGCATGGCTCAAGACGCCGCTAAACATCGAGGTAATAAACATGATTAGAAAAACCGCAAATGTGATACCCAGAAGCAAGGCCGTGAATTTGGACTTGTCATTGACCAGTAGCTTAAAGGCAAGTCTTAAAATCCCTTTCACGGTTAATTCCTCCTATGTCGCACGTTTATCATGTCACCAAGAAAATGAGGTCGCGAACAGCGCGCCTGTTTCTGATGACAATCAATTCCATCGCGGCCTCCTTAAAACATGTCCTTGTCCCGCTGACTCAATACAGCTGCATGTTGCGAACGAGCATAAGCCACGCGCGCTTCTAGCCGGGTCACTCCCTTGAGTGCAATCTTCTCAATCAAGAAAAATATCAATAGATCCATTTCCATCGTGATAAACAACATACTGAAAATGGCCAAAGCTGCCACGAGTTCGCGCTCTTGGTAGAACCACATGCTCGCTATAAAAACGCCGAAGGCAGCCATGAACGCTTTGACTTGATAGGAATGACGTCGTTTCAGGGTCGGATCATGCGCACCGCGAGTTTGCTTATGTGTAAACATTACACAAAACCTTTACGGGCTCGAACTCTTTTATAGACTGTTCTGCTGTGCGGGAATGTGACTAAGATCACAGCCGCCGGTGACGAAAGGCGCTTAATTCTTTGTCTTGGTTGAATACAATGTATTCGGAAAATTGAAATGCAAAAGACTCGGCAACATATGCTTGTCACTCTCGATGGTTCTGAACTGGCGGAGCTTGCTCTTCCTGAGGTGCTCACATTAGCCAAACTCCCAGAATCGGAAATAACCCTGCTTCAGGTAGTGCCGCCGATTGAAGAGGTCATATCAGATGGTGAGGAGTTCGCGATCGATCAGCAGTGGGAAAGACGCAGAGCCAGCGCCCTGCGCTATCTGAACGGTATCTGCGCCCGACCTGAATGGCACGGAGTGCGCACTCATGTTGCAGTCGAGATGGGCAAACCGGCGGAGACGATTCTGGATTTTGCGCAACGGCACAATGTCAACCGCATCGTTATCGCCACCCATGGGCGAACAGGCTTAGGGCGATGGGTTTACGGTAGCGTCGCGGACAAGGTGCTTCGCGCGGCAGACAGGACCGTTGTGCTTATACGGGCTGGGCGACCTCTTGAGACGTCGCAATCGTAACGAAATCGTGCGGCCTCGCCTGCAAGATCCAATAATTCTTGAGGAAGAATAATCAAGCTCTTGATCGCAATCGATTCTTCGCCAGTATCGAAAACCGCAGTGGGCGAAGTGGCGAGGCGCCCGTGGCCGTCTGGCACGACGGCCTGTGTTCTCAACATCATTGATTGGCCTCAGTTGCAAACCAATGCATCGCTGATTGAGACGGTGATGCAATCGGAGAATTCGTTGGTCAAATCGGCCTCCGCAGAGCTAAGCAAAGTTGGTTTACAAACCACTACAAAGGTCCTCGAAGACCATCCTCGGATTGCCGTTGCAGAATATGCAAAGGAATGGGGTGCCGATCTGGTTCTGGTCGGCTCACACGGAACCAGCAGTCTTGTGCGATTCCTGCTCGGGAGCGTCGCCCAGGCAACAGTGCGCAGGTCACCTTGCTCCGTTGAAATCGTCCGAAAGCACACCCGGGATTCCAGGATCACTGCTACCGCAATGAAAATACTGGTTGCCACAGATAGTTCCGATTGTGCGACGGCTGCCGTGAAATTTGTCGCGCAACGCCCTTGGCCCGAGGGCAGCCAAATATGTGTGATCAGCGTTATTCCGTTCGTCATTCCTACCGCGGAGGTACCGCGCTTATGCTGGCGGCGCAGCAAGGGCAGCTGCGGATCGTCGAGCTATTGCTGGATCGCGGTGCGAGAATCGGGACAACCATGTCGGACGGACGGTCAATGATATTCTTTGCCGCAGGCCAGGGACATTCCGAAGTTGTGAGGCTGCTGCTCGACCGAGGTGCGGAAGCGAACGTCTGCGACGACGAAGGGCAGACACCCCTGATGCACGCGGCGATGAACGGACATTTGGAATCTGTGGAGCTGCTCCTAGAATCCGGAGCCTCTTCCGAAATCAAATCACGCGCAGGCTGGACCGCCCTGATGTACGCGCATAACGCTAATGCATCGGAAGTTGTGAAGTGTCTTGAGGCGAGAGGACCGAGGCGCTGAATCTCCTGCGCGCCCGCGATTGACGCGCCATGCGAGTCGGTAGAATGTGTTCGTCCGATGCGCCGATGGGTTCTGGAGTGGGCGAGTGTCATCGCCGAAGCCGCCTGTGCTACGCAAAAATTCTGTCCGGGTCTGGAAAGCTGACGCATTGTCTGGTCCTGCATTCGACTACAAATCGTCGTCGGAGAGAAACCGGCCGTAATCGTTGGATTCGAGCCAGTGATAGAGGTGAACTTGGTAGAGGTAGAAAGCGACGAGCTCTTCCGCTAACTCATGCGTCTCGCTGCAGACAAGAGCAGTGGCACCTCTTTGGCGCTGGCCTGCAGATTCATATAAACTTCCCTGCGGAATAAGGGGAGCGGGTCAAGCCGATAGGCATCGTCACACTCAAGCGAGGATTGGACGAAAATCCGCACCCTTCACAAAAAAGTGAAGGGCTGCGGCACCCGAAAATTCAAACTCGCCTCAAAGGCTGGCCCACCCGTCCTGGTCGTACTGGACCGCAGCATCGCCAAGGGTTCGTCGATATTCAGATTTTGCGCATACCGAGCAACAACTGAGCCAGAAGAGTTCGTTTCCTCGATCAGATTGTCGCCATCGTAAGCGTAGACGCTGACAACAGAACCAAGCGCCTTGTAGATCCTTCTGCCCAGTGGATCGTACTTGAAATAAACCGTCCCGCCGCTGCCGGGCAGGGTGACGCTCGTGAGACGGTTTTCGTAGTCCCAGGTGTATGTAGTTGTGTTTGATCCGACCGTCTTGGTCAGCGTATTGCCGTTGCTGTCGTAGCTGTAGCTTGCATTCGAGGCGGTGACAGAGTGACGCATCAGGGGCTTATGTTGTCCACCGTCAAGGCTAGGCTCAGATTATCAATCTGGGGTTCTCCTTTGGCTGCGGTCCTAACGTCTACATTCAAAATCTCAATTTTGACGACGATCCCCTCATTTTCTACCTTTATCATTCTTTGTGCTCCGAAGGTCGACTTATCAGGACCGTGGAGCAAGTCATTAGCTAGGAACGAGTACGGCTGCAGTCCGTGCCAATTGCGGGGCGGATTTAGTAGATTCGAGGAGGAACCCGGGCGGCTAAGTACGAGATTGACACCGATGAGTACCCCGCTTACATCCCGTTCAGGCTCAAATGAGAATTTATAGACGCGCTTGCCCTCAGGCGTAAGGACGAACGCAGACCATGGCTTGGTAGACGACCGCGAGAAATCAGCCATCGTGTGAAAAGGTGAAACCTTCTCTAGTGCGGCTGGGGCAGAAATTACCCCACCAATGACCAGGACTACGATGATGGGGCCAAGCCGTAGTAGTCTATTTTGTAATTGGATCATCGCACACCTCTACGGGGAGATTGCGTTTCATTCCCCAGTTCAGCGCTTGCTGAGTGGATGAAAACCAAAGATCGATATGCGAGCCTTTAATGGCTCCTCCTCGATCCTGGACATTGCCACACCCATAACCTGGAACAAACATTTCGGTACCAAACGGATAATTCTTGGGTGCTGCGATTGTTCCCGCTGCCGCCTTCTTCCCGCTCGCTGTAATTCCGTAGCCGGGGTCACCTGGATTCTTTCCTGTGCTTTGGTACGAATTGTCATATCCAGTTACGAGCATATTGACGATGTGGCACTTGAGACAGCCGCAGTGGCAATCGGGCGGGCAGAGACCGTAGGGGTCGTTCAGGTTCACGGCATTCTCAAGTGCGTACAGATAGAAGTTTTCGCCTGCTCCGAACTGCAAAGGATCTTCAGAAACGAATCTTCCGGTGTTGGGATCGTAGTATCTGGCCCGGTAGAAGTAGAGGCTTGACTCGCTGTCGAATTCGCGACCGGTGTACTGGAACGGATTCGTCAGCGAGCCAGACGAGGCGGTCTGCTTACCGAAAGAGTCAAAGGTGTAGGTCTGGGTCAGAGTGCCGGACGAATTGGCGAGCGAAGTAACTGAGCCAAGGCCGTCGGCATTGTAATAGCTTGTAGTGCTGCTACGTAGCATCGCTAGCGGTTCGTCTATGTTCTGTGTCTGCGCATACCGGGCAACCACAGCCCCAGAGGAGTTAGTCTCTTCAATGAGATTGTCACCGTCATAGGCAAACACGGATGTGCCGCCCGAAGACAGGGACTTGTATATGCGCCTTCCAAAGGGATCATATTTGAAGCTCACCGTCCCGCCGCTACCGGGCAACGTGACACTCGTCAGGCGGTTCTCGTAATCCCAAGCGTAATTCGTCGTGTTCGAGCCAATCACCTTCGTCAGCGTGTTGCCGTTATTGTCGTACGCGTAGCTCGTACTCGGCGTGGCCGTCAGCTCATTCGAACTGTTCGTCGTGTACGACGACACCCCCAGAGATGCCGTGCGATTGCCGACTGGATCGTAACTGTAGCTCTCCGTGGTGTTCGCAGACTGCGTCACCTGTGTCAACTGGTACAGCGAATCGTAGGTGTAATTCGACGTCACGCTTGCCCTTTGGTCCGTCTTCGAGGTTCGGTTGCCCGCATTGTCGAGCCCATAACTGGTGCCGTCAATGGTACTCCCGGACAGTTGGTGCAACACACTTAGCAGGCGCGACAGATTGTCATAGGTATAGTTCGTCGCCACGCTGTTGGGCCGCGTCATCTGCGTCCGCCGCGATAGCGCGTCGTAACTGAATGTGAAGGGCGGCCCCGCCGTAAATGCGGCGGGCGGGGTCAGCGTCTGCAAGCGATTCAGTGTGTCGTATGCATAGGACGTCGAGCCGCTTTCCGGGTCGGTGAAGCCCGTGCGGTTTGACGCCGCATCATACGTGTAGCTGGTCGTGAAGTTCCGTCCGGTCAGAAAACTGTAGCTCGTCGTCGTGCCCGTCAGCCGCCCCATTTTGTCGTAGGCAAAGGCGTACGTCCCGGTCGGGTCGTTCACCTGCGTCGCCTTTCCTACCAAGTCGTACGTGTAGTCCACGCTGGTCGTGTCTGGATAGGTCTTGCTGGTCAGGCGATTCAGCGCATCGTAGACGTACTGAATGGTCTGGCTCTTGCGGTCGATTTTGCTCGTCAGGTTGTCGTCCGCGTCGTAGGCGTAGGTCTCATAGTAGTTCGAGGGGAAGGTGGTCTGCGTCACCCGGCCGTAGGCGTCGTAAGCAAACGTCGTGGCGTGGTTATTGGCGTCGGTGATGCTGGTCAGATTGTCTTCGGTGTCGTACGCGTATTGTGTGACGTTGGTGGCCGCGTCGGTGACGCTGGTCAGCCGGTCGGCATCGTCGTACGCGTACGTCGTGGTTTTGCCGTTCTGGTCCGTTACCGAGGTCCGCCGCCCGCGAGAATCGTAGGTGAACGTGGTCGTTGTTGTGTCCGGGTATGTGATCTTCGTGAGCCGGTCTCCGGAGTCGTAGGCGAAGGTCGTCTGATGGTTCAGCGCGTCGGTCACAGACGTGCGATTTCCATGGGCGTCGTACCCGTAGGTCGTAACGTTGTTCTGCGCGTCGGTAATCGTCGCAATCAACCCGGCCGATGTGTACGTGAGCGTGGTGATACGGCCGAGCGGGTCGGTGATCTGAATCAATTCGCCCAGAGAATTGTACGCGAACTGCGCGACGCTGGCCGCCGTGTTGCTGTCCGGCGCGGGCGTGACTGTCCATCCCCGAAAGCTCGCTTTGGAAATCTTTAAGCTTGAGGAGTTTTTGCCAAGTTCGCAAAAACGCAAGGATTGGCTCCCCGGGCTAGATTCGAACTAGCAACCCTTCGGTTAACAGCCGAATGCTCTACCGTTGAGCTACCGGGGAGCGGCAGCACGGAAGGAAAACTCCGCACAGCTTGAGCTCAGAAAGTTTAGCCAAGAGGGAATGGGATGTAAAGCAGCTTCGGCGATAGCACCGGAGAGCATGCCAAGCTTTCACAGTTTCAAAACCGGGTTCGACGAGTGCGTCTGCCGAACCGACGCACGAGGATTCTGGTTGGGACTGAAGGAAAGGCGGAAAGACTTACTGCACGCGTTGCGGGCGCAGGTCAGTGTCCAGGAGCGCTTCGAAGATGGCCAGCACGTGGCGGCGATATTCGACCATGCGAGTGAAAACGTCGCGCAGGCCGGGCTCGCGCTCCGCCTCGCGATGCCACTTGGCCAGCACGGCAGGGGGAACTTCGATGTCGCGGCGAAGTTCCTCCGCCGAATGGCCGCGCAGGAACAAGCCGTAAAAAAACGCGGCTTCGCGCCGCGGGAAGTCGAAGTCGTGCTGCGCGTCTTCGACGACGCTCGGCGGGGCGCTCAAAATCGCGTTGGGCTCGGTGGCCATCGCCAATGAGAAGGGGCAGTTTACCGGAAGTATCGCTGGCGTCAAGTGGCCTTTGGGACCTGTGCCGTCCAACGGACAATCCCAGTCTTCACCGCCCAGGCCTCTATTCGATGACTTGCGCCATCATCCTGATTCACCCGCACGCACTCCTGCCAAAGCCGGGTATCTCAAACGAACAACTCACTCGATTCGTTGGGGTTAGTTCGCGCCGCCGAAATCAGCCCGGCTGGCGCGCGGATCGTACGAATTCGCGCAGCGCGGAAACGTTGGGACCGTAGGCGCCGACGCGGCTGGCGTCAACGGGCAAGCCGAGGCGCTCCGCGGCTTCCACATTGATGCCGGCGTCGTCGAGTTCCGACAGGCTGAATCCGACGGCTGGAAGCACGCGTTGCTTGCCGCTAGGATAGACCGGGCGCGGCGGGCGATGCCGCTGCCAGGGCCGGTTGGCGATCGCAAAGAACTGGTGCCAGTCGTTTTTGTCCCACATGGCTGGTCCCCCTCCTGGGGATCTGGCCACTCGAATCATAAGATGCGCCCGGGATGCTTCCGGTCACTTGAGGGGCGCTGCCGCGCGTCGACTCCTGATATACGGTAAAACCCCGGCGGCGTCCACATTACTCTGGCCTATGTTACGTAGACGTTACGACCAAGCGATATTTGCGCAGCCGAGGCAGCGTCACTGGGTCGCGCGATAGATGATTTTTCCGGCGCGGAAAGTGTACTGAACGGCCGTGAGCGCACGAAGACTTGCGGCGGGGTCGCCTTTCAATACGACGAGGTCTGCCTGCATACCGGCGGCGATGCGGCCCAGTTGTTTGGATTCACCGAATCGCTCAGCGGGCGCAGTGGTGAGCGAAGTTAGAATCTGGCGAAAATTCATTCCCGCCTCGGACATCAGTGCATACTCCTCGCTGGGATCGTATTCGACGGCGCCGAGGTCGGTGCCGAACAGAACCTCGCCTCCCTTGGCGAGCCACGCGCGCAACTGGCCGACTTCCGTATCGACGATGTGGTCCTGTGCCG
>Ga0187816_10000258_pt1 | contig 15426 bp, 10 predicted proteins | sample NC_wetland_sal_i_16_FD_132960 | JGI IMG/M metagenome (GOLD analysis project Ga0187816, IMG submission 132960) | Wetland sediment microbial communities from Neuse River Estuary, North Carolina, USA - SO4_1 | ecosystem: Environmental > Aquatic > Freshwater > Wetlands > Sediment | place: USA... | reverse complement strand
TGGAGATCGGCCCGTGATGCAAACATGCGAGCTCAGGACAACGGCCAGAGTAATCTCGAACTAATTGCCATCGCGTTCGCCGAGCTTCACGGGGATATCAAGCTTTTTGGCGCCGCGATAGAGAGTAATCGTCACGGTATCGCCGGGCCGCTTGCGGTTCAAAATTACGTTGATGTCGAACTGGTTGGAAACTTTCTGGCCGTCCATGCCCACAATCACATCGCCGCCAATCATAATCCGGCGCATGCCCGCTTGAGCAACTTTGTCCCCGCCGTGGATTCCAGCCGCTGCCGCAGGGCTGCCTTTGGTTGTTTGCTCGACGAGTAAGCCCTCCTGCACGGGCAAATCGAGCGCTTCTGCGAGCCAACCCGCCACCGGGATTGTCTGCACGCCAAGATAGGCGCGGCGGACTTTCCCTTCAGTCATCAGGTCGTTGGCTATGAGCTTGGCGGTATTGATCGGAATGGCAAAGCCAATTCCTGCAGTGGTGCCGGACGGGGTGTAGATCGCGGAATTAATCCCGATGACTTCGCCGTGCGTGTCAATCAGCGGTCCACCGGAATTGCCGCGGTTGATGGAGGCATCGGTCTGGATGGCTTCATCGATGAACGTGGTATCGCTGGTCTGGACGGTGCGGCCGAGGGCGCTGACGACGCCGGTGGTCAAAGTGGACTGAAAGCCGAAGGGATCGCCGATGGCCAGCACCTTCTGGCCAACTTGCAGGGTGGAAGAATCGCCCAACGTCAGGGCGGTCAACTGCTTTCCCTTTGGATCGATTTTGACGAGGGCCACGTCGTTGCGCTGGTCGGCGCCGATGAATTTAGCGGGAAATCGAGTCTTGTCGCCGAGGATCACTTCGATGGACTGCGCACCCGCGACCACATGATAGTTGGTCAGGATGTAGCCTCGCGGATCAATGACAAAGCCGGAGCCCGCACCTTCCACAGGCACGGGGTCCATGAAGAAATCGTATTCGGTCGCCTTGGTCAAGATGTTGGCGACCGCCGGGGAAGCCTGGCGGTAGATGCGCACATTGATGGACTCATCTTCCGTCAGGTGTTCGTTGTGCTGTGGGCTTGAGACCGGCAACGGAGAAGCCTTGGAGTTTTCGCCGACGCGCCGGGCTTCGACGTCATCTGGAGTCTGGCGCGGGCCATAACGTGCCCCCACCCAAAAAGCCCCCAGCACCAGAATCAGCGCTATCAAAATGAGCCGCCCACGGCTCAGGTCATTTCCACGCATCATAGCGACCATCCCTCTGCATACTGCCTATAGGAATAGTATAAGGAAAATCGATGGTGCGTTCACGAAGGCAAGGAAAGGCACAAGAGGGACGCGTCTGCGGAGCGAGGCAGGTTAGCGAGGGGAGAGAGAACTGGTCAGGCTACGCGGCGATGGCAACGATTTTCGATTTGCGGCGAGGCTTGCTGACTTCTTCTCTTAGTTCCCGCTCTGCTCGGAGCCAGTCTTCGAGCGGATCCCCCGGAGTGGAGCCGCGCTTCAGGAAAATATGGTACGCACGGAGTGCGACGTCTTCCTGCGTCGGCCCAACTTTCGCCTTCTTGGGCTTTGGAACGGCTGGCGAGGAAGTGGCCCTGGTTTTCGCCATGATTGTCTCCTTCAGACTACTGTGTCTATTTTAGGCGACCGTATCAACCTATAGTCTGTACAAATTATGAGGTGCGTGCTGTTTCGGATAAGCCAGGAAAAACTGATGGCGAGCAGCAAGGAATTTGATTCATGTGGGGCGCCGAGGGATTACAGGGTGCGGTGGAACTCCGACCGACCCTGATACGAACTTCCGAGCCGCAAAGAAAGATTGGGCGGGGAACATAAATGCTCCCCGCCCAATGAATTGAGGAATGGTTAGAAGTTGATTTTCCCGAAGACCTGCACGATGCGCATCCCTTCGGCAGCTGACGCAAATGCTCCGTATGGCGTCGTCGGAGAAACAGCGGACGCGACGATTTGGCCGAAGGCGCTATTCGCGCTGTTATTGACAGGGTTCTGGAAATTGGGATGGTTGAGGACATTGAAGAAGTTCGCACCCAATGTGAATTTAAACCGCTCGTTGAGGGCAAAGGACTTCTTCACGTTCATGTCCGTGTTGAAATAGCCGGGTCCGCGGAACGCGTTGCGGGCGTAGGCATTGAAGTTGGTCGGAATGGCGAATGAACTCGCGCTGAAGCAAGCAGTGGTAGCACACGAGGCGCCAAAGCTGGTAGGAACTCCCGCTGCCGGCGCTAACAGCACATTGGCAAGTGGGGCGCCATTCGCGGTCAGGTTGTTAGACCTGAATGAGTTGATTTGCGACCCGTCCAGAAGGCTGAAAGGTAAGCCGGTCCGGTAGAAGAAGGTGCCGGCTACCTGCCATCCGCCAGCCAAGGTATTCAACAAGCGATTGGAGAACTTAACCGGGAGGTCCCATACATAGTTGGCCGACAACTGGTGGCGAACATCGTAGTCTGAGGAAGCATAGCCCGCGTTGGGGTTGGAAGGATCAATCTGCAAGAGAATGCTGTCTAGGAGGCTATATTGTTCGATGCCGCCGTTCGAGACGTTGTCCGTGGCATGGCTATAGGTGTAGTTAAAGCGAGCTGTCAAGCCGTGCCACAAGTTCTGCTGAACGGAAGCCGTGAGGCCGTGGTAGTTGGAATAGCCGGCATTGGTGAGCTGTTGGACCGCCGCGACGCGAGGATCTGGAGCCGTACCTGGAAGCTGCGTGAAGCCGCTTCCACAAATTGCCGTCGTGCAATAGGCGTTAAGGTAAGGATTGACCAGCAGAATGTCATACCCGTGGTTGCCGACGTAATTCAGGGAAACCAGAGTGTTCTTGGCGAGGGTATGTTGGACCTCAAGGTTCCATTCCACGAACTTGGGGTTGAGCGTTTTGGCAGTGACGTCGTAGAGCGGAGGCAGCGCAGCAGCACACGCGGGGGCTGCCGCCGAGTACTGTGCTAGAGTCTGGCCGCCGTTGAAAGCAGTTTGGAAGGCGCTATTGCAGGACTGGACGAGGCTCACGCCACTCCCCGCCTGCGTGGGATCCACTGCACCACCTGGTACGGAGAAACCCGTGACCTCCGGAAAGTTGGTTGTGAAGTTGTCCAGGATGCTGCCGGGATAGAGGTCGCTGAAGAGCCCTATGCCCCCGCGAACGACAGTCTTCTCATTGAAGGGGCTCCAGGCAAATCCGGCGCGCGGTTGAAAGACCACCTTCTCCACGTCACGCAGGATGCTGCTTCGCCCCGCCGTAACCATCTGGTCGAACGGAATGGAGGCATCATGAGAGAGATCCTGGAAAGGCAGAGTCGGGATGGAGACACAATTGGATTGGCAGACGCCGCCGGAATTGCGATCCGCCCGGAGCGCCAGGGTCAGCTTCAATTTCTGGTTGAGGCGGACCTCATCCTGGAAGTACAGGCCAAAGCTGTAGATCGCCAGTGGCTGAGGGGATCGCAGAGCAAAGTTCAGCGTCGTGCTGCCGCTGCTGTTAACCGTGTCGGTGGCAAAGCCCAGCAAGGACGTCGTAACTCCAGCTGGGTTGGTCAGTTCCGAAGCCCGATAGTCGCTCACGTCGTCGCGGCGGAAGTTGACACCCATTTTGAAGTTGTGACGCCCCCGTTCGATCGAAAGGTCATCGACCAACTGCCACTGTTCGACGTTGCGGCCTTGGGGAAAGTAAAAGAGAAAGGGAAAGTCCCCGCCACCCGCGCCGAGACAAGACAAGCTGGTGTCCGAAGAGCAGAGTATCTCCGGAAATGCCTGGTTTGCGGCAGTTAGATTCGTGGATTGGAAAATCGCGGAATACCACAGGTCGGAAAAGATGAAGTTGTTGGCCACGGTGGGGCTGAAAACGTGAGTGTAGTTCAACTGACCCTCGTCCTGAGGCTGGTGGCTGATGGCGTTGAACGCTGGGTTGATGGGGTCAGCGTAGGTGGGCTGAGTGCCGCGATCGAATTTGACGCGCCCGAACACCTTGTCGTTTTCGCTGAAGGAATAGTCAACACGGCCGATGAGCAGCCATTCCTGGTTCCCGCTGCTGCCGGCCAGAGTCACGGCGCCAAGGCAGTCCGTGGACCCGTTGGGTAGACCGTAAGTGCCTCCGGGACCTGCAAAGATGCCGCCCTGATAGCCGTTAGTAGGATTGCCGCCGCAGGTATTGGTGGTGGGAACCGCATTCGCAGCGCCTTTTGCGTTGTTATAGAGAGAAAACGCTTGCTGATAAAAGCTCGTTGCGGAAGCCGGGATTTGCGAGAGGACGTAGCTCTGAAATTCCGGCGTGGGTAAGAAAGAGTTGGTAGCAGTGGCGAAGATATAACGCAATCCTTCGGTATCCAGGAAGAAGTAGGCCTTGTCCTTCTTGATCGGCCCACCGAAGTCCGCGGCCCACTGGTTATTGTTCTGGAAAGGTTTGGGCTGCTGGCTGGCCTTCAGGAAGTAATCTTCGGCGTTCAGATCGCTGCCCGTGTAGTAGTAATTGCCGCTGCCGTGGAAGGAGTTGCTGCCGGAGCGGGTGCTGTAGTCGACTTGAGCTCCCGCCATGCGGCCGTATTGGCCAGTGTAGCCGTTGCTGACCACGGCAACTTCCTGCACATCATTGGCGCCGAGGAGCAGGTTGCTGGCGCCGGAGTTGTTCAGGTTGAGGAACGGGTCGTTATAGTCGTTGCCATTCACGGTGAAGAGGTTGGAAGTCCCGGGCAAGCCGAATGCACTGAAATTGCCGTAGCCGGGGCTGCTCGAAGTGTTCATGGAAACGCCCGGCGCGGTCTGCGCTATATAGGTAATGTCGTTGCCGGGGTTGGGAATGTTCTGGACGGTGCGTGTATCAAAGGTAGTGGCGATGTTCGCGTTTTCGGTTTGCAGCAGGTTCCCTTCGCCAGTCACCTCAATGGTGGTCGCACTGGCGCCCAGCTCCATGGAGATGTTCGCCGTGGAATTCTGGCCGAGAAGAACGGTGACTTTCAGCGAGGACGTCTTGAAACCGTCCTTTTTCACCACGAGAGTGTAATCCCCCGGCTTTAGAAGGGAGAAAACATAGCCGCCCGTGGAAGAAGAAACGGTGGAGTAGGTGTCAGCCGTGGTGTTGCTGGTGAGTGTAAGCGTAGCATCGGGCACGATCGCCCCGGTCGGATCAGTGATCGTTCCGCTGAATCCTCCCGTGACAATGGTTTGTGCCGGCAATGAAAGAGCAAAACAGAAGCACAACAGAGTAGTCAGTAAAGCGGTGTTCAGAAACTTCTTTGTCATCTTTTCGTCTTCCTCTAGTCAAAATTGACTTCTCCTCGTCACGACCACTCTGAACACACCACTCCCCTTTCCTCAAAGAGGCGGCTTCTCCCTCAAAGAGGCAACCTCAAAGAGGCAACCACGCCCCTTTCACCACTCGCCTAACACCCTGCACACCTGGAAAAGCCTCGGCCCGAACCGGCCGAGACCACCACAAAGAACTACACGCGGAACCGACTGACCGATGCAGCAAAACAGTGCAAGATGAATGCCATTGCAACGCTTGTAAGCTTTAGAAATTTTAGAACTTATTTCTTGCGAAAATCGCAAGGTCTGGCTCAACTCTGGAATTTAGAAGATTCCTACAGTTTTTGGTGTCCTAGGCTGAATCGGACACACTATATGGATTCGCGCAAGTCCCGCAGCGAGAAAACAAAGTGATTCAAAAAGAGATAGTAAGTCTCGACAAAAAGAAATTATGTCGGATTCAGACGTTATTTTCAAAAAAACGGCCCACCGGGGAAGCGGCGGGCCGTTCGCATTTGTGAATTGCCGATTTAGGCGACGGTGATTTCCTTGGCCAGATACACGTCCTGAATCGTGTTCAAGAGTTTCACTCCCTCGCTCATCGGACGCTGAAACGCCTTGCGCCCGCTGATGAGGCCCGTGCCGCCAGCGCGTTTGTTGATGACCGCAGTGGCAACCGCTTCTTCGAAGTCGTTGGCACCGGAGGCGCCTCCAGAGTTGATCAGACCGGCGCGGCCCATGTAGCAGTTGGCGACCTGGTAGCGGGTCAAATCGATCGGATGATCACTGCAGAGGTCAGTGTAAATGCGCTTGTCGAACTTGCCGTAGCTGGAGTTCCCAATATTCAGGGCCTGGTAGCCGCCGTTATTCTCTGGCAGTTTCTGCTTGATGATGTCGGCTTGAATGGTCACGCCGAGATGGTTAGCCTGTCCGGTAAGGTCGGCGGAGACATGATAGTCCTTGTCCTTCTTGAACGCGGAGTTGCGGAGGTAGCACCAGAGAACCGTGGCCATGCCCAGTTCGTGAGCCTTGGCGAAAGCCTGGCTGATCTCGATGATCTGACGGTCGCTCTGTTCGGAGCCGAAATAGATGGTGGCGCCCACGGCCGCAGCGCCCATGTCATAGGCTTCCTGAACCGTGCCGAACAGAATTTGATTGAACTGGTTGGGATAGGTAAGGAGTTCGTTGTGATTGATCTTCACAATGAATGGAATTTTGTGCGCGTACTTGCGCGCGATCGAGCCCAAAACCCCGAACGTGGATGCGACTGCGTTGCAGCCGCCCTCAATGGCGAGCTTAACGATATTTTCGCCGTCGAAATAGTCTGGATTCTTGGCAAAGCTCGCGCCGCCGGAATGCTCGATGCCCTGATCGACCGGAAGGATCGAGAGGTAGCCGGTGCCTGAAAGGCGGCCGGTGAAGAACATCCGGTGAAGATTATTGAGGACTCGAAGATTGCGGTCTGAGGCTGCGTAGACGCGGTCGATGAAATCCGGGCCGGGGACATGCAGCCGCTCCTTCGATATTTTAGGCGAATGAAAGCCGAGGAGCGATTCCGCCTTTGCGCCCAAGAGTTGTTCGATTGCAGTGGTAGTTGCTGTTGCCATGGTTCGTTCTCTCCTAGTTAATTGTGAGTTCCCGTTGCCAGCTTCGAGCCGGCGGCTTGATCGACCAGCCAAAGGACTTTGCCGTTGACCGGCTGAATGAGCTGAGCCGGAAGTTGCTCCGGCTCGTAAGGGCCTTCCAAAACCGCTTTCAAGGCCAAAGCCTTGTCCGAGCGGGTAACCAAAAAAATGACGCGATTCGCCTGGTTCGCGGCAGGGGCTGTGAGGGTGATGCGTTCGGTGAACAGCTTGCCTACCCAGTTGCGAACCACAATCCGATTGGTGGCGTGTAGCGCCCGGGTGCCGGGGAACAGCGACAGGGTGTGGCCTTCTTCCCCCATGCCGAGTAGCACCAGGTCGAAGCGAGGATACTCGCCATCCTTCAGCTTAAAGTATGCGCGCAGAGCATGCTCATATTCCAGTGCAGCTTTCTCCGCATCCGCGTATTCGCCCTTGATGCGCATGATCTGCTCGGGTTTCACCAGCCCTTTGGAGAACAGCGCTTCATTGGCCATCCGGAAATTGCTCTCCGGACTGTCCGGAGGGACGTGGCGCTCGTCGCCAAAGAAAAAATGGATTTTCTCCCAAGGCAGCTTTGAACGTAGGGAAGGATCGTCGCCGAGCAGCGCATAGAGAGATTTGGGAGTGGAGCCACCGGCCAGAGAAACCGTGAAGGAGCCCTTCTGGGCAACAGCTTCGAGGGCGCCCTTCAGAAATTCCTCGGCTGCGCGGCGTGTGATCGCGGCGGCGTCGGGGAAGATGAAGACTTCACGCGAAATTGCTGGCGCGTTCATACGGGGTAACCTGCCTTACTCGCGGCCCCAGGTGCGGCAACGCGGCCCCGCTCATCGAGTTCTTCTTCGCCAATTCGGCGCCACGCACGGCCATCGCGCTCCAGCAGCTCTTCCGCTTCCACGGGGCCCCAGGAGCCCGCTGCATAATTCGGAAAACCGCGCGGCGGCAGGGCGTGCCACACGTCCAGAATTGGCTGGATCACGTTCCAGCCGGCCTCGACCATGTCGGAACGCTGGAAGAGCGTGGCGTCGCCGGCCATGCAATCGCGGAGCAGGCGCTCGTAACCAGTGCCGTGCTCGACGCCGAAATAGGTTTTGTAATCGAAATCCATATTGACCAAACCGAGGCGCATCACGGCGCCGGGAACCTTCGCGCCAAAACTGAGAGAAATCCCTTCGTCGGGTTGGATGTGGATGACCAGGCGATTGGTCTCGATATTTTTGACCGCGGTGTTGCGGAACAGAACAAACGGAGTCCGCCGGAACTGGATCACGATTTCCGTGGCCCTTAGGGCGAGACATTTCCCGGTGCGAAGATAAAAAGGAACACCGGCCCAGCGCCAGTTGTCAATTTGCAGTTTCAGGGCAACAAAGGTTTCCGTGTTGGAATCGTGGGCAACGTCGGGTTCGCTGCGATAACCCGCTACTCGCTCGCCATCAATGATTCCTTCGGCGTACTGCCCGCGAACCATATTGGTTAGAACTTCTTCGGGGCTAAGTGGTTGAATGGCGTGGAGGACTTCGGCCTGCTTATTGCGCACTTCGTCGGCGTCGAAGGAAATAGGAGGCTCCATGGCGGTCATCGTGAGCAGTTGGAACAAGTGATTGGGAACCATGTCCCGCAGCGCCCCGGCAGTCTCATAGAATCCACCGCGGTGCTCGACGCCTACCGTTTCGGCGGCGGTAATCTGCACGTGATCGACGTAATTGCGATTCCAGAGCGGCTCGATGATGTTGTTGGTGAAGCGGAAGACCATCACATTCTGGACAGTTTCTTTGCCGAGATAGTGGTCGATGCGGTAGATCTGTTTTTCTTCGAGGGTCTTCTTGAGGTCGGCATTGAGTTTGCGTGCGGAGTCCAGGTCGTGGCCAAATGGCTTTTCGATGATTACCCGGGTCCAATGGTCATTGTCCTGTTTCGTGAGCCCAGCGGCGCCTAGCTGGTCAACAATGGGCGCAAAAAATCGCGGCGCGACCGCGAGATAAAAGAATTTGTTGCCACCCGTATGGTGGGCCTTGTCCGCCTCTTCAATCTGCTTCTGGAGGCGCTTGTACGCCTCCGGGTCCTGAAAATCGCCTTTCACGAAGTAGATGCGCTGCGCGAGCTCTTCCCACATCTTCAGGTCGATGGGGTCAGGAGCGAACCTCGGCATTTCTTCGCCGAGAGTTTTGCGGAACGATTCCGTGTCCAAATCGTTTCCGGCAAACCCCACGATTGCAAACTGCTTGGAAAGGATTTCCTCCTGGGCCAGGTTCAACAGGGCGGGAATGAGCTTCCGCTTCGTGAGATCTCCGGTGGCGCCGAAGATGACCATCACACAAGGGCCGGCCGAAGTGGCAATTTCCACGTGATTCGTGCTCATGGAGCGATTTCCTGTCTTCGGGCAGATGGAGCCGGGGCTGCAGCTTCAGTGTCCGGATTCTTTCTCGACGTGACCACCAAACTGGAAACGCATGGCGGACAATATCTTTGCCGCAAAATCACCTTCGCCACGTGAACTGAAGCGCTCGTATAGAGCCGCACTAAGAACGGGTGCGGGGGCAGTGGACTCGATCGCCGCAAGGATCGTCCAGCGGCCTTCGCCGGAATCGGAAACACGCCCGGAGTAATGCTCGAGCGACGGCTGATCGAGAAACGAAATCGCCGTGAGATCTAGCAGCCACGAGGCAACCACGCTGCCACGACGCCAGACTTCCGCAACATCGGCCAAATTAAAATCGTATTGGTAGTGCTCCGGATGGCGAAGAGGAGTGGTCTCGGCGTCGGCCTCGCGGTGAGAATGCCCGGCGTCGGCGTGTTTCAGAATGTTAAAGCCCTCGGCATACGCGGCCATCAAGCCGTATTCGATGCCATTGTGAACCATTTTTACGAAATGGCCGGCACCGGATGGGCCGCAATGCAGGTAGCCTTCTTCTGACGTGCCTGAAGCCTTTTCCCGGCCGGGTGTGCGCGGAATATCTCCGCGGCCCGGGGCAAGCGCTTTGAAAATGGGGTCGAGATGCTGAACGATGCCGGTTTCTCCGCCAATCATTTGGCAATAGCCGCGCTCCAGGCCCCAGACGCCGCCGCTGGTGCCGACATCGACATAATGAATGCCCTTGGACGAAAGCTCCTTGGCGCGGCCGATGTCGTCTATGTAATAAGAATTGCCACCGTCGATCAGAATGTCGTCTCTCGAAAGCTTGGGAACGAGCTCGGCAATGGTGGCGTCCACCACGGCTGCGGGGACCATCAGCCAAATCGCGCGGGGTTTCTGTAGCTTGGCAACGAAATCATCGAAGGAGGTGGAACCGGTGGCGCCTTCAGCGGAGAGTTGCTTGACGGCATCGGCGCTCCGGTCATACACAACGCACTGGTGCCCCGCCTTCTCCAGGCGACGAACCATGTTCGCGCCCATCCTTCCGAGACCGATCATGCCGAGTTGCATGGTGTACGTTCCTCCGCGAGGTTTTGGGTCTTCCAGTAGCCCGGATCAGACACGAGCCAATCCAGGAGAAACAGAGAAATGATCCTCTGCCGGTTAGGGCTAGCGCGCGCCGGCGGACTTACCCGTGGCGTCGAGCAAGGTCTTGAACGCATCGGCGAAAAGTTTCACGCCGTCCGCAAGCAGCTTATCCGTCACTTCCTTCATGGAGATGCCTGCCTTGCCCAGGTTTTCCATGGTCTTGGCGGCGCCGGCGACATCCTCCGTCAAACTGTTGCGTAGCTTGCCATGATCGCGGAAGGCATCGAACGTGGCGGGCGGAATCGTGTCCACCGTATCCGCGCCGATCAGTTCTTCCACGTAAAGAACGTCACGATACTTGGGGTTCTTGGTGCTGGTGCTGGCCCAGAGCAGACGCTGTGTTTGGCCGCCCCTGGCCGCCAGCGCCTTCCAGCGCGGGCTGCTGAAAAGCTCCTGATATTTCTTGTAAGTGAGCCTGGCGTTGGCAATCGCAATTTTGCCTTCAAGGCTGGTTAGCAGATCTTTCTTGGCACCAGTGGCGGTCTTGAGCCGCTCCTCGATTTTGGAATCGACCAGGGTGTCGATGCGGCTGACGAAGAAACTGGCGACGCTTGCACAATGGCTGATGTCCAGGCCCTTCAGGACCCGTGCTTCCAAAGCGGCCAAAAACGCTTCGGCGACCAGCTCGTAGGCAGACTGAGCAAACAGAAGGGTGATGTTGATGTTCAGGCCCTCTTCGAGAAGCTGTCGAATGGCGGGGACGCCCTCGGGCGTGCCGGGAACCTTGATCATCAGATTTTCCCGGCCTACGGCCTTCCACAGGCGGCGCGCTTCCTCAAGAGTGCTCTTCGTATCGTTAGCGAGGTACGGCGACACTTCCAGGCTGACGTAGCCGTCACGGCGGCGGGTTGCTTGATAGACGGGCTTGAAAATGTCACACGCGTCTTGCACGTCGCGAATGGCAATCTTTTCGAAGATACCTTTGGCGTCCAGCTTTTTCGCTTCGGGGGATTGAAGAATGTCGCTGTACAGCGTGCTTCCGACGATGGACTTTTCGAAAATGGCGGGATTTGAGGTCATGCCGCGCAAGCCGTCCTCTTCGATCATTTTCTTGAGCCCGCCGCCGGTGAGGAGGTCCCGGCGTATATAGTCCATCCAGGGCGACTGGCCATACTCGAGCAATCCCTTCAGGGGATTGGTGCCGGCCGCGTTTGGAATCGTTACGGAGGTGGTCATAATGCTTCTCCTTTGCTAACTAGAGGGCCAGAGCCCCTTATTGTACGCCCCTGGACAAGGGGTGCGAATTCAGATTTCAACTTTTTAACATCTTCTGCTCAAGGGCATGGACCTTTGCCAGGCGGCGGACATGACGCTCCTCATTTGTGAAATTTGCCGCCAGATACGCGCGTACGATGTCTTCAGCGAGTTTCGAAGCGATTACGCGAGAGCCCATGACCAACACGTTCATATTGTCGTGTTCGACGCCCTGGTGTCCCGAATACGTGTCATGACAAACGGCGGCGCGGATGCCAATAAGCTTGTTGGCGGCGACGCTGACCCCGACACCGCTGCCGCACACCAGCACGCCCCTTTCCGCGCGGCCATCGAGAATCGCCCGCCCCACTGCTTCCGCGAAGTCCGGATAGTCGGACGGATTTTCATTGAATGCGCCGACGTCCAGGACGGAATGCCCGAGAGAGCGGATCACGTCTCCCATGGCATTTTTCAACTGGAACCCCGCATGATCGGAGCCAATAACAATTTTCATCTGGAGTTCACCTTCCGAGCACTTGTTTTGCCGCGGCGACGACATTATCCGTTTCGAATCCAAATTTCTTCAGCAAATCCTTTAGAGGCGCTGAGGCGCCGAAGGAATGCATGCCGATCGACTTGCCCTTCAGGCCAACGTAGCGCTCCCAGCCCAGCGTCGAGGCCATTTCCACGGAGACACGCGCAGTCACGTTGGGAGGCAAGACAGCTTCCCTATAAGCGGCGTCCTGCTTATCAAAGAGCTCCCAGCAAGGCATGCTGACGACGCGCGCCTTGATTCCCTCGGATTTCAATTTTTCGTAAGCCGCCACCGCCAATTGCAATTCCGTTCCTGTGGCCAGGAGAATAACTTCCGGTTTGCCGCCATCCGCGTCCGCCAGCACGTATGCGCCTTTGGCCACGCCGGATGCCGGAGCATATTTAGTGCGGTCTAGGGTGGGCATGGCCTGGCGGCTGAACACCAGGGTTGACGGACCATGCGTGTGCTGCAGAGCTGTTTTATAGGTTTCCGTCACTTCGTTCGCATCGCCCGGGCGAAACACCAGCATGTTGGGCATGGCGCGAAACGCGGCTAATTGTTCGACCGGCTGGTGGGTCGGCCCGTCTTCGCCAACGCCGATGGAATCGTGCGTGAAGATAAAAAGAACCGGAATCTCCATCAGCGCGGCCAGGCGCATGCTCGCGCGCATATAGTCGCTGAAATTGAAGAAAGTTGCGCAGAAACCGCGCAGGCCGCTGATCGTAATCCCATTGGTGGCAGCGCCCATTCCGTGTTCTCGCACACCGAAATGAACGTTGCGGCCGGCAAATTCCACCGGGAAGAAATCGCCCGCGCCTTCAAACGTGAGATTCGTCTTGTTAGATTTGGCGAGGTCCGCAGAGCCGCCCACCAGCCAGGGAATATTTTGCGCCAGCGCATTCAGAACTTTACCGGAACTTTCGCGCGTGGCCATGCCCTTGGCATCGGCGGCGAAGGTAGGCAGGTTCTTGTCCCAACCGTCGGGAAGCTGCTTCCTTTGGATGCGGCACAGTTGGTCAGCAAGGTCGGGATACTTCTTGGCATACTCGGCAAGCAGGGCATTCCACTTTGCATGGGCCTGGGCCCCGCGCGTACCGACGCCCTCCTGGAGATGGGCGTACACGCCGTCGGGCACCAGAAATTTCGCGTCCTCAGGCCAGCCATAGTTCTTCTTGGCCAGTTTGACTTCAGCTTCGCCGAGCGGTTCGCCGTGCGCCTCGTAGGAATCCTGTTTGTGCGGTGAGCCGTAGCCGATGTGGCTGTCGATAACGATGAGCGTGGGCTTGTCGTCGTGTTTGAGGAACTCTTTATATCCACGCGAGAGCTGCAGCAGGTCGTTCGCGTCCGCAACACGTGTGACATTCCACCCGTAGCCCACAAAACGCGTCATCACATCTTCGCTGAATGACCAACTGGCCGGACCATCGAGCGTGACCCGGTTGTTGTCGTAGATCCAGCAGAGATTTCCGAGTTGAAGATGACCCGCCAAGGAGGCGGCTTCCCCCGCGACGCCTTCCATGATGTCGCCGTCGCCGCAGACCGCGTAGACCCTGAAATTGAACAGGTCGAAGCCCGGTCGATTGAAATGGGTGGCAAACCATTTCCCGGCAATGGCTATGCCGACGCTGTTGCTAACACCCTGGCCAAGCGGGCCGGTGGTGGTTTCAACGCCGGTCGTGAGGTGAGATTCCGGATGGCCCGGCGTGCGGCTGCCCAGCTGCCGAAATCGCTTGATCTCATCCAGCGTCACCGAGAGCTCTTTCTGAACTTCACCCTTCGCATTAACAGCGCGGACCCCGGCGAGATGAAGCGTGGAATACAGAAGCATGGAAGCGTGGCCGGCGGAGAGCACGAAGCGATCGCGGTTGGGCCAGAGCGGGTCGGCGGGGTCGTAGCTCAGGAAATACTGCCAAAGCGAATACACAACTGGGGCTAAGCCCATGGGCGCGCCAGGATGGCCGGAGTTGGCTTGCTGGACCGCATCAATTGAGAGAGTTCGGATCGTGTTGATACAAATTTGGTCGAGATTCTGCTCGCTCACGGTGTCTCCGGCGCGGGAGTGGCGGCACCCGCAATATGGGTTCAGGGGTTAGATGCACCGCCTGCAGAGAAGGCGACAGAATTGTACTGCAAACCGATTCGGGTGTCTGCACGGGGCATACATGAAGGGAAGCAGAAACAGAATGGTGCGGCTGGTCGGACTCGAACCGACAACGGGGAAATCCCCAGCGGATTTTAAGCCCGCCGCGTATGCCAATTTCGCCACAGCCGCACCGGGCGTTTACGCGGCAGAAACAGAATACCATGCGGTGAAGAATGTGTTGTAGCGAATGAGGCGCGTGGCCGCGTTGGCGGATAAGTGGCAAAGGATGCGGCGCAGCTTGCGGCAAAAGTGGCGCCCACTAAAATGAAATGGGAAGAATTTTCCGTCCGATGAATCCAACGAACAACTCTAGCGAAACAAAAAACACCACGTGGGAAGGGAGTTTCGCCGTGGAGCGGCAAACATTAGTCCTGCTCGCTCTATCGTTTGCGGTGTTGACTCTTGCGCTTTATCTGCCTGCTTTGGGGAACGGCTTTGTCAATTACGACGATCCGGATTACGTCACCCGGAACGCGAACGTGCTGCATGGCCTGAGTTGGGAAAACGTGGGGTGGTCATTTGGGACCAACAATCCAGCTGCAAACTGGCACCCCCTGACCTGGATTACGCACATGGCGGACGTGCAAGTCTACGGACTGAAGCCTTGGGGACACCACCTGACCAGTGTTCTGCTCATGGCTGCCGATGTGGTTCTCCTGTTTTTGTTTCTCACGCAACTGACCGGGCAAATCTGGCGAAGTGCGGCGGTGGCCGCTCTTTTCGCCGTTCATCCGCTCAATGTAGAAACTGTTGTCTGGGTGGCGGAACGCAAAGAGATCCTTTCCATTTTCTTCCTATTTTTGGCGCTGATCGCTTACGTCTGGTATGTAAAACGTCCCAGCCTCGGCCGCTATGTGATGGTGGCCGCTTTGTTCGCCCTCGCGTTGATGTCCAAGGTCATGGTCATCACGCTGCCTTGCGTAATGCTTCTTTTGGACTATTGGCCCCTGGACCGGCTGGCCGGAAAGAAACCCGAGATTGCGGAGGGAGGAGAAACATCTTCTTCACCCCGGAGGACGTTTCTTGTGCTCGTGAGAGAGAAGATTCCGCTTTTCCTGCTGTCGGCCGTGGCTGGTTACCTAACCGTTGCGATTCACCGCAAGGAAGGCGCCCTCACCGTCACGATGCCATTCAGTTGGCGGCTGAAAAATGCCATTTATTCGTACGCGGTGTATCT
>Ga0187816_10000256_pt1 | contig 15479 bp, 13 predicted proteins | sample NC_wetland_sal_i_16_FD_132960 | JGI IMG/M metagenome (GOLD analysis project Ga0187816, IMG submission 132960) | Wetland sediment microbial communities from Neuse River Estuary, North Carolina, USA - SO4_1 | ecosystem: Environmental > Aquatic > Freshwater > Wetlands > Sediment | place: USA... | reverse complement strand
GAAGTCCACATACCTCGCTTGACAAATCCGATTTTCTTTCGTGCTAGCGTGGCTAGGGGCGGACTTCTCGCCCCGGAAAGGACGAAGTCGCATGAGAACCTTTGCTGAGACAGGCGCCTGGCGCGACTACGAAGAAGGGCGCGGGCCGAAGCCCGAGATCAAGGCTCCGCTCGGTCGCCACACGCGCAAATGCACGGTCTGCAACCATCCCGAGCGCGAAGCAATCGAGGCGGAATTTCTCCGGTGGCGCAGCCCCAAAGATATCGCCGACGACTACGGCTTCAACGATTATTCCTCGATCTATCGCCATGCCCACGCCGCCGGACTCTTTGAAAAGCGCCGTGCGACTGTTCGACTCGCTCTTGAGCCGATTATTGAGAGCGCGGAACACATCGAAGTAACGGCCGCGGGCCGGGTCAGTGTGATCCGCGCGTATTGCAGGATCAACCATTTGGGCCAGTGGATCGAGCCGCCGACGCATGTCGTTCACCACGCCAGCCCCGTGCCGCGCACCCTGGATGTGCCCCCGGCCCTGTCGCCCGCCGAGCAGCCCGCGCCTAGTCCATCGCTCCCCGTCGGCTCGCGGGCCGCCTCACCCGAACGAAGGGTTTCTAATCGCCAACTCCAGGAATTAGAACGTGATTCAACCCATTGAAAACATGGACCGGCGACTCGTTCTAATCGCCAATTTCTTTGGCCCTTGCGGCAAGTCTACCCGAGCGCCCAGGGGCGGCCTCCTGACGTCAGGGTATGCTATCTTGAGTGCAGGATTCCGTCCTAGCGAGGAGCAGAGAATGGCATCGGCGCCAGTCCGCCGTTCCGATCGTGTCTCGTTGACGTTGCTGTTGGAAGCTTCAGGTATTGATGGCCAGGGCAAGGAATTCAAAGAACCCGCCCGGACGCTTCTGATTAACCGCACCGGTGCGGTCATCGTCCTCGAGCGGGAACTCACTCCCGAGCAGCAAATCCGTCTCCAGCGCAGGGCGCCCGCCGAGGCGCACCGGCAGAGCCAGGTGCGAGTTGTAGGCCAGTTTGGCCGCCAGAAGGAAGGCTATCTCTACGGCGTCGAGCTGCCCGATCCTTCGGTGGACCTCTGGGGCATCGAATTTCCGGAGGCCCCGGATTCGCTCGAGGCCGTGGCTCGAATGCTGGTCGAATGCAGTTATTGCCGCAGCCGCGAAGTGGTTCACCTCAACGAGCTCGAGCTGCGCGCGTTCGAAACCAATCGCGGAATTGCCCGCCATTGCAAAGTTTGCGGCGTGCCAAGCATTTGGACACAAGCTCCACACGAGGACGAAAAGAAGCTGACGGCGCGTGCGACCCGGGGGAGACGCGGAGCCGACGCCCAAGCGACGCCGCCGAAAGAAGGCGAGCAACGGGTTCGTCAGCGGATGCGCCTGCACACGCGGCTTACGGCGTGCGTTCGCCAAGCGGGCTCGGACGATGAACTCGCAGTCTGCGAGGACATCTCTCCGATGGGCATGTGCTTTCGCAGCAAGCGCCGCTATGAAGCCGGAACTCCAATCGAGGTGGCCGTTCCCTACTCGCCGGATGCTGCGAACATTTTCCTGCCCGCTACGGTTGTTTACTCGGAGCAGATGCCCAAAGCAGGATTGTTCCGTCACGGCACTGAATACCGCAAAGTGGGCGCCCGAACGGCGTAAGAGTGGCGATTTACTGCTGCGCGAGCAACAGAAGGGTCTGTTCGATTAGCCGACCGTTACCGGTGCGCGTTCGCGAGCGCGCCGCGCGTAGTATTTCATCGCAATATTCAGATAGACGTTTCCGTTCGGAGTCTCGAAGCACAGGATCGTCGCTTCGGAATCGTGCCCCGTTTTCGCGCACTGTTCGGCCGTCAGCACCGAGGGTGGCAGCACTTTGAACTGGAAACCCCGATCGTTGAGTTGCGTGACCGCATTGCCGATCACCATGTTCGCCAGCTCGCACACGGTCTCGGGAACAATCTGTTCGTTCGGATCGACTTCGCCTCCCGTCAGATAGCCCGCAACTTTTGCAGCTGCGCTCGGCTCCATGTCGAGAACGATTCGTCCTTCGATCTGTCCCTTGAACATCACTTCTGCGGCCAGGCCCTTTTTCCGGTAGCCTTCCTCTTCCATCGTGAGATCGACGATCGTCGCGGGAGCCTGCATCATTTCCGCAAGCACTGCGTCCAGCGAGCCGATGAACGGCTGGATCAAATCCATTTTCATCGTGAGTTCTCCCCCTGAGCCACGACTGGCGCCGTCACGCCATCGTCGTTGAGCACGTAGCGAATAATTTCGTAGAGCGCGTCTGGTTTCACCGGTTTCTGCACAAAATGGCGGGCGCCTTTCTGCAACGCCGCGAGAATGTTGTCCTGGTAGCCGACGGATGAGACCATCACGACGCGCGCCTCGGGATGTTCCTGCACGATGCGCTCGACCGCTTCGATTCCTTCCATCTGCGGCATGGTGATATCCATCAGGACGATGTCCGGCTTCACGCGGGCGTACTCGGTGATGGCCGTGCACCCGTCTCCGGCTTCGCCAGCCAACTGGCCGCCGAACGACTCCACCATTTTGGCGAGACTCTTCCTCGCGAAGACCGAGTCGTCCACGATCAGATAGCGGACGGGCTGATGGTCCTTTCGTGTGAGTGGTTCGAATTGCTTCATGACAGCCTCCTTCGCGAAGATCCTTCTCCGACAGGCTCGGCCCCCATCACTTCGGGGCTGCCCGGTTCTGTTGCGGGCCGATCCGGCATGCATCGAGCCTGGATTACACTAGCCAGAGCAGCAAGTGAAACGACTTTGGACGCGAAGCCACGCTCGATCGCCGAACGCGGCATGCTATCCACAATGCAAGTTTCGGGACTCTGCGCAATCGTGAAACCGCCGGCGGCTTGAATCGCACCCAGGCCGGCTGCGCCGTCATCGCCCATCCCCGTCATCAATACGCCGATTGCTTTGCTGCCGAGTTCCTGTGCCACCGAGTGGAATAAGACGTCAACCGACGGCCGATGGCCATTGACGCGCGGCTGGTCCACGAGAATCGCAACATCTCCGTGCTCCATGCGCCGCACTTTCATGTGGCGGTTCCCGGGGCAGATCAGCGCCCGGCCGGCAACCAGAAGGTCGCCGGATTGCGCCTCCTTCACTTCGATCGCCGACGATTCGTGAAGGCGCTGCGCAAACATCTCGGTGAAACCCTCGGGCATGTGCTGCACCACGAGCAAGCATCCGGGGAAATCCTCGGGAAGCTGCGAGAAGAGATATTGCAGCGCGTTGGGCCCGCCGGTCGAAATACCGATCGCGACCACACGCGAGGGCCAGCGCGGGTGCGTCGAGAACGCTCGTGGTTCCTTCCGCTTCGCCGTTGGGAGCGTAATGATCATTTTCGGTGCGCCCGAGGCGGCAGCCACTTTGATTTTGAGAGCGAGCTCGGACGCGATCTGCGCCATGCGTCCTGACGCGGCTTCTTGCGGCTTGGTGACGAAATCGAATGCTCCGAGCGACAGCGCTTTCAGGGTAAGGGAGGCGCCCTCCGCCGTGTGCGCGCTCACCACGATCACCGGCACGCGGTGCTTGCCCGTGATCTTCCGCAACATTTCGATGCCGTCCATGCGCGGCATTTCAAGATCGAGCGTTACCACGTGCGGGCGCAGCTCTTCGATTTTTCGCAGGCCGATCAAGCCGTCCATAGCTGTGCCGACCACTTCGATCTTGGGATCGCGAAGGAGTATCTGCGGAATCAGCTTCCGCATCAGTGCCGAGTCGTCCACCACGAGCACGCGAATCCGTTCGCTCATGCGATAGCCTCCAGCGCGGGAAGCTTCGAAAGATGCGAAACGACTGCCGCAACATTTAGGATCAAAACGACGGTTCCATCGCCCAAGATGGACGCTCCGCTTACGAGCGGCGACGTTACGAGATGATCTTCGAGGGCCTTGATGACCAGTTCTTCTTCTCCCATCAGACTGTCCACAGCCAGGCCGAACCGGCGTCCGCCGTTGCCGATCACAATCACGAAGAGGCGCTTGGCGCGATCGGCCAGGGCTTTTGGTTCAAGCCGGTCCAGCCGGACGAGCGTAAGCACCTGCTTGCGCAACTGAAACACTTCGTGGTCGTCGACACGATGGACTTCTTCTTCCGTGATTCGGGTGATTTCAGCGACGGAGGCGAGAGGCACTGCATAGAGCCTTCCATGCACTCGGAAAAGGAGCGCCTGAATGCTCGCGAGAGTGAGCGGAACGAGAAGTCGAAAGGTTGTGCCCTTGCCAGGCAGGCTTTCGAGCTCGACCGAACCCTTGAGGTTTTCGAGAGCGGACTTCACGACATCGAGCCCGACGCCTCGTCCCGAAATCTCCGTGACCTCGTCGGCCGTGCTAAGGCCGGGAGTGAAGATCAGTTGCAAGGCCTCGGATTCATTTAGCTGGGAAGCTGCCTCCGCGGAAACAATGCCCCGCTCGGCTGCCCGGCGAACGATTTTTTCGCGATCGAGTCCGCGCCCGTCGTCGGACACTTCAATGACGACCTGATCGCCGTCGTGATAGGCGTTCAGACAAATCGTGCCGTGCGCAGGCTTACCGGCGGCCTCTCGTTCGGCGGCGGTCTCAATCCCGTGGTCGGCCGCATTGCGCACCAAGTGGGCGAGAGGATCGGCCAACGCGTCCAGGATTCCCTTGTCGAGATCCGTATTCTGTCCGGCGATTTCGAGACCAACGTCCTTGTTGCGCAGCCGGGCGACGTCGCGAACGATGCGCGGAAATCGGCGAAAAAGCTGCTCGACCGGTACCATGCGAATTTTCATCACCGACTTCTGCAATTCGCCCAGAACACGCGACTGAAATCCCAGCGCGTCGGCCAGCTTGCCCCGCACAGGATCTTTCGCGTGGCGTCGTTCAAAATCCGTCAGCGCCCGCTGCAGCATCGATTTGCCGATGATCATCTCGCCCACGAGGTTCATGACGGTATCGATGCGGCCCGCGTCCACGCGCAGCGTGTTTTCCGAGGCGGCGTGCGCGAGGCCGGCCGAAGCGTTAGATTCATGAGCCTCTTCTTCTTCCTTGGCAGCTCCGCCATCCCTCGCCGACTTCACGCCAGCTGCAACCGCGGCCGCTTCCGACTCCACCAGTATTTCCAAAAGGTCCCGTGGCGCGGACGGAAGCACAGGTGTTCGATCGACAGAAATCTTTGCCACGACAGATGGCACATGGCAGTGCTTTCGGATCCAGTCCGCGGGCTTCTTGGTCGAAAGCGCTGCTTCGATCAGCCGGCCGCCCTCAGCAGGTGCGCCGCCTTCGGGACGAATCGCCAGAATCTTGCCGGCGCCCTCGAGGGCTTTGCGAGCGAGCTCAAAAGCCGCGGCGGGAAGCAGCGATTCAGGGTCGAGGCGAAGTGCAACGTTATACACATTTTCGCCCTTGCGAATGGCATCGGCGATCATGAGCCGTTCGTATTCTGTCCAGTCGAATTTCGCTTCAACCGGCGCATTCTCCGTCTGCTTCGCGGGCTTGTTTAGCAGCCGGTTGATGTGCTCGCGTAAGGCGCTGCCAGCGGGAGGCTGGAGGTTGCTTCGGTACGCGGCCAGCATCTCGTGAAACGTGTCCGCGGCGGTGAGAATGACCTCAGCGATTAAACCGGCGTGCTGTTGCGCGAGTTCGGGAGTAAGAACGTCCTCCAGATCATGTGCGAGCTCGCTCAGCTGCCGGTAACCGCAGGCCGCTGAATCACCCTTCAGCGTATGCACGGCGCGGCGAATCTCGCGAAGCTGATCGACGTCGCCCGGATGCTGCTCCAGCGCAAGCCCCGCCTCGTTCATGCGCTGAAGGATTTCCTCGGCGCTCTCGAAAAAGAGCTCGCGGAGTTCGGAGGCCTGTTCGTCAGACGGAAAAGTCACTGCCCCGCCCCCTCAATACGCTGGTAAACGGTCGCATTGTGCTGATGAATCATGTGAAATTTTGTCGTGAGGCCGAACAGGCTTTCGGCATGGCCGACGAAGAGGTAACCTTCCGGGTTCAAACAGCGGTAAAACTTGTCGATGAGGCGCTTTTGTTCGGCTTCGTCGAAATAGATCATCACGTTGCGGCAGAAGATCGCGTCATTGCGCAACGGCAGGTATTCGGTCTTGAGATTGTGGAAGTCGAACTGCACCAAACTCTTGAGCGCCGGCTTTACAGCGTACTTGTCACCGACTTTGTCGAAGTACCGCAGTCGGCAGGTGTAATCGACCGGCTCCATTTGGGCTTCGTTGTAGACTCCCTGCTGGCCCGTAAGTAGCGCGGAGTAATTGATGTCCGATGCGATGATCTCAACCTTCCACGGCGGCGGTATCAAGGGCTTGGGCGTCGGCATGTCGAAGGGCAGCGGGTTTCGCAGGTAGTAGTAGGCAAGCGCGTCGCACACGAGAATGGCGAGTGTGTAGGGTTCCTGGCCAGTCGAACATCCCGCGCTCCAAATCCGAATCGACCAGTCGCGACGCTCCTGCTTGCGTTTCAAGAGATCTTCGAGCACGACTTTTTGGAACAGGTCGAGCTGAGGGCGAATTCGAAAAAAACTGGTCTCGTTGACCGTAAGATTTTCAAGTAGAACCGTCAGTTCCTGTTTGCCTTCGCGACTCGTCAACAGCCTGTAGTAGTTATAGAAGGAATCGATTTGACAGGCTTTCAACCGACGCTGCAGGCGATCGCGCAGGAAATGTGTGCGACGCTCGTCAAAGTACATGCCGCATTCTTGGTACACGAGGGTCTGTAGGAGTTTCAGTTCAGCATCGGTGAGTGGAATCTGTGTCGTCAGTGTGGACATTCGCGCCTCGGTGCTGCTCTCGCCCAGCCTAGAAACTCCGTACGTTGCTTCCCGCGTGAACAGGCTCAGTGGAATCGGCAACTTCTTCGAGGCGGCTTAGCTCGCCGCGCTGCAGGATTTTGTTGAGATCCAGCAGTATGACGAGGCGCCCATTCAACTTGCCGACACCGGTGATGTAATTAAGCTCGCCTTCCTTAAACACGTTGTGCGGCTCTTCGATTTCGGAAGGAGGGATTCGCAGAACTTCGGACGCGGAATTGACGATGAGTCCGATGGCCCGCGATTCCAGGTCGACGACGACGATGCGGTTTTTCTTGCTCGCTTCAAACGATTTTTCGCCGAACCGCTTGCGCAGGTCCACGATCGGAATGATTCGCCCACGCAGATTGATCACGCCTTCGATGTAATCGGGCGCATTCGGCACAGACGTGATTTCAGGAACGCGCACGATTTCGCGAACGATCGATATCGGAAGCCCGAACGTCTCGCGACCGATCCGAAAACCGACGACCTGGAGTTCCTTGTCCATATTTCGCCCGTGGAGTGTCAGGACCGGACCAGTTCGGCGTAGTCCTGTTGCTGGCCGTGCCGCTCCGGTGAAAGCGCTTGCCTGCGCGGCGCATGCCGGCGGCTTTCTCCGTACGTGTCCTCGAGTGCGAATCGATCCATTGATTCAAGCAGCGCGCGCGAGAGTTTTGACATCTGCTCTGCGGCCGCAGCCAGCTCTGTCGAGCTGGAAGTGGATTGCTGCACGAGCTCGCGCATTCGTTCCATCGAGCGGACAACGGCTTGCGCCCCTGAAGCTTGCTCCTCGACGGAGGAGTTGATTTCCTGCGTGATTTCCGTTAGACGATTCGTCGCTTTCGCAATCTGTGCCGAACCGCTCGATTGCTCCGTGGTAGCGGCGCCGATTTCCTGCGAGAATTTGTAGACCTCGGAAACGACGTCGGAGATCTTGTCGAGCGCCAAACTCAAGTCTTTGTTCAGTACCAAGCCTTCTTGAACCATGGAGGTGCTCTTTTCCATGTTCTCGACGGCCTCTCGTGCTTCTTTCTGAATCCCCTGAATGAGCTCCGAGATTTCTTTGGTAGATTGCGTCGATTTCTCTGCGAGCTTTCTTACCTCTTCGGCGACGACTGCGAAACCAAGTCCGTGTTCACCCGCCCGTGCCGCTTCGATCGCGGCGTTGAGTGCCAGCAAGTTGGTCTGTTCGGCCAGATCGTCGATCACTTCAATGATCTTGCCGATGTCGTCGGCGCGTCGGCCCAAGGCATCGATGATTTCCGATGACGATTGTATCGATTGGCTGGTGCGATTGAGCCCTTCGGTGGCCTTGTCCATTGTAATCATGCCGGTGCGGGCCTCTTCACGCGAGCGGTGCGAAATGTCGACGAGAAGCTTGGCCGTGTCCGCGACGCGCTGAATCGAGGTCACCATCTGGTCGATCGACGCCGAAGTCTCCGCGACGCTCGAAGCCTGCACCTGCGTGTTCTTCACCACGTTCTGCACGTTCACGCTCATCTCGTGCATCGTGCTGGTGACTTCATCGATCGCGGAAGCTGCCTGCACGCTGATTTTGGCGGATTCGTCAGACGCGCTCGCCATCTGCCCGGAGGCGCTCGCCACCTGCGACGCGCTGTCGCGTACTTGGCGGACCAAATCGCGAAGGCCCTGTGTCATCTGTGAAAAGGCCCTTGCCATCGTGTCCTGCTGCGATCGTGGCTGAATGGCTACGTAGAGGTGACCCTCCGCGATGGCCGCTGAAAGAGCGGCCATTCCCTTCAGGTGACTGATCATCTTGTTGAAGTTCTCCGCCAAAAGGCCGACCTCGTCGTCGCGATGAATGTCGATTGTCTGATCCAGATCACCGGTTTCGCTGATCCGATGCGCGACTTCGATCAGATGGCCAACGGGGTGCGTGATCGACTTCGCCGTGGAGTAGGCGATGAAGCCGCCCAGAACAACAGCCAACAACGTGCCGACGGTTGTGATAACCGCACTGACCGTCATCGCCGAATTGGACGCTGCGTTTGAATCTTCATACGCTTTCCGCACCGATTGGTCAGCCTGATCGAGGATGCTCGTAGATTTGTTGGTCCACGAAGCCGGATCGTGTTGCAGGTAGAAAATTTGCAAATCGGAGACGGTGGCGTCGCCCGAATCCACCTGATGCCTCTTGGCGATCATCTCCTTCGCGAAATCGTTGGCCCAGCCGTGCTCGTTGTCCTCGACTTGTGAAAGCGCAGAGCGGAGTCCAGCATCATTGGCCTTCGATTCGCCCAACTTCAGAAGGTCCTGGAGATCGCTGACTCCCTTGTTGGTTTTCTCTTCGTCGCGCAGATCGCCGCTGAGCAGGTAGTTGCCGAGGGAGAGGCGGTTATCGAGCAGCTTCTTCTGCACATTCCCGATCGTCTCCTTATCGTTGAGCGTGGCTTTGACGGCGTCGCGTGTGCTGTACTGCCGCACGACCGTGAAGATGTTGATTACGAAGAGAAACAGGATGATCGCCAGAATGGCGCCAAATCCCCAGTAGAGCTTCTTACCGATCGTCATGTTGAAACGCCTCCGCTCCCCGCCCAGAAGAGACCCCATAGCCTTGGTGGGATGCTAGCTTTGCCCGTTGAATTCGAACTCGATGATTTCGGTGCTGTCTTTCGCTGCCGGCTCGAAGCGCCACTTCTTGAGCGCGTCGAGCGCGGCATTCACCAGCAATGGACTTCCGCCAACAACTCTCGTGCTGATCACGTGCCCATCTGCGGCGATCGTGGCTTCGATCTTTACCTTGCCGGTGACGTTCATCTGCTTCGCCAGAGCGGGATACTCGGGCACGACCCTCGTTCGGACTTTGCGCTTCCCCTCGTCCGACGAGTTATCCTGCGCGGATGCCTTTCGCGGCAGCACAGCCGACCCGGCCAACGCCAGTGCCAGCCCCAGCCCAGCGATTGCCAATATCCTTCTCATCTCCGTAGTCCTCCCCAAAGCAGAAATGCCCGCCACCAGAAATTGCACGGTCGATGCCACGCCGGATCGATTCTCAACTGCAGCCCACAACCAGCTATCTGTGCCCCTAACCGCATGACAGGAAGTGATTTCCGATCGAGGCGAATCCGTCAGGTGCGGCAATGGATAGATGGTGTTGTCTCACTAAGGCCTTGATATGAGCTCGAAGGTCTCAGGATGCGACAACGCTCCGATTGCCCCTTAAGGCACCCTCATAGGGCGCTTTCCTTGACTCAAATTGAGAAGGCACCGTAACGTCTTTACTTGTATAGGCGAAGCGCGCAGTCCCCGACCTCCAATGCGTGCAATTAAACGAATCCGTGCGGTTCCGTCTCGTCTCGATGACTCTTTCCAGAGCCTGCTGGCGCAGTTCTCTGCCACGACACGCGAGTTAAGCCCTTCGCTTGGCACCGCCGAATTCGCTCGGAGCCTGACTTCACGCACTGCCGACATGCTCGGTGCGCGCGCCGTTGCTCTGGCTCTCGACCGCGGTGCGGAATGGGAGATCGCTGCGCTTAGCGGCCCCGCACTGCGCTGGGAGAATCTCGTCCAACAGCGATTGGCAGGAACGCTTGCGGAACAAGCTGGTGCGCCGGGGGGGCCATTCCGCTGCGGTACGGCGTCGGGTTTGCTGGGCGGTGAGCTCGCCGAGGCGTTGGGATGGCGCGATATTATTTTGGTCCGTCTCGCCGGAAGCGATGGCGAACTTCTTGGCGTGTTGTGCTTGGTCGACTTGGGGCGCGACCTCTCTGCAATTGAGTGCCAGCTTTTGGAGTCACTGGCAGGCTACGCGTCGGTAGCGCTTGAAAACGTCCGGCTCTTCTCGCGCATCAAGCGGTCGCGAAAACAATGGGTCGAGGACGTTGACGCAATCTCCGATTTCATCGTCGTGCACGACCAGGCTTGCCGCGTGTTGCGCCTCAACCGCGCCTTGGCGGACCTCCTGGGGGTGCCGCCCACCGAAGCCGTCGGAAGCGACATCGGTGAATTGGAATTGCTGGCCACTCCCGCCCAGGCGGGACGATGCCCCTTCTGCCGTGATGCAAGAGCGCCGCGGGAAGAATTCGTTCACTCCGCCGGCGAGCGCACTTATCTCGTTTCCACGTCGCGTATCAATGCCGGTGAAGACGCGGAGGGCCGCACCGTCCATGTTCTCAAGGACATCACTGATCGTCGCGAGGCCGAGCGCCGTTATCGTCGGGAACGTGATTTCAATCGCAACATTCTCAACAATACGCAGAGCATGATTCTCGTTCTCGATACGGCGGGGCTCGTCAGTTACGCGAATCGTCGATGTTTCGAGTCCGGATACGCTCGGGAAAACCTGCTTGGACGCGCGCTGGTTGAAATGGTGCCTCTCGCGCGACGCCCGATGATCGCCGAAGCTCTCGATCGCGCCCTTCAGGGCACAGCGCTCGACAACTTCGAAACTCCGATCATGCGCGGAAATGGCAGCACCGGGCAATTCTCGATCAGCTTGAGTCCGATGCGCGACGAGCAAGGCAACATCAATAGCGTTGTCGTCGTTATGGCCGACATCACCGACGCCGCCGAGCTTCAGGCGAAACTGATGCACACGGAAAAAATGGCTGCGCTCGGCCAGCTTGTCTCCGGCGTCGCGCACGAGGTGAACAATCCGCTCGCGGCTATTATGGGCTTTGCCGATCTTCTCCTCGAAAATCCGGCGATTCCGGAGGAACCGAAAAGCGAGTTGCGGGTCATCCTCGAAGAGGCTCAGCGAACTCGCGTGATCGTCCAGAATTTGCTCAGCTTTGCTCGCCACATGCCGGCGCAACGCGAACCCGTGAGCGTTGTATCGATTTTGCAACACGTCCTTAAGCTGCGCGCCTACGACCTTTCGAACCGCAGTATCGAAGTGGTGGAATCATATCAACAGGATCTGCCATCGCTCGTCGGGGACCCGCACCAGCTGCAGCAAGTCTTTCTCAACATTTTGAATAATGCCTACGACGCGATTCAGGAAGTCCGAAGGCCCGGCCGGATCGAAATAGCGGCGATGGATCGTGGCAGTATTATCGAAATCACTTTCCGCGACAACGGTCCCGGAATTTCGCATCCAGAACGCATTTTCGATCCGTTTTTCACAACCAAGGAAGTCGGCAAGGGCACTGGCCTTGGGCTTAGCATCTGTTACGGCATTGTCCGGGCGCATCAGGGCGAAATCGTGGCGCAGAACAATCCGGACGGCATCGGTTGCAGGTTTACCGTGCGACTGCCGGTTGCCACAAGGACTGTCGAGTTGCTCGCCGCGGAGATCGCGCAGTTATGAGCAAGTACGACCATAACCTGCGTTCAAAGAGCAGTTCCGCGGCGCTCGGCCTGTTGCCGTGCACGTGAAACGAACAGGAACACTATGAAAGAGGAATCCCGGCTTCGTTTCTTGATCGTGGACGATGAGCAGAGCATTCGCCGCCTCTGCATGACGGTCGGCCAAGGGCTGAATTTTGTCTGCGTTGAGGCGGAAACGGCGGAAGCGGCGCTTGGATTGATCGAAACTGCCGCGCCGGACGTCGTCGTCACGGACCTGAAGCTGCCGAGCCTTTCCGGCACCGACCTGCTTCGAAAAATCAAGGACCTGTCGCCGCGCGCCGAGGTCGCAATCATGACGGGGCATGGCTCCATCGAATCGGCCGTGGAAGCGATGAGACTCGGCGCGTATGACTATATCGAGAAGCCGTTCCGTGTGGAGAGGTTGCGCCAGCTTCTGCAGCGCATGGCGGAAAAGGTGCGACTCGTCACCGAGAATCAATTCCTTCGCGAACGAGTCAGCGCGGATACGCAACTCGACGGCATCATTGGCACGTCCGCGAAGATGCAGGACGTCCTCCGCATGCTTTCACGCTTGAAAGATACGCGAACGCCTGTGCTCATTACAGGTGAAAGCGGCACCGGAAAAGAACTCGTGGCTCGGGCGATCCACTTCCGCGGGCCTCTCGCCCCCATGCCCTTCGTTGCGGTCGATTGCGGCGCTCTGGTGCCAACGCTGATGGAAAGTGAACTTTTCGGACACGAAAAGGGCGCATTTACTGGCGCACTCAAATCGAAGCCGGGACTGTTTCACGCTGCGAATGGAGGTACGGTCTTCCTGGACGAAATCGGCGAGCTCCCCTTGGAGATGCAAGCGAAGCTGTTGCGCGTGCTGCAGGAAAAGGAAATTCGGCCCGTAGGCAGCAACGATAAAATCGCCGTCGACGTGAGGGTGATCGCCGCGACGAATCGCGATCTCGAAGCTGCGTACCGTGCTGGCACGTTCCGCAAGGACCTTTATTTCCGGCTCAATGTTGTCAGCGTGCATCTTCCAAGTCTCCGGGAGCGCAAATCCGACATCCCGCAACTCGTCCATTCCTTCCTTGACCGCTATGCGCCGGGCGAGAACGTGCAGATCACACCTGCCGCGATGAAGAGCTTTCTGCAGTACGAATGGCCGGGCAACGTACGCGAACTGGAAAATTGCATCGCCCGAGCGATCGCACTCGGCGACCATCGCACTATCGACCTAGTCGATCTGCCGCCCGCGATTCGCGGAGCGCAGGACGGCGGGTCCGCGCTGGACGATGCTTCGGAGCTTTCCACTACAGCGCTCGCCGACTTGGAGCGTATGACCATCGTTCGCGTTTTTGAGCAGGCTGGTGGCGATAAGGCGCTCGCCGGGAGAATGCTTGGCATCAGCCGCGCGACGCTTTATCGCAAGCTCAAGCGATACCACATTCCGCTGCGCCCGGCGCACAAAGACCTCGTCGAGGCCGCTCAATAGGTCGCATTGAATCAGATCGCTTCTAATCCAAGTTCGGCTCAGTCGACGCGCGTCCCAGTGCAGGCTTGAGACGAATCCGTGTCAGGCTGAGACGGCCGCACCTCTGTCCATTAAGTGCCCTTGAGCAAGCATAAGTAAGCGAACAACTTACAATCTGACAGCGTCCGAAATATTTGGCTGCCTCCGTGCAACCGGGGAATTGCTCTGGATTGGTGCACGTCTGTCTCGTCGCTCGTAAGGGGATGCATAAGCACTGAGCGGCTTTGACGGAAGGGAAAAAGAACAACTCGCTGTGTCGCGCGAACTGCAAACCGTTTCCGCTGTCACAGAACCGACCTGCGTCGAGAAACTGGCGGAACTCTTTCCCGCTGCCTCGCCTGTCCGCATACCAGTGCGAGTCACCGCTGCGTCTGCTGGCCGGCGGCGACTGCAGGAACAGACCATCATCGAATTCGGCACGCCACAGGAAGTGTTGTTCGCATCCACGTTGCCGCTCGAATTCGAAGATCGTGTACGCCTGGCAAACTCCGATGGTTCGCTCGATGCCCGCGCCGTTGTTGTAGCCGTGCGATATCACGGTGGCCGCAAAGCCGTTGCGGCGCGATTCCTCGGCGAAGTCGGGAATTGGATCATAAAACCATGAGTCCAAAATCATCCGGTACGACGATCACTCCTCCCGTTGCCACGATCAAATCGAGCGCGGGCGGTCCCAGCCCGGCCGAATTGGCGGCCCGCTGGAAGGAAGCTCGGCAAGCCTATCCGCTCTACGCCGCTCTAGCGACGCAATTCAACCTCGCCCCCCTTCCCTATCCGGAGGGCGAACTTCCTCCCATGCGGCCGACGCGGGCCACATTCGATGCGGACACGAAATGGCTGGACGGGCTCGATCAGAAAATTCTAGCGTTCCAGTTGCGCCAGCTTCCTCCGGAGACTTTGAACGGCAATGAAGAAAGTCTGCGCGCGTTAATCCAGCGTCAGCTGCGCAAATCCGCGAAAACCGACGCCGACCGCGACAAGATCGATCTGCTCCTCGTGCAATACTTCGCGCTCCGCGCTTCCGAAGAAGAAGGCTTGGTCCACAAAGAAATCACGCTCGACGACGTGGCGCGCCTCTTGCAGCCTGTGCTGGCGCAGGCCGATCCGACTCCGCTCGAATGGTGCGCGCCTCTCGAACAAATTCTCGAGAAGACCAAGCACTGTCACAGTCTGCGCGATTTGATGGAAGACGGGCTCCTTGAGCAAGGGCGCATGCTCAAGGATTCTGCCGGTCCGATGTTTTACGATCCAGCGGCGCTGGTAGCCTTTTGCCGATTCAACTTTCTGCTGCGGCGCGCTTTCATTCGAATGCTCCACGCCGATTTGAAGGCCGTGCGCGAAACGGTCGACAAGCTCGAGGCAGCTGGGGTGAAAACTGTGGATTGCCGCGGGGCCGGATTTTCTGCTGCCGAGACCACGGCGCAGCTCCGGTTCTTCAGCGAAAATTGGCGGCAGCCGTTCCAGAAGGACTACACGCACAGCTCGGTGCATCGCGCATTCGAGCAATTGCTCGCAGTGCGCGCAGCTTTGGAGGAAGCTCTCGGCCGCAAGAGTTCCCCCGCGCAGCTTGCCGCGCCACCTGCCGCCGCAAGCAAGCCCTCAAAACCAGCCGCCGCCTCATCCAAATCGCCTGTACCGGCCGCCGAGCCGGCACACCCTGCCGCTGCCAAAGCCGCTCCTCCCGCTTCCGCGGAGCCTGCACCGGCTGCGCCAAAACCAGGCCGTGCAGCAGCGGCAAGCCACGAGCCAGCGAAACCGCCCGTAGACGCTGCCGCCGAAGCCGAAAAGTGCATGGAGACAATTTGGGAGCAATTGATTGCCGCGCCGCCATCTCGCGGACGCTCGATGTCCACGGTCGTTTTGCAAGACACGAAAGTATTGCTTTCG
>Ga0187816_10000255_pt1 | contig 15509 bp, 12 predicted proteins | sample NC_wetland_sal_i_16_FD_132960 | JGI IMG/M metagenome (GOLD analysis project Ga0187816, IMG submission 132960) | Wetland sediment microbial communities from Neuse River Estuary, North Carolina, USA - SO4_1 | ecosystem: Environmental > Aquatic > Freshwater > Wetlands > Sediment | place: USA... | reverse complement strand
GCTGGCGCCGCGCAATGCTGAATACCAGTTCAACCTGGGACAGATTTACGTTGCGGCGAAGAAGTGGGAGCAGGCTCGGGATGTGTTCACGCGGCTGAAGGAGGGATCGGATCGGCAGGCGGCCTCGGCCGCGAAGCAACAACTGGAAGATCTGGCAACACTGCAGAAGTATGGAGTGCGTCCGCAGCATGCGGGGCAAACGGAGGCGCCGGCGGGTGCAGCCAGCACGCCGTCGGCCGGGGGGAGCGGGACGGCAGTGGCAGAGAGTGCATCGAAGAATACATCCGAAGATGATGGCAGCGATTCCGCCACGAAGCCTCCGCCGGTGAAGCCGGGGAGCACCGGGCCGGTATTGTTTCTGAAAGGCAAAATTGTCAGCAGCGATTGCTCAAAAGCTCCCGAGGCAGCCCTTACGGTTCTGAGCGGGATGACGACTTACACTATGCATGTTTCCGATTACAAATCGCTGGTGGTGATTGGCGAAGATCAGTTTTCGTGCGAGTGGAAGAATCGCCTTGCGTCGCTGAATTACCGTGCGACAGGCAAGCGCGAAGGCGAAGTGGTATCGCTTGAAGTTCATTAGGGTGAGCCGCAAGGCTCGAAGGTTGCAAGATAGTAGAGGTTGCGTAGTGACGGCGGTATTGTGAACATGCCCTGGTTGACGATTAACGATTACGGAGCCGGCGGCTGGAAGACCCCGGCCGACACCGCGGTGCGCTCGCGCGAGTATTGCGCGCAATTGGAAGCGGGCGCCATTCTGTACTTTCCCGCTCCTCCTTTTGACTTGCCGCAGCGCGACGTGGAGTTTCTGCTCGCGCTCAAGCCCGCCGATTCGCGCTTGCACAAGAACATTTCGTATCGTCCGGAGAGCGATCTGCTGCGCGGTTTTTCTGACGACGCCAGCAAGCCTCGCGTACACGAGATCATGAGGCATTACGCGGCGCAAGTGCGGGGGTTCGTTGACACTTTCCTCGCGCCCTACGCCGGCCGCCTGCAAATGGATTACGCCAGCTTCCGTCCTCTGGAGGAAGAAGGCCGCGACCTTTCTCTCCACAAAAGAAATGATCTGCTGCACGTCGATGCCTTCCCCAGCCGGCCAACCCGTGGCGCACGCATTCTGCGCGTGTTCACCAACGTCAACCCGGCAAAAGATCGCGTGTGGGTCGTAGCCGAGCGTTTCCCTGAGCTGGCGTCACGCTTCGCCGGCGCGGCGGGATTGCCAAAATATGCGAACGCAACGGGAGCCTGGTCGCAATTGAAGCGAGGCATGAGCCGCGTGGGCTTGCCGGTTCCAGATCGCGCGCCGTATGACGAATTCATGCTCCATTTTCACGACTGGCTCAAGGAGAACGCCGAATTCCAGCAGGCAAAAGAAGGGAAGGAACAGATCGCCTTCCCACCCATGGCGACTTGGCTCGTGTTTACCGACGGCGTGCCGCACTCGGCGCTCTCCGGCCAATTCGCCATGGAACAGACGTTCATCGTTCCCGTCGAAGCCCTGGTTGCACCCGAGGTGTCGCCCATTCGCGTGCTGGAGAGGCTGGCTGGACGGGCGATGAGCTAACGGCGGCTGTCCCTACGTGATCGCCCCGGGGCTTGGCCGGCATCAAAATATGCGAAGATGGATCGGGAGCAGAGGATGGAAAACCCACTCAAACTGAAGCGCATTCACCACGTTGAATTCTGGGTTGGCAATGCCCGGCAGGCCGCCTTCTTCTACCGCAAGGCTTTCGGATTTTCGCAGGTCGCCTACAGCGGGCTGGAAACCGGCCAGCGTCAACGAACCTCGTACGCGCTGAGCCAGGGCAAAGCGAATTTTGTCCTGACCACGCCGCTTACGCCCGACGATCCGGCTGCCGATCACATCAAGAAACATGGCGACGGCGTGCGCGATATCGCGCTGGAAGTCGAGGACGCGGATGAGGCGTTTGCCGAAGCGGTAAGGCGCGGAGCGAAGGTTGCAGAAGAGCCGCATGATGTCGACGACGAGTGTGGCGCCATCCGGCGCGCCGCCGTTCACACTTATGGCGACACCATTCATTCGCTGATTTCTTACAGAGACTACAAGGGTCCATTTCTGCCAGGGTTCGCGGCGGCTCCCGTCGACGCCGAGGATTGCGGCATCTTGCGCATCGACCACATCGTCGGCAATGTCGAACTTGGCCAGATGCAATACTGGGCGGACTACTACACGCGCGTCTTCGGCTTTCACCGCTACATCACTTTCGACGACAAGGATATTTCCACCGAGTACAGCGCGCTGATGAGCATCGTGATGTCGGATGATTCGCACTCGGTGAAGTTTCCCATCAATGAACCCGCTCCGGCGCGCAACAAGAGCCAGATTCAGGAGTACATCGAGTCCTATGGAGGCCCGGGCGCGCAACACATTGCGCTGCAATGTAAAGATGTGCTTTACACGGTGAGCAAGCTGCAGCGCAACGGGCTCGATTTTCTGCGTGTGCCCGACGCTTACTACGACGCGTTGCCGGCGCGGGTGGGGCCGTTGGAGGAGCCGGTCGGGACGCTGCGCTCGCTGGGCATTCTGGTGGACCGCGACGAAGAGGGTTATCTGTTGCAGATTTTTTCGAAACCGGTGGAAGACCGGCCGACGGTGTTTTTCGAGATCATCCAGCGCAAGGGCAGCCGCGGATTTGGCAAAGGAAATTTCAAGGCGCTGTTTGAATCGATCGAACTGGAACAGGCGCGGCGAGGAAACTTGTAGGCGATGGCGACGGCACGGGTTACCAACTCAAAGCCAAAGAACGGAACGAAGACCGCGAAGCTTCCTGAGCTGCGCTACCAGTCGGGATTCGGCAACGAGTTCGCGAGCGAAGCGGTGGAAGGTACGCTGCCGCGCGGGCAAAACGCTCCGCAGAAAGTGGCGCATGGACTTTACGCGGAGCAGCTGAGCGGAACTCCTTTCACAGCGCCGCGCGTCGCGAATCGCCGCACCTGGCTATACCGCATGCGCCCTTCCGTTGCGCACAAGCCCTTTGAGCCAATCAGCCCGGGAAGGCTGCGCAGCGCGCCCTTTGACGAAGTGCCCACGCCGCCGAATCAACTGCGCTGGATTCCCATCCCGATTCCGGCTTCTTCCCAACGCACCGACTTTATCGACGGCCTCATCACCATGGCGGGCAATGGCAATACCCATACCCATGCGGGCGTTGCCATTCACATCTACGTGGCCAACGCTTCGATGACCGATCGCTTTTTCTACAACGCGGACGGTGAAATGCTGATCGTGCCTCAAATCGGCCGCCTGCTGCTGCGCACCGAGATGGGGATTCTCGAAGCCGGCCCCGGCGAGATTGCCGTGATTCAGCGCGGAATTCGTTTCCGCGTCGAGTTGCCCGACAAAGAGGCGCGCGGATACATCTGCGAAAACTATGGCGCGCTGCTGCGCTTGCCCGATCTGGGCCCGATCGGGGCAAACGGGCTGGCCAACCCGCGCGACTTTCTGGCTCCGGTGGCAGCGTTTGAGGATCGCGAAGGCGACTTCCGCATTGTGGCCAAGTTTCAGGGAAGACTGTGGGATGCAGCCATCGATCACTCGCCGCTGAACGTGGTTGCCTGGCATGGCAACTACGTTCCCTACAAGTACGACCTGGCGAACTTCAACTGCATCAACACGGTGAGTTTCGATCACCCCGATCCTTCGATCTATACGGTGTTGACTTCGCCTTCGGAAATTCCCGGCACCGCCAATCTTGATTTCGTAATCTTTCCGCCGCGCTGGATGGTTGCCGAGCACACCTTTCGTCCACCGTGGTTTCATCGCAACTTCATGAACGAGTTCATGGGCCTGATCTACGGAGAGTACGACGCGAAGGCGGAGGGATTCGTGCCCGGCGGCGCCAGCCTGCACAATTGCATGGCCGGTCATGGGCCGGACGCCGAGACGTTCGAGAAGGCCAGCAACGCCGATCTGAAGCCCGTCTATATAAAGGACACGCTGGCCTTCATGTTTGAGACGCGTTTCGTCTGCCAGCCAACCAAGTTTGCGCTGGAGACTTCGCAGCTTGATCACCAGTACTTCGAGTGCTGGCAGGGCTTGGGCAAGAAGTTCCACCGATAGGGCCATGAATCTCAACACCTCCGAAGCCGTGCAAAGTCCAGCCGGAGCGGCGAGTTCGGTGAGCGCGCTTCTGCGCGATCTGATCGACTACGCTGGCCTGTTTCCTCCGGCCTCCTTGGACATGGTTTCGGCGGTTGCGAACTATGACGAGTACCTCCGATCGGAGTGGAGATGGGTTCTGGGACGTTTCATCGTTCCGGTGGCGCGGCTTGACGAGTTCAAGGAAGCGCTCGCGGGATTGCAAACGCTCAAGCCGCGAAGCGGTTTCAGGAATTGGCGGCTATCGGCCCTGCTCGGCCCGGAAGTGGTCGACGATATGGATCGTGTGCGGGCATTTAATGCGCGCAAGGCGGACTCCCGTTCCGCCCGCCGGTTCGTAATCGAATCGCTGGAAGTGAAAGTCTCGGCTCCCGAGGAAATCAAGCAAGTGGCGGGGATCGTACCGGCCGGGATGAAGGTTTATTTTGAGGTACCGCCGTCGGGCCGCGACGACTGCATGGCGATGATCGCCCACTGCGGGCGTCGAGCCAAGATTCGGACCGGCGGCGAGACCGCGGATAAGTTTCCGGCGCCTGAGAATGTGGTGGAATTCATACGGCTATGTGCCGCCGCCAACGTGCCGTTCAAAGCAACGGCCGGATTGCACCATCCCTTGCGCTCCGTGCACCGGCTCACCTATCGGCCCGACAGCCCCTCGGGCCTCACGCATGGTTTCCTCAACGTATTTCTCGCCGCCTGTTTTATGTGGTCGGGAATGGATTCGAAGCTGGCCGCCCAGTTGCTCGAGGAGCAATCCGGCGCCGCGTTTGCTTTTGCCGACGATCAAGTTGACTGGTGCGGACATCGACTGACGCTGCGCGAGATTGCGGCGGCACGGCGGAACTTTGCCATTTCGTTTGGGTCGTGCTCGTTCACCGAGCCCATCGAGGATTTGCGCGCCCTGCACCTGCTATAAAATCGCTCCACCATGAAACCTGTCCTGGACGAGACCCACGATCCGAAAGCGCAGAGCTGGGTGGAATCGGCGAATGCCGATGGCACCGATTTTCCGATACAAAATCTGCCTTTGGGAGTGTATCGCCGGCGCGCTACCGGCTCCCCGGCGGGTTTCGAAGCCAGGATCGGAGTCGCCATCGGGGACAGCATTCTCGAGGTTGCGGGCGTGCGCAGGGAGGGCTTGCTGACGGATGCAAGCGCGGTCGCGGCGGCTGATGCTTGCGGTCCCGAATCCTGCGGCGTGGTTTCGCTCAATCCGCTGATGGCGCTCGGCGCAAATCCTCGCCGGGCTTTGCGCCGGGAACTGCACGCGCTGCTGCGCGCCGATGCTTCCCCTGCCGCACGGCAGATTGTTTCCCATCATCTGGTGCCGCAAGCCGAAGTGGAGATGCTTCTTCCTGCGGTCGTTGGCGACTACACAGACTTCTACGCGTCGATCTTCCACGCGACCAACGTCGGCAAGCTGTTCCGCCCCGACAATCCCTTGCTGCCGAATTACAAGTACATTCCCATCGGCTATCACGGGCGCGCGTCGTCGCTGGTGGCCAGCGGCACTGATATCCGCCGTCCGTCCGGTCAGACGCGCGATAGCAACGAAAATGCCGACCCGAAATTCGGGCCTAGCAAGGCGCTCGATTACGAACTCGAAGTTGGATTTTTTGTGAGCGCTGGAAATCGGCTCGGAGAGCGCATTCCCATCGCCGAGGCGGAGGAACATATTTTCGGAATCTGCCTCGTAAACGACTGGTCCGCGCGCGACATTCAGGCCTGGGAGTACCAGCCGCTCGGGCCTTTTCTCGCAAAAAGTTTTTCGACTTCCTTATCTCCGTGGGTGGTCACGATGGAAGCGCTGGCTCCATTTCGCGCCGCTGCTTTCACGCGCCCGGAAGGCGATCCCGCGCCCCTGCCTTATCTTTCGGACGCGGACGATCGGGAACACGGTGGTCTGAATTTAGCTCTAGAAGTCTCTTTGCAGTCGGCCCGGATGCGGGAGGCCGGCATGGCTCCGGCGATTTTGAGCCGCAGCAATGTTCGCGACCTCTACTGGACCATGGCGCAGATGCTGACGCATCACGCGAGCAACGGCTGCAATCTGCGTTCCGGCGATCTGCTTGCCAGCGGAACGGTGTCCGGCCCGGACGTGGTGGGCGAAAAGCCCGCGCGCGGGTGCTTGCTGGAGTTGACCACCCGCGGCCGAAATCCGATCACGCTACCCACCGGAGAACAGAGAAAATTCTTGGAAGATGGAGATGAAGTCATCTTCCGCGGGTTCTGCGAGCGCGACGGCTTTCGCCGCATCGGCCTGGGCAGATGCCGCGGAATGGTTCTCCCGGCGCTTACGATCTAAGTTGCCAGTTCCTGTCGGTCATCTCTCATTCTTCCGCCGTCGGCGTCACAACCCCATGTGATCTAGGTACATGGATGTGGTGACATGAAACACAGCCCCGGCGGACCTCCTCCTGTATTCATAAACAACCGGGTTCTGCCGCGGGCAAAGCCGCAGGACGCGGGGCGTAACGATTCTTTGCCGACTACATCCCATGAACGCCTTCAAAGACGCAGGACATCTTTTTCGACTGGTAGGAGTTTTCCTCGCGGGCATACTCCTGTTCCTGGTCCTCCGGGGATTTCTGGTCCCCAAAAGTTTTGGACAGTATGGGCACTATCGCGGCAATGCATTGGCGGAAATCGCGGCCCGGCCGGTGAATTTTGCGGGGCACGAGACTTGCGAAGGCTGCCATACCGACGTCCTGGAAAAGAAGAAAGATGGCAAGCACGCGCGCGTGAATTGCGAGGCCTGCCACGGACCTTTGGCCAGGCACGCGGACGATCCTGCCTCCGTGACCCCAGAAAAGCTCGATACGGCCGTACTCTGCGTCCGCTGCCATGAGGCGAACGCGGCCAAGCCCAAGAGCTTCCCGCAGGTTGTTTCCGCCGATCACTCCAACGGCCTTGCCTGCGATACCTGTCACCAGCCCCACAGCCCGGCCATTGCTGCGGTCGCGGAAGGCGCGAAATGAACCTCACCCGGCGTCACTTACTCCTCTTGTTGCCGGCGGCGGGAGCGGCCTGGAAATATGTTTTGGCGGGAACTCCGGAGTCCTCCCCGAACTACAAGCTGACCGAGCACTGGTGGGGCATGTTGATCGATCTCACGAAGTGCATCGGCTGCGGCAACTGCGTGCGGGCCTGCCAGGCGGAAAATGAAGTCCCCGACGGATACTTCCGGACCTGGGTCGAACGCTATCACGTCACGGACTATGACATTGAAAATCCGCAGGTAGATTCTCCCGATGGCGGCAAACACGGCTTCCCGGCTGCCAAGGACGCGAGCGGCAAGAATTTCTTCGTTCCCAAACTGTGCAATCACTGTGCGGAGTCACCTTGCACACAAGTGTGTCCCGTGGGCGCGACGTTTGTCAGCCCCGATGGCGTGGTGCTGGTCGATAAGCAGTACTGCCTCGGTTGCCGCTATTGCGTCCAGGCGTGCCCTTACGGTTGCCGCTTCATCAATCCCAAGACCAACACCGCGGAGAAGTGCACGCTCTGCTATCACCGCATCACGAAGGGCCTCACTACCGCATGTTGCGAGAGTTGCCCGACCGGCGCGCGGCAACTGGCGGACTTGAAGAACCCGAACGACCCGATCCATGCGTTCCTGAAGACGCATAGTGTGCAGGTACTGAAGCCTTATATGGCGACCCATGCCAAGGTTTTCTATAACGGACTGGATGGTTCCGTTCGATGAAGACAAGTTCGATGATGTCCGCTGCGAGGATGGCCGCCGCGATGAATATCTGGACGATGAACGCCAGTGCAATGAGCGAAATCAGACCAGGAAGGAATCCGTATGCCGGGCGTTGAAGGCTTCATGTATCCCAACGAAGTCGAGCTGCAATGGAGCGTACTGATCGTCCTGTATCCGTTCCTGACCGGCCTGGTGGCGGGCGCGTTCATTCTGGCTTCGCTCGAGCGCGTGTTCAACGTGGAAGCGGTGAAACCCACCTACCGGTTGGCCTTATTGACCGCGCTCGCGTTCTTGCTGATCGCGCCTCTTCCTCTGCAGCTTCATCTCGGGCACCCGGAACGCTCGTTTGAGATGTACCTGACGCCGCACCGCACGTCGGCCATGGCCATGTTCGGCTTTGTCTATCTATGGTACCTGATGGCGGTGCTGGTGTTGGAAATCTGGCTGGACTACCGGCGCGACATCGTGGTGCTGTCGCAGACTACAACCGGCTTCAAGCGCGCAATTTATCGAGCAATGACTCTGGGTTCCAGCAACATCAGCGAGAACGCTCTCCGAATTGATGACCGAGTGGGCTGGCTGATCACGCTGATCGGAATTCCTTCCGCGTTCCTGCTGCACGGTTACGTCGGGTTCATCTTTGGGTCGATCAAGGCAAATCCGTGGTGGTCGACGCCGCTGATGCCGGTCGTGTTCATCTTTTCTGCCATGGTGTCCGGCATCGCAGCCGTCATGCTCCTCTACATGCTGCTCACGTGGTTCCGCAAACAAATCATCGATATGCGCTGCGTAGATACGATTGCGCGCTACCTGCTTTATACCTTCATCATCGATTTCAGTCTTGAGATGCTGGACCTCATCCACCGCATTTATGAATCTGACGAATCGTTCCGCAGTCTGGACTTCATGGTCCACACCAAGCTGTACATGTCGCACATCGTGGTGCAGATCATGCTTGGCACCGTGACACCAATCGTATTACTTGGCGTCACTCAGGTTTTGAAGCTGGGAGAGATCGCCCGGAAACGCATTTATGCGCTGGCGGGATGCCTGACCATGATGGGCATTTTCGCCATGCGCTGGAATGTGGTCATCGGAGGACAGCTTTTTTCAAAAAGCTTCCTGGGCTACACCACCTACAAGATGGGCCTGGTGACGCGGGAAGGCCTGCTGACGGCGATTGTGCTGACAATTCTGCCGCTCGTGATCCTGTGGGTGCTGGTAAAGCTCCTGCCGCCTTGGCCGGAGAGCAAGTCGGGTGCGCTTCCCGACGCGACCCTTGCCCACTGACCGTATTTCGTTGCCAACCGTAAAGCGGGTGGAGGGTATGGACGATCTTCTCGACGCTTTAGCACGGCTCGATGCACGCCTCGAAAGCCTGGAGCGCCGGGTCGCGGCTCTCGATCATCTGTCTTCACCCTCGCCTTATCCCTCATCCCAGCCCTCATCACAACCGGTCACATTGGGTCCCCTTCAAACAGCAATCCCCGCGCCCCGCACCGCAGGCGCCGAAGGGGCTGCGCTTCCACGAGCGGGAGGAGTCTTTCCCGTTATAGGGAAGGCCATGCTCGGAATTGCGGGTGCGTACGTGCTGCGGGCAGTGGCCGAATCGGGATCGGTTCCGCAGTTAGCGGTCGTAGTACTGGCGCTCGCCTATGCGGGGACGTGGTTGGTGTGGGCGGCACGAACCCGCGTGCGCTTTGCCAGTGCTGCCTACGCCGTCACAGCCTCGTTGATCCTGGCGCCGATGTTGGGAGAGCTTACGTTGCGCTTCCACTTCTTGTCGTCCTCGGTGACCGCCGGATTATTGAGCGTGTTTGTGGTTTGGGCGTGCGCTCTGGCTTGGGAGCGCAATCTGGCGCCGGTGGTGTGGGCGGCTGAGGTCGCGGCTGCGTTCACCGCGCTTGCTCTGTTGATTGTCTCGCACGATCTTGTGCCGTACATTGCGGCGCTTCTTGGCATGGCGCTGGTAACCGAGGCCGCGGCCGCCGGCAATCGCTGGCTTGGGCTTCGCTTCGTGTTGGCGCCCGCAGTTGACATCGGAGTCTTGATTCTCGTCTACATCCATTCGCTACCGGAAAGTTCCCGTTCGGGTTATATCGCCGTCGCGGCGCCGGCGCTGCTTTTGCTTCCATCCATTCTGTTTGTGATTTATGGAGGGAGTATTGCTGTGCGAACCATCTTCCTTCGCCGCCGGATGACAGCCCTCGAAATCATCCAGGCTGCTGTGGCATTCGTTCTTGCAACCCTGAGTTGGCTCTGGTTCGCGCCCGGCGCGGGTCGAATTGAGGTAGGCGCGTTCTGCTGGCTGCTTTCCGCGGCATGTTACACGGCCGCTTTTGTCTGGTTCGACCGTCTCGCCGAACAGCGGAACTACCACGTGTACGCCACCTGGGCGGTGGCCCTCGCGCTGACAGGGAGTTTCCTCATTCTGTCACCAATGGCGGTGGCGCTGTTGTTGAGTGTGGCCTCGATCGCGGCCACGCTGGTGGGCGTGCGCATGGCTCGCCTCACGCCTGAGTTCCATGGCCTGGTGTATCTGGCGGCGGCCGCGTTTGCATCCGGTCTGTTGCAGTATGCCGGCCGAGCGCTGGCCGGAACATTCCCGACCGCACCGGGCTGGATGGTTTGGGTGGTGGCGGTTTCCGTGCTTCTTTGTTACGCCATTGGCGGACGGTTCGAAGGCGAGCGCTGGAATGAGCGGCTGCTTCGATTGCTCGCCGCAGTCCTGGCAGTCAGCGCGCTCGCCACATTTCTTGTGTCTTGTCTGGTGTGGCTGGCCGCGATCGGCATGACTCCGGGAGCGTCGCACGTCGCTGTCATCCGCACGCTGATCACCTGCGGCCTGGCTCTTGCCTTAGCCTTCACCGGTTCGCGCTGGCAGCGCATCGAACTGGTTTGGACCGCGTACGGCATTCTGGGACTGGTCAGCGCCAAACTGCTGTTTGAAGATTTGCCACACGGCCACTCGGGATCGATCGCGATTTCGATTTTCCTGTATGCGGTGGCATTGATTATCGTTCCGCGAGTATCACGCAGCGGGCGGCAGGAAACCTGATCGCCGAGGGGGCCCCAGGTTCGCGCCCTGGTTTTACTCGTGCCGCCAAGTCGCTAAGAATCGATTCGCGCTTCAGCGCCTGAGGGCTGCTTGCTCGGGCTCAAGGAGTTTTTTGCAGCCTGTTGAGCCCCGGCCTCCTTTCGTGCCATGCTGTTCCCTATGCCGTCGAACGGGGTCCCTCCCTACATCGAATTCAAAAGCGTCTCCAAGGCATTCGGAGAACGGGAAGTCCTGAAGAATGTCAGCTTCGACGTTTTGCCCGGCGAGATGGTCTGCATCCTCGGCCGCAGCGGCGTCGGAAAATCGGTTGCCCTCCACAACATCATGGGCTTCCTCAAGCCCGATTCCGGCCGCGTCATCGTCGCCGGCCAGGACATCACCGACTACAACGAGTTGCAGCTGGAAGAAATCCATAAAAAGGTCACGATGGTGTTTCAGAATGGCGCCCTCTTCGACTCGCTCACCGTCGGCGAAAACGTCGCCTTCCCGCTGCGCGAAAAACGCGAGCTCTCTGAAGACCAGATCTACCAGGTCGTCGACGGCCTGCTCGAAATGGTCGGTGTCAAAGAGATGCGCGAGCTTCTGCCCTCCGACCTTTCCACCGGCATGAAGCGTTCGGTCGCCATCGCGCGCGCCCTGGCCGCCCAGCCCGAGTGCGTCCTCTACGACGAGCCCACCACTATGGTCGACCCGATGATGGGCAATCTCCTCGGCGATCTGATCGCCCGCTTGAAATTGCAATTGCACCTGACCTCGGTCGTCGTCACCCACGACATGCGCCTCGCCAAGAAACTCGCCGACCGCGTAGTCTTCCTCCACGAAGCCCAGGCCATCTTCTTCGGCCCCTACAAAGAGATGGAAAAATCCAACCACCCCATCATTCAGGAATTTTTGGAGTTGGACGAATTGAAGCTCGAAGCGTAGGAAAAGGCATCAGTGGCTAGTGATTCGAACTCATCACCCATCTCTTAAATGGTTTTGGGAAGGGCACGACTTCAGAGGGTGCGGAAAAACTCGGTTTCGTATCAGGGCATCGCTTTAGCGATGCCGCAAGTCCTGCTATCAATCGCCCCTTTAGGGGCCGAGGTCAGCATCTCGACTTTTTCCGCAACCTCTTTTACTCGTGCCGCCACGTCGCTGTAAATAGATTTGCGCTTCAGCGCCTGAGGGCTGCTCTAGGCGGGCTACAAGGCCTTTTCCGCAGCCCGTTCAAGCCGTGCCCTGTCCAAAGACACTTGTGAGGCCAGTTCATAGGTGCTCTCCAAAGTCGGCATCGTCATGATTTCTCTCTACTTCATTGGCGGCAAATAGGGAATGTAGCGCGCGAACAGCCAGCACAGGAAGAAGACCACCGGAATGTGCACGATCAGTTGCAGAACTCCATAGCCCACAATGTCGCGCGCTTTCAGCTTCAGGATCCCGAGCAGGGGCAGCATCCAGAAGGGATTGATCAGGTTGGGAAGCGCTTCCGCTGCGTTGTAGATCTGCACCACCCAGCCTAAGTGCACTTGGTGCAGGTTCGCGGCTTGCAGGACGTAGGGCGCTTCGATCACCCACTTACTCCCGCCGGACGGAATGAAAACGCCCAACACTGCCGAGTAAGTGGCTACTAACAATGGGTAGGTGCCGTGGGTGCTGATGGCAGCGAAGAGTTTGGCCAGCGCGTCGGAGATGCCGGTACCGACGATCATCCCGAAGATCACGGCATAGAACGGGAACTGTATGAGCACGCCGCCGGTGGCCGGAACGCAATCGGCCACGGCGCGCATGAAGCGCTTGGGGCGCCAGTGCAACAAGAGTCCGACGGTGATGAACATCAGGTTGTAGGTGTTGAGGTCGAGCGCTGCCAAGGCTCCTTGCGGAGAAGTGCGGAACACGTCAAGCAGGTACCACACAAGCAGTGCGGCGACCAGGATCGTCAGCAGGGGACTGTATTCCAGCCATTCACCGGGCTTGGACTTTGGTTCCAGGCTGGAGCGAATCGGCTCGTACTGGATGCCGTAGGACTCGGCAGTCTTGGCGTTTTCCGGCGATGGCGTGGATAGATATGCGATCAGCACGGAGAGCACGATCAGAATGAAGGCCGTCGCGAGGCTTTGCCACAGGAAGAGCGTTTGGGTAAGCGGAATTAGTCCGCTGATGTTGAACAGCGCCGGCGGCATAGTGGACTTGGTCGCCATCAGCATGGCGGCCGAGGATGACAGGCCCATGGCCCAGACCGCGCCCAGGCCGAGATAGCCCGCTGCGCCGGCGGCGCGATAATCCATTCCCTTGACTCGATTGGCCAGCTCGCGGACCAACAGCCCGCTGAAGATCAGGCTCAATCCCCACGAGATGAGCGAGGTCAGCATGGAGAAGAGCGCGATCATGGCGACCGCTGCTTTCGGCGTTTTGGGAATTCCTGCGAGCGCGCGAATGGCGCGATAGACGAGCGGTGTCGAAGCGACAACATAGCCGCCAATGATGATCATCACCATCTGCATGGTGAAGGGCACCAGCGACCAGAAACTCTTGCCGCCCGAAATGGCCAGTTTCGCTGGGCTTTGGCGAAGCACGAGGCCGACGGCGAAGACCACTACGATTCCCAGCAGCGCGAACACAAGTGGATCGGGAAACCACTTCTCGCTCCAGTTGGCGAGTCCCAGTCCGAAGCGCACCAGTCGCTTTTCCTGAGTTACGGTCGGCTCTTGTCCCTGCGACGGCATACCGGCATCCTTTCGGCCCAGCAGCGGAATTCTATGCGAAATTGCGCCGGGCGGCGCAAATTTCACAACTTAGTGGAGCCGAGCCGATGGTAAAGGCGAGGCTGGTGGTTCAACCAAGGGCGTCGAGGCCGCTTGATTTTGGGTAGCGCAACGCGTCAGCGTTGCGATAGCCGCACATTTTGCATGCGGCTTTAGCCGTCGAGGTGGCGCTCTCGCTCGGGAACCACATTGCGCAAGTTGTAGAGGGCTGCGTAACTACGGCATCATGCTCCCCGCCGCGTGCAACTGCACGCCAACAAATCCGGCAACGCGCAGGAAAAGCACGCTCGGATTTTTCATTCCCCACTTAGCATACGGGATCTCGAACAACGCTTTGGCGGTCCATATATTGCCCTCCAGGCGCACCTCAACCGGAACCGTGATTTCGTGTTCCGAGCCGTGGATCACAAACATGCCATGCACTTGCAGCGTGGAATCTCCAGAGGCGGCGAGCACCCCTTGTGCGTGATCCGGGCGGAAGGCAATTTCGGGAAAGCGGGCGCTCTCGATTACTGACTTATGCATTTTGCTGTCGCGCCCGTCGTTGCCGGTCTTGCCGCTGGTCGCATCGAACACGATTTCTCCACCGGCCTTGCCCGTCGCGGGATCGTAGCGAATGGCGCCGCGTTTGAGCGCAAACGAGCCTTCGACCGTGTGAAAGTTGCCGGTCAGAGTAATGCCGGCGCCGCTCCTGGCGGGATCGACCAGCAACTGCAGTTCGTGTACCGTTTCCGCCGGCTGAGCGCTGAGCCATTGTGTCAGCAGAATAACGATGGCGAACAGACGAATGGGATAAGTTTTCCTCACGAATGGAGATCGCATCGTGCGCGTCAAGCGGTGAGGAGTCGCCACCCCATGGAGATTCCGTTGGCGATGTAATCGCGCGCCGAGCCATCGCCGACGTGCATGGCAAGCATGCCGGCAAATAAGCGTGGGCTCGACTCGAAAACCTGCATGGTGCGTCGGCGAAGTCGCTCATGCTTGCCCATCCGCAACATGAGGCGAGCCATCAGAGCGGGCCGGCGGATCAGGCGGCGATGCCCAGCCTGGTAGCGCGCAAGATTTCCGCCGCCGAGACAATCGGCGAGCAGCGCGGCCTGTCGAAAGGCGAGGCAAAGCCCTTCTCCGGTAATCGCGTCCACACCGCCGGAAGCATCGCCGACCAGCACCGTGCGTCCACGATAGACGCGCCGCAGCTGTCGGCTCACGGTGATGGCTCCGCGTTCGCTGGAAGCGTGCTCGGCGTGCTGAAGACGCGCGGCCAGGCCGGGGAACTGGGCGAGCGCAGCATCGAGCCGCATCTGCGGGTTCGACGAAATCAGCGCCAGGCAAACTTCTTCGCGGCTTACAGGCGTGACATAAATCTGGCAGGCATGGCTCTGACAATCGCCCCAGTGCAGCTCCATGGAGTCGGTCCATGGGGCGACGCGATAGTGCCGGCGAAATCCGAAGCGGAGATTTTTCTTCTCATGTCGGTCAAGGCCGGCCCAACGCCGCACACGCGAACTGGAGCCATCCGCTCCCACGATCCAGCGCGCGGGCACACGCTTTCCAGCCACCAGCACGCCTTCGGAATGAAGTCCGCTGATAGGAGTGTGCCAGAGCATGGAAACACCGCATGAGGCGGCATGCTCAATGAGAATGCGATGCAGAGCAGTCCGGCGGATTCCATAGGCCGGGCCCTGCGAAAAGACGGCCTCGGCTTTTTTCCCGCCGCTCACGAAGCGAATGCCGCGGAAGGGAAAAACGTCTTCCGCGGGGATCGTGATGCCAAGTTCGCGCAAGGCGTCGAGGCAGTCGGCCATCAGGCCTTCACCACAAGGCTTATCGATCGGCGGGATTGCGCCATCAGCGACGGCCACGCTCAGGCCGCGGCGGCGC
>Ga0187816_10000250_pt1 | contig 15807 bp, 9 predicted proteins | sample NC_wetland_sal_i_16_FD_132960 | JGI IMG/M metagenome (GOLD analysis project Ga0187816, IMG submission 132960) | Wetland sediment microbial communities from Neuse River Estuary, North Carolina, USA - SO4_1 | ecosystem: Environmental > Aquatic > Freshwater > Wetlands > Sediment | place: USA: North... | reverse complement strand
TCACATAAGATACGGACTTCCGTACAAGGAGAGCGCCATGAGGAAGACGATTGCGTGCGCCGGTTTTCTGCTTCTGCTCGCTTCGACGGCGTCTGCACAGATTGCCCCGCCGGTTCCGGGCGCGCAGCCCGAAGTGGTCACGCTGCGCGGCGTGAAATTTTATTCGCTGCCGGACGCGAAGGGAACGGTCGCCGCGGCGCAAAAGGCGCTCGACGCCGATCCGAAAAATGTGGACCTGCTACAGAAACTCGAACAGGCGCAAGTCGGCGTGTGGCAGTATCGCGAAGCGGTCGCCACGTGCACGCGCGCGCTCGCCCTCGCGCCGAACAACGCGGACCTTTACATCGAGCGCGGCCATCGCGACCTCGCGCTGCGCAGGTTCACGCAAGCGCGCGCGGACCTGGACCGCGCCGTGCAGCTCGACGCAACGAAGCTCGATGCCTACTACCACCTCGGCCTCGCGCATTATTTCCTCGGCGAATTCTCAGAAGCAGCCGACGCGTTTCAGCACGCAGTCGATAAGGCTCCCACGGTCGAGAGCCGCATCAACTCCACGAACTGGCTCTACGCCTCGCTGCGCCGCGCCGGAAAGACCGACGAAGCCGCTCAAGCGCTCGCCAAGGTCACGCCGGACGTCACCACGGCCGACTCGCATTCACAGTTCTATTTGAACCTGCTGCGATTTTTTCAGCGAAGCAAGAACGAGAACGAAGTCGTCCCTCCCGAGCCTCCGCGCGATAACGCGGTTGACCCCGAGCCCGAACTGCGCTTCGATACCGTCGCCTATGGCGTCGGGAATTGGTTCCTCTACAACGGCAACAAGGCGAAGGCCCTCGAGTATTTCGACAAAATCGCAAAAGGCCATGTCTGGGTGACCTGGGGCTTTGTTGGCGCCGACGTGGACTCCGCCACGCGCAGATAACGCGCGATTCGTGTTTGGTTCTAGGTCCCGTGCCCGGTGTTCCGAGTTCGGTGTTCCGCGTTTGGTCTCCTTTATGTGCTCCGTCTCCTCTGTGGTGAATCTTCTCCTGGCGGAGGTGGTTGAAATCAACCATCCTTGCGCGAAAAGCACCGTATTTCGAGCGGTCCCACTGGGAGCGGCCCCGAGCCTGTCCCAGGCAAGAGATTGAAATTGAAAGACATACCCGGACCCACTATGCCGGCATCCTTTGGCCCACCTCCTGCATATCCCTAAGTGAAATCATTTCGTCCTGACCGAAGGTTCGGCGGGAGGTGGGCGATGAAAAAGCAGCTTCTTAATTGGTCGGCGATGGCGGCTGCAGCTCTATTGATTGCAGGCGTCGCGGCGCCTCGGGCGCGCGCGCAGGAGCAGACGCAGCAGGCCAATCCCCCGCAACAGCAGGCGGACACACAACAACAGCAGGATTCTCAAACGCCGGAACAGGGCGCGCCGGGCGTGGCGCGCGTGAGCTTGATTCGTGGCGACGTCACCTCGCAACGCGGCGATTCCGGCGACCACGTCGTGGTGACACTGAACACACCCGTCCTCGCGGGCGACACGGTTGCAACCGGCGATAAGTCGCGCGCAGAAGTGCAATTTGATTACGCGAATATTCTACGCATGGCCGACAACGTCTCCGCAAAGATCGCCACGCTGGACCGCACGCACATTCAAGTGCAAGTTGCGCAGGGCCTGGTGACCTACTCGGTGCTGAACGGCAGCGAAGCCGATGCCGAGATTGACACGCCCAATGTGGCCGTTCATCCGGAGGGCGAAGGCGAATACCGAATCCTCGTGAATTCGCCCGCAGAAACGCAAGTGGTCGTGCGCAAGGGCACGGCCGAAGTCTCCACGCCGCAGGGCAGCACAAAAGTGGAGAGCGGACAACTGATCACCGTCGAAGGCACGGACAACCCGCAGTACAAAATCGCCGACGCTCCGGGCCGCGACGATTGGGATAAGTGGAACGACGATCGCGACCACACCATCAGCAGCGCCGAGAGCTGGCGCCACGTCAATCACGATTACGTCGGCGCGGGCGACCTCGACGCTCACGGCACGTGGAGCGAGGTTCCCGATTACGGTCAGGTGTGGACGCCGGATGAGGGACCCGACTGGGCGCCCTATCGCGACGGCAATTGGGTTTGGGAACCGTACTACGGCTGGACTTGGGTCGGCGATGAGCCTTGGGGCTGGGCGCCGTATCACTACGGGCGCTGGTTCGTCAACGATGGAAGCTGGTGCTGGTGGCCGGGACCCGTGTTTGGCGGGGGTTACTACAATCCGATCTGGGCGCCCGCATACGTATCGTTCTTCGGCTGGGGCGGCGGATTCGGATTCGGTTTTGGATTCGGCGGCGGATACGGCCGCTTCGGCTGGCTCGCGCTTGGGCCGGGTGACTTCTGCAATCCCTGGTGGGGCCGGGGCTTCGACCGGTTCGGCTTTGTCAACAACAGGGAATTCCGAGGCTTCCGCAATGGAGGTTTTCGTCCACTGATGCCAGGGCCGCGCGGAATCTCCAACCTGCGCCTGGCAGAATCAGACGCGCGCGTGCGCGGAGGACTCACCTCTATGGCGGGTAACGATTTCGGTCGCGGCAGGGTTTCCCCGCATCAGGAGCGCATGGACGCGGCGACGTTCCGCGGCGGGCGCATGATGACCGGCGCGCTGCCGGTGACGCCGACGCGCGCGAGCCTCTCACCGAGCGGGCGCTTCGCCGGCGGCAGTGCGGCGCACGGCAACGCGGGCTCGCAACACTTCTTCACCCACATGCAGCCGGGACCTGCGCAGCCGTCGTTCCGCGAGCAATCGGCCCGAGTGCAACGCATGGTGGCCTCTTCGCGCAACGGCGCCGTCTCCCAAGGCCCAGGCGGACGTTTCGGGTCCGAAGTACCCAGGCAGCAATCCTCCGCGCCGGGCAACGGGCCGCACACCTTCGAACAACAGGGTCGCCAGGCCGTGCAGTCTTCGCGGCCCGGCTGGCGCACGTTCACTCCGCCTTCCGGCGCGAATCCGCGGGCCGCGCAAGGAAACAACGCGGGACCCAGGAATTTCTCGCAGTCATCCCCGCGCACAAATCCATCCGCACCGTCTTCGCAGCGGGATGGATGGCAACGGTTCAGCGGTCCTGCGCGCTCGACGGATTCCCAGTCTGGATTCCGCGGCGGGCCTGCGACAAACTCTCGCCCCAACTCACCGTACAGCGGGGGCTCGCGCAATTTCAGCCGGCCCCCGCTGCAAATGCGGCGTCCGATCGTGACGCCCCGGTATTCGTCGCCTGGATATTCTTCACCGCGTAACTCTTCGCCGCGCTATTCCGCGCCGAGCTACTCGCGTCCCGCGCCCAGCTATCGCGGTCCCTCTGGAGGTGGCGGACGCCCCTCGTTCTCGCGCCCGAGCGGCGGCGGCGGATCGCGTCCCTCTGGCGGCGGACATCCGGGCGGCGGATCGCGTCCTTCCGGCGGTGGACATCCGGGCGGCGGTGGACATCCGGGCGGCGGATCGCCGCACCACCACTAGTTTTCCGCGCAGCTTGAACACTTATGGCCTCGCACCGAACGGAAGCCCGCGATGCGAGGCCTTTCTTTTCCCGGCCGGTTCGGGAGTCGGGAAAAAATGCGGGCGATTATCGGACAGGCCGCGGGCGCAGAGAACTAAATTGCGCGCTCAGTGTTTGATGATGTGAAAATGGAGAATGCGATGGACTTCGATCCTGTTGGCGCTTACTTCATCTTGAGGATGACTTGACATCGCATGTGCGTGAAGGCCATGTTAAGAAGGAAGCAGACCAAGAAGGGAGAAAACACCATGTTCAAGCGACTGTCGCTTCTGTTTCCGCTGCTGCTTCTCACCGGATTCGTATTGACCTCTGCGCGGCCAGCTTCAGCCGACGATGACCCGCCCGGCCGAGTCGCGCGCCTGAATTACATGCAAGGCTCGGTCTCGTTCCAAGCCAATGGGGAGGGCGAGTGGACCCAGGCAAATGTGAACCGGCCTTTGACCACGGGCGATAATCTCTGGTCCGACAAGGATTCGCGCGGCGAATTTCACGTCGGCAGCACGGCCTTCCGCATGTCCAGCGAGACGGGCATCTCCATCTTGAATCTGGACGATCGCACCGTGCAAATTCAGCTTGCGCAAGGCACGCTCGATGTCCACATCTGGCATTTCGAGGGAGGCGACGCGTGGGAAATTGATACGCCCAATCTGGCGTTCTCCATGCTCCGACCCGGCGAATACCGCGTGGACGTGGACGCCGATGGAAACACCACGGTCGTTACGGTGCGCGAAGGCGAGAGCCAGGTAACCGGCGGTGGCTCTCAATTCCACTTGGACACGGGAGACCGCACGCGGTTCACCGGCACTGATACATTGAGCAGCGACGAAGGTCAGGCTGGGCCGCCGGACGAATTCGACCAGTGGTGCCAATCGCGCGACTTCCGCGAAGAGCATTCCGAGTCGGCGCAATACGTTTCCCGCGACATCAACGGCTATAACGATCTGGATGATTACGGCACGTGGCGCGAATTCCCCGAGTACGGCCGCGTCTGGGTTCCGACCGGCGTCGCCGTGGGTTGGGCGCCGTACCGCTTTGGCCACTGGGTCTTCATCGCTCCGTGGGGATGGACCTGGATCGAAGATGAACCGTGGGGCTTTGCTCCATTCCACTACGGACGCTGGGCAGTCTACGGCGGAGTCTGGGGCTGGGTGCCTGGCCCCGTTGTGGTGCGGCCGGTTTATGCGCCCGCTCTGGTTGCGTTTGTCGGCGGACCTCACTTCAGCCTGTCGCTTTCGATCGGCGGAGGAGGAGGCGTGGCGTGGTTCCCTCTGGGGCCGCGCGAGGTCTACGTGCCTGGATATCGCTGCAGCCCGCGCTACGTGCAAAACGTGAATATCACGAACACGATCGTGGAAAGGACCACGGTCGTAAACGTCTACAATAACGTCAACGTTGAACACATCCGGTACATGCATCAGTCGAACGAGGCCGCCGTCACAGCCGTCTCTCACGATACTTTCGTGAATGCGCGACCCGTGGGAAGGGATTTTGTTCATGTCAAACCAGAGCAACTGCGCGACGCCGAAGTCGCGCACTCGGTGAATGCCGAGCCAGGCGAGCATAGCTACGTGGGGGCGTCGGCGCATGCCAGCGTGCGCCCGCCGGAACGCGTGATGCAGCGCGAAGTTGTCGCCAAGCTGCCTCCTCCGGCGCAGCGCCCCGCTTATCAATCGCGGGCGGTGGGTACGCCCGATGAAAATGCGCGGCCCGGCTTCCGCTCCTTCAGCCCTCCTGGAAAGGGCCCTCAAGGGCAGCCGCAACAGCCGCCGCCCGGCCAGCCCAATGCGCGCGGCCCCCAAAATCAGCCGATCCAGCCGCCACGTGGCCAGCCGCAGGTGCAACAGCCGCCGCATCCGCAGCCACAGGTCCATGAGCCTCCGGTGCGGTATGCGCCTCACCCGCAGGCAAACGAGAACACTTACAATCCACACAAATTTGAGAAGCCGCCAGCGCCGCCAAAGAAGGAGCCCGAGAAGAAACCAGGTCGCGGCAACCAAACGCAGCTCTAACCACTAGCCAGCCCGCAGCGCCGCAGACGAAATTGGCAATGCTGCTCAGGCATTTCGGGGCCTCGAAGATTTGTCCGCTCGAGGCCCCGAATCTCTTATGGCCCGGCATGCCTGCATTGAAAAAGCGGCTCCCTTCCGCAGAGCTTCGAGCCTTGCGTCGCCCGAGACGTTTGATGTAGCGTGCCCGCGACCTCGTGGCCCCCGCGATCGATTTCGCAGCAACGCGTCCGACGCATGTGCGGTGGACCGTCCTAGGTTGCATCACGCTCGTCACTATCCTGACGTATCTCGATCGGCTCAATCTCAGCATCGCCGCGAAATACATTCAGGACGAGCTTTCCCTAAGCACGCAAACGCTGGGCTGGGTCCTCAGCGCGTTCCTGCTCGGCTACGCCGCTTTTCAAATTCCCGGCGGCTGGGCGGGCGACCGGTTTGGTCCAAAGCGAGTGCTCACCATCGCGATCGTGCTCTGGTCCGCTTTTACCGCGCTGACTGCTCTCGCCCCGTCCTTGTTTCTGACCCGCTGGATTGGAGTGGTCGGAACGCTGCTGCTCGCGAGGTTTCTGGTCGGTGCGGGAGAAGCCGCGACGGCGCCCAACGGAAATAAGATTATCGGCAACTGGGTGGGCTCTGCGCATCGCGGGTTTGGCAGCAGCTTCAACATCCTCGGCGTGGGAATCGGCGGAGCAATCACGCCGCCGCTGATCGCCTGGCTGATGCAACGCTACGGCTGGCGCGCTTCGTTTTACGTCGCGGGGCTGGCCGGGCTCGGTGTCGCGCTGATCTGGCATGTGATTGTCTCGGACTCGCCGGAAAACCATCCGCGCGTCAACGCACAGGAGCTCGCTTGGATTCAGGCCTCGCGCGGGGCGCTGCGCTCGGAGCGCGCTGGAACGGCTCGCACTCCCTGGGGAAAAATGATTTCATCGCGCTCGGTCTGGGGATTGCTCCTCGGATATTTCTGCCAGGGCTATCCGATCTATTTTTACCATACGTGGTTTTTTCTTTATCTCGTGCGCGAGCGCCATCTCAGCATCACGGAAGGCAGCTTCTGGGGCTCCACGCCGTACTTGGCTATCATTGCGCTCGCGCCGCTTGGAGGGTTGTTCTCGGATTCGGCTTCTCGCCTCCTGGGAAAACGCAGCGGACGGCGAATTGCCGTTTGCGCGGGCATGTTTTCGTCAGCGGTGCTCCTTTGGATGGGCAGCGCGACGCGAAACAACACGGCCGCAATCCTGATGCTCGCGGCGGGCGGCGGCTTGAACATGTTCGCGGCCACAACTTACTGGGCCACGTGCATTGACCTCACCACGCGATTCACCGGCTCGCTCTCCGGGCTGATGAATACGTTTGGAAACCTTGGCGGCTGGGTTTCGCCGGTCGCCACGGCCTACATCGCCACGCATTGGGGATGGAACCGCGCGCTGGATTGGGCGGCTGCGGTCTCGATCGCGTGCGGCATCTTCTTTCTATTGGTGCGTGCGGATGAAAACCTCGATGGTGCGGGGTAGCCCGGCTCAGGGCTCTGCGGGTGGCGCACTCAGCGTGCCGGAGGCGTGAATCTCAATTTGGACTTCCTTGCTGACGCGCAGAAAAAACGTGCTCGGATTCTTCAATCCCCATTTCACATAAGGGATTGCGAATCGCGTCGAGGCCTTGCATGTTTCACCGTTCTTCTCGATGTCCATGGTGAGCGTGACGTCGTGATCCTCGCCATGCAGCGTCAGGACTCCCGCGACTTCGATTTGGTATGGCCCTTGTCGCCCAAGCGGTCCTGAAATTTTCCGAGGCGTGAAAACAATTTCAGCAAACTTCGCGCTCTCGAGAATTTCTCGATGCATCTTCGCGTCGCGGCCATGATTTCCGCTGTCGCCGCTCGCGGCATTCACGATAATCGCCCCGCTCGCTGCGCCCGATGCGGTATCGAAGCGAATTGCGCCGCTCTTGAGCTTGAAATTTCCATGCACCGTGTGAAGCTCGGCCGGCAGCGTGAATTCAATGCGCGTTTGCGCGGGATCGAGCGTGAAGACCGAATCCTGCGCCCGCGCACACCGCGCCGCGAACAGCGCGACCGTGGCCGCGGCAAACAACATCTTCGCGCCAAGCGCATGGAACCTGAGGAACGCACGGCCCCGCCTCGTCTTCACGGCCGCAGCATTTCCCGCGCGATGCCGAGCAGTTCCCCGGCGCCGGCCCGTGTGTGCGCTGGCGCGCCGGTGTGGATCGCAAGCATTTTTTCGAAGAGGCGCGGCCGGTCAGCGAGCAGTCGCAGGATGCGCCGCCGGATTCGTGGATTGCGGCCCATCCATAGCAACAGCCGCGTCATCCGCACAGGCGTCTGCATCATTTCGCGATGAGCCGCGTCGTAGGAAGAAAGCTCGCCGCGTTCGAGCGCGTCCGCCAGGCAAATCGCCTGCTGCACCGCGAGAGCCAATCCTTGCCCGGCAACCGCATCCACGGTGCCCGATGCGTCGCCGACGAGCGCGACATTTTCGCGCGTCACGCGCCGAAGCGTTCGCAACGCCGTCACCCCTCCACGCTCGGCGCTGCACGGCGGCGCGCTCACGATTTTTTCGGCGAGCGCAGGCACACAGGCGAGTGCGCCGTCCACTCGCAGTGCGGGATCATCAGAAATCGCCGAGACGCACACTTCGCTCGCGGTTGTGGGCGTTATGTAAATCTGGAACGAGCCCCGCCAATGAACCTCAACGGAATCCGACCACGGCGAAATCGCAAAATGCTTGCGAAATCCATAGCGCGAATGCGGCGCACGCCGCGGCACAAGGCCAGCCCATCTTTGCACGGCCGAATTCCAGCCGTCGGCACCGACCAGCCACCGATATGCGATGCGCTTCCCTGCCGCGACTATTTCGCCGTGCCGAAACACAGAAGCGCGTGCGCCCCATTCAAACTCGACGCCGACCTGCGCAGCGCGCTCAACAAGCAACCGATGCAGCGTTGTCCGCCGCACGCCGAATCCGGTTCCGTGCTCGATCTTCGCTTCGACGGAGGTTCTTTCGTCCGCGAATCGAAGGCCGCGAAACGCAAAGCCATCTTCGGCGCGAAGCTCGATGCCCAGTTGGCGCAGCCCCGCGACTCCTTCGGGCATGAGGCCTTCGCCGCACGATTTATCAATCGGTGGATGCGCGGTCTCCACCACGGCGACGCGAAAACCCTTCAGCCTTGCCGCAATCGCCGCGGACAGCCCCGCCGGGCCGCCGCCGATCACAAGCACGTCCGTATTCATGCTCGCCGATTTCATCTTGTTCCCGCGTATCTCACCGTGGACGGATCAGAAGACGCAAACGCCTGGTGTTGAGGCCGGTAAGTTCTGTCCGCGTCTTGCCGTGTTTGGATGCGATGAAGAACTTCGTGGTTGCGCCACGACTTCGGCGTGAATTGTATCAACCTCTCAAGATTTTCCAGCGGACAACCACAGCGCCGCCGCCCCCGCGATGCCCGAATCCTCGCCGTATCGTGCGCGCATCATGGGGATTTCGCGGTAACGCGAATTGATCGTCCAGGCGGCCATTTGGTCGCGAATCTGTTCAAACCATTCCGACATCAGCTCGCCCATGCCGCCGCCGAAGATGATCACGTCGGGTTCGAGCAGGTCCACGATGTTGCCGAGCCAAACGGCCAGAAGGAACGCGGTCTCGCGCAAAATTTCCTGTGCGAGCGGGTCGCCCGCGCGCCAAGCCTGCGCTACGTGTTCGGCATGGACGGCGGCCCGCCCGCCCGGCGCCAGCGAGAGAATTTTCGCGCCGGCCTGTGGATTCTCTGCGATTTTCGCCTGCGCGCGCCGCGCCACCGCGGGCCCCGATGCCAGCGCTTCGATGCAACCGTGTTTGCCGCAGCCGCAGCGCGGGCCGTGGTAATCAATCGTCATGTGACCGCCCTCGCCCGCCGCGCCTGTGCGCCCATGATATATTTGCCCGCCGAATATCTCTCCCGTGCCGATGCCCGTTCCGAGCGTCGCGTAAAATACGTAGGAGTATCCCTGGCCCGCGCCCCAGTGCGCCTCGGCCAGGCCCGCGGCCTTCGCGTCGTTGTCCACGCGCGTAGGAAGCTTCAGCGCGGCCTGCACTCTTTCCGCCAGAGGATAATTTCGCCAGCACGGAAGGTTCGGCGGATTGATGATGATTCCTTTCCGCGGGTCGAGCGGCCCCGGACTGCTGATGCCGATGCCCGCGACCCCCGCGCGCCGTGATGGATCCTTCTCGAAGACCTCGCCGATCGCGTCCTTGATCGCCTGCAGGCCCGCCTCGGCGCTCTCGCGGCTCACCATGGGCACGCGCGCTTTGGAAAGAATCTCGCCGCGGGCAGTCACCAAGCCTGCGGCGACTTTTGTTCCGCCAACGTCCACGCCGAGAAAGAGCTGTTCGGGGTTTGTCACCGTGATTCCCTCCGCCGCCGCGCCATGATAGCGCAAGCCGAAATTTTCCGAGCGAATTTCAGCGAGTTCGGAACTCGCGGCCGACGGTGGAGAATGATTCGGTTAAGCCTGCGGAGTTCGCAGCAAGCGGAGCAGATCCGGTGAGGCCTGTGGCGAAGCGGAGCGCGGCGTTTCGGCCGATTCGGGCGCTTCGCCTTCGCCCGGCGCGAGGAACAAATTATTCTCGAGGCCGTGCTGCTTGGTGTAAAGCTCGAAGTAACGCCCGCCCGCGGCGTACAGCGATTCGTGCGTGCCGCGCTCGACAATCCTTCCGGCTTCGACGACCAGAATCTGGTCCGCTCGGCGGATGGTTGAAAGGCGGTGCGCGATGACAAACGTCGTGCGCCCGCGCATGAGCTGCGCCAGGCCCTCCTGAATCATGGCTTCGGATTCCGAGTCGAGGCTCGACGTGGCTTCATCCAGGATCAGAATTCGCGGGTCGGCCAGCACGGCGCGCGCGATGGAGACGCGTTGCCGCTGCCCGCCGCTCAGTTTGACGCCTCGTTCGCCGATGACAGTGTCGTACTGGTCCGGAAAGCGCTCGGCGAATTCGTCCACGCGAGCGATGCGGCACGCGCTCAAAATTTCCTCTTCCGTCGCTCCTGGCCGCGAGAAGGCCACGTTTTCGCGAATGCTGCCGTCGAACAAAAACGAATCCTGCAGCACGACGCCCAGCCGCGTGCGGTACGAATTCAGCCGTACGGTTGCCAGGTCCACGCCATCCACCACAACCCGCCCCGACTCCGGCACGTGAAACGCCGCGATCAGGCCGATGATCGTGGATTTTCCCGAGCCCGACGAGCCCACCAGCGCCGTCACCGTGTCCGGCGCCGCTTCGAAACTCAAATTCTCGAGTACGCGCTTGCCGGGTTCGTACGCGAAACTGACGTTTTCAAACGCCAAGCGCCCTTCGATATCGTGCAACGTGAACGTCCGCCGCGGGTCTTCGTCCTCGGGCCGCTCATTCAGCACTTCGCGCGTGCGCTCGAGACCCGCGAGGGCTTCGGTGAGCTGCGTGCCGATTCCCACGACCTGGAACAGCGGCGCGATCAGGTACGCCAGAAACATCGTGTAGGTGAAGTAGCCGCCGAGCGTCAGATGGTGCGCCAGGACCTGACGCGCGCCGATCCACATCACCAGCGCCCCAGCGACGCCGATCAGCGCCGTGGCCGAAAAGCTCATCGCCGAGACGGCCGTCAGCGTGCGCAGCACGTTTTCGAGCAGCCGCTGCACGCCCTGCGAGAAGACTTCATGCTCGCGCGATTCGGCGTGATAGCCCTTCACCACGCGCACGCCGCCGAGCGATTCCGTGAGCCGCCCGGTGACCTCGGCGTTGATTTTCGTGCGCTCGCGAAAAATGGGACGAATCGTGCGGAAGCCAAACCGCAATGCGATCATGCTCACCGTCAGCAGCGCGAAGGCCACGCCCGTCATCAGCGAGCTGATGCGCAGCAGCACCACCAGCGCGATCACGGCCGTCAAAATCCCGCCGAGAAATTCCACCAGCCCCGTGCCGATCAGATTGCGCACGCCCTCGACGTCGCTCATGATGCGCGATACCAGCGCGCCCGTCTTGGTCCCGTCGTAATACGCCACCGGAAGCCGCCCGATGTGCTCCTGCACTTTGCGCCGCAGCTCGGTGATCATGCGCTGCGCGGCCTTCGAAAGCGACTGCGTCAGCGCGTACGACGTCAGGCCCTGGATGACCGTGGCCAGCAGCACCGCGCCCACCAGGGGAGCCAAAAGCTGCGTCTGCCGCTTGCCGATCACGTTGTCAATCAGAAACTTGGTCGAAGCCGGCAAGACGAGACCTGAAACGCGGTTGATGGCCATCAGCACCAGCCCCACCGCCAGCAATCCCCGGCGCGGGCGGAGCAGCTCCCACACCTCGGGCAGCTGCTGGAATATCGGCGTCTTCTTGCTCTTCGACGCTGCGTCTTTGGATTCGGTAGCCCCCGGGCGCGCGGGTGAGCCGCCCTGGATTTCGCGAGGCCCCCTCATGCTTCGCGGCATGCGATCGCCATCCACTCCTCGCATTGAAGACATTCTCATCCCCAATTAGAGTACTACAGGCGACCTCGGTTGCATGCACGCCCTCAGTCCCTCCAGGCATGCGCGAGGTTCCGGAGCGCCCGGCGGGGGTCGCTGCCAATCGTTTTTCGAATCATTAAACGTAACTTAACAGAGACTTCATCAAAAACTGCGGAGTGCCAAGCAACTTTATGTGCTAAATTGGGTTCTTCGTGGGGGAAGCATCCAGGTCTCATTGTCGGGGGAACTTTTGGCTCAATCGGACTTCCTAGTCGAACTGGAAGAAGCACCCTCGCCACAGCCGCTATCTTCGGAAGCGCCACCCGTCCGTCAAGTCCAATCAAAGAAGAAATGGCGAACTGTCGTCGTCGCGTCGATTCTATCGGGCGTCGCGATCTACACCGCATTCGGTTTGCATTACGCGCTGTACACGCCGGAATCATCCACAGCATACCTCTGGGGCGCTTATCACGTGCACTCGTTGATGTCGGATGGCTTGTCGAACCCCGCGGAGATTGCCCTCCAAGCGGCGGAAGCGGGCGACTCGTTTATCATCCTGACCGACCATGGCAGCCCCAATTTCCAATCCCTCGCCTATAACCGGGTTTTGAACGGCGTCACCTTCGTTGGCGGGGCGGAGACCACGCTTCCGGAAGGACATTTTACTTATTTCGGCGCGCGCAAAGTGCCGGACTTCAATCTCCCGCCCTATCCCCCTGCCGCCATGGACGATGTCCGCGAATGGGGCGCGTTTCCGATTCTCGCCTACCCTTCCGATCCCCGTCAGGGATGGCGCTATTGGAGACGTGATTTGAAGCCGAGCGGCATCGAGGTCATGAGCTTGTTTACGTCATTGCTCGTCACCTCGAAGCCGGAGCGCGCGCGCCTGCTGCTGTTTTTGCCGTTCTCCCGCTATTTTTTCCTGAAAGACATGCGCTACCCAACGGAAGCCTTTTCCCGCTGGGACGAATTTCTGCAAAAAGGAAAAACGTGGGGATTTCTAGCCACCGACGCGCACGGAGGCTTTCACATCGGGCACACTCATTCGCTCTCGATCCCTTCGTACAAGACTTCTTTCTCGTTGGCGACGATCGGCATTGGCAGGAATTATGCCTCGGCCCCAGAGGTGGCGCTGCGCAAGGGCGATTTCTTCAATTGCATTCGCGGCGCGGGCGAACCACAAAGATTTGAGTTTTATGCGAGTCAGGATCAGCGGATTTTTGGCATGGGCAGCGAACCGCCCGCGGGCGCAGATCTCCACGTTCGAGTGCGGACCCAGCACATGCAGGTGCGCCTCGTTTTGAAAAAAAATGGCGAGGTGTTCCGCGAAAGCACCAGCGGCGATCTGGACTTGGCCAATGCTCCGGGCGGTGTGTATCGAGTCGAAGCCTACCTGCCCCATCACCTGATGCTCCCGCCTGACGTGCCGTGGATTTTCTCCAACCCGATCTTTGTCGGCGGCGCGCCCGCGCAAGCTCCCCCGGCGCCCGCGCCGAGTCCGGTGCGTGTCCGCGCGGTGAAGCTCAGCGACCTGCAGGCAGCTTCCGATGCGGGTTCGAAAGCATCTCTGGAGGAGATCTCCGGCAAGGAAAAATTCAGCTGCGCGCTGGACGGCTATACGCTCGGCGCACTGAATCGCTGGTGTTCGGCTGACTATGACAAACCCCTGGATCTTTCCGGGACCGCCGGCTTCTATCTCGACGCCGTCTCCAATACCTACGAACGCTACACGGTGGAAATCGGGGATGGCGGCATTCACCATTACGGCTCCTGCAAGTTTTATCCAGGCGCGGAGACGGCCTGCCGGATTCCCTATCGCGAATTCTACGGAGATGCAGGAGATGATCCGCTCTTGCGTCCCACCTTCGTCAATTCGATTGTGCTCCGTGTGAAGAATTCGAGCTCGCCTACAGGCTTCCAGGCGACTCTGCAGATCAGCCAAATGGGCTTCTACTCGGACACGGCAGTCCGGAGTGCGAAGGCGGTTGCCAAGCCTGCCGGCCCCGTGCCGTGTGGCAAAGCCGGCGGCCGCGGAACGGCGCCTTCTCACTGCAACGGGATTGTCCTCGCCAGCATTAAAGCCAGACGTTGAACTCGCGCCAAACGGGAGAACGCTCACCGCACGGTGCGCCCCTGCATGCTATTCGCGTGATTCTTCCCGAGCGACACGGCTACTGGCTGCGCACACGCGCAAGACTCCGGGTTGACATCCCAGGAAGCACACCTTGTAATGGATTCGTTCGGGCAATGTCACCACGTTCCTCTCATCTCGCGTGAACATCACGGAACACTCCGCCGCGAGCCGTTTTGTTTCCAAGCGCTCCGCATTCCTGGTGGCCGCGGGAATTTTTCTGAGCCGCATCGCCGGCCTGGTCCGCGAGCGCGTCTTCGCGCATTACTTCGGAAGTTCGGACGCCGCCGACGCTTTCAAAGCCGCGTTCAAAATTCCCAATTTTCTCCAAACCATGTTCGGCGAGGGCGTTCTCTCGGCGTCGTTCATTCCGGTTATGCCTCGCTGCTTGCGCGCGACGATGAAAAAGAAGCGCGGCGCACGGCCGGCGCCATCGCCGCACTGCTTGCGCTCAGCACCTCCACCATCGTCCTAATCGGCGTGCTCGCGACGCCGTATCTGATCGATGCGATTGCGCCGGGCTTCACCGGCGCCAAGCGCGAACTCACCATTCGCCTCGTGCGCGTCCTGTTTCCCGGCGCCGGGCTGCTGGTATTTTCCGCGTGGTGCCTGGGAATCCTGAACAGCCATCGCCGCTTCTTTCTTTCCTACACGGCGCCGGTGGCCTGGAACGTCGCGATGATCGGCTCGATGATCGGATTTGGCGGGCGATACGCGCAATATCCGCTCGCCGTGATTCTTTCGTGGGGCTCGGTTGTGGGCAGCGCCCTGCAAGTCGCGGTGCAATTGCCGGTGGTCCTGCGGCTGCTTCGCGGTTTGCATCTTTCTCTCGCCTACCACGTCGAGCACGTGCAGACGGTGGTACGGAATTTCTTTCCGGTCTTCGTGAGCCGCGGCGTCGTGCAGATCAGCGCCTACGTGGACATGCTATTGGCAAGCTGGCTGCCAAGCGGCGCGGTTGCCGCGCTCGCCTACGCGCAAACTCTATACACGCTTCCGGTCAGCCTGTTCGGCATGTCCGTTTCCGCTGCGGAATTGCCCGCGATGTCCGGGGCGGTCGGCGTGGCCAGCGAAGTTTCCGAGACGCTGCGCCGCCGCCTCGCCGCCGGGCTTCGCCAGATTACATTTTTCGTCGTGCCTTCGGTGACAGGATTTCTGATCCTCGGCGACGTCATCGTCGCGGCGATTTTTCAAACGGGCCATTTCAAGCACGATGACGTCATTTACGTCTGGGGCATTCTGGCCGGCGCGACTGTCGGGCTGCTGGCTTCGACGCTTGGGCGGCTCTATTCCTCGACCTACTACGCCTTGCGCGACACGCGCACTCCTCTGCGCTACGCGGTTATTCGCGTCGCGCTTACGACCGTCCTCGGGCTGCTCTTCGCGTTTCCGATGCCGCGGTGGATTGGTATTGAGCCGCGCTGGGGCGTGGCCGGGCTTACGATTTCCGCGGGAATTTCTTCGTGGGTGGAATTTACGCTCTTGCGGCGGACGCTCAGCCGCCGCATCGGCTCCGCGGGACTTCCGTTTGCATTCTTCGCCAAAGTCTGGGCCTCGGCACTGCTCGCCGCAGGCGCCGGCCGCGGCGTCCTGGTGGCCATCGGCCATCACGGCCACATCTCGACCGCCGTCGTTGTGCTCGGCGTTTACGGAATCGTGTATTTCGCCGCGAGCATCACC
>Ga0187816_10000248_pt1 | contig 15864 bp, 17 predicted proteins | sample NC_wetland_sal_i_16_FD_132960 | JGI IMG/M metagenome (GOLD analysis project Ga0187816, IMG submission 132960) | Wetland sediment microbial communities from Neuse River Estuary, North Carolina, USA - SO4_1 | ecosystem: Environmental > Aquatic > Freshwater > Wetlands > Sediment | place: USA... | reverse complement strand
TTATTGCCTCATTAGTTGGGATAACGGTCCAATCAGTCATGATTCTTCTTGGTCAGAAGTTTGTGCGCAACGTCAATCTGTTCCGTGAAGCTTTGGAATTGCCATTGACTTTCCTGCTTATACAATACGTCTTCCTGAAAAGTTTGAATGCCACAATCCAGGCCTGTCTTCGTCACAACACGGCCTTCGTGCGCACATCCAAGAAGCGCATCGAAGCCGACGAGCACGGTAGCCGGGTCAAGGATTTGCCCTAACGGCGGCCGTGAGATGAGCTGCCATCCAATCGTTTTTCATGGCGAATGATCACACTTACGTCTGGCCTACACCTTACTCGAAAGCTTTGGGGGTGGGGGGCGAAGTGCAACGATTGCGCTTAATTGTATTCCATACGATGAGAGCATGAAGAAAAATGCAGATGCTTTCGATATAAAGATGGTCGACCCCATGCCCCGGGCCGGTGATGATTTGCATCCCGGATTGGTAAGGAGCGACAGGCTTAATCAGTTCGGCTGGAATCTCCCTAAGCCAGCTCGTCGACTTGCTCGATCAGGGCCCACAGCGGGGTCTTTCACGAAGACGCCGCAATGTATTGTGCTGGCACCCGCGCGACGCGGTCTCGCGCGCGCAACAGAAATAGGCCAAGGGCGAAGGGCAACACGGGTGGAAGGTAGAACACAGGTGCCAGGATCGGCAAACGCGCGATGAGAATTTGGGTAACGACGAAAATGATATGCCATAGGAATACGCCTGCTAGGGTGATGATGGCCGGCAGATTGCTGCGGAGTCCTTTCCGGGGGGGACTGTGCATTAGGATACCAATCACGAAGGTGACGTAGCTTACGCAAAGAAGCGGCATGAGAATTCGTTTGTGACCCTCTGCCACCCATTGACCATATTCGAAAGCGTCCGCCCGCACTGTCGACGGCGGGTTGAGCAACCGCGCAATATGTTCCTCGAAGAATCCCCTCCACGCGCGCCTCACGGGTGGCGCATCATCTCCGATCGGTATCTCGAGCACTTTAAAAGTTGTGGGACTAGGGGCATCATTCTCGCGATTGTGGACCGTATAGATCCCATTCTCGAGCAGCAGAACATGCTCAAGCTTGGGTTCTTTTTCTATCACTATGCTGCCATGGTCCGCGAAAATGTAAGTGAAGGAATCAGGTTTGCGACCATCAAGGATCGTGATGCCCTCAAATTCGTTCTGGCCGAGATACTTCCTGGACGATATCGACAGATTCGGCGCTATTTCCTGCGGATACTCCTGTTTCAGGGCATCCACCAGGGCATCAGTAGACAAATTCGACGTCGCATCGAAGAGTATATCTTCGAAGATTCGAAATGAAATCGGCAGCAGGTAAAGCGACATCGAGGCCGTGAAAAGCATCGCAACAAACGCCGCGACTAATCCTGGCAGCGCCAGCTTTCGGTCCGGCAGCCCCGCCATCCGTAGAATCACGATCTCGTTATGCGTGATCCACTCGTTATAGGTATATACGACAGCCGTGGTGACAATGAGCGGCTCGTCCAAATAGATGACCTCCGGTATAAGGGTGAGGAGCATGACCGAAAATTGTCCAACCTGGATAACCCCCCGCGTCAGCAATTCATATTCCGCTTGCGCAGTGATGAGATCGGCGACACCGACCGATATCACCGTCAACAAAACCGAGTTGATAACGAGCCGACGAAACATGGCACGCTGAAAAAGATAAAGTTTCATCGCCGACAAAAGCACAATATCAACGGGCACATTTTTTGACCAATTCTCCCTCTTGTTTGGATTAATACTCGTCTATACCTGCGTCCAATCATTAGCATAGTGTCCAGGCTGCTATTGTGCCATAAGTTGGCGAAGTCGGCTAACTGTCATCCTTCAAAGTATTGGCCGAGCGTCACACAATTTTGATCGTGTCCCATGGCGTGGGGTAGGAGCAGCGTTCTGGACAGCGTTGGCTGCCATGTCAGGCTCCAGCTACCGGCGGCAGCTTGACGGTGGGATTATCCCCAAGCGGAGCGATATTATCCAGGCTCGTGTAGCGGGCGCGCTGGACGGCCCATTCGTCGTTCTGTTCGAGGAGCAAGGCGCCGATGAGGCGAATGGCGGCAGCCTCGTCGGGGAAGATGCCGACGACGTCCTAGCGTCGCTTGATCTCGCCATTGAGACGCTCGAGTGGGTTGGTTGAGTGCAGCTTGGCGCGATGCTCTGGCAAGTTCATGAAGGCGAGCACGTCGGCCTTAGCATCGTCCATCAAGGCGGCGAGTTTCGGCACGCGTGGCCTGGCCTGATCGGCGACCTCTCGTCATTGTGTCTTGGCGGCAGCTGCTAAATGGCCTGTCCAGGACGCATCCGGTGCGCTGATAGGCACGGACGAGATTGCCAGGAACGACCCTGACCGTTACTATTTTGTCAGAAATCGGGGGGTCATCTGGGGAATGTCCGTTAATCAATGCTGCACGCTGACGATTGCGCTGTTGGTGGCAACACTGGCGTCGGGCATTACCGGTGCCCGCGCCGGGTCTAGCGTGCCAAACGTCGATTCCTCCGGTCCCATCAACACGGATCGGACCGAGACCGCGCAGACCTCGCCTGCGGTACCGCCGTCGCGCGCCGAAGTGCGGCGCATCGATTGGAACGGCGACAATTTCTTTGGCCCGTGCCAGGGCGATTGCAGCTTTGCGCTGTATGGCGGGTGACAAATCACCTACTTTCCGCTGGCTCTGCGGGAATGGCAAACGGGCCGTTCCGAGCTTGCCGCCGGGGTGATCTCACGCCGCTTGGTCACGTTTGGGAACGCTTTGAATATCGAACCGGAGTTTGGGATCGGAAAGCGCTTCGGGGACATGAACGCGGCAGAATTCTGGGTCGCCATCGTCGTCCGTTGGACCGCCTTTCCCTGGAACGACACTATCAAGACCTCGATCGCCTTATCTGATGGACCAAGCCTCGCGACGCAGGTCGATAGGAATGAGAGGGCTTTAAATGATGGTCAGAACCCGACTGCATCAATACTCCTAAATTACTTCTCACCAGAGATCACCTTTGCATTACCGCAATACCCCGATTATGAGCTCCTTTTCAGATTTCATCACCGTTCGGGGATTTTCGGGTTGATCAACAATGTGCACGAAGGCGCGCAATACGCCACGGCCGGATTTCGCTTCCACTTCTAGAGCGGAGCTAATGCGCTTGTTCGCGCACCGCCGCCGGTGGCCAACAAAGTCACGCCCGGGGTGGAGCCGGTTATGACCAGATTCGTCCAGGCGAGACCATGTCCGGTCACTTAGAGCCCGACCGGGAAGTTTGGATTCATGTCGTTGGCCTTACCAGCCGCCGAAGCATGAGGCGGATCATGGCGAGATAGATGAAGGCGACGGCGGAAGCGGCGAGGTTCTCGAAGTCCTTGGCGAGGCGGCGACGGCGGCCGAACCAGGCGAAGGTGCGCTCGACGATCCAGCGTTTGGGCAGAACCTCGAAGGTGTGAAGGTTGTTGCGCTTGACGATCACCAGTTCCCAGGCCCCGGCGGCGCGCACGCGTTGCGCCGTCGGCTCGCCCTGATAACCGGCATCGGCAAAGATGCGATCGACGAAGGGCAGCGCGCGCCTGGCGAACTTGAGCAGCAGCGGTCCGCCGTCGCGGTCCTGGATATTGGCGGGCAGCACGCCGACGCTCAGCATCAGGCCGAGCGTATCGACCAGGAGATGGCGCTTCCGGCCCTTGATCTTCTTCGCCGCGTCATAGCCCGTAGGGTCGGTCGATGCCCCCCCCTTTTTCGGCGCTTTTCACGCTCTGGCTGTCGAGGATGGCGGTGGTCGGGCTGGGCTCCTTGCCCGCCCGTTCCCGGACTTGCACGTAGAGCGCATGATGCAGGCGCAGCAACGTCCCGTCCCATTGCCACAGCCGGAAGTAGTTATAGACCGTGCTGCGCGGCGGAAAGTCCTTCGGCAGCGCCCGCCACTGGCAGCCGGTCGCCAGCACATAAAAGATGCCGTTCAGCACCTCCCGCACCGGCACCTCGCGATGCCGTCCGCCGCGTTTGGCCGATGGAATCAGCGGCGCGATGATCGCCCACTCCGCATCCGTCACATCGCTGGGATATCGAACACCCGGGCGGTCGTAGACCCGCCGGTTCGCCGCGTTCCACATCGAGCACCCTCCTGCGCCAACTCGGGTGCCCGACAAGGAATCACATATGATTCATCCGATTCAACAACTTTCCGGTCGGGCTCTTAGGGGGCTGCTTCATCTCTCAAGTCGACTAGTACAAAATCAACCGGTCAGGTCACTGTGATATCCATATCTTTCAAAGTACCAGCGCCATCGCCGATAAACTTCAGCTTTGTGTTTTTCCGAGATCCTATATTCATTCGGCTCGTATCCCTCGCGCTTGCGGAGATCAGACGTAAGTTTTGATTGTAGCGAATCAAGCGAACCAAGACTTAGATGCCGATAAATCCGATCCATTTCCGCAACTGGTGCTCGAATGATATCTTCATATCGCACCTCACAAAATTGGTCCTGAGGAATCTTCGCTACCTCCATAAAAAAATCGCGGTAAAGCAAGTCCATGTTATCGAGCACATATTGCTCAATGCTCGGTCCACCGTTTGGCAGAAAACCGAACCAGGATTTTTGAAGGCCTTGAGTTTCGTAGAGGGTGCGCCAAGTCCAAACAGTGGACGCAAAAACATCGTAGGGGTGACGCACGATGTGGATATACTGCGCCATGGGAAACATTTGCCGCAGGATGTGGAGACGTGCGGTATGTTCAGGTGATTTCAAGACGATGCGTCTCGATCCGCCTGGAAGGTTTTTTTCTCTATTGCTGCGAAAATTCACTCGTTGCAAGAACCACAATAGTCCGGCTTTCCAAGCTTCGACTTCTTTCGGTGCAATCTCGGTCATATTCAAAAATTCGTTGCGAACCGGCCGATGGTTCGGAAACATCAGCGTTTCGTAGGGGGAACCAAAACCCAAATTCAATAACGCGAATTCATCTTCCTGTGGGCTGTCCCAACTAATGAGCATATTATCCATTGGCCGGTTGGTGGGAAGAAGGAAGGAAAGAGTCCGTAACAACCCACCCGATACCAGGAAATGAGCTGGGGCAAAGCATTCAAGCGTCGTCGGTGCAGTGAAGCGGTCGTCAATGGTCATCAATTCGTGGACATATGTGGTTCCAGTACGCCAATGGCCAATGATGAAAATGGGCGGTTTATCAAGGACGGATTCAGCTATGTCTTTCGCGAAAATCAGTTCCTGGATGACTCTCTCAAAGGAATTGATGAGCGATAATAGAGACCCCACCAAGGCGAGCGGGAGACGTGCTGGGGATATTGCAAAACGATTGCGAGCTAAGATTCGGAACCAAGAAGAGGCGATCATTCCATGCCAGATTCTGAACGCGTAGAACGGATATCTAAAACGATGAGTAGACCATGAATTTAGGATCGCTTTCTTATCGGATGATTCATTACGGGGAGTGCCCATGGTTGGATCGTGTCCCATGGCGTGGTGTAGGAGGCTACTGACTGGCCCACCTCCGCCAGACTCGTGGCGGTCGCTCTGGCGGGCAGTCAGTAGCCTCCTACACCACTACCCTGGACACAACCACAATTTTTACTGAAATTGCTCGAAGTCTTTTTCTTATACGGAGATATGTAGAACACCAAGCAATAGGCTATCCTTCATACGGGAATTATCCGCTTGACGTACCACACACATTTTGATTCTAGGTATCTTGTTGTCTATACTTTTGGGTTCGGAAATCTTTATTTATTGCGGGATGGAGCAGCCCGGTAGCTCGCCAGGCTCATAACATGAAGGTCGTTGGTTCAAATCCAACTGCCGCAACACTGTTGTGATGCCTGGAACTCGTTCCAACAGGCATCCCCGGCTCGTAAAGTTGGTAATGAACCGCTTGGGAATCTAAAATAGTAAGTATGCGCGGGAAGCCCAACATTATTTTTTCGCCACACTTTGACGATGCCGTCTTGTCGCTCGGGGGTCTCGTCGCTGCTGAAGCAGCCCAAACTAGAGTAATCACTTTTTTTACTGGTGTGCCCGAGTTGAGCCACCAAACCCGATGGGATCGCTGTGCCGGATTTAAGGACAGTACGGAGGCTATGAAGTATCGCGCTGAGGAAAATCGTATCGCCTTAACTGCACTCGGCATGGCACCATCAGCTATTCGTAACTTGTCGTATCTTGATCGACAATATCGTCCGTTGGCTGAAGACGATCGACTGAAAGTTGTACTACCCAAAGTCATTGCCAGCATTGCTGCGTCGTTGCCTGATGCCGATCTTTTCGCACCAGCTATGGAGTATCATCCAGACCACGCCCTCCTTAAATATTCGTTTCTGCAGGTGGCACGGCCGGTAGAAGGCCGCTGGCATCTTTACGAAGATATGACCTACAGCTATTATTTCCTACGGCTCAGAAGTATCTTGCCAATACGATTTTTCAATTTTGACCTCATACGTCGCTTTCTTGCGGCAAAGAACTCCGTCGCAGTTCTCCCGATCGGGATTTCTGAAAGGGAAATGGATAAAAAGATCCAAGCGCTTGACATATATCGTTCCCAGTTTATGAGGCTACACCGTATTCTATATCGGGGATTACGCCAGTTTGCGGCGGCCGAGGCCCGTTACTACTGTCTCAGCTCACCATATGCTGAAACAATCTATCTGTTGATATAGAAATCAAAATCAAGCGCCGAAAGCGTTCCGGTGGACACCGTTTGGCTTCCACGTACTCCAGCAAAATGCTGTCGTTCCCACCCTGATCGGGGTCATGGAGGAATGTCGGTTTGGATAAGGCCGATCGCAGCGCTGAAGCAATCAGCTAGTGGTGCAAATCCAACAAATGACTCCGCCGGGTTTTGAATCGGTTCAATGGGTTACCTATTCCGAAGCGGGTACTGAATGTTAGATTCGATCCACTAGGTAGTAGGGGACTTTGACCCAAGGTGCTCGATTAGGGTGTCAAGAAGCTTGAAGTGTGCTTCCCAACTCGGTGGCGGCCAGGTTTTGAGTCGTTCGAGTTGAGCCTGACGGCGCGGTGAATCTTCAGGCATGTAATCCAGGATCGCCCGTTGCCATGATGGACCGTCGAGTGGGTCGATGAATTCGGGCACCTCCCGGCCGACCTCGCGGAGGGCAGGAATATCACTGCATATCGCTGGGACGCCTATAGTTAGAGCCTCGGCAAGCGGCAATCCGTAGCCTTCCGCAAAAGAGGGCATCAGCAAGGCCCGCGCGCCGGCTAAAATCTTCATTGTGGCGGCATCTGAGAGCCGGCCATGCTCTTCGATAAAACCTGCGAGCGCTCGAGAGCGCTCGATCATGTCGATAATATTTTCATTCTCCCAACCCCGGCGCCCAATTACGACTAATCGCGGTGCGGCTTTTCCTAATCGACTACGTAATTGGCGCCATATGTTGAAAAGAAGGAGATGGTTTTTTCTTGGTTCGATCGTTCCGATAATGACGAAATAGGGCGTGCCGGTGCTCGGAGCCGATGATGAGACGGTGGCCGGTTGGGTAACTCCCAGGGGCGCGACCAGGATGTGCGGGATATGATCGGTAGGATTTATCATCTGGAGAAACGTCGTACGTGTGTCCTCCGAATTGGTAATGATCACATCCGCAAGCTGAGCTGCACCTTCTATGCGGCTCTTGAAGACCTTTTCTATTCCCAGCGCAAAATATTCAGGAAATTGTAAAGGAATCAAATCATGCACGAAGTAGAAGAAGCGCGCGCCGGTTTGTTCCTTGAGGCGGCAAACCATGTTCGGCGATTCGAGAAGCGCGTCAGAGACTATGAGATAAACGATAGGATTGCCTTGCCGGACAAGCTCCGGATAAAACCGCCTTTCTGTCCGCCATAGCAGCGTCACACGAATCCAGATCGAGTACATTCGCAGCAGCCAACAGTCCAGTCTTGAAGCACGCTCGCCGCGCCATAAGCGGGAGGTATTGGTAAGCAGTGTTCTTGCCTGGCATTCTTTTACGAACCCCAGGCGGCCGAAAATATTCTTAGAGGTGAAGAGCACGCGGTCTGGCATTGTGTTGAGAAAATGCTCGGCATATGCCTGATCAACACGCATAACACCGGTAGGTGTTGGTATTCCTGCATCGAAGATCGAGCGGGATATGTCTAGAAGAATACGTGTTTTCATACCCAATGGTCATCCAGATAACCAAGAAAAACTTAATCAGTCTCCCTGACTCGCTAGAGAGTGTTCGTACACACGGGATCTTCCGCAGCAAGTTGCCGAGGCCTTTTGACCGTGATGATCAGAAAGGTAGCGGCATTCCCGGGGAGCAAGGTAGTTGCCAAAATGTTAGAGTATGTCAAGGTTATTCCTTTAGCCGATCATGTTTGGAGCAATGGCGAGCTGGTCGAAGCGGCCCTACACGGAACTATTGCGGAGCCGCAAGGCAAGCGACATGGTCGGTTCACGGTAATTGATGGAGGCGCAGCGTAAGAAGGAAATCCATGAAAGTCGCAATTAAGCTGTTAGGGGTGGCTACTGCTTTATTATTTGTCACTGAACCAATGGCCTTTGGACAAAATGGCTCTACGCCACCACGTCCCACCGATATAAGTGGCTATTGGCTAATGGAGTTTGGCACCTGTAAGGGATCAATTAGCATCAGCCCACCTCTCAATTCAGTTGGTGACAGGTGGAACGGCGGTTGGATAGGGCTATGTGGTTCAGATGCATTACAAGTGCAATATATCATCTCGGTGAGTTCTCATACTGAAATTTCGCCAAATCAAGAGATACATGTATATGAGGAATATAATTTTAGTGGGAGCGGCTCTTTTAGCGATGGGGTTGTCGTTGTAGAAAACTACAATTTTGATTGGTCAACCAACCGGGAAACACTCGGTGGATCAGGATTCATTACCATAGGATCGAATGCGCAACGTTCGGTCTCCGTTTCCATGCACAAATTAAAAAAATGAATGACGCTCTCGGTAAATTCCAAATCGTCACGGCCTGTGGTATTGAGGGTGCTCTATCTTGCGGATTTCAGTAATCCGCGGGGTACCCCATCTCAACGTTCTGAAATTAACCCCTGTATATCACCGCGACCGTCGACAAGGCCGCCAAGAAACCCGAAACGCCGGCGAGAACGGCCGCACGCGCACCGATCACGAATCCACCCAGCTGGGAGAACGGAAGGGTTTCGCCGGCGCTGTAGCGCAACAGCCGGGCCAGGATGAATTTGCCGAGGCCGGCGCCGCCGGCGCCGTGCACCAGCAACCACCAAGCGGCGACCATGAGCATCACCAGGGGTAGATGCAGTAGCACGACGATCATGAGGCCGCCGGCGCCCAGCGTCTCGAGCGCCTGGGTAATCGGGGCAAACCCCGCCTTGACGATCAGGAACGCGAAAATGGTGGCACCGGCCAAGAAGGCCAGTACGGCAAATGGTTTCATGCGGCCGATTGGACCAAAGCCCCGTTAAAGGAGGGCTGGCGCTGCTCATCCTGAATGTCGAAGGCGGATCTATAAGCCTTGAAGCGATCGTGCAATGCCGATTGATCGAGGCCAAATTCCTCGAAGCTATAGGCATTCATAAAGTAGCCGCCGCGCGGCGTCTGCTCGACGAAATCTTGAATCCGGGTCTTGGCCGCATGGCTGAAAGGAAGACCGAAATACTCGTAAAAACCCGCCAGGGAACCCAAGGGATCACGGACCAGGTTCTCGTAATGAACGTGGAAAATCCAGCCGTTCAGATCCGGCCGATTGCTTGCCGATTGGATCAAATCGGCCCCTTGCGCCCAGCGGTCTACAACTTGGCGGCCGATTTGTCTTTTATCGAGTGAGCGGGTGAAGGGCCTGCGCAACAGTTCGGTCAATTTTGCGACGGACGGCAACACGCTCATGGGATCGCGATGGACGAAGACAAAGCGGGCATCGGAATAGACCGACAGGAGAGCATCCAGGGTAAAGACATGGTCCGGGCACTTCAGCACCCATTGGCCGGGACCGGACTGGGCCTGGAGATGCTGGAGGAAGCGCTTGTGGAACTTGAACGCGCGCACATGGCCGGTGGCGTTCAGCCACGCCTGATAGGAGGGAACGAAATGGGTCGTGTCATAGCGCAGACTCTGGAAAACCTGTCCCGTGATCTCCGTGCATTCCTGCGGCATGTGCGCCGTCAGTGGGTGAAGCTTGTGCAGGTCCGGCGTCAGACTTTCAAAGGTCTTGAATTGGCGCTCGACCAGTGCAGCCCTTAAGTCCGGCGATGCCGCGCCTCGCCTCGGATAGGGATAAATCGTCTGCCAGCACAGCGGCACCCGATTGCCCGGATCCTGGGCCAGCAGCATATGGAAAAAAGTCGTTCCGCTGCGCGGCATGCCCGTGACGAAGACGGGGCTTTTGACGGGGATCCGCAAAATATGCGGTGAACGCTCCTCTTCCTCGTCGAACCGCAGCAGATTGACGAGGCAGCGTGAAATATCCCATCTCATCGCGAACCAGCCGAACAGGCTGAGATCGGCCTCGTTTTCATAGGCCGCCAAGAGCCGGCTCAACGGTTCGATGAAAGAGCCGTCGCTAAAACCGGTGCGCCCCGCGCTTTTGGCGGCGATGCACATCAGTTTTTCAGCAGAAGGCAGCTTGCGCCCAAAGCCCGTCTGGTGGGCGATCTTGTCAGCTAAACCGATAAGGCTTGCTTGAAGCGCGGCCATCTCTGAGTGTCCCAATTCGATATAACAGTACTCAGACTAAGCAGGTCCACGCCAATGATGATTCTTAATTTTTTGTATCAAAATGTTTGTATTCCCCTTCGCATAAAAATGTCCAGCAAAAGCGTTGGACGGCTGCAGGGGGTAAAGTCACCAGCCGCGGTCATGAGTGCGTAATAAAGCGTATATCACCCTCTTCGTTTGACCGATTCAATTTCGCCCGGGCCAACTCAATAGCGGGCATGGCCGTTTTCCGGCTTCCCTCCGGGCTAGTTCCGGGGCGCGTGCTTGCCCAGGATGCGTTGCAGCGTGCGGCGATGCATCTTGAGGCGCCGTGCGGTTTCGGACACGTTGCGCTCGCACTGCTCGAAGACGCGCTGGATATGCTCCCAGCGCACGCGGTCGGCCGACATCGGATCCTCGGGCGGCGGCGGCAGCGAGGAGGCTTCGGTGGACAAGAGCGCGCGTTCGACCGCGTCGGCGTCGACCGGCTTGGGTATGTAATCGACCGCGCCCGCCTTCACCGCCGCCACCGCGGTGGCGATGTTGCCGTAACCGGTGAGCATGACGATGCGCGCGGCCGGCCGCGCCTTGCGGATCGTCTTGACGATCTCGAGCCCGCTGCCGTCATGGAGGCGGAGATCGACCACCGCGAAGGCGGGCGGATGCGCGCCCGCCGTCATCACCCCCGCCGCCACGCTGTCGCAGGTCGTGACGATGAAGCCGCGCCGTTCCATCGCGCGGCCCAGGCGCTGGCACAGGGGCTGATCGTCGTCGACGATCAAGAGCGTGCGCTCGGCTTCGGGCAGGCCGTGAAGCGGGGGCGAGGGCGCTCTCGGCCCCCGCGACGACTCGTCCCTCGGATCATTCATGCCTCGGCCTCCATCATTCCCGCTGCGGGCGCGCTCGCGCCTTCGATCTGCGACCGCTTCCATTCGACCACCACATGCGCCCCGCCGCCGTCAAGATTGGCGAAGCTCACCCTTGCGCCGGTGCGCTCCAGCAGACTGCGCGCGATGAAGATGCCGAGTCCCATGTGCTGGCCGTCGCCGGCGCGGTCGGAGATATATGGCTCGCCGATGCGCGCCAGCATGGGGCCCGCGAATCCGGGTCCGTCATCGACGATCTCGACCACGGCGGTGTCGTTGTCCCAGCTCGTCGTAACGGAGACCTCGCGCCGCGCGAATTCGACCGCGTTCTGGATGAGGTTGCCGAGCCCGTGCATGATCTCGGGGCTTCGCGGCGCCAGCGGCTCCTCGATAACGGCGGCGCCCGGATTGCTCTCGTCGCCGGTGTCGTGGATGACGCTGATGCCGGACTTGGCGAAGGGCGTGCCCGCCGCCTTGACCAGCGCCTTGGCCATGCCGCCGGTGACGTGGACGACGCGGATGCCGGGCTTGGCGAAGGGCGATCCGGCCGCCTCGACCAGCGCCGAAAAAGGCAGGCGCGCGAAGGGCTCGCCCTCGCCGCCTTCGCGCGAGCGCGCCAGATCGGCCAGGATGTCGCGGCAGCGCTCGCTCTGGCTCAACAGCAGATGCGCGTCCTCGGCAAACGGACTGTTCTTGGGCAGCTCAAGCACCAGCTCCTTGGCGACCACGGCGATGGTGGCCAAGGGGCTGCCCAATTGATGCGCGGCGGCGGCGGCGAGCGAGCCCACCGCCGAGATGCGTTGTTCGCGCTCCAAGGCCAGTTGCGTGGCGGCATAGGCGTCGCGCATGCGCCGCGCGCCCTCGGCCACCGACCAGATGTAACCGGCGATGAACAAGGTGGAGCACACCAGCGCCGTCCACATGCCGAGGACATAGAACGGCTCGGGACTGAAAAGCAAATCCGGCCGCGACGGCAGCGGCCGGTGAAAGACCGCCAGCACGCTGATCGCCGCCACGGTGAGGGCCGAAAGGCCGATGACGGTGCGGTGCGACAGAATGGTGGCCGAGACCGTGACCGGCGCCAGCATCAGCACGGCGAAGGGATTCTGCAAGCCCCCGGTGAGGAACAGCAGCACGCCCAATTGCAGCGTGTCATAGGCCAGATAAAGGGCGGCGGCGCGGTCGCTCAGCCGCGAGGCGGCGCGGGGCAGGCGCATGGCGTATAAATTGAGCGCGGCCGAAATCGCGACCACCACCAAGGTCGTGCGCAAGGGCAGAGCGAAGCCGAAGATATAATGCACGACCAGCAGCGTCACCGCCTGGCCGGCCACCGCCACCCAGCGGATCAACACCAGGGTCCTGAGGCTTAGCGCCGCCAAGGATCCCTGGGACAAGGCCAGGCCCCGGAGCCGGCCCGGCGGTTTCGTGCTTTTGTTCATGGCGCCATTATACACCGCGGCGAAATGCCAGGGCGCAACTGGCGTGGCGGCCCAAATCGCGCTAAGACATGCTTCCATGGCCATGCCGTCTTGGGAAGACATGCCGGTCCGGCGCGAGGAAGCGCTCAATGCGCTGGCCTATTTCACGCGGCTGCGGTTCGATGGCCGTGAGGCCTTGCGGCCCGGCGCGTTGGCCGAATCGGCCTGGGCCTTCCCCCTGATCGGCCTCGCCATCGGCGTCGCCGGCACCATCGTTTACGACATCGCGGCGCTCTTGGGCGTGCCGCCGCTGGTGTCCGGACTTCTGGCCATCGGCGCCACGGCGATCATCAGCGGCGGCTTGCACGAGGATGGCCTCGCCCATACCGCCGAGGGGTTGAGCGGCGGCCATAGCGCCGAGGAGCGGCTCGAGACCCTGCGCGCCGGGTATCTCGGCGTCTACGGCATCCTCGCCATCGTGTTGAGCGTGGGTTTGCGCGGCGCGGCGCTGGCGGCGCTCGGCAACGCGCTCGGCCCGCTGGGCGTGGTCGCCGGGCTGGTGGCGGCGCACACGCTGGCGCGCGGGCTTTTGCCGCCGGCGCTGCTGTGGGGCAAGAAGGCGGCGCAGGACGGTCTCGACGCCGGCACGCCGAGCCTGGTCAATACCGGAATAGCCGTCGGTATCGGATTTCTCGTCGCCATTCTGGCGATGCGTTTCATGCCCGCGCTCGTGGCCTTGATCCTCGCCGGGCTTGCGATGGCGGCGGTGCTGTTCGCGGCGCAAGCCCGCGCCGGCGGCTATACCGGCGAGGTGCTGGGCGCGATGGAACAAGCGGGCGAGATCGTCATCCTGCTGGTCGCGGCGGCCTGGGCGTAGTGCCCGGTAAGGCCTCATCCGGGCGCGGCCCAGACGCGCGCGCGATTCCGGCATGGACCTGGCGGGGTTGGCGGCCTTATGCGCTGCTGGGATTGCTCTGCCTCGGCCTTTACCTACCCGGAGCGGGCGCTCTCCCGGTGACGGACCGCGACGAGGCGCGCTTCGCCCAGGCGACGCGCCAGATGATCGAGAGCGGCGATTATCTCCGCATCCGCTTCCAGGACGAGGCGCGCAACCGCAAGCCCGCCGGAATCTATTGGCTGCAGGCGCTGTCGGTGGCGAGCCTGAGCGACGCCTCCCAAAGCGCCATCTGGCCTTATCGCCTGCCCTCGCTCTTGGGCGCCGTGGCGGCGGTTTTTCTGACCTTCGCGCTCGGGCGCGCCCTGGTGGGAGTGCCGGCGGCGCTCTTGGGCGCGGCGCTGCTGGCATGCTCGCTGACGCTGGTTGCGGAAGCGCATCTCGCCAAGACCGATGCCGTGCTGCTGGGATTAGCGGCGGCGGCGCAATTGTCCTTGGGAAAAATTTATTGCGCCGCGCGCCGCCGAGGAAAAAGTCGAGGAAAGCACGAGGCGCGTCCCCGTTCGGGCGAGTTCTGGGCGCTGTTGTTCTGGGCGGCGCTAGGCGCGTCGGCGCTGGTGAAGGGGCCGGTGGCGCCGCTTTTGGCGGGGCTGACGGCGCTGAGCCTCGCCGCGGCCGACCGCGAGGCGCGCTGGCTTCTGGATTTGAGGCCGCTTTGGGGCGCGGCGCTGTTCCTGGCGATCGTCGGGCCTTGGCTCTATCTGGTCTCGGCTGCCACCCAAGGCGCCTTCCTGTCGGAATCGCTCGGCCATGATTTTCTCGGCAAGCTCACGGGCGCGCAGGAGGGCCACGGCGTTCCGCCCGGCGCCTATACCCTGCTGCTGGCGCTGACCTTCTGGCCGGGCTCGCTGTTCCTGGGCGGAGGATTGCTGCGCGGCTGGTTCGAGCGCGCCCGGCCGGCGGAGCGTTTCCTGCTTGCCTGGGCGGTGCCGTTCTGGATCGCGCTGGAGCTGGTGCCGACCAAGCTGCCGCATTACCTGCTGCCGGTTTATCCGGCCTTCGCACTGCTGGCGGCGGCGGCGCTGGTCAAGGGATTCCCGCGGCCGCTCTGGCTCGACGCCGTTTCCGGAATCCTGTGGGCGGCGGCGGCGCTGGCGCTCGCGGCGGTGCTGATCCTGGCGCCGATGAGTTTGGGACATGGTCTGTCAGCCGCGGGCGTAACCGCGGCGGCGATCGTCCTGCTGATGGGCGGCGCGCTGCTGTTCCGTTTCTGGCGTTCGAGCCGGGCCATGCCGGGCCTGGCCGCGCGCGCGGCGATCCTGGCGCTGCTGACGCTCGCCCCGGCCTTGGGCTTGGTCGCGCCCAGCCTCGACCGGCTGTGGCTGTCGCGCGGCGCCGCATCTCTCGTCCACGCCAAGGCGCCGGCGGACGCGCCCGTCGCGGTATCCGGCTATAACGAGCCGAGCCTGATCTTCCTGTTGGGGACCGCCACCAAGATCGTTCCGGGCGGCGCTGCGGCCGGCGTGCTGGCGAGCAATCCCGGCGCGGTGGCCTTGGTCGAAGGCCGCGAGGAAGGCCCGTTCCGCCAGGCGCTCGCCCGGCTGGGCAAGACGCCGCGCATCCTCGGCCGGGTATCCGGTCTCGATTATTCCAACGGCAAGCTGATGGTGCTCACGCTCTATTCGGCGCCGTAGTCGGCGCCGGGGGCGTTGTACGCGGCGCCGATGCCGTCAACCAATGTCCGCTTTTGGGGGTAAAGCGGACATGACGCGGACATGCCGCCATGCCGGCTTTTGACCCGAATGTATGGTCCGGCCGTGCTCCTGCCCCGCCAGCCAGTACACTGGCTTGGGGGCACCCATGACAACAAGGAGCACACCATGTCTCAGACACTCAACACGGCCATCGCTGTCGTCGGCATCGACATCGGCAAGAACGCGTTCCACGTTGTTGGCCACGATCATCGCGGCGCG
>Ga0187816_10000246_pt1 | contig 15943 bp, 17 predicted proteins | sample NC_wetland_sal_i_16_FD_132960 | JGI IMG/M metagenome (GOLD analysis project Ga0187816, IMG submission 132960) | Wetland sediment microbial communities from Neuse River Estuary, North Carolina, USA - SO4_1 | ecosystem: Environmental > Aquatic > Freshwater > Wetlands > Sediment | place: USA... | reverse complement strand
TGAAAAGCTTGTGCAATCGCTTTGATGGGATGGTCGGGCAGATGGAATCGTCACGTTCAATCTGTGTGACTTCGTCCCGTCGGTGAAGCAATTCGGCATTGCAGTGATGTCGCGGCTTGGCTTTAAACGCGCCGCTACCGCGCTGGCTCGCCGAATGGCGGTGGTCCTTCATGCCATGTGGAAGTCCGGCACATCATTCAACCCCACACTTGGCGCCGCCACGCCATAACTCGAACAGTGAGCTGAACGTGTTTGTACGCTCTTCGCCTGTCGTACCACGATGTCGCTGCCGGGACGCGGGTGAGGCCATTCCCGTGGGTTCGTTGCGGCCGATCCGGACCGCGTGCAAAACCGTGGGGGCCGCACCTTCGAACACCCATCATGCGGCGGCTTCATGCCGACCGCGGAGACAACCCTGATCCCGGCATCGAGCATAAAATCATTGACGGGCAATGCGCGATTAGACAACGAACCCAATTTCCTCGAAATCGGATTCGCCACAGCTTCGTTAACCGTTAAGTGCCCTCTCTTTTCAATTAACACCATTGACACCGGCCCACGCGCGGCTAGCATGGACGTGCGCGATCTGGGCAGCGCCTCATAATGCGAGAAGGAGTGCCCAGATGCGTAATCCATACATTCGTGGAAGTTCACCCGGGCGGGCGCGCGATGATTTGCAGCGGCTTGGAGACTTTCAGCGCGGCCATGCAAAGCTCGGCGGCCGCAAGAAGAGGACGCCGAATCGGATCTCGCCCAGTCATAAGAAAGCAATCTGCGAGGCTGCTCATCGCATCGGCAGCGACGGCAACGGCAAGGACGGCGAGGTCGGCTATTTCAAGTGGGTCGCAGGGCGCGATCTAGACTTCTTTTACGTTGATGTTTGGTCGCGGCTGCTCGAGGTGCAGTATTACCACGCCGCCATGCGCGGTGACTCGACGCGGGTGACCATGGACAAAGCGCCGCCGCGGCACGTGCCCAGCAAGAAAAAGACACGGCCCCTCGGTTGGCTGCTGGGAAACGATGATCCTTATGAAAGTCTCGTACAGGACTACATGCGGATGGCCGTGGCATCATATAAATCCTTTTGCAAAATCTACGTCGCGGCCTTCCTCACACCGCCCCAAAACTGGCGCGCCAAAGTCGCACAAAGCCAGCGACGTCTTAACGAGCTTCGCCCACCCGCAATCGCTACCAGCCAAGAAGAGCGCGAGCAGGACGAGTTGAAATTCAAGCATTGCGCACTGTTCAATGCGCCCCAGAAAGGTGGTACGGCCACATGAATTACCGAAGCGGGGAGATTTGCTGTACTCGCAAAGGTAGAATTTCGCCCTGCTTGCGCACTATTTTAGTGGCAAACGCGGGACACTCGAAAATCGCACGTTTTAGTTGCATGGCATACGTCAGTGCCGCGCCCACCCGATGTGGCGCGGCCGTTTCGCTAATGGCGCAGACCGGCCATCCCGCTCCGAGGCAATTCGCCGCCTGATCGAGATTGCCCTAACCGCCAAGTCAAAACGGCAAAGCAACCGCGGCGATAAATGACCGCAGCGCACGCAGGGCCAAACTCGCACTAGCGACTTGAATAGCCTGATAGATTTAGCTATTATAGCCCATATGAAAAAGGCCAGCATCACCGAAGCCAAGAACCACCTCAGTGCCCTCATTGATGGTCTCAAGAAAGGCTCGCCGGTCCTCATCGTCGACCGCGGTCGTCCCGTGGCCCGCCTTGAACCAGTGACGAGCGTAGGCGAGGACGAACAGGACGGGCGATTGTCGCGGCTCATCCGCGAGGGCATTGTCCGGCCCGGCCGCACGGCTCTGGCCAATTCACTATTCACCGCTCGGCCGCCGCGTCCCAAGCGCGACGCCTCGGCCGTCGCGGCACTCCTCGCCGAGCGGCGGGACAGCCGGTGAAGTTCTGGGACGCTTCTGCGATTGTGCCGCTGCTGGTTAACGAAGAAACGACCCGGCGGCTACAAACGGTTGCGGCGAAAGATTCCGCAATGCTCGTGTGGTGGGGATCCGCAGTCGAATGCGTTTCCGCCTTGGCTCGCCTCGAACGTGATGGTGCACTTGATCCGCCGACGATGACGCTCGCCCTTCAGCGGCTGCGACAGCTTTCTTCCGGTTGGCACGAGATCGACCCAAGCGACGAAATCCGGGAAACGGCAGCACGATTTCTGCGCGTCCATCCGCTGCGTGCCGCCGACGCGCTGCAATTGGCCGCGGCCTTCGCAGCCGCCGAGCGGCGACCAGCATCACTGGAAATAGTCACGCTTGACGATCGACTCGCCAATGCCGCCCGCAAAGAGGGGTTTGCGCTGCTTGATCCGACCGAAGTTGAGTAGAGTCGGGCAGGCTTACAATCGTTCGGTTATCGCGAGTTTGGCCGCGGCCGAGGGCGTAGCCCTCAATGCGTGTCAGGTTCGAGGTTGTGCAGGAGGAAATATCGCTTGGTTGACGCCAAATCGCTGCAGACCGAGCCCGAAGGTCGTGGAGAGCATGCAGTTCGACCGCGGCTACATCTGACCCTACCCATCACCAATGCGGACAAGATCGGGTCGAGATGGAGGATCCTTACCTGCTCATCTATGAAAAGAAGCTGTCTGCGCTGAACGAGCTTTTGCCGCTGCTGGAGTCAGCGGTGCAGACCGGCAAACCGCTGCTCATCATTGCCGAAGACGTCGAAGGCGAGGCGGCGGCGACGTTGGTGGTCAATAAGTTGCGCGGTGGGCTCAAGTTTTCGGCCGTCAAGGCTCCCGGCTTCGGCGACCGGCGCAAGGCGATGTTGCAGGACATCGCTGTGCTGACCGGCGGCACCGCGATCTCCGAGGATCTCGGCATCAAGCTTGAGAACGTGAAGCTTGATATGCTGGGCCGCGCCAAGAAGGTGATGATCGACAAGGAGAACACCACGATCGTCAGTGGCGCCGGCAAGAAGGCCGACATTCAGGCCCGCATTGCCCAGATCAAGGCGCAGATCGAAGAGACCACCTCCGACTACGATCGCGAAAAGCTGCAGGAGAGGCTGGCGAAGCTTGCCGGTGGGGTGGCGGTGATCCGCGTCGGCGGTGCGACCGAGGTCGAGGTCAAGGAGCGTAAGGATCGCGTCGATGACGCGATGCATGCGACCCGCGCCGCGGTCGAGGAAGGCATCTTGCCGGGCGGTGGCGTCGCGCTGTTGCGCGCCGTCGAGTCGCTTAAGCGCGTCAGGACGACGAACGAAGACCAGAAACACGGCGTCGAGATTGTCAAAAAGGCGATCACTTGGCCGGCGCGTCAGATCGCCATCAATTCCGGCGAGGACGGCTCCGTCGTCGTCGGCAAGATCCTTGAGCACGACACCTATGGCTACGGCTTCGACGCCCAAACCGGCGAGTTCGGCAATCTCGTGACCAAGGGCATCATCGACCCAACCAAGGTGGTGCGCATCGCGCTGCAAGATGGCGCGTCAATCGCTGGCCTTTTGATCACCACCGAGGCCATCCGAAAAACCGAAAAAGGAGACGCCCATGCCTGCCATGCCGCCCGGTGGAGGTATGGATTACTAAAATCGCGTCGGCAGTCGGGAGGCCCGGACAATGCTCCGGGCCTTCTGCTATGCCGCACGCCGTTGTGTCAGCAGATTCGACGTCGAATTCATCGACGAGAATGGCGGAGGCCCGGGCGTGCGGCTCAAGAAGCGACCGCAGAAGAAAAGGGCATAGCCGAAATTACGAAACGACCCCAATTTGCTCGATAGCACCACCCGGACCCCTGGAGCATGTCCAGTCGAGTTCATTGAGGTGAACGGGACGGGCGAGGGTGTACGATTTCGCAAGCCACGACGCACGATGGAATCGGATTCACGCTCGTTGGCTCGAGCGCGCGCACTGCGATGCAGTGCGAGCGCCGCTTGGTCAAGTTCGCTGACAACCGAATCGGGAATGAGCAGCGGAAAGCGTCGAGACGCTTAGAATTTTAGAGCATTACCGGTGGTATTGCACTTTGCTGCGTCTTCCGGTAGGTTACATGTAACCAATCCGGGAGCTGCCGATGACATCTCGTTCGAAGCGCCGCTCAGCACCAAAGCGTTTATCGTCTCGCGACAAGGTCCGAGCCCATCGGAAGCGGTTGCGCGCGCGCGGGCTACGCCCGATTCAGGTTTGGGTACCCGACACGCGCACGGCGGCGTTTAAGGTTGAAGCCCATCGTCAGTCGCTGGTAGTCGCGCACAGCCCGCATGCGCGACGGGACCAGGATTTTATCGATGCGATTTCACTGCAACCGGGTGACTGATTGAAACGTGGAGAAATATGGACGGTGGCCGGGGCTAAGGATTATGCCGGTAAGCCGCGGCCTGCGGTCATTCTACAGGATGACCGCTTCGATGCCACCGAATCCATCACGATCTGCGTCATGACAACCGATCCAGCTGAGGCGCCGTTGTTTCGCGTTCCGATTGCGCCGAACGAACGCAACGCCCTCAATACTCTTTCGCGACTCATGGTTGATAAGATCACCACAGTACCAAAAAATAAACTCGGACACCGCATCGGGCATCTCGATGTCAAAGATATAGAGCGCGTCGATCAAGCCATCCTTATTTTTCTGGGTTTGGGCGGCTAGCGGATCGGCGGTTAAGGCTTTGAGAGATCGTCGCGCGACTCTCTAGGTAATTCATCGGGCATTCGCAATGGCCGGTGTGGAGTTCGTCGACGAGAACGGTGGTGGGCTGGGGGTGCGGCTACGAAAGCGGCACCAGAAGAAGGGTTAGGCTCGCGAGGGAGGACTGGCGCGGCATTGCCTCGACCGGCAATTCCAAGACGAAGCCAATTTCGAGGGCAGCATAGGCAACGCACGTCCTAGCGCCCCCCAACTAAGAGAATCTGATGACCTCGATCTTAGTCACCGGTGGCGCAGGCTACATCGGCAGCCATACCTGTAAGGCCTTACGCCGCGCTGGATTCGATCCGATCACCTACGACAATTTAACCCGCGGCAATCCGGAGTCGGTCAAATGGGGTGCACTGGAGGTCGGCGAACTCACCGACCAGATCAAACTGCGAGAGACGCTCGCGCGCTATCGGCCAGCAGCTGTTGTCCATTTCGCAGCACTTACCGATGTCGGCGAGTCAAATCTCAATCCCACCCTGTATTACCAGAACAATGTTGGCGGGACCGCTGTGCTGCTCGCCGCGATGCGCGAATGTGGCGTTGACAAAATCATATTTTCTTCGAGCTGTGCGGTCTATGGCGTGCCCGCCGTCGTTCCTACCTCGGAAGACACACCCTACGCGCCGATTAATCCTTACGGCGCCACCAAGATGATCTGTGAGCGAATGTTGGCGGAATGCGCCTTAGCGTTTCCGCTGTCATTCATTGCGCTGCGTTACTTCAATGCCGCCGGCGCGGATCCGGACGGCGAGATTGGGCCATGCCAAGTCCCGGCAACGCATGCGATCCAACTCCTACTCGACGCGGCAGCCGGCGAAAGCCCAGGCTTTACGATTTATGGTGATGATTATCCGACGGCAGATGGCACCGGCGTGCGCGACTACATCCACGTAACTGATCTCGCGGATGCGCACGTCAAGGCCTTGGGCGCGTTGCTCGGTGGCGCAGAAAATACGGTGCTTAATCTCGGCACCGGCCGCGGATGGTCGGTCCGCGAGCTGGTAGCCGCTGTCCGGGAAGTCACCGGCTGTGATTTTCCTGTGCAAGTCGGTGCACGACGGCCCGGTGATCCACCGGCTCTAATTGCTGACGCTTCCCGTGCACGCCATCAGCTTGATTGGCGACCGCGATATTCGGACCTTATCACGCAGGTGACACACGCTTGGGCTTGGCGGCAGGGCGATCATCGAACCTGGAAACGAATGCAGACCCGGTTGACCCAGGCAGTAGCGGGATAGGCTTTGTTTCAGTGACCACTAATGGCCACTGTTCTAATGAGAGCCGGGGTCGAGTTCATCGAGGAGAACGGCGGGGGGCCGGTGTTCGGCTACGAAAGCGGCACCAGAAAAAGAACTAGGCCATCGGGACTGGGATTTTCGATGCGCCTCGATCGCGAATTACAAAACATGGGACCCGACCGGGATCGACGAGCGACGAGGCGCATCACACTATGATGCGGGGCGTTTTCTTACGCTGTCGATCAGCGAAGCCCGCAGCAGATAGGCGCGGTGTGCCACCGGGTCGGCGGCGGTGGCCGCCAGCTGCTCGAAATTTTTTGTACGTGCAACGGGGTCCTTCTCTTCCATCCGCCGTTTGTTCGCAATGGTCTGTTGTTGCACGAATTTAATATTCAAAGGTCGACGATAGCGGTCGTACAAATCAAGAATGTCGACCGATCTTTCGCCACGGAGAACGCGGCATAAGAGGCCGGTCAGTTCGATCGCATCATGGATACCGAAATTGAGGCCCAGTCCGCCGAGCGGATTGTTGACGTGGGCCGCGTCGCCGACAAGAAACACGCGGCCTTGGCGAAAACTTGCCGCCACGCGTTGATGGACATGGTAGAGATTGCGGTGGACAACTTTATAGCGGCCCTCCTTCGGGATGAACTTCTGCAGCCGTTGCTCGATTGCCTCGTCGTCGAACAGCTCCGCTTCGGTCTGATCGAGCCGGGTCGACGATAGGACCCGCCACAACCCGGTGTCGTCGTCGCCCGCGACCTTGAACAGGGCGCACCAATCCTCTGGGTCAGACAGATAATTGCGGGTGCACCCCGGGAACCCGTTGCCGATGTCGAACGGGGTGGTCAGAATGAGGAAACGCTCCGGATGGGTATAGCCCTCGAAGGCGATGCCAAGCGATTTACGGACCGTCGAGCGACCTCCGTCGGCGCCGATGAGATAACTGCCCTTGACCACACGCGTGCCGGCTGCCGTCTGAACAGTGATTTCGACGGCATTAGCCGATTGTGAAAGCGATGTTACCCGTGCGGAGAATTCGAGTGTGGCGTGCGGGAACGCGCGCAGCCTCTCAATCGCCAAATTCGCGAGCTTGTGCTGCTCATATTGAACAGCGAAGGGATAACGTGTGTCGTTCTTGAGGTGGCCAAAATCAAATTCGGCCACAAGCTCGCTGGTCGATCGGTCCCAGATCCGAAACAGCGGCTCTACCAGCCCGTGGCGAATGACCTCCTCGACGACACCGAGGTCTTCGAGCATCTCCAGTGTCGCGGCATGGGTGGTTGCCGCCCGTGGCGCGTCGTTGACCTTGCTTTCAGCCTCGAACACATGGACCGGCAGGCCTTGGCGGGCCAGGGCAAGCGCTGTAATGAGCCCAACCGGCCCGCCGCCAGCGATGAGAACTGGCCAATTGGACAATGAAGCCATTGCACTAGCCAAAGTCAGAACTCTTCAAGAATGCGCCCGCAGCCCCAAACACGGTCATCAATGCCGCTTTGCCGCAACGCATCCCAATAGGTCACGGCATTGATGGCTAGCACCGGCTTGCCTAACCACCGTTCCGCCTCCGCTGCAATCAAAACCGTCGGCAGCGCCGTGCCGACTTGAAGAATTGCATCGATCTCGGGGCCATCGAGACCCTTCAGAGCGTTTCTGATAACGGTCGGCGGCACCTGGGCAATGGCGCGAGGTGTTGCACATTTAAGTCCAACGAGCCGCACAATCTCGTAACCCGCTTCTCTTAGATAAAGCCGGATCATGTCGTCGCCGCGCGGTTGATGCGGTGTTAAAACCGCGATCCGCTTCGCACCGAACGCCTTCAGTGCGGAAACTGCTGCCGTCGAACCCATGGACAGGCCGATGCCAGCGCGCGCACTTAGCTCCTGCTGCAATTTGTCAGCCGTAGCAACGCCGCCCCAAAATGTCTCAAGCGCTATGCCCAAGATGAGGTGATCAAGACCCGCGGTCATTATCTGATCGATGGCCGTGCCAATGCCCTCGCGCATATCCTGCATATGCTCGAAAAAGGCCTGCTCGGTATTCAGCGGTCGCTCCTTAATGGTCGACCGTGCCACATGATTAGTGACGCCACGCGGCCGCAGCCCCTCGCACTCTGGCTGCACCGTAGTGTTTGTGGACGGCACTACAATGCCGATCCGCTTTCGAAACCCCAAACTATCTGGCACGGTAGCCGCCGTTGTTTTGCTGAGTTAGCATCGCATGCCATGCCGTTTCATCTCAAGTGATCGCTAACGCTAGCGTTGCGAATGCCTCGGTCACGACCAGAGTTCGCGGTACAAGAAGGCATAGAACGGCTGTCGTCGATGTCAAATCACCGAAGATTTTTGGACTGGTCGCTGTTGACGCTAAGGCAAAAACGCATCGCAGCGTCGACTGCATTCGCGTCTGCCGTGCGTTTGGAAGCGCGATTACATGCATTTGTCGAATTGATGCTCGCGCAAGACGTTGTGTCAGACGCAGGATCGCTTGCTTTCCTTCCCTACGCTGCCAAGGATCTCTTTTTCGCGGCAAAACATCAGCCTCGCTGCGGACTGACCGTGGCCATCGAACCTGATGGCGCCGCTTATGCGGACGCACTGCGCGATCTCGATCAAGCCGGCGCCCGGCGCATCGGTTTCACGGCCATGACCGAATTGGCCTATGAGCCGTCCGGCTTCAATGCTGTAGTCCATTACCCGCGCAATCCCTGGAATTGCGATTTCATTCCGGGCGGCTCCTCGTCAGGTTCGGCTGTCACCGTGTCGAGTGGCGCCAGCGTCGTCGCGCTAGGCTCCGATACTGGCGGCTCGATCCGCATTCCCGCCCATTGCTGCGGCGTCACAGGGTTTAAGCCAAGCTGGGGCGCGATCAGTGTAACAGGCACCGTACCCTTGGCGCCTTTTCTTGATTGCCTTGGCCTGCTTGCGCGGAGCGCCGCGGATCTGGCACCGGCCGCCGAATTGTTGTTGTCCAATGCAGCACCGCCAGCGGTGATCGAAAAAGTTGTGGAGTTCGGCGATGCGCTGGACGCGGCAGAACCGCCCATCCGTCGTCGCTGTCAGGACGGCATCGATCTGATCCGCGCCTTGCCGGTCACAGTTTCACGCGTCGACGCGCTGTCAGCCATCGCAGCGATCGATGCGCACGCCTTGATTGTCATGCAAGGCGAGGCGGCGAGAACGCACGCGAGCCGGCTCAATGACCCTGCACTCGATCCGGTCTTGCGCAAACGACTGGCCAAGGGTTTGTCTATCGACGAGGGGACACTGGCGGCAAGTCGAAAGATGCGCGCTCCATTGCTTGAAGACTTCGCAGACAAAATCCTCGGTTCGGCGGATGCGGCCGTTCTGCCGGTCATGCCGATGTGTACGCCGCGCTACGTCAACGTTGATCCGGCCTCACCAAGCTTCAGCGGTCGGCGCTTGTACGACCTCAGTCGTTATTGCCGCTTCGTCAACATGCTGGGGCTGCCGGCGGTGGCGCTTCCCGTCGGTTTCGACGATCACGGCTTACCGGTCGGTTTGCAGCTGATAGGGCGTCGGGGCCGCGATCGCGACCTTATCGCGCTCGCCTCGTGCATCCAGGAAAAGAGCGACTGGCACGCCCGCGTCCCGGACGCTATTCAAGACCTTATCGCGATCGACGCGGGTGCGTGATTTTAGCGTGAATATTGCTTGCGTGAACAAGGACGAGGGCCGATGGATTTGCAGCTCGCTGGAAAAACTGCCCTGATTACCGGCGCATCGAAAGGAATCGGCCGCGCCGCGGCCGAGCGGCTCGCCGCCGAAGGCTGTAACGTTGTTCTGGTGTCGCGCACCGCCGCCGATCTCGCCGCCACCAAGGCGGCGATCGCCCAACAATCCAAGGTGCAAATCGAGACCGTTGCCGCCGACATGTCGCACAGCCGCGCGGTCGATCAGCTGGCACGAGATTTTCCGATGATCGACATTCTGGTGAATAATGCCGGCGCCATTCCCGGCGGCCAGTTGCTTGATGTCGACGAGCAGACTTGGCGCAAGGCCTGGGATTTGAAAGTGTTCGGTTACATCAACATGTGCCGTGCCTACTACGCGCTCATGAAGGACCGCGGCTCCGGCGTTATCATTAATGTCACCGGCAATGCCGCGCAGACCCATGATCCGGAATATATCTGCGGCGTTGCCGGCAACGCCGCGCTCACCGCGTTCAGCCAGTCCTTGGGCAGCGTCAGCGTGCGTCACGGCATCCGGGTCATTTCACTTAATCCGGGCCCGGTCGAAACTGAGCGACTGGTCAATCTCATGAAGAAGAAGGCGCTGGACCGCACTGGCAACGCCGATAATTGGCGTGAGCTTTTCAAGCCGCTGCCGTTTGGCCGCGGCTGCGCGCCCGATGAAGTCGGCGCCATGATTGCTTTTTTGGCATCGGAGCGGTGCAGCTATAGCAGCGGTTCGGTCGTGACCATCGACGCCGGTCTGTCGGCGCGAACCTTAAACTTCTGATTTGTCAATTCATCGCGCGAGGGACATATGCCGCACCTGACCACGGATGACAACATCAAACTCTATTACGAGGAGGTCGGCAGCGGCATTCCCGTTGTCTTTGTCCACGAATTTGCCGGCGATGTGCGCTCTTATGAGATGCAGATGCGTTATTTCGGCCAGCGCTATCGCTGCATTGCGTTTAACGCACGCGGCTATCCGCCGTCCGACGTTCCGGACAACGGCGCGCTCTATTCGCAAGAACGCGCCCGCGATGACATCCGCGCGGTCATCGATGCCCTCAAAATCGACAAGGCGCATATCGTTGGCCTGTCGATGGGTGGATTCGCGGCATTACATTTCGGCTTCACCTATCCCGATCGCGCGCGGTCGCTGGTGATCGCCGGCTGCGGCTATGGCGCGGCACCGGACAAACGCGCGCAGTTCGCTGCCGAGGCGGAAGCCGCGGCCAAGCAGTTCGAGCAGGCGGGCGTGGCCAAAGCCGCCGAAGGTTATGCGTTAGGACCGACGCGCGTTCAGTTCCAGAACAAAGATCCGCGCGGTTGGCAGGAGTTCGCTGATCAACTCGCCGCGCATTCGACCGAGGGCTCCGCCCGGACCATGCGCGGGGTCCAGGCACGGCGGCCGTCATTGTTTGACCTGGTCGACAAAATGCAGACCATCACCGCGCCCACGCTGATCATGACCGGCGACGAGGATTGGCCTTGTCTAGAGCCCGCGTTGCTGATGAAACGCACCATTCCGACCGCCGCGCTGGTCGTCATGCCCAATGCTGGGCATACGATAAATCTCGAAGATCCGATCGCGTTCAATTGGCACATTGCCGACTTCTTGCACACCGTTGACGTCGGTGCCTGGCGCAAACGCGATCCTCGCGCGGGGGTGCCGACAATCCTCGGCCGCTAGCGCCACCACGTCACGATCGTTTCCCGCGAAATCAGATCGTCGTGTAGCCGCCGTCGACCAACATATCGGCGCCGGTCATGAAACTTGCGGCATCGCTCGCCAGGAACAGTGCGGCCTGGGCGATCTCCTTTGGCTCACCCAGGCGGTTAAGGAGATGCTTCGGCCCGGCTACGCGGCGGGCCGTTGCCATGTCGCCGTAGCGCAATAGCAGGCGGCGGGTCTCGATCGCGCCAGGCGACAGCGCATTGACCCGGATATTCTGATCGGCATGGTCCACCGCCATGGCCTTGGCGAGCTGGATGATCGCACCTTTGGAGGTGCAATAAGCAGCACGCGCCGGAGCGGCGACTCGGCCCAATTGCGAAGCAATGTGAATAATGCTGCCACCGCCAGCAGCAATCATTGTCGGCAGAACCGCGCGACTCATCAGGAACGCACCCGTCACATTGACGGCAAACACGCGCGACCATTCGTCGGCCGAGATATCGAGAATAGTGCCGTTGCGGTCGTCGGTTGCGGCAGCGTTGACCAAAATATGAACCGCCCCGAACCGGGAAAGGGTCGTGGCGGCGGCCGCCCGTGTTTCAGCCTCACTGCTCACGTCGCAGCGCAGCGCCAGCGCCTCGGTAGCGCACACAGCAGCGGTCTTTTCGGCAGCGGCGAGATTGATATCGAGGCAAGCGACTTTGGCGCCTGCCCTGGCAAACGTAAGACAAATGGCTCGCCCGATGCCGCTGCCGGCACCGGTAATAATGGATGTCTTGCCAGCGAGCATAGGTTCGCTCATCAGACCGTTCCTCTCTCTGCTGCGGCGCGACCGAGATAGGCCTCCTGGACGCGCTTGTCTTCTCTGAGCGTCTGGCACGATCCGGATGCAGAGATCGAACCGGTTTGCAGAACATAACCGCGACTTGCGGTCTGCAGCGCGTAGCGCGCATTCTGCTCGACCAGCAGCACACTGGTGCCACTGGCGTTGATCGAAGCGATGGTTCGGAAAATACCGTCGACGATCCGCGGTGCGAGCCCGAGCGAGGGTTCATCAAGACAAAGCAGCCGCGGTTCGGACATCATGGCGCGGCCAAGAACCAGCATTTGTTGTTCGCCGCCACTCAGCGTTCCGGCACTCTGGGCGGCGCGACTGCGAAGCTGCGGAAACATGTCAAACATCATTTCGATCAGCCTGCGAACCTTGGCGATGTCCTTGCGGTATTTGAAGCCGCCGAGTTCCAGATTCTCGCGCACGGTCAGGAACGGAAAGACATGACGGCCCTCAGGGACCAGGGCGATGCCGAGCTGGGTACGGTCATACGCAGGCAGGCGGGTGATATCGCGACCGTCAAAGCGGATCATTCCAGCGCGCGGCGCCAGCGCGCCGGCAATAGCGCGCAATATCGTGCTCTTGCCCGCGCCGTTCGATCCGATCAGGGTGACGATCTCACCGGTATCGACGGTAATGGAAATATTGCGGCATGCTGTCAGTTCGCCATAGGCGAGTTCGAGACCTTCGGTATTAAGCAACGCCGTCACAGGACATTGGCTCCGAGATAGGCGGCGATCACGTCAGGGTGGGCCTGGACGTCTGCGGGAGCGCCCGCGAACAGCTGCTGACCATAATCCATGACGAGAATGCGATCGGCGACATTCATCACCAGATCCATATTGTGCTCGACCAACAGGACGGTTACGCCACGATCCCGCAAACTGGCGATCCGGCGCAGCAGTGCGGCGACCTCGGCTGGATTGAGACCGGCAGCTGGTTCGTCGATCATCAGCAAACGCGGCGCGGTGGCGAGCGCCCGAGCGATTTCAAGGAGCCGCTGCTCGCCATAAGCCAGCACGCCGGCGGTAATGTGAGCCCGGTGCTTTAATCCGACAAAATTGAGCAATTCGATCGCCTCGTCACGGCATCCCCGCGCATCCTCGCGAAAAGCAGCGCCATGAAAGACATATTGCCAGGCCGGAATGACATGGCGGGTGTGGTAACCGGCAATGACATTCTCTAAGGCGGATAGTTGTTTGAACAGGCGAATCTTTTGGAAGGTGCGGGCCAATCCATGCCGAACACGACGCTGCGCGCTCATTCCGACTAAATCTACGCCGGCAAGCGACATAGTGCCGGCATCGGGCTGATAGATGCCGCTTATCAAATTGAGCAGTGTGGATTTCCCGGCGCCGTTCGGACCGATCACCGCGAATACGATGCCTGGCACAATAGAGAACGAGATGTCACGTACGGCACGTACGCCACCAAAATTTTTGCATAGGCTCTTGGCGCGGAACAGGGCCGCGCCCGTGTTCTGGCCCGCGAGATTAGCCTCAGCTGCAGCAGTCACGACCGCGCCTCAAGCTTTGCGCCGGCCGCAAAGACGTGGCGCGCCATGAGACGGATGGCCTGAACAAGGCCGCCGGGCATAAACAGCACGACCAGTGTCACCGCCGCGCCATAGACGATGAGGCGAAGGTCGCCGATGCCGCGCAACAGTTCTGGCAGGATGGTAAGGAGAATGGCGCCAAATACCGGTCCGATCAGCGTGCCCATGCCGCCGACAATGACCATGGCGAGCATGCTGAACGATTCCGTGATGAAGAAGGCATCGGGAACAAGCGTGCCGACGAAGCTCGCATAAAAACAGCCGGCGGCGCCGGCAACCGCCGAACTGACCGCAAACGCGAACGCCTTCCATGTCGGAGCATCGATGCCCAGTGAGGCCGCGGACAACTCGTCCTCGCGGATTGCGGTCAAGGTTTCGCCGATCGGCGAGCGGACCAACTGATCAAGAAAAAAGTAGACCAACAACGCAAAACCGGCGATCAGATAAAACAGATTAGCAAGGCCGGTGAACACGATGGGCGGCAGCCAAGGCAGCGTTATTGGCGGAGGTGGCGCGATTGCATAAATGCCAAGCGGTCCCTGGGTCAGGCTGATCCAATTCAAAAGGATCTGGTACGTAATCACCGCAAAACCCAATGACGCGATGGCGAGATAATGCCCGCGCAAACGTACTGCAAAAAGCGAAAGGAGTGCGCCGGCGATTCCAGACATCAGCACGCCAAGCGCAAACGCAACCCAGAACGGCACGGCGAGCTTCATGATTAAGAGCGTCGAGGCATAAGCCCCGATGCCGTAGAAGGCCGATTGCCCGATATTGAGTTGCCCAGCATAGCCAAGCACGAAGTCCAAGCCGATGGCGAGCAAAACGTTGATCGCGCAGACAATCAGATTGGTCCGCCAATAAGAACTGGAAAAGATCAGCGGCAACAGGGCAATGGTGATAGCCGCCACGAGAAAACAAAGGCGCCGCGACGTGATGAATCTTTGAGCGGGAGCGGAGCTTTCGATTCGCGAGAGGTCAGACATTTTCGGCGCGCTTCTCGGCGATCAGGCCCGTTGGCCGCACCGCCAGCATGATCAGGAGCAGCGTGAACACTGCGATATCGATCAGTCCGGGATCGAGAAATTGGGTGGTGTAGCTTTCGATCAAGCCGACAATCAGCCCGGCGATGATCGTTCCCTCGACATTGCCAAAACCCCCAATGATAACGATTGCGAAAGCTTTGACGATCACGGAAGTCCCCGCAAATGGGGTAAGGACGAGCACCGGGCCGAGCAGCGCTCCGCTCATCCCAGCCAGCGCCGAGGCAATGATGAAGGTCAGCATGATCAGGTAATTGGGATTGATACCCATCAGGGCGGCCGTGTCGCGATCTTGCGAAACCGCGCGCAGCGCCTTGCCCAGGAAGGTGAACTTCATAAACGCATAGAGCAACGCGATGGTTGCGGTTGACACCAGGATGATCAGCACGTTTTGCAGTGTGAAAAACAAACTGCCGATATGGATTACCTTGCTGCTATAGGGCGTAGTGAAAGCGTATGGTATCGGTCCAAACAGCAGCAGCATTGCGTTCTGCAGCATAATTGAAACGCCAATCGTAGCGATCAGCGGCAGCAACTCGCTGCCTTGTTCCCGCAACGGCGTGAAAATGGCGGCATTAATCAGCCAGCCGAGCACTCCGCCGACAAGGAGTGCCACGGCAATGCCGACGAAATAATTGCCGCCGAGCAGCTGGGCGACGAAATAGGCAGCGAAAGCGCCCAGCGTGACGATATCGGCGTGAGCAAAGTTGATCTGAACCAGAACGCCATAAATGAGAGTGAGGCCAAGGGCGACCAGAACATAGAGGCCGCCCACAACAATCCCATTAATCCCCTGCTGCAGGATGACGTTCAACATTTCGCGGGACTAGTTCCACTTTAAAGATTCCCACGACAGATCCGGCTTAGTCTCCATGTAATGGACCGTATCCATTTTGATATTTTGATTGCTCTTGTCGAACTGGACGCTTCCGGTCACACCAGAGTAGTCCTTGGTTGCCGAAAGCCCATCCCGGATCGACTGCGCGTCCTTAGCGCCCCGTTTTACGACATCAGCGATCAGCATAATCTGATCATAGGCGTGGGCATTAAGGTGCGTAGGGTCGCTATTGAACTTTGCTTTGAAATCTTTGATGAAATCGCGCACGACCGGGCGCTGCTCGGTTGGATCGAACTGAACGATCCGAATATAGCCAATCGCTGCCTTGCCCGCTTTTTGCTCGAAGCCAAACGGCAGCCAAATTGCGCCCAACTGGATTGCTTTACCGCCACCACCTTTAACGATGCCG
>Ga0187816_10000242_pt1 | contig 16051 bp, 10 predicted proteins | sample NC_wetland_sal_i_16_FD_132960 | JGI IMG/M metagenome (GOLD analysis project Ga0187816, IMG submission 132960) | Wetland sediment microbial communities from Neuse River Estuary, North Carolina, USA - SO4_1 | ecosystem: Environmental > Aquatic > Freshwater > Wetlands > Sediment | place: USA... | reverse complement strand
GCGGAGAAATTGCTGGATGACGGAGTGGAGCATGGGGCCGCGCCAGATGAGCGGCTTATCGCCGGGATTGAGCAGGCCCATGGAGATCATTTTTACGCCGAAGGCTTCGACGGGGATGATGGTGCGCTCGTCGAGGGCGCGGGGTTGCTCGTTGGTGCCGAGCATCACCGGGACGTTCGGGCCGTAGACGTCGGCATCGAGCAGGCCGACGGAGGCGCCGAGATTTTTGAGCGCGATCGCGAGATTGACGGCGACGGTGGTCTTGCCCACGCCGCCCTTGCCGCTGGCGACGGCCACGAGATTTTTGATGCCGGGGATCGGCGGCTTCTTGTCCATTACGGGTCCGGTGTGCATTCGGGTCCTTTCGATTCTGAGCTGGCGCGAGAGCTACGCCGCGCGCGGGGTGCCCTCAAGCTGATTACACATAATAATCATAAACTGCTCAGAACATTGCAGCAAGCTCATGAGAAAAGTAAGATTTCACTATCATGCTGGAAGATGGTTTAGTCATGCTTGGGATTGACGCTGTCGCTGTGGCGTTGGCAGCTGCTGGCGTTGTGACAATCGGGCCGTGCTCCGATATTCCGGGTGGAATCGCAACCCTCACAGTATTCATCTGCGTCCCAGTCGGTTCCCTTCTTGTCATCGGGGCTGGAATTCGCGCCCTTTGGCTAAGAAGGAAACGCACGACTCATCCCGAATCGCAGTGATTTTCCACGGACTGCTGGCGGCTTTGCGCGAACCTGTCCGACCGGATAGAATAGACGATGGGCCTCACGGGAAAATCCGCGTGAAGTACGCATTGTGCGCCCCATAAAGGGATCCAGATAAGAAAACATGGAAGTTGACAGACTCATAGATACCTTCGTCGCGCGATTCATCGGCACGAAGCACGAGCGCGACATCAAGCGGATCCAGCCGTTGGTCGAGGAGATCAACGCGCTCGAGCCGCAGATGATGAAGCTCACCGACGTGGAGCTGACGGCGCGGACGGCGAAGCTGCGCGCGGAAGTGCAGGGGCGGCTCGAAGGCGTCGAAGACAATGACCCGCAAATCAAGCAGAAGCTGGCGGAGGCGCTCGAGCCGGCGCTGGTCGAGGCCTTTGCGGTCGCGCGCGAGGCGGGGCGGCGGACGATCGGGATGCGGCATTTCGACGTGCAGTTGATCGGCGGAATCGTGCTGCACCAGGGCAAGATTTCGGAAATGAAGACGGGCGAAGGAAAAACGCTGGTGGCGACGCTGCCGGCGTATCTGAATTCGCTCGCGGGCAAGGGCGTTCACATCGTCACCGTGAACGATTACCTGGCGCGGCGCGACGCCGAATGGATGGGGCCGATTTATAAAATGCTGGGCCTGACGGTGGGCGTGATTGTCCATGATTTGGATGACGTGCAGCGGCGGGCGGCCTACGGCGCGGATATCACCTACGGAACGAACAACGAGTTCGGCTTCGATTATTTGCGCGACAACATGAAATACGAATTGAGTCAGTGCGTCCAGCGCGGGCATCACTACGCGATTGTGGACGAAGTGGACTCCATCCTGATTGACGAGGCGCGCACCCCGCTGATTATTTCCGGGCCGGCCGAAGAATCCACGGACAAGTATTACCGGATCGACAAGATTGTGCCGAAACTGATCCTGGACATTGATTACACGCTCGATGAAAAGCACCGCACGGCCACGCTGACCGAGGAAGGCGTCTCGAAATGCGAGCGGCTGCTGGGGCTCGGGAATCTCTACGATCCGACGCACATGGACATCATTCATCACGTGTATCAGGCGCTGCGGGCGCACACATTATTTCAGCGCGACGTGGATTACGTGGTGAAAGAGGGCGAAGTGATCATCGTGGATGAGTTCACCGGGCGGCAGATGCCGGGGCGGCGATGGTCGGACGGATTGCACCAGGCGGTGGAAGCGAAAGAGAACGTGAAAATCGAGCGCGAAAATCAGACGCTCGCGACGATCACGTTTCAGAATTATTTTCGCATGTACAAGAAGCTCGCGGGCATGACCGGCACGGCGGAAACGGAAGCGGCGGAATTCGACAAGATTTACAAGCTCGAAGTTGTCGCGATTCCGACAAACAAGAAATTGATCCGCATCGAATATCCGGACGTGGTCTATCGCACGGAGGCGGAGAAATTCGAAGCGGCGGTGAACGGGATTATCCAGGAAGACAATTCGCGGACGGGCGGGATTCGGCAGTATCACGAGAGCGGGCAGCCGGTGCTGGTGGGCAGCATTTCGATTGAGAAGTCGGAGAAAATCGCGGAGCTGCTGAAGAAGGCGGGCATCCCGCACCAGGTGCTGAACGCGAAGCAGCACGAGCGCGAGGCCAAGATTATCGCGCAGGCGGGACGGAAGGGCGCGGTGACGGTCTCGACGAACATGGCCGGCCGCGGAACCGATATTTTGCTCGGCGGGAATCCCGAGGCGATGACGCGCGAGTACGCGCTGAAGAACAAGCTCGCGATGCCGTATGCGCCGGCGGGAGCGGTGATAGGGGCCGCGGCTGCCGCGGGCGCCGGCGGCGATGCGGGCGCGGCGACGGAAACGGCGGCGGAAGCGGATGCTGCATCCGGGAATGGCGCGAGCGGAGCGGCGGGCGCTGCGATGGTGCTCTTCCAACAGGAAGGCAAAATTTATCAGGTGCCGCTGGCGCAATGGAAGCCGATTTACGATCAGTTTGCGGAGCAGTGCCGCGCCGAGCACGACGAAGTGGTCGCGATGGGCGGCCTGCACATTCTCGGGACCGAGCGGCACGAAGCGCGGCGCATTGACAACCAGTTGCGAGGGCGGTCCGGGCGCCAAGGCGATCCCGGCGCTTCGCGATTTTTCCTCTCGCTCGAGGATGATCTGCTGCGGATTTTTGGCGGGGAGCGCGTGAAGGCGCTGATGTTCCGGCTGGGAATGACGGAGGGCGTGCCGATCGAATCGAAATTGATCAGCAAACGCATCGAGAACGCGCAGAAGGCCGTGGAGGCGCAGAACTTCGAGGCGCGCAAACATTTGCTCGAGTATGACGACGTGATGAACAAGCAGCGCGAGACGATTTACTCGCTGCGCCGCGCCATCCTGGAAGGCGTGGACCAAAAGGAGCTGGTGCTCGAAAAGGCGGAGGAAATTGCGTTCGAGCTGGTGGATACCTATTGCCCGCGCGAGCAGCACCCAGACCAATGGAACGTGACGCAATTCGCGAACGAAGCGCTCAATCAATTTGGCTTCGAGCCGAAAGCGGCGGGGGTGGACGTCGCGACTCTCGGCCACGATGAGCTGGCCGATGCGCTGATCGAAAAGGTCAACGCGCGGTACGAGGAGAAGGAAAAATTATTCGGGGCGCAGACGTTGCGCTGGCTCGAGCGGCAGGTCCTGTTGGATATCGTGGACGGGCAGTGGAAGGACCACCTCCTGAGCCTCGATCATTTGAAGGAAGGGATCGGGCTGCGCGGGTACGGGCAGAAGGACCCGCTCGTCGAGTTCAAGAAGGAAGCGTTCATCCTTTTCGATGATTTGATGGATCGAATTGACAAGGAAACGGTGCGGTTTTTGTTTCTGGTCCGGCCGGCGGAAAGCCAACCCGCGGCGCAGGTAGCGGCCGGCGCGGCGCCGCCTGAGGCCGCGACGGCGCGCGGGCTCACGCCTTTCTCCGCGGCGGAAAGGGAGCGCAAGCAGCGCCGCCAACAGCAGCAATTGCAATTTCAGACCGGGCCCGCGCAAGCCGAAGCGCCGAAACCAGTGCGCGCGGCGGCAAAAGTGGGGCGCAACGACCCCTGTCCTTGCGGCTCCGGGAAAAAATACAAGAAGTGCCACGGCGCCGCGGCCTGAACCGCGGCAAAATTGTGCTGCGAGCCATCTCACCGCAAAATTTACTGCGAGTTTGGACCCGAGGCGCGGCTTCAATGCGCTAGTGCATGATTCGACGCACACGCGGACGCGGGGAAATATGTGTGCTAGTCTTTCCTGCACGCGCCTCGAATTAATTGCACATTCGGGGCCCCGGGGTGAGTGATGACAGCCGCCTTCCCAGTCAGGTGCCGCCGGGCCGGGTGTGTGAATTCGCTTCCGCAGGGTCTTGCGGGGGAGCAGCTCTGCCTGGATCATTTCCTCGACGAGGCGTTTCTGCGGACGGATGAGACGCTCGAGCGCGCGCGGCAAGGCGAGACGCTGGATCCGGATGACCTCGAGTGGCTGCTTTCGGACGCGCTGGCGATTGTGAAGAATCTCGAGGAGGGCGCGGGAGATCCGAACCCGGAACAGCGCGACCGGATGCTGGAATTGCTGCTGATTCTGGCGAACTTGCACGAATACATAGCGCACCATTCGGTACGACTGATGCGGCCGGCTTGAATCACGCTACCGTCACAAGGGCATGCGAAAGCGTTAACACAACGGACATGCAATCATCTTGCATTTTCACTCCTCTCGTTTCAATCTAAGGTTCCCTTCCGGATTGCCCAGCGATGCCGGACAAAGACTCGAAGACCGACCCATTCAAGCCGCAGCAGCCTCGCATTCCGGGGGTCTCGTACGACAGACCTGCCGAAAGCGAGGCTGAGAAAGAGGCGGCGCCTGCTGCGCCCACGCGTGGATTCAGAATTCCGCCCATAAGCCTCCCGCCGACTTGGATCACGATCGCTTTGGCAGCGGCGCTGTTTCTTGGCGGCATCGTCGCGTGGTGGAGCCATTCCTCTTCGGCGAAGGAGGCGGACACGACTCCGGAGGCGGAGCCCGCGGCGCAGCCGGCGGAACCTCCCAAGCCTGTGGAGAAGCTGGCAGTGGCGCCCGGGCCCGTGGCGACAACGGAGGAGCTGGAAAAGCCGTGGTCCTCGAAGCGATTTATCTATCGCGAATCCGCCACGGGCAGAGAAACGCCGGCGATCGTGGTGCATCTCCCGGGGGGAACATATTGGGGGCTATCGCTGCGCGAGCCCTTCGGCGATTGCGAGATGGAATTTGTGACGGATTTGCAAAAGCTCGAGACGGTTTATCATTACCGAGCCTCGTATCCGATGGTCGGCGATCCTTGCAATAGGACGGTGTTTGACCTGACGCACTATGGGACGTCGGCGAGTGGACTTGTGCGCGGAGAGATCGCGCAGGGCGCGGGGGTGCGTCCGCCAATGGCAATCGAGATACGCACGGAGGGGAAACACGTGGTGGCCGTGCGCATGGAGCAATTCTAGCCCGGCTGAAGCCGGTACCGTTCAATCCGAAGCTGCGGAGCCTTCCAGCGCGGCGCAACGCTCCACTTCCGTGCCCATTTTTCCCGCCAGCACCATAGCCACCATTTTTTGATCCGCGAGCCAGGACCAGAGCGGGTGCGCGAAGGAGGCGGGACGATTGTGCTCGATGAAGAAGTGGGATACCCACGCGAACGCATAGGGCACCACAATGGCGGCAGCGATGACCCATAGGCGGCCGGAATAAATCGCCGCGACGATCAGCGCCCAGCCGATCAGGGTTCCGGTGGAATGGAAGACCCGGGTGAGCGGGTGGCGGTGGGCCAGGACGTAATAGGGCCAGAAATCGGAGAAGGTGCGCGGGTCTTGCATGGCCGGGATTGTAACGCGGGAAGGCGGCGAGGCCATCAGAAAAAAACGCCACTGCCCCGCTTCGTGCGAGGCGGGACAGTGGCGTAGCTGCGGGGTAGAACTGCCGGTATTCGGTTAGTCAGTCATTTGCTCAACGGTACGCGCAACCATGACCGGGCTGTTCGTCGCGGGATCAATAAGAATGTAGCCGACGATGCGCAGCGGGATTGGATTAGGGCCGGAGAGGGCCGAGAGTCCGCTGAGATTGATGTAGTTGGTGAAATTGGTGCTGATGACGGTCAATGGCGACGGCAGCAGGACACCGGCAAGGTAATTGTCCGTGAAGGTGAAGGTGCCATTGTTGCCGTTTTGGATCTGCGTGCTGCCTGGGGTCCACGGGCCGCGCTGTCCCTGCCGCTCGAGAACCACGCGATGGACGGTGAGGGCCGGCGGATTCGTGGAATTATCCAGCTTCCCGCCGAGGACGATGCGCTGTCCGGCGAGCTGGCTGCCGGGGCCGAACAAGAGCGTGGTCAGCGGGATGTGCAGATAGGAGATCATGTAATTCTCGTGGCCTGTGAGCGCAATCGGGTCAATCTGGCCGAGCGGAGCGCCGGTAAGCGCGGGAAGTTCGGCGAAGGGATAGAGGTTGATCTGGGTTGCAACGCCGTTCGTGTTCTGAACGTAGGTGTCCAACCCTTCGAGATAGAAGTGGTCCGTGGAGAGGACTTCCACTTCGCTTGCGACGATATCCCTGGTGACGCGATTGAGAGTACCGGAGACGGAAACGATCGTGTTGGTGTCGAAGTTAGCCATCGGCGTAGAGGGATCGTCGAAATCGGTTGAGGCGCTGGTGTCCACGGTGAATTGGCGACCGTGCGGACCCTGAATCATGAATTGATTGCCGGCTGGATTCACGCTCACAACGCCGGCGGCGAAATCGTCGATTTCGGCATCGGCATCGTTGACGGAGAGGGCTTTCACGTCGAAGGTCGGAGTGAAATTGCCGTTGACGTTGCCGTTCATGTCGGTCCCGATGGACTGTCTCAGATCGAGGTCCATGAAGAAGCCGACGAGATCCTGTTCGTTGAGAACGAGCGGGCTGGCCAAAGGCTGCGTGACGGTCATGGGAGAAACGTTGGCCGTAATAGTATTGAGCGCGGGCGGAGTCTGCGTGGTATCGAGGTAGCCGATGGTGACGCCGCCGACGATGATGGTGGCTGAATTGTAGGAGCCCATGGGAACGTCTTCGAGGTCCAGCAAGGTGCGCAGCCCACTGAGCTTTGCGAAATCCACCGTTTGAGGACCATTGAGAAGATTGACCGTGGTGGTGCCGTCGGAAAGCTGGATGCTCGTGATCTGAACTTGAACGGAGACCACGCTCGGAACCGGCGGATCATCCGTTCCAATCGTGAAAATAGAGCCTGTTTGCTGGGCAGTCTGCGCCGGAGCGGAACCGCCCCCGCCACAACTGGAGAGCGAAAATACGGCGAAAAGCGAAAGGAACACACACAGAGCTTTGAGATTGCGCATTGCGGATCTCCTCCATCTAGAAATTGATTGATTGCCGAGCGCCGAACACCCTTTTCGGCACTGAAGATGAAACACAGGGCCTTTAAAAAAGTTGCAGGGATTTTTTTCGCGTCGGGCGAGCGGTGGGCGGATATCGGACCGGGGCCGGTGCTGCCCCTACCCCAACGGACGGCCAAGACAGCGTTTAGTCAGCGCCTCGCATCGTAGTAGACTGAACGAAAGCATTCCAGAATAATGGGAAGCATGCTCGTCGTGCACCGCGCCGGGGTTCACAGGGATGGGGAGGGGAGTGTAATGGGCCACAGGCCGGGATTCCGGATGGCGGTGCTCGCGCTGGCGATTGCCGCCGGTTGCGCCCGAAAGCCGGATGACGCGACTTTGGTGAGCAAGATCGAGTCGCAGGTGTTCTCCGATCAACTGCTAAAGGGTGCGGATCTGCACGTGAAATCGAGCCGAGGCGAGGTGACGCTCAGCGGGACGGTCGAGAGCGATGCCGCGCGACAGGAAGTATACAGACTCGCGTCACAAACTCCGGGCGTTGTGACCGTGAATGACCAGATGAGCGTGCTGCCGGCGGTTGAACCCCCGCAACTCGACGTCATGACCGCGCCGGTGCAGCCCGCGCCGGCGCCCACTCGCGTCCAGCGCGAGAAGAAAAGGCCCGAGTCAGGAGTTGCGGAAATGAAATCGACGGACAATACTCTTCCAACAGAGACTCCCGCACATTCGCCATTGGCAGGGAATTCAATAACCGGAACACCGCCCGCGCAGCCGAAACAAGCTCTTGCACCATCGCAGGCCGCCACGCAATGGCAGGCAGCGGCGCAATCGTCGGCGCCGATCATTCCGACGGCCTCTACCCCACCGCCCGTGCCCCAACCAAGACAAATGGTAGTGCCTGCCAGCTCAAAGCTAACAGTCCGAATGATTGACAGCGTGGACTCCTCCGTGAACCGCACGGGCGAGATTTTCCATGCGGCCCTGCAGACACCCGTGGTGATTGATAATCAGACCGTGGTGCCACGAGGAGCGGATATCTATGTGCGGCTGACGTCCTCGAAGAAGGCCGGACATCTGAGGGGAAAGAGCGAGCTGCATCTGGAACTCTTGAAGATGGAATTCCAGGGCCGCTCCTACTCGCTCTTCAGCAGCACCTATTCCGTAACAGGGACTTCACGCGGAAAGGAAACTGCCAAGAGGGCCGGCGGGGGGGCGGCCATCGGCGCGGTGATTGGCGCCATAGCGGGGGCCGGAGCGGGTGCAGCGATTGGAGCGGGGATCGGCGCGGGCGCCGGCGTGGTGTTGAATGGCGCGACTCGGGGCAAGCAGGTGAAGATTCCCTCGGAGACGGATTTGGATTTCGAGCTTGAGCAGCCGGTGTCGGTCACGGTAATCCCCCGCCCGATACTTGCCGCCCAATAGGCAGCAAGCAGCAAAGCAATCTCCCGGGAGACGGATTTCCTTCGCTTCTCTCCTTCTGGCTACTGCACAAGGCACAACGCTTCGTGGATGAGCGCTTGCGCCACCGCAACCAGTTGTTTACGATACTTCGCGTAGATCCGAATGATTGGCGAAACCATTTCACACTACCGAATCCTGGAACCCGTGGGCAGCGGCGGTATGGGGCAAGTCTATCGGGCGGAAGACACCCGCCTGGGGCGGCAGGTGGCGCTGAAGTTTTTGTCGGAGGAGCTGGCGCGCGATCCATTGGCGCTCGAACGCTTCCAGCGCGAAGCGCGCTCGGCCTCGTCGCTGAATCATCCGGGCATTTGCACGATTTACGACATCGGGGAGCATGGTGGACGGCCGTTTCTGGTCATGGAGCTGCTCGAAGGGCAAACGCTGCGCGAACGGATCGCGGGCCGGCCCATAGCCACCGATTCCCTGCTGGACATGGGCATCCAGATTGCGGACGCGCTCGATGCGGCGCATTCGCGGGGAATTGTCCATCGGGACATCAAGCCCGCGAACATCGTGGCGACTCCCCGGGGGCAGACGAAAATCCTCGACTTCGGCCTGGCGAAACAGACCGCGTCGAAGCGAATCGCGGAAGCCGTCGGCGCAGGTAACACGACGAACGAGCAGACCTCGGAGAATATTATGCTCACGAGTCCCGGCTCGGCGCTGGGCACGGTGGCCTATATGTCTCCGGAGCAGGCGCGCGGCGAAAAGCTGGATGCACGAACGGACCTTTTTAGCCTCGGCGCAGTGCTGTATGAAATGGCCACTGGGCAGGCGGCATTTGGTGGTAATACGTCAGCAGTCATATTCGATTCAATCTTGAATCGCACGCCGCCTGCGCCATCGACGCTGAATCCGAACCTCCCGCCCAAGCTCGAAGAGATTATCGGCAAGACGCTCGAGAAGGACCGCGATCTTCGCTACCAGACCGCCGCGGAGCTGCGCGGCGATTTGAAGCGAATGAAACGCGATTCGGATTCTTCGCGCGTCGCAGGCGCCTTGAGCACCGTTTGGCCCGCCGCGAGCGCGGCGGTTGGGTCCGGGTCTGTTCCAGCGCTGCCCATCGCGGGCGTGTCCGGCCCGAAGACGGCCGCCATACCGTTACGGCGCGGAGTGCATTGGGGCGTTTGGCTGGGCGCCGGCGTGGTGGCGGCAACGGTGATTGTGCTGCTGGCGCTTTTCCTGCACGAGCGCCTGGACCATCACCAAGAAAATTCATTTGCGCAGATGACAATCACGCCGATCACATCTTCGGGAAATATTCATTCCGCCACGATTTCGGCGGACGGAAAGTGGCTGGCGTATGTCGCTGACGACAACGGCGCGCATGCGATATACGTGCGGCAATTGGCCACGGGTAGCACGGCAAAAGTGGTGACCGGCTCGGAAGGGGAAATCGGTGGGATTGCATTCTCGCTGGACGGAAACTATCTCTATTTTGTAAAGGAAGAACCCGGGACGGGTTTGGGAACGCTTTACCAGGTGGCATCGCTCGGAGGCTCTCCGCGTCAACTGATCATGGATGTGGACAGTCCGATCAGTTTCTCGCCCGACGGGAAGCGGTTCGTCTTTGTGCGGCAATCCTCGCGAATGAAAATGTCGAGCCTGATCGCCGCAAACGCAGATGGAACGGGAGAGAAGCCGATTGCCGTGCTCGCGAATTCTGGATTTTTCTCTTCGGACGGACCGTCGTGGTCACCGGATGGAAAGCGCATCGCGGTCGGCAAGACTCCTAATGGGGATTTTCAGAGGTTTAGTCTCGAGAGCGTCGCAGTGGATACGGGCGCAGAAACGCCCCTGGGTTCGCGCGAGTGGGTTTACATCCGGCAGATCTCCTGGCTGCCCGACGGCTCAGGGGTTGTCTTCGGAACCGCTGCTGAGAAGACATCCTTCAACGCTCAACTCTGGGAGGTGAGCTATCCGAGCGGCGAACCGCGACGAATCACGAATGACCTGAACAATTACACAGGGTCGAGCATCACGTCGGACGGATCGACGCTCGCGACGGTGAAACTGACGTTTTCGGGGAGCCTGTGGGTGGAAAGCTTCGGAGGTTCGGCCACATTTTCCGAACCGCACCAAATCACCTCCGGAATCAGCCGCGCGGATGGCCTGAAGGGCGTAACCTGGCCGATGGCGAATCAAATTCTCTACACCTACTTCACGTCCGGGGAACTCAAGCTTGCCACTGTTTCTCCCGACGGAAACAATGTGCACGAAGTAGCGACGTCGATGGGGACCGCTGTCTATCCATCGGCTTGCGGTGATGGCGGCCACATCATATTCAGCGTTGCCGGCCGGGAGAAAGCGATCGGGGTCTCAGTTTGGCGCTCCGATTTGGACGGAACGAACTGGAAGCAGCTCACGAATGGCACGTTGGATGTCTGGCCCAACTGCTCGCCGGACGGAAAATTCGTAGTTTACGCGGATGTCGCGGGCGGCTCGCCTACGCTCAAGAAAATCAGCATTGATGGCGGCACACCCGTCACGATCAGCAAGGAAGTATTATTTTTCCCGGTGATCTCGCCGGACGGCAACTCCATCGCGGCAGAGTACCGGCCGGATATGTCCAAGCCCGCGAAGCTGGCCATCGTCGGAATGGAAGGCGGCGAGATACGGAGCGCGTTCGACGAGGCGCCGGACGCCCATCTGGGAGGCGAAGGCGGCAGCACCATGGTTTGGACCAAGGACGGCCGGGCGGTCCTCTTCATCGTCGAAAAAGACGGTGCGTCGAATCTTTGGGCGCAGCTCCTGGGCGCGCCCGGAACGCCCGCGGCGCCGGCGAAAGAAATCATGAGTTTGTCGTCGGAGCAAGTGTGGGCCTTCGCGCTTTCACCTGATGGGAAGCAGATCGTCTGCGCGCGTGGCCTTCCCATTACGGATGCGGTCCTCATCTCGCATTTCCACTAGCCCCACATTGGAGAAACAAATGAAGACTTCACGGCGCGAGCTGTTCAAGACCGCCACTATTATCGCCGGTGGCGCCGCCGCGGACGCGCTGCTCGGCGCGCCGGTTGGAGCTCGGAGTACTGTGGCGCAGGAGGCGCGGGCCCCGCTGCCTCCCGCATTCAGCAAATTGCGGCCGCTTGGCGAACGCGTGAAGCCGATCAACGCGCGTGAATTTCAGGGCCGCATCGCGCATGCACAGCAATTCATGGACAGCGCCAGCCCGCGGTTCGATGCGCTTTACGTCACGCCCGGAACAACACTCGCGTACTTCACCGGAATCCACTGGGGCCTGAGCGAGCGGCTCGTCGCGCTGCTTCTGCCGCGCGAGGGCGAGCCTCTGATGATTTGTCCCGGGTTTGAAGAGGGGCGGCTGCGCGAGAAACTTCGCTGGCCGATGGATGTGCGGGTGTGGCAGGAGGATGAAAGCCCATACGTGCTCGGCGCGAAATGGCTTGCCGAGCGCGGTATTCGCACGGGCCGCGTAGGAGTGGAAGAGACGACGCGCTACGTGTTTTTCGATGGCCTGCGCGCGGCGGCGCCCGCGCTCGACTATGCAAGCGCGGATGCCGTTACGGTCGGATGCCGCGCGCAAAAAGGCGCACATGAAATTGAATTGATGCGGCTCGCCTGCGATGCGACATTTGAGGTGTATCGTGCCACGTTCTCTTCCCTGCGCGAAGGCATGTCGCAGCAAAATGTGGCGGACATAATCACCCGCGGCTATGAACAGATGGGGCTGAGCGGATATTCCATCGTGCTGTTCGGGCCTGCCGCGGCGCTTCCGCACGGGACGCGCGAGGAGCAGATTTTACGGGAGGGCATGGGCGTGCTGATCGATGGGGGCACAACGGTCGAAGGCTATCAATCCGACGTGACGCGCACGAGCGCCCTGGGAAAGCCAACCGAGAAACTCGCTCGCGGATTTGAAATCGTGCGCCGGGCGCAGGACGCGGCGCTGGCGGCGGCTGTCGCCGGGCACGAATGCGGTTCCGTAGATGACGCGGCGCGCAAGGTGGTCACCGAGGCGGGGTTCGGGCCCGGCTACAAGTATTTCACGCATCGGCTCGGACACGGCATCGGGCTCGACGGCCACGAATGGCCCTACCTTGTCCGCGGCAATCGCACCATTATGAAGCCGGGCATGACTTTTTCGAACGAGCCGGGAATCTATGCCGCGGAAGATTATGGCCTACGCTGTGAGGACGACATGGTGATCTCGGACTCCGGCGCGGCCAAGCTGCTCACAGCCGGATTCGCGCCGTCGCTCGAGACGCCGATCGCTTGACGCATTTCTGGAGCCTGAATGGCGCGTGGCGGAATCCGGGGGCGGGGGCATCTGCAGATTCTTCAAACAAAACTCGATCCGATCAACTAGAATTGCCGTGTGAGGAACTAGACCCGGAGGAATCAGGGGAATCCGAATCTTTCTCGGCCGTGCGCAGGATGAACATGCGAACACGGGGTTAGGCACAAAATGAAATCGACACGTTTGATTCTGCTTGTCCTGCTGCTCGGAGTTGCTATTTGTTTTCAGCTTTCGGCGAAGCCGCGGCCCGCATCCGGGCCAGAATGGCAGGCCACCGAAAAGACGGATTCCCGCGGGGCTACTTACACTCAATTCACGCTACCGGGAAGGTTTGTCAAGAGGCCGCACGCAGAGGTTTCCGCTCCTCCTTCCCTGGCGGTGAACTGCGAAGGCACAAAGGGTTCTCGCTTCTCGAGGGTTGGATTCCAGGGCGCCGCACTGCGTGTGGGGGCCAACTTGAAGATTGACTACGTGGAACCGGACGAGATTCGTGGGATGTCATACTTCCCGGAGGTCGAAGCCCAATATCGGCTGGACGACGGCAAAGAAGAGCGGGAGAACTGGAATCCGGGCCAGGACAAGACATCGGCCTTCGTTCCGAAGGATGCGATAAAAAAAATGCTGCGCGCGCGCACAGTGCTGATTACAGTGAAGGAAGACTCCGCTGGAGAAGTGGAGATGCAGTTTGACATGCCCGACGCGACGAATCTCGGGCAGGTCTGCAGACTGCCGGTTCGCAAGAAATAAGAGGCGGTCCAAAAGGGACAACGTGGCGCTAACTCGATTGCCCGACTGCCTTCGCGTGTGTGAATCCTGAGTGCCTCACACAGAATTCGACGATCTGGTTCTCCGCCCAGAAGCGCTTCCTGCCACGGCTGCTCGAGATGAAAGCGCAATGGCCGCCGCGCTCGGGAGCGACAAAGGTGATGCTGGGATTCCGGGTGATCGCGGGATCCTGGAACGAGGCGAAGGGAACGAAGGGGTCGTCCTGCGACGTGAGAATCAGGGTGGGGCGCCGGATTGCGGCGAGCACGCGGCGGGCGCTGGATTTTGCATAATAATCGGCGGCACCGCGAAAGCCGCAAAAGCGCGCTGTGATGGCTTCGTCGAAATCACGGACCGTGGCCACCGAATCGAGGGCGACGAGCGGGCCCTCCTTCAGATAGATTTCCGGGAACAGGCTTGCTTTGTAGCGCATGCGGCTTTTCATCCGCTGAACGAAGAACCGCTCGTAAATGAAATTTCGCGGCTCGGCAAGCGCGGTCGCGCAGGCGGCCAGATCGAGCGCAGGGGCGAGGGTCGAGAATCCGCGCAACTGCGGCGGCGCGACGTCTTCGATTTCTCCCGCCATCTTCAGAACCAGATTGCCGCCCATGGAAAAACCCACGGCGAAAATTTCCGGCAAAAGGTCGCGCTCGATCAATTCCAGGACGACCGCTCGAATGTCGCCGCTCAGGCCCGAATGATAGAGCGTGGGGGTGAGCTTCTCCGTGCCGCCGCAATTCCGCTGGTTCAAGCGCAGGACGTTGAAGCCCGCCATGTAGGCAGTCTCGCCTGTACCCAGCATGTAATTCGAATCGCTCGCGCCCTCGAGCCCATGCACGAGGACGATTGTGGGGTGCTCGCGCGGGTTTTCCTGCCAGTGGCAATCCGCGCGCATTTGGGTGCCGGGCTCGGGGGAGAAAAATCGAGGGACACCCAGCGGCAGCCCGGGAAATTTTCGGGGCCAGTAGACGGCCGCAATGGTCATCGAATGGGTATTGCGCAGCGGCCCGAATGGAATGAAATCATTCACCGCACAATATGGTAGGCACTCTGGGGCTGCGGCGCAACCCTTCGCGCGCGGGGCGAACTTGCTTTCGCGCGTGTTTGCCCATAAAATACAAAATTCAATGAAGAAGGCAATTCGTCGCCCGGGAAATTCCCACCCGCCCAGCGAAGCAAGCTGGGCTTCGTTGTTTCTGGAGACATATTCCGCAAACAGGAGACATGATGATTGATGGAGCCATCCCCGAGGGGCTGACGTTTGACGACGTTCTGCTCCTGCCCGGCAAATCTTCGGTATTGCCTGCGCTGGCAGACACGCGCACGTGCCTCTCGCGCAAAATAGCGCTGAATATTCCGATTGTCGCCGCTGCGATGGACACGGTGACCGATTCTCGCCTCGCAATCGCCATCGCGCGGCAGGGCGGCCTCGGATTCATTCACCGCAACATGACCATCGAGCGCCAAGCGGAGGAAGTGGACAAGGTGAAGCGCTCGGAAAGCGGGATGATCGTGGACCCGGTGACGATCGCGCCGGAAATGACCGTGCGGCAGGCACTCGAAATCATGCATAAGTACAAGGTGTCGGGCCTGCCGGTGACTCGCGGGACGCGGCTGGTGGGCATTCTGACGAACCGCGACCTGCGATTCGAGCGCAATCTGGATCAGCCCGTGAGCGCGGTGATGACGAAAGACAATCTCGTCACTGTTCCCGTGGGGACCACGCTCGAGGAAGCCGAGAAAATTCTTCAAAAACACCGCATCGAGAAACTTCTGGTCGTGGACAACGATTTTCATCTCAAAGGACTCATCACCGTCAAGGATATTCAGAAGAAGATCGAGTTTCCCAGCGCCACGAAAGACGAACAAGGACGGCTGCGGGTGGGCGCGGCGATTGGAGCCACTGGCGACTATATGGAACGCGCGGAGGAACTCGCGCGCGAGAAAGTGGACGTGCTTGCGATCGACACGGCGCACGGCCACACGGCGCGCGTGATGGAGGCCATCCGCGACGTAAAACGCAAGTTTCCGGAGATGCAGCTCATGGCCGGGAACGTGGCCACGGCAGAGGGCACACGCGATTTGATCGCTCTGGGGATTGACGGGATCAAAGTGGGCATGGGCCCGGGCTCGATTTGCACAACACGCGTGGTGACCGGCGCCGGAGTGCCGCAAATCACGGCCGTCATGGAATGTGCGCGCGCCGCCAGAGGGACTGGCGTGCCCATCACCGCCGATGGCGGCATCAAATTTTCGGGTGACATTACCAAGGCTATCGCCGCAGGCGCATCCGTGGTGATGATCGGCGGGCTCTTTGCGGGCACCGAGGAATCACCGGGCGAGACGATTTTGTATCAGGGACGCACATTCAAATCCTACCGCGGCATGGGCTCGATCGGCGCAATGGAAGCGGGCTCGGCCGACCGCTATGCGCAGGAATTCACCGACCGCGCGAAATCGGTGCCGGAAGGGATTGAAGGCCAGGTGGCCTACAAAGGGC
>Ga0187816_10000241_pt1 | contig 16126 bp, 12 predicted proteins | sample NC_wetland_sal_i_16_FD_132960 | JGI IMG/M metagenome (GOLD analysis project Ga0187816, IMG submission 132960) | Wetland sediment microbial communities from Neuse River Estuary, North Carolina, USA - SO4_1 | ecosystem: Environmental > Aquatic > Freshwater > Wetlands > Sediment | place: USA... | reverse complement strand
TGGCATCCACGCTTGCCGACTATTTGTTGCCGGGGTGTCCGGAAGTTCCCAACATCCGCGTCTTCCACATGCAAACACCATCACCTTACACGGAGTTCGGCATCAAGGGGGTTGGCGAAGGTGGTGCCATTGGACCTGGCGCAGCGATTGCCAATGCTATCAATGACGCACTCAGCCCCTATGGCGTCGAGATCTGTGAAATTCCAATCACACCGCGCCGTATCTTGCGCGCTTTGGCAAAACACAGAGCAAATTGAGACTGTCGAACTAAGCGACGAAATTTCAGCATGGAAGTCCCCAGTGTCCTGCGAACGAATGTTTTGGTCGTCGGTGGCGGTGCGGCCGGTATGTTCGCTGCCATCTACGCCGCGCGGCACGGCGCGCAAGTAATTTTGCTTGATAAGAATACCGTCGGCCGCGGGGGCGCTACCGTTATGGCGCAAATGACCTGCGCATCTGCGCTTGGCGAGATCGAAGCCGACAGTCCAGAGCTTCATTTGCGTGATACTTTGGACGCAGGACGAGGACTTTGTAATGAAAAGCTAGCAACACTCCTCTGCGATGGCAGCCCCCAACTGATACGCGAACTTGTCAGCTGGAACGTTGACTGGGCACGCCAACACAACGGCAAGATCAATCAAGTGACGGCACCCGGCCATAGCCGCAAGCGTTGCGTCTATGTGGATTATCTACGCACTGGAGCGGCAATCTGTGAGGCTCTTCGTTTGCAAGTGAGTCGTGATTCGGGGATCCGCGTACTCAACAACGTTTGCGTTACGGATATTGTCACGAGGGGCGGAGAGCTAATAGGCGCGGTCGGCTTTGATATCGCGACTTCCGGACTCCTTATCGTCCAAGCTAACGCCGTGATCTTGTGCTCAGGTGGGATGATGAAAATGTTCCAGCGCACCACCGCTCCGAATAATAACTCGGGTGATGGCCTGGGTATGGCTTTACGCGCTGGTGCGCAGCTGATCGATATTGAGTTCCTGCAATTTTATCCAAATGGACATTTGGCTCCACGCATGGTGGGACTCGATCCAACGACGTGGGAGCCGACACGCGTCAAACTCGGCGGACGCCTCATAAATGGTGAAGGCGAGGAGTTTTTGTCGAAATACGATGCAGATGGTGGTGAGGGATATACAACCACGAGGGATCTTTTGACTCATGCAATTTACCGGGAAGTCGCGGCCGGCCGCGGATCACCTCACGGCGGTGTCTATCTATCCTTCCAACACATCCCCGCTGCCGAGATTAGGAGGGCGCTTGGTCCGGTGCTCGACATCTTTGCCCGCAATAACATTGACCTAACCAAGCGTCCAGTGGAGGTTTTCCCGATTGCCCATTATCAGATGGGTGGCATTGAAGTTAATGCCAGGATGGAGACCCAAATTCCTGGACTCTACGCGGCGGGTGAGATTGTCGGCGGGGCCAATGGTGCCAATCGATTGTCCGGCAATGCATTGCCGGAGGCGATGGTGTTTGGCGCGTGTGCTGGGGAGAGAGCCGGTAAATCCATAAAGAACAAGCCGGTTCCATCGTGGCCTGCGCATATAGGGGCACCGCATCTCGACATCATCAGGCGGGTCAGGGAACGCCGCAAAGCGAAGGGCCAGGCGCCGACCCACATGCTGGGAGAACTCAAAGAGATCATGTGGAAAAAGGTGGGAGCCTTCCGGACCGCTGATGGACTAATCGAGGCGCGAAAACGAATCTCCACCATGCGCCACGCCGAATTGGATGAACTGACAATTCCACCAGAAACCATCCACAATACCAGTCTTGTTGAGTGGTTCGAGCTACGCAGCGGTCTGCAAGCTGCCGAAGCGGTTGCGGTTGCCGGGCTCAACCGGCGGGAAAGCCGCGGCGCCCATCAGCGCCTCGATTTTCCTGAAACTTGCGACGATTATCGGACCAATCAGCGCATCTGGCTGGCGGATGGCGAAATCTCTTCTAGTTTCAAGAGATGCTTGTCGTGACGCAGATATCGAATCCAAACATCACACTGAAATCGGCGCGTCTAAGGATTTGGCGTGGCACGTCTCTTGAGAACGGTCGTTACGAGGAGTTCGATGTCGCATTTGAGGATGGGGACTCCGTGCTAGATGGCTTAGTGCGGCTCCGTTACAGCGTAGCGCCCGATCTCGCGTTCCAGTTCAGCTGCTTCAACGCCAATGTATGCAAGGAATGTGTGATGATGATCGATGGCAAAGCGGACTATGCCTGCATCGCCAAGCTGAAAACCGGACTGACCCAGCTGGACCCGATTCCTGAGCAACGAGTACTGCGCGATTTGTTGGTCGACACTCAAGAGTGCGATCGGAGGGGGGCTACCCTACGGCACCAGATTTTGTCGATCCGGTGAGCGAAGGCGACGTTGCATGTTCGCGCTAACTCTGTCTAATGACACACGATGAAACCCGCTGCATTTGATTATGAGCGACCCGGCAGTCTAGCCGAAGCACTCAAATTGCTTGGCGAGCCTGGCATCTTTTCAAAAGTGTTAGCCGGCAGTCAATCGCTGGGCCCAATGCTCAACCTGCGTCTAGCGCAACCAGATCTGCTCATCGATATCTGTGCGATCCGCGAGTTACGCTCCACAGCTGACCAGCGAAACTACGTCGATATCGGCGCGTGCGTAACCCATGCAGATATCGAAGACGGCCGGATTCCTGATGTCGCCGGCGGTATGCTTGGATTTGTCGCGCAACGAATTGCGTATCGCGCCGTGCGCAACCGTGGCACCGTTGGCGGCAGCCTAGCGCACGCGGATCCCGCGGCGGATTGGATTTCCGTATTTCCGCTGCTCCGCGCCGAGATTATTGCACAATCGTCCGGCGTAGAACGCACGATTGCCGCTGAAAAGTTTATGACTTCATCGTTCATCACGGCGCTTCAACCGACGGAGATAATCCGCGCCATCCGCGTACCAAAGCTTTCCTCCCGCGCACGTTGGGGTTTCTATAAGTTTAGCCAGAAGGCCGGAGAGTTCGCTCACGCTATCGGTGCTGTTTTATATGAGCCTGAAAGCGAATGTTTTCGCGCTGTAATCGGCGCAATCGAAAGCCCGCCAATCATTGTCTCCGACGCTTCGAGTTTATTCGACGGAAGCTTTGCGCCAGATCTTGCCGCGCGCCTTGACTCGCAAGCCGTTCTTGATCTGCTCGACGACAAAGGTGTCGATGACGACTATACACGCCAACTAGCGGTCGTCGCTCTCAAGCGGGCAGCTAAACAAGCGAGCGAATCATGAGACAGTTTGCTATTCGCATCAATGGAAGGCAAATTGTTGGTGAGACAGAACCACGCGTGAACCTAGCCGACTTTCTTCGAGAACGGCACCACCTCACCGGAACTCATATTGGTTGTGAACACGGCGTCTGCGGCGCCTGCACGGTCCTTATCGACGGGGCTCCGGCTCGATCCTGCATTACCTATGCGGTCGCCTGCGAAGGAGCTGAAATTATAACCATTGAAGGGCTGCGCAACGATTCGATTATGGCTGATCTTCGTGACGCATTTTCAAGCCATCATGCCTTGCAATGCGGATATTGCACGCCAGGAATGCTCATCAGTGGTCGTGACGTCATCATGCGGCTTCCAAACGCCGATGAGGCGCGTATCCGACTTGAGCTTTCGGGCAACCTTTGTCGTTGCACGGGTTATGTCGGCATAGTTGCAGCCATCAAAGAAGTTTTGAACAAGCATCAATTCTCGGACGATCGAGCAATTGCAACCCGAAAGGAATTAGGCCCGCTGGGAGCGAGCGCCCCGGCGGCACCAGTTCCTCGAGCTCGCACTCGGTCGAGTCCAGCAACACAGGCCGTGCCCGAGTTGCGAGGCGTCGAACAATGGAAGACAATCGAGACTACCGGCACTGAACTCATTGAAAGCTTCCAGGTGCCGTACTCACGAGATCGCGTGTGGCAACTTTTTGCCGACCTCGATCGAGTAGTACGGTGTATGCCAGGAGCTCGGCTGAGCAAACAGCCGTCCGACGGACGGGCTGAAGGCGAAATGAAAGTGAAGCTTGGTCCTATTGTCAGCACCTTTGTTGGCGCGCTCGATATCGAACGTGACGACACTCAGTTTACTGGACTTATACGGGGCGCAGGGCGCGATCTTCAAAGCGGATCAGGTGTCCGTGCAATCATCAGTTATCAGGTGCAGGAATTGGATAAAGCGTCGTCTCAGGTTCTGGTCTCGGTAAAATTTATGCTCACCGGTACCCTGGCTCATTTCGGCCGTTTGGGGCTGGTAAAGGATGTAGCCAATCATCTGACGAGGATTTTTGCCGACAATCTCGCCTCTACATTGTCCGGACGACCAATAGAATACCAACAAATGACGCAGTTGAGCGCAGTTGCATTGATTCGTACTGCGCTATGGATGCGAATTCGTGCGATTGTTTCAAGGCTGCAGCGGAAATGATTACATTTATCGGCGAGTGTCACAAAGTTTTGCACATCTCGATAGGAGTCCTTCCTTGAGCCTGTACAAAGATGGAGAGCCACCGGGGATTTCAAATGATCTGCCCGACCCTTCCCAACCAAGACAAACGGTTTCTTCAACCAAAACACAGCGTCGAGCTGTGAAGAACGCAATCCTGTTCGTAGTTGTGATTGTGCTAGTGGCTCTGCTTGGAACACAACTCAAACGACTGTCACGAAGACTATGGAACGGTTTGGTAGTTCGCTCGCGTTGGAAGGACAGTTATCAGCACAATGGTCTAAGACAAAGACGAACCATCAATAACTTGCAGTTGACCTCACGTCGCATAAGCACGTCTGCCGTGCACTGACCACCGCGGCGCCTCACCCCTCAGACGACTCAATTGTTCCGTAAGATCAGGAATATGTCTGCGCGTTTCCTTTTCGACCGAACCTCCAGTCAAGTCATAAACGCCGGCGGCGCGCATTTGGGCTCTTCACTAATCTTCATGATTGCCGCGGTTAAACAGTGAACGCTTCTATGCCAAATAAATCTCGCCTCAGAGCCCCTATTCTGTTGTGGCTCGCAGGCGTGGTTTTACGAATTACCATCCTGGCGATAGCTCCCGTTATTCCGCTAATTCAGCGGGACCTGCATATGTCAGGAACACAAGTTGGGATTTTGTCAGGATTGCCGACTTTAATGCTCGCGCTCGCGGCGATTCTCGGCGCGTTCGCAATGTCCCGATTCAGTGCTTTCGCTACATTAATCAGCGGATTGGTTTTGGTCGCCCTTGGCACGATTTTACGGGGCACCGCAGACGATATTACAGTTTTGTTCGGCACCACGGTCGTCATGAGCACCGGTGTCGCAGTTGCGCAGCCAACCTTGGCGGTATTAGTGCCTGAATGGCTCCCACGACAGATCGGGTTCGGAACGGCCAGCTACGCGAATGGTCTTATTGTCGGCGGCATAATCCCAATTGCCCTGATGCTCCCTGTAGTGATGCCACTATTGGGCGATAGCTGGCGTCTCGCTATCGCAGTTTGGTCTGCACCCGTGCTCTTAGTGATCGTCATCCTGCTTCTGTTTGCGCCAAGATCCTCGACACGCGGAGCCATCAACGTTCTTACACCGGCCGATTGGTTCTCTCTGGATTATAATTTGATTTGGCGCATCGGCCTCATCTTTGGCGCCAACAACAGCATTTTCTTTGGCACAAATGCATTTTTGCCGAGCTATCTGACCAGCATCGGAAAGTCTGACCTGATAAGCGCAGCTTTGACTGTTTATAATTTTTGTCAGCTGCCCTCGTCTTTACTTGCGTTTGCATTTGCCAGCCGACTAGAACGCCGTATTTGGCCTTATCTGTTTGCTGGTCTGCTTGCCATTATTAGTATCGCGTTCACGATTTCCGCCGCCAGCGGCTGGATTGTGCTCTCGACTGCCACTCTGGGCTTTGCAAGCGGGATCACATTGACGCTGGGGCTCGCCCTACCACCTTTATTGAGCGCCCCCGCTCAAATTGGCAGGGTGTCGGCTGCCATGTTTATGCTCAGTTATACTTACGCGATGATGATCTCGGTATGTGGCGGCGTGTTGTGGGACATGACCGGACGAGCAGGTGCCGCACTGGCGATGGTTGCAATCGGCGTCCTGCCGCTGTTCATCCTTGTCCCGACGATTCACCTCGGTTCCGCTCGCGCGGAACGGATCGAGAGTATACGCAAATAGTGCGCGCGGCAGTGAAGCCGTGGCACCTACTAGCAAATTTTCAATAGCAAGTAGATTCCATTCGCTACTTATGTAGTCTCCGATAAGCTGGAAGAAACGAACCGACAACTGGGCCGAGAATGCATATCGTCGCGACGATTATTGCGGCGTTTGTAATGAGGCGCCTGCTGCCTTCGATCTCAACATTGGGTCTGTCAGGCATTGTCAAGCGCATGCCCCGCTCTCTTCCGAATCGCGCGATATATCGTTTCGGGATCGAGTGGAAGCGTCGTCAGTCGGACGCCCACCGCATCCTCGATAGCATTTGCGATGGCCGGCGAGACGCAGAACATCGAGCTCTCACCTACACCTTTTGCACCGAAGGGTCCGTTTGACTGATCGTGCTGGACGTAAACATTTTCGATTTTTGTCGGCAAATCGTGGAAGCCTGGAATCCTATAGTCGGCAAGCGAAGCGTTGGTGATCTGACCGCCGTCCAGGTGGATTTGTTCTAACTGCGTGAAACCTAGCTGCATAATCGCGCCGCCGGAAATCTGTGTCTCCACTATCTTGGGGTTGACCGCCTTGCCGGCATCCACCACATTAATGAGCTTCGCGATCTTGAGCCCGCCCGTTTCCATATCGACTTCGACTTCGGCGCCAGCACCTGAAATCAGCCAAAAGGGCGTCACATTCCTGCTCTGACCTGTTTCGCGCGAGGGAGCCTCATACTCGGGTTTGTAGCTGCCAGCACCGATAATGTTGCCAGCCTGCATGCCATAGCGTTTTTGCAACAGAGCAGCGATCGGCTGATTGGAGCCATCGGGCTCACCAACTTCCTTCCTAAGGGCGGCAAGTTGATTGCGTACGTCCGCGGCCGCACGTTGAATCGCATGTCCCATGTGAAAGAGCGACCGCGAACCCAGCGTACCCATGTCGTAGGGAGTAACATCGGTATCTGGATGAATTATCCTGACCGTTTCGGCCGGAACATTGAGACATTCACCTACTATTTGCGCTAATCCCGTATCAGAGCCCTGCCCCATATCAACGGTGCCGCAGTAGAGTGTCACTGATCCATCACCCGCTACATTTATAACTGCGACAGAGGTAGTTGGCGAAGTCACCGCCTTGATCGCGATTCCGAAACCGCGACCGCGCCTGATGGTCCCATTCTCCCGCATTAAAGGCTTTGTCCAGTCGAGCCTCTCTAAAATAGTATTCAGAACCTTATCGAGCGGCGCATCGACGACGACTTGACCGGTGGCATGAACATCGCCCTCACGCAGTAGGTTCTTCCGCCGGAACTCCGCCGGATCGAAGCCAAGTGCACGCGCCATCATGTCCATGTGACTCTCGTAAGCCCAGGCAATTTGCGGCAAACCAAATCCGCGAAGAGCGCCAGAGGGCGTCAAGTTCGTATACAGCGCGTACGAATCGATCGACACATTCTCGATGTTGTATGGTCCTGAGGCAGTTAATCCGGCTTTCTGTGCCACCCGTGGCCCGATGTCGGCATACGCACCAGTATTCCAAAACACTTCGCACTTGCGCGCTGTTATCTTGCCATCCTTGTCGACGCCGCTTCTTATGCGAAATGTGCACGGGTGTTTGGTGATCTGGTAGAACATCTCCTCCATTGTTGCCGCCACCTTAACGGGTTGGCGCGCAAGCATAGAAAGGGCAACTGCCAGTGCTTCGAGCTTGATGTAGAGCTTTGACCCATAGCCGCCCCCGACATAGGGCACCTTGACGCGCACCTTATTTTCAGGCCAGCCGAGCAGCCGCGCTATCTCAATTTGCACGAAGGAAGGTGATTGTGACGCGGTATAGATGGTGACATTGTCGTCGCGATAATCGGCAATTGACGCGAAAGGTTCGAACGGCAGGTGCAGCACTTTCTGAGTCTTAAACTTATGCTCGAACTTATGTTCGGCCGCCGCGTACGCCTTGTCGAAGTTACCTCGCCGCAGGCGATAATCCAGAGCAATGTTGGTCCCACTAACACCTTCCAGGTGCTTCAGGTCAGCAAAAGTTCCAGCCGGCTTGAGGTGTTCATGGACAAACGTCTTCGAATTGAATGCGTCGATTTCATCATAGATGGCGGGTAGCTCTTCGTATTCCGCAGTAATGAATTGAACCGCCTCCTCTGCCACGTGCGGATCGCGCGCCAAAACAGCAGCGACCGGTTCGCCAATAAATCGTACTTTACCGTCAGCCAGGATAGGCTGGTCGTGGAAGGCGGGGCCGTAATACGGATCCGGAATCAATTTCTTGATGTCTTCTATCGTGACTACATGAAGAATTCCGGCGGCCTGCTTTGCTAAGCTGAGATTGAGCGACCCAATACGACCATGCGCCACAGTACTGCGGAACAGCTTCGCGTGTAACATTCCGGGTAGCTGCATCAGATGCGTGTATTCGGCCCGTCCAGTGACCTTGTCACGGCTTTCGAGGCGCCGCACTGAGCGGCCGATTTGGGACCCGGCCTTTGTATCAGGGCGATTGCGCGAAATCGGCATCCGCACTCCCATGATCACTCAGGCGACGCAAGCCGCGGGTCGGATTTTTTCATGGGATTGCTCCTAGTCCAGCAAGCTCACATCGTTTCTATCACTATTTGCTCCTGGCATGCTGGGCAATCGGACCGTGCCAGCGCGTAATTGCTGGATACCCAGTGCGTCATATTAGAACGCGCGCGAGCGGCGCATTACGATCGAGCACGCGCAGCACCTCGTCCCGGCCGCGATCCGGCACTTCAAGCAGCACGCGGTGAATACCTGCTTTCCGGTAGGACGCAAGTGTCGCCTCTTCTGCCGGTGCGTTGAACACAGTGATTGCGAAAGCTGCCGGATCTCTTCCGCCCTCGCTTGCAGCGTGGCGCAGACGGGCAACGGCGTCATCCGGCTCGAACCCGCCGCGCGCACGCGGAAGCCAGCCGCTCCCGAATTCCACCACGCGCCGCAAGGTGTGATCGGTCTCGCCGCCGAGGAGGATCGGCGGATACGGCTTCTGTTTGGGCTTTGGATATAGCCAGACCGGGTCGAAATTCACGAATTCGCCGTGGAATTCCGCCTCGTCGTGGGCCCACAAGGCCTGCATAGCCAGGACGCGTTCGCGCAGTATCTTAAAGCGCGCTTGATAACGCGTGCCGTGGTTCTCCATCTCCTCGACGTTCCAACCTCCGCCGATACCGAAGACGAATCGACCTCCGGAAAGTTGGTCAAGACTGGCGACGGACTTAGCCGTGACAATTGGGTCGCGCTGCGGGACAAGTGCGATCGCAGTGCCAAGATGAAGGGTTCGCGTAGCCGCCGCAGCGAACGCCAGCGCAACGAAAGGGTCGTGCGTATGCGAGTATCGCTTCGGCAGTTCGCCGCCGCCCGGGAATGGAGTGCGGCGACTGACTGGAATGTGGGTGTGTTCACAAACGAACAGCGAATCAAACCCGCGCACTTCGAGTTCGTGCGCCAATTCACTGACATCTATTCCGTAGTCGGTGGGAAAGTAAAAAGTACCAACTCGCATCGAAATTTCTCCACACGTCGAACGCTTCTATTCCGTTCCAGGTCGGGATGCCTCCCGGCCCGCTTGGTTCCTTAGGGGCGGGTACCGGATGCTAATCTGACTTTGTAAGGGACAGGTTACCCCAACTCGTGGCGCTTGCAATGCGCACGGCAATCACAGGAAGCTGCGCGATCGGCATCCCGATGAGCTGCGGATAACGAGAGCGCAGAAGCGACTGCGCCAGGTCGTGTTCCTTCCCGTCGGTCAGTATTTCTGCACGACCTCGCAACATGATCCAACCCAACCGTCCCCAATCGTCCTCATAACGATCAACAACAACGGCCACTGCCGAGTTCTGAGCAATATTCTTCAGGCGCTTAAGCGGGGTGCTGAGGCTTCGTTTAGGCTTTGCATCAATCGTGACATAAAGCGTGCAATCAAAGGTCGCAAAGCATACCGGTACCACATGAGGAATTGCATCACGATCGGCCGTTGCGAGATGGGCGACCTTGCGATCGTTCAAAAATAGCCGCTCCATGTCTGACAGCAATTCACACCTCAATTAAATACAGGTCATAGCTTAGAAAAGTTCTCGTCCAGGCTAAACTCCTTGTTTGGGGGATCGCTTTACAGCGAGATTCGCCGATACCCCGCGACTGGTTCGGGTTATTTTAGGCTTCGTCTGGCGACTAGCGTGGCGCGGGCGGCAACGCGCCTCGCTGTTTCTGCTGCGATTGGGTAGATTGATTAGATCGACAGCAAAAGCTCGTCGTGAAAGTCTCAGGGGAGGCCGATTGCACGCAGCCATCAAGTGGGAAACAGCTAAGGTCGGGAAAGCAGACGATCATGAGATTAAATCATTCAGACTACGTCCTTAGTTAACGGATCGAGAGCAGCTCCCGTCAATTCGCCAGGCTCGGATATTTGCCTATTACGGAGCATTTTCTTCGAGTTTCTGGAGTTGCGCCGGGTATGCGCTGCTAGATATCGATTGCGGAATGGGCGACGTCACAATGTTAGCCGCGCAGCTCGTTGCTTTTCATCGAGCGACCCCCAGAACTCTTGGACCTTTACTAAAATCATAGCCCGATGGCTGCTGACCTTTTAGGCGCGTTACTGGAGATCTCTGGCGACGTCATCGAGCGCGCGCTCTAGGCGCCGGCCGATTTCGTCGATCTCGTGGCTCTCAATGACGAGTGGGGGAGCGAAGACCAAGCGGTCACCAACCACGCGGATTATCAGTCCGTTACGCATCGCTGCAGCATCAACCTTCGCACCCACTTTGAGCTCGCTGTCGAAAGGAATGCATTTCTCTCCATCCCGCATCAACTCCATGCCTAGGATAAGGCCCATTCCCCGCACGTCTCCGACAAGCGGATGTGCCCTCAATCGACCAAGCGTTGACTGCAGGACCGGCCCAAGGCACTTGGCGCGGCTAACGATGTCGATCTCGGCGTAAATTTTTTGCACTTCAAGTGCGACCGCTGCCGCTACCGGGTGACCTGCGTAAGTGAACCCATGCGCGAAGTTGCCGTATTTATCCGACTGCGCAAGCATCGCCTCGTGGATCCGCTCGTTGATCAGGACCGCAGAAATCGGCAGCATGGCAGCGGACAAGGCCTTGGCCGACGTCAACATATCGGGACGAATGGCAAAGGTTTGGCAGCCCCACATTTCCCCGGTACGAGCAAAGCCGCAGATAACTTCGTCGGCAACAAACAAAATATCGTACTTGCGCAAAACCTGCTGAATCTTCTCGAAATATCCGTGCGGTGGCAGGATCGCGCCGCCAGCACCCATCACGGGCTCTGCAAAGAACGCCGCAATGGTGTCGGGACCCTCCGCTTCGATCAACGCCTCAAGCGCCTCGGCCATGCGCGTTGAAAACTCGATCTCTGTCTCGCCTGGTTCGTGACGACGGTAGTAGTGGGGAAACTCGGTGTGCTTGAAGTTCGCAAAGGGCAAGCCGAAGCCGGCATGCATGTCCGGTTTTCCAGAGAGACTCACCGCTGCGCAGGTGTTCCCGTGGTAGGCCATTTGGCGCGCGATAATCTTGGTGCGCCGTGGCTGACCAACGGCGTTCCAATAATACCAGGCAAGTTTAATGGCCGTGTCGTTTGCCTCCGAGCCCGAACATTGAAATATCACGCGGGCCATTGGCACCGGTGCGATTTTAAGTAGCTGCTCCGCCAGCGCGATGGTCGGTTCGCTCGAGCGATGGCGATAAAGGTGATAGTAGCCAAGATTTCGCATCTGCCCGTAGGCGATCTTAGCAAGCCGCTCGGAAGCGAAACCAAGCGAGGCACACCACAGCCCTGCGACCGATTCGATGTATTCGTGACCGGTATTGTCGTATACGCGACAACCATCGCCGCGCACGATGACGAGCGGGCCTTCCTGCTGGTGTTTGCGGAGATTGGTCTGCATGTGCACGAGGCTCGCGACGTCGCGCGCCTCGATCGAATTCGGAATATAAGTCACCCTTTATCCTCCGCAGCAGCAATCTTGCGCAATTGGTCGGGGTTTGTAACACCATAATCGCGCGTTGCGGCCAAATCGCTCACATACCCATCGAGCAGGTCGCGTCCGATTGCTGCTCGGTCGCGCTCGGTCGGCGGGCCAAAACCACCCGAGCCAGGTGTCGCCATGTCGATGACAGAACCCGCCGGCGCAGCAAAGGCACCCTTGCTCGGCAGAAGACGCGTGACGCCGTCCGGAGTCGAGAGCGTTACGACGGCTGCCGCGCCGGCGCTGCCGCCGCGCAGACCGAACGGTGGTGAGGTCATCCGCTCCATGCACAGCGCTCCGGTCGCATCGGCGCCGCGTAACATGCGCCAAACGCGTTTTGCGCCGCATCCCCCGCGGTAACGGCCAGGCCCGCCAGAGTCCGGATTCACCTCATAGCATTCGACGCGTACCGGAAAGGCCAACTCCAGCACTTCCACTGGCGTGTTCATTGTGTTGGAGATACCACTTGCAATGCAGTTGATGCCGTCCTTGTTTGGTCGTGCTCCGAACCCACCCTTGATGGTTTCATAGGAAACGTAATGGCGGCCATTGCGTGGATCCACACCCCCGAGCGTCAAGATCGCCGACGTCCCCTGACTGCAAGCCATCACCTGATCTGGCATAAAGTTGACTAGCGCACCCATGACCATGTCGGCGACGCGATGCGATATCTCATGGTTGGCATAGACGACGGGAGCCGGAAATTCTGCGTTCACGACCGAGCCTTTGGGTGCCCTGATTTCGATAGTGCGCCAGCAGCCGGAATTAGGAGGAATAAGGTTGTTTGGGTCGACCGCGGTTTTCAGTGCGCAATATACGCCCGATGCCGTGACCGAGAGTGGTGCGTTCATTGGGCCTTTGACCTGTGGGTCGGTGCCGGCAAAATCGACAATCAGCCGGTCTGCGGTCTTGCGCACCGAGAGGCGAATGCGGAATCGCGCATCCGTGCCGAAGGCGTCATCAGCGATGCCATCGCCATCGCAGAAATCTTCGAAAGCGCCTTCGCCGTCAGGTAGATCGCTCAGCGCTGCGCGCATGAGCCGTTCCGAGTAATCCATGACTTGCGCCATATAGCCGATCAGCTCGGCGCCCCCATAGCGTCGGGCGAGCGTTTTCAGACGCTCGGTCGCACGCAGCGTTGCAGCGAGCTGCGCGCCAAGGTCGCCTTTGCGTTCGTCGGGCGTGCGCACGTTCGCTAAAATGAGCTTCTCGAGGTCGCCATTGAGCGCACCACGGCTGATGAGCCGCAACGGCGGCATCCGCAAACCTTCACCGAAGACTTCTGTCACTGCGCCGTAGCTCCCAGGCGTGGCCGAGCCGATATCCGGCCAATGCGCTCGCAAACACGTGTAGCCGAGGAGTTCGCGACCGTGAAATGCCGGCCGTATGACATTGACGTCTGGCAAGTGGCTGCCACCAAAATATGGATCGTTGTGAACAAAAACATCACCGTCGTGCACGTCGGATGCGAACACGGCGACTACAGCGCGGACCGCGTCAGGCATCGAGCCGAGGTGAATGGGCAGATCGGGACCCTGTGCTACCATCTCGCCTCGAGCGTCGAAGACGCCGCAGGAATAATCGCCGGCCGACTTCAAAAGCGGGGAATATGCAGTCTTTGCGAGAACGACCCGCATCTCCTCGGCGACCTTGTAAAGACTGTTTTTGGCAATCTCGAAGGCGGCGGGATCGACCTTCTGTACATTGTCTTTCACTGTCGTATTACCCCGCGTTGGGTCCGCGTTAGCACTACAAAACCATCCTCATTCATTCTCGCTTGCCATCCAGGCGGCACCAGAATCGTGGACTCAACCGATTCGATCACAGCTGGGCCAGCCACCCCGAGCCCCGACGACATCCGCCTGCGGTCGTAGATGGGCGCGTCGGCGTCGCCCGTGTCATGGAACCAGAGTTGGCGATGAGATTTAACTGCATCGCTGCTAGGATCAGCGGGCATATCCCGGATCATCAGCGGCGGGATCGTGCCAATCGCGGCGATGCGAATGTTGACGATCTGGACTGGCTCGCCGCGGTTATCATGGCCATAGATATGCATATGGCGAAGGTGAAATGTTTCTGCGATCTCCTGGAGGGTTGTCTGGTTGATCGGGCGAGCTGGAACAGGTAGCGTGAGCTCATAGGATTGACGCTCGTAACGTGCATCAACCGAACGCTCGAACCGTCGACGTTCAGGACCGATGGCGGCACCATCGAGCATCGCACCTCCCTTTTTCTCCATTGCAATGAAGGCAGCCTCGACCGCCAAGGGATCGGCAGTATCGGTGCTCGTGAACAGCGTCTGCACGTAATCACGTTTTAAGTCCGTTGCGATGAGACCGAGCGCCGAAAAGGCTCCGGGGATCGGCGGGCAAATCACCTCGCCAATACCGAGTTCGCTTGCCAGTGCGGCCGCGTGCAGGGGGCCCGCTCCGCCAAAGGCGGCGAGCACAAAATCGCGCGGATCGTGGCCGCGTTGGACGGAAACGATTTTAAGAGCCTCAGCCATGGCATGATTAACAATGTCGATGACAGCCGCCGCGGCTGTGCGGATATCGACGCCCAGAGGTCTGGCGAGCCGCGAATCGATTGCAGCTTTGGCTGCCGCATGATCGATCGGAAGGTCGCCCCCAAGCAGCGATTCCTTGTCGAGGTAGCCGAGCAGTAGGTTGCAGTCGGTAACGGTCGGCTCGATGCCGCCGCGCGCGTAGCAAGCGGGGCCAGGATCGGCGCCGGCGCTCTTGGGACCAACGCGTAGCGCGCCGGCCCGATCGATCCATGCAATCGATCCGCCGCCGGCTGATACTTCTGCCAGATCGATGACTGGCAGGCGAACCGGATGACCGGTGCCGCTGGTCCACCGCATCATGCTCGATCCGCCTCCGACTTCGTAGTCCGGCGTGGTGTCGTACCGGCCTCGTCGAATCAGGCTTGCCTTAGCTGTCGTGCCGCCCATGTCGAAGGAGAGCAGGTTTTGGCGCCCGGTTTGCCGCGCCACGAGCGCCGCCGCGACAACACCGGCAGCCGGACCCGATTCGACCGCCACTGCCGGGATGGAAATGGCCTCGTCCACTTCGAGAATGCCACCGTTCGATCCCATTAAATAAAGTGGGGGCAGCTTTTGACCGCGCGTAACCTTTTCCAGTCGCCCTAGATACGAGGAGAGAATTGGCCCGACACAGGCACAAACCGCGGTCGTGCTGGTGCGCTCGAACTCCTTCATTTCGGGCAGCACGTCTGATGACAGGTAAACCGGCACGTCTGGCAATGCTGCTCGTAACCGCGCGCCGAGTCGACGCTCGTGCACGGGATTGAGGAAACTGAAGAGCAGCGAGACTGCAATTGAATCGACCCGCGTCGTTTTCAGAGCTGCGATCAGTTCATCGACATCGCGGTCGGCAAGGGGTGTGACAATGTCGCCGTCCGCACCGATACGTTCACTGATTTCAAAGCGACGACGGCGTGGGATCAGCGTGGCCGGCGCATCCTGGAACAAATCGTAGAGATTCGCACGCGCCGAGCGTCGAAGCTCCAGAACGTCGCGGAAGCCGCGCGTTGTGATCAATGCCGCGCGCGCCCCCTTATCCTCGAGGATGGCATTGGTCACAACTGTGGTCGCGTGCGAGAGGAGTCCGACCTGGTCGGGGATCACATCGTAGCGGCTCATTGCCGATGCGAGCGCATGCTGTACGCCTTCGGCAAGATCACCGGGCGTTGTCGGCACTTTCGCCACACCGATGCGTCCGCTCTTCTCTTCGACAACGGCCACGTCGGTGAAAGTCCCGCCTATATCGACGCCGATCCGCCAAACCATCTAGCAAGTTCCTCGCGGCGCAAGAATTATTGTAGACTGCCGCTCAAATTTGGTCAGGCAGTCGCTTGGACAGCATAGTGAGCGACTTCGTCAACAACAGCAATCATGGCCCACATCCTTCATCGTCAAACTGGTCATTCCTATCAAGTTGCC
>Ga0187816_10000240_pt1 | contig 16146 bp, 16 predicted proteins | sample NC_wetland_sal_i_16_FD_132960 | JGI IMG/M metagenome (GOLD analysis project Ga0187816, IMG submission 132960) | Wetland sediment microbial communities from Neuse River Estuary, North Carolina, USA - SO4_1 | ecosystem: Environmental > Aquatic > Freshwater > Wetlands > Sediment | place: USA... | reverse complement strand
TCCGGCGGGGGCCAGAAAGTTTCCGTGCTGTTGGCCATGCCGCCAGCAAAAGGCCTTTTCCATCGAGCGGTTATCGAGAGTGGCCCCGGTGTCAGAATGAATGCACTCGATTACGCGATCAAAGTCGGCGACATGTTTCTCGCCGAGCTGAACGTGAAGCCGGATCGGATCAATAACGTTCAGACCATTCCCCTGGAACGGATCATGGCAGCACAAGGAGAGGTCAGCCGAAAGCTGGGGTCTTTCATACCAGGTATGATTACGGGCTTCTCGCCGGTGGTAGACGGAGTTTCGCTTTTGCAAAATCCCTTTGATCCAGTCGCGCCTGAAGTATCCGCAGATGTCCCGGTGCTGATCGGATTCAACCGCACTGAGTTGACGCTCTTCGCGGGAAGCGATTCGAGTCTGTTCTCGCTCGACGAGGCGGGTCTGCAAAAACGTGTTAGATCGCTCTTGGGTAACAACGCAGAAACGGTGCTGAGCGCGTTTCGATCGGACTATCCTCACGAAAGTCCATCGGATCTTTACTTCCTGATCGCAACCGCCTACCCGACGGTAGCTTTCACGGCCAAGATCGCAGAGCGCAGGGCCGCGCTCGGGAAAGCTCCTACCTATGTTTACGAATTCACGTGGGAGACGCCAGTTCTGGGGGGCCGGCTCAAGTCTCCGCACACCATCGAAATGCCTTTCGTGTTCGACAACGTGGCAAATCCGCTAGTGCAAAAAATGACGGGCGCAGGCTCCGATATCTTCCCACTTGCCAGGCGCGTCAGCACCGCGTGGGCTGCGTTTGCGGCCACGGGTGATCCCAACTCGAAGGGCTTTCCGCACTGGCCTCCCTATTCGGGCCAGGACCGGAACGTCATGATCATCAACACCGAGAGTAAGGTCGAGAGGGACCCTCAGCGCGAGGCGCGCGTGGCAATCGAAAATCTCTTGTTCCCCTCGCACGCCTGACAGCTCAACTTAAGTAGATGGATGGGGACTTGGCGCTCGATTTGTTGTCAATCGAAAAGCGGACCTTCGTACAACTTCGGCACAACTTAAGGCGAGATTTCAGGAGGGGGAATCCAAGGCAACGCTCAGCAGGATTTGCCACCATCGTTAGAAGATAGGCGCTCGTTCAGTGGTCGCGCTCGCACTGGGTGCTGCGGCTCTTTTCGGGCGGGGTACGGGTGCGGTTCCACCGCGAGAATCCCTCCGCCGGCTTCCTACGGACTTTTTCGCATGCGTCGGGAAACAGGACACAAAGAACCATCAATGGCACTCCGAGCACAAACATACCGGACGGCCAAATCGCCAGATTCACACCTCAATTCTCCTAGAGCCGAAATTGACGAGGGCGCGCATCACTAGGATTTCCCAGTCCCAATCGCGTGGGAAGCATTTCGGCCGAGGGCTGACAACCGGAACGACCTGATGTCCCAGGTCTTTCAAGAATTGCTGCAGTTTTCCGTGTCGCCTCGACCACCAACGCTTGCTTTCACCGATCACCACTAAGGAGCCTGGTCGCAAGGCACGCGGCAGGGATGAATACTTGTCGCGGCAGAGCAGGAGCTGGATGGCAACCTCGTGTTCCCGAATGCCTGAAGCGAGCACGAATCCTTGTAATTGTCGTTCGAGCAACTCAACTGGAACCGGAAGTCTATCCAACGCGAGCTGCAGAGGGATTTCTTCAGCCGATAGAAGGACCAGTTCGGCTCCCAAACCAGCTGTCAAACGAGCAGCAGTGCGCAACGCGGCAATCGTCGCTTCTGCAGTCGTGTGCACCACCGTCACACGCAGATTCGGGCTGCCTGAGTTAGAGGCGTAGCCGACTCTGTCGAACGCGTGCTCGAGGCCCGCGTTATGATTCGCTCTCCGGCAAACGTCTTTCACGATTGGCACGATACGCCTGGCACGCTGAACTAAGCATAAACATCTCCTCACGAATTCATAAACGAGACGAGAGCGGATTCAGGTGTTGCAGTGGTTTGATCTTGCGAAGTCGGAGGAAAGCGGGTCACGCGGAAAAGAATGGCCGCCCAACAGGAGAGGGTCGGGCGGCCATTGCGCAGCGACAACCTCAGCCGCAGCCCAGGATGGCCGTCCTGTGCCCGCGGCCGAACCTATAGAACGCGTTGGTCAAAAGATTCAGGCTGTTTGACCAATCCTTCGAGAGAGCCGTTTCGAAAAGTGAAAGCGATCAGCGAGAAAAGTGCCCTTTCTTCCGCCGACGCTTCGAATCAAGAAACAAGTTCACCAACACGTAGACCAGGAAAATCATAGCGGCGATACAAACCCCCAAGAAGACTCGGGGCGCCATACTTGCACTCTCGCGCGGCTCTACGCTCCGTCGCGTGCGAGCGTAGCTTTTTCGGGATCAACGACGCATGAACACGGCCTAAGAATCTTATAAACAGGCAGAGTGAGCTTCCGCACTTTTTCCGGGTCTGGCGATCGCGAAGGAAAGTAAGACTATACTGTGGATGGTTGGTGCTGGCGCCTACGTTCAGCAAGAACAATAACGCGAATATCCTTAGCCTTGCGGACAATTCGCGGAATCAGGTCCTTACCTAGCAAAAGGCCCCATGAGCGATGCTTGGGCCTGCTCAGTAATATTTGAGTGATTCGATTACGGCGCGCGAAATCGACTATCGTCTCCGCGGGATCATCGCCTTCCAAGATCCGTGCTTCAATGTGAAGATTCCTGGCAAAGTTAAGATGGGCTTCGACGGCATCGACACGTTCGTCTGTCCTGTGGTCGCCCCGGGACGGCAATACGCCAACCGCGAAACAATCAGCACCAAGGTAGTCGGCCATTCTGCGGCCCCGCCGAATGAGCATGGCGGAAGACGGATCCGCAGTGACATAAATCAAAATGCGATCCCGGACTTCCTTTTCTGCTACGGATGAAGAAGAAATGTCCATTCTTTCTTCGGCGTTCTCGGTAGTTCCCCTGATGTCTTGTTCATGGGCGGCTTGCCGCAGGGCCAGCTCGCGCAGGGACACGAGCGTCGATTCCTTGAAAAAATTCTCCAGTGCGCGCTGGGCCTTTTCTGGTGTATAGATAACGCCCCTTTTCAGGCGGTTCGTAAGCGCTTCAGTCGTCGCATCAACCATGACGACCTCAGATGCACTCTTGACGAGCCAATCCGGCACCGTTTCGCGAACGCGGATGTCAGTAATGTGGAAAATATGGTCGTTAAGGCTTTCCAGATGCTGGATGTTCATGTTCGTCATTACGTCGATCCCCGAGTCCAACAACACCTGAACGTCCTCCCATCGCTTGCAACGCTCCGAACCAGGAACATTGGTGTGCGCTAGTTCGTCGACAACGCAGATGGCTGGGCGTCGCTTCAGGATCGCCTCGGTATCCATTTCTTGGAGGGTTACGCCACGATATCGAATCGTCCTGGTTGGAATCATCTCGAGTCCGGCGGTTCTCGCAATGGTGTCTTTCCTTCCGTGTGGTTCAAAGTAACCAACCACAACGTCTTTCCCTTGTTTTTTGAGCTGCTGAGCCTCCTCAAGCATGCGATACGTTTTCCCAACTCCGGCTGCATAGCCGAGAAACAGCTGTAGCCGCCCTCGTGCAATGCGCGAATGGCCGGCACTCAAGTCGCCGCTATTGGGGATAGACGACGACATCGATTCCTTCGGCTGAGCGAATAAGGCGGTCGACGAGATTGCCCCAGATTCGTGTCTGCACTCCGTGTCGAGTGCTGTGCCCCACAAAAATTTGAGTGATTCCCACTTGCTTCGCGAACTTCAAGATGGCTTCTGCGTTGTCGAATCCACTTAATACTTCCACTTGGGCCCCAAGTTCGCGGGCATGGTCCAGATTTCGTTTCAAGACCTCTTGATCATGCGGAGAGAGAGCGCTCTCTTGTACGTAAACGACATAGAATTCGCCTTGGAAGCGGTCGGCATTGCGACGCCCGCTTTCCAGCATGTGGGTGGCGTTAGCCCGCGGGCTCACGCAAACCAGAATACGCTCTTGCACACCCCATGATTGATCCATGCCATGCGAGCGAAGATAGCTCTCAAGTTGGCGGTCTACCACGGAAGCAGCAACCAGCAGAGCCAATTCACGCAATCGGGAGAGCTTGTGCGCTTCGGCAAGGGGGGAAGCGCGCTCCCCAGCCAGCGGCTCTCGCCAGAGGCCGTCTTTGGCAGGAGCATCTACAACGACGATCTCGTCCGCAGTCTTGTCCAGAAATCCGCTTGGAATCGTGCACGAAGCGCGGTTGCCAGTGATACGCTGTACTTCATCTTGAAGCTTTTCGAGGTACTGTAAGTTTACCGTCGTGACGACGGAGATGCCGGCGTCGAGCAATTGACCGACATCCTGCCATCGACAACCATTCGGGCTGCCCGGGGGATTTTGATAAGCAAGGCCGTCAATCAGTGCAACCTGGGGATGTCGGCGAATCACCGCATCCACGTCGATTGTTTCCGATTCGCCAATCTTCAATGTTGGAATAACCTCAAGTTTTTGGAGTATCGCTTCAACTTCGGGCGGATACTCGGGCTGCAGCGCACAAACTATCACGTCTTCGCCTCGCTGGCGGCGCCTGCGCCCTTCGTCTAGCATTTGGAAGGATTTGCCTACTCCACCGGCGTAGCCAAGGAACACCTTCAGCCTGCCGCGTCGCGCCCTGCGTTCCTCCAGTTCGATTTGCGCGAGCAGTTGCTCAGGAGTTGGTCGCGGTGGCGAGGCTTTGGGCATCAAGAATTATTGTATCGAGATCGCAGCCAAGAGGAAACGAAGCTGCTCAATGTGATGACGATTCGGTGCCTAGCCACCAACGCCGGATTGCTACTATCGACCACACCGCCTCAACTAGTCCGAATGGCCAGGCTCCCTGGAGAAACCCGTATGCCGAACCCAATGCACATGCGCCGGCAAACGCCAGCGTATACCAATGGCTGCGACGCTCTAAGGCGTAAAACAAGAGCATCAGGGTTACGGCGATTAAACCAAAAGCGGTGAGTGAGTCCCTATAACTCATTGGCGATGGACAACCGCACCTCGTCAGGGCTTGCGCGCTACGATGAGCCACCAATTCTCGCCATAAGAGTCGTGTTGTATGAAGCGATCGTCTCGGCTAACGATCTCAAAATTCGCCTGGCGAAGTTCGCCTTCCACTTGCTCGGCCGAGATTTCATGCTCGGCGGTTGCCGAGATGTCACCGCTGCCTGGCTTTGGTTCACGATCGACGACGATCAGCCGTCCCGCCGGAACCAGCGACTGGTAGACATGGACGAGGATCGAATGAGAATCCGTGAATTCGTGATAAGTGTTTGAAATGAGTACGGCATTGACGTCGGCGGGCAAGTGAGGATCTGTTGGATCACCCAGCAAGACCTCGACGTTGTGTTCTCGTCTCGATGCGGCCCTAAACCAGAGGAACACCAAAGGCAGTCTGCGAATGTCCTCCGCCACGACGCGGCCGTCGCCTACAGGCTTTGAAAGTTTCAGCGTGAAGTACCCCGAACCGCAACCAATATCTGCCACAACATTGCCCGGCTTAAGGTCCAAAGCCTGAATAACATCTGACGGGCGTTGCCAATGATCGCGTTCAGCCTCGACTGCATTCAGGCGCGAAAAGGTCTCGATCGCCGAGTAGCCCACGTTGAGGACAACTAGGACTGCCACCGCGCTGAGGAAAAACGCGAGAAGTTTGACGCGATAAGTCAAGTAGTTAAGCTGTCGCCTTTGCTTCAGCCAAGTCGCAATATGCCACGGAAACCGCAGCTAGCGGAGCGAAGAGGTTGAGCAAAATTCACTTCGAAACCGGAACTTCTTTGTCCAGCGCTACATTTAACAACAACACATTGACGCGCGGCTCGCCCCAAAATCCCCAGCCGGCGCGCTTGGTGAATTGTGAGATCAATTGGTTTACTTGATCTGGAGTAACACCCCGCGACTTTGCGACCCGCGCGGCTTGTATCTCGGCATTGGCAGGACTGATCTGCGGGTCCAAACCCGAGGCCGAAGCCGTCACTGCATCCGGCGGAATGGGCGCTTCCGCCGTGAATACCAAGGGTGCCTTGGGGTCATTGAACGCGTCAATGAGTTTGACGTCGTCGAGGTTGCCTTGCGCGTCCTTGAAATGGTCAAGGGGCACGGATGATTGATAAGGAAGGTCGTTGTCGAGGCAATAGTGCACAAGGCGATCCTCAATGCCGTCGAAGCTGACTGTTTCCTTCCCCTTATCATCCGTCGTTGTTGTTCCATGAAGGAGCTTGGCACTCGTCGGGCCCAAGTTCGTGCCACCCGACTGAGTGGGGTCGTAACCGTTGCCCGCCGCAGAAGGTCGGGGATGAAAGTATTCGGGTTTTGCAAAAGACTGGCCGATGAGACTCGAGCCGACAACATTGCCATTGACCGTGACCAAGCTACCATTCGCCTGTCTCGGGAAAATGAGCTCGGATACGCCCGTCATCACCGCCGGGTATAACAATCCTGTAAGAATCGTGAAGGCCAGTGTCAGCCGAAATCCAGGTCCAAGTTCTTTGATCATGATTTAGTCCTTTTACGCAAGGTGCAACGCAACCAGAATCTTGTCGATCAGCCAAATTCCGGGAAAAGGCACGATGATCCCGCCAAGGCCATAAATCAACAGGTTGCGAGTCAGCATCCGGCCGGCGCTGACGGGCTTGTACTGCACGCCGCGAAGAGCCAACGGTACCAGAGCGATGATGATTACGGCATTGAAGATGACTGCCGCGAGGACCGCGCTTTGAGGTGAGTGCAAGCCCATGATATTCAGCTTGTTGAGCTCCGGATATATCGATGCAAACATCGCGGGAATGATGGCGAAATACTTCGCCACATCGTTGGCGATCGAAAAGGTCGTCAGCGAACCGCGGGTGATCAGTAATTGCTTGCCGATCGCTACGATTTCGATCAGCTTCGTCGGGTTGCTATCGAGGTCGACCATATTGCCGGCCTCTTTCGCCACCATCGTGCCGGTGTTCATGGCCACGCCGACATCCGCCTGAGCCAGCGCCGGAGCATCGTTTGAACCGTCGCCGGTCATCGCAACGAGACGGCCCTGGGCCTGTTCCTTCTGGATGTATTCCAGCTTGTCCTTCGGAGTTGCCTGCGCAAGAAAATCGTCAACGCCAGCTTCTTGTGCGATCGCCGCCGCAGTCAAGGGGTTGTCACCTGTGATCATTACGGAACGAATTCCCATCGCCCGCAGCGAAGCGAGACGCTCTCGCATTCCACCTTTGACGATGTCCTTGAGATGAATGACGCCGAGAACCCGGCGGCCGTCAGCCACCGCAAGGGGAGTGCCGCCGTTCCTCGAAATGCGATCGGAAATTTCGGACAGCAATGGAGGTACAGTGCCGCCTTCGTCTTTCACGAACTGCGCAATCGCGTCCGTAGCACCTTTTCTCAGGCGGCGTCCGTCGAGGTCGACCCCGCTCATGCGTGTATAGGCGGAAAATGGAATGAACTGAGCTTCATGCTCGGCGACTTCGCGACCTCGCAGGCTATATTTCTCCTTCGCTAGAACGACCACCGATCGGCCCTCCGGAGTTTCATCCGCAAGGCTCGAAAGTTGAGCGGCATCCGCCAACTCGCTCTCGTTCACTCCGTTAACCGGCAGAAATTCGACTGCTTGCCGGTTTCCTAGAGTGATAGTTCCGGTCTTGTCCAGAAGGAGGGTATTCACGTCCCCGGAGGCTTCAACTGCCTTCCCGCTCATTGCTAAAACGTTGTGTTGCATCACGCGATCCATACCCGCGATGCCGATAGCGGAAAGCAGTCCGCCGATGGTCGTCGGGATCAAGCAGACGAGCAGTGACACCAGAACCGCAACGGTCGGTGCGGTACCACTGCCGACGGCCAGAATCGAATACTTCGCATAGGGCGGAAGAGTTACGACGGCCAGCAAGAAAATTAGCGTCAATCCGGCGATCAGAATGTTGAGAGCTATCTCGTTCGGTGTTTTCTGGCGCACCGCACCCTCTACCAAAGCGATCATGCGATCCAGAAATGTCTCGCCGGGATTGGATGTGATCCGGATCTTGATGTGATCCGAAAGGACCTTTGTCCCACCCGTCACCGCGCTCCGGTCTCCTCCCGACTCCCGAATAACGGGCGCGCTCTCGCCCGTGATGACAGACTCATCGACGCTCGCGACTCCGTCGATGACTTCGCCGTCGCCTGGAATTAGATAGCCCGCTTCGCAGTAGACAACGTCTCCCTTGCGGAGCTTCGAGGCAGGGACCATCTCGAACTTGTCCTCGGGCAGAAGTCTCCGAGCGATTGTGTCAGTCTTCGTCTTGCGAAGGCTATCGGCTTGAGCTTTCCCGCGCGCTTCGGCCATCGCTTCGGCGAAATTGGCAAACACCACCGTAAACCAAAGCCAAAAGGCGATCTGAACGCCAAAGAACACACCGCCCGACCGTGCGATTGCGTCTTTTGCGACGAATATCGTGGTCAGTGCCGCTCCGACTTCGACAACAAACATTACGGGATTCTTGGCGACCATCATCGGGTTCAGTTTCACGAACGATTCTTTGATGGCGCGCCTTAGAATTTCCGGGTCGAATAAAGGACGAGCTCGAACTCCTCTGGAGAGGAGCGGTACTCCTTCGTCTTTAATCTCTGGCTTATTTTCCACCGGAGGGATACCAACCGTAGACATTTTCTAGCTCCTCATTCCTGGCATCAAAACAATTTCCCGCCCAGCATTTGGAAGTGCTCGACAATCGGACCAAGCGAAAGAGCCGGGAAGTAGGTAAGCGCTCCCACGATAATCACGGTTCCGACCAACAGGACTACAAACAGGGTCCCGTTCGTCGGCAATGTTCCACTGGTTATCGGTATGAGTTTTTTCGCAGCTAAACTGCCGGCAATCGCCAAAGCTGGAATGATAAAAAAGAATCGTCCTACCAATATGTCGAGGCCACTCGTCAGGTTGTACCAGGGCGTATTGGCATTGATTCCGGCAAAGGCGCTGCCGTTGTTGCCAGCGCCACTCGAATACGTATAGAGGATTTCCGAGAGACCGTGTGCACCGTTGTTGTTCGTATTGGCGGCGGACGGTCCGGGCGGATTCCAGTAACCATTTTTTGAAAATTGACCGATCGAGCTGAGAGCCGTGAAGCCAAGTATGACTAGAGAAGTCGCGAGGATCGCGATGATCGCCATCTTGACTTCCTTTTGCTCGATTTTCTTGCCCACATACTCTGGCGTGCGTCCAACCATCAGGCCGCCGATGAAAACAGCAACCACGGCGTAAATCAACATGCTGTAAAGGCCCGCACCAACACCTCCAAAGATCACTTCATCGGTTTGAATGTTGAACAGCGGAACCAGTCCCCCAATCGGCGTGAAACTATCATGCATACTGTTGACGGCTCCGCAACTGGCGTCCGTGGTGACCGTGGCGAACAAAGTGGATTGTGCGATGCCGAACCGGACCTCCTTGCCTTCCATATTGCCGCCTGGCTGAGTGCCGGTGTAAGCATGTTCGACGCCTAGCTGCGAGATCATCGGGTTTCCGCGCTGCTCGGCCCCATAACAGATGAAAACACCGACAAAAAACATCACGGACATCGCGGCAAAAAGTGCCCACCCCTGACGCGTATCGCCGACCGCCTTGCCGAACGTGTACGTCAGACCGGCTCCAAGGCAAAGGAGCAGCAACATCTGGCCCAGGTTCGACAGAGGGGTTGGGTTCTCATACGGATGCGCCGAGTTCGCGTTGAAGTATCCTCCACCGTTCGTTCCGAGCATCTTCATCGCCTCTTGCGACGCCAGGGGACCCTGTTCAATCACCTGAGTTGTACCTTCCAGAGTCGTTGCGGTGACTGGGCCTTTGAAGTTCTGGATGGATCCCTGCCAGACGAAGAACAGCGTCGCCAGGATACAAATGGGAAGCAGGATATAGACTGTGCATCGGGTCACGTCGACCCAGAAGTTGCCGATGGTCTTCGCGGTGTGCCGAGCGAATCCACGAATCAGCGCGACGGCGACGGCGATTCCAACAGCGGCAGAGACGAAATTTTGGACGGCGAGGGCAGCCATCTGCGTGAAATAGCTCATCGTCGTATCTGGCGAATATGATTGCCAATTCGTATTTGTTATGAAGCTGACCGCTGTGTTGAATGCCAAGTCCGGAGTCATCGGCGTAGCAAAGGAAGGCGCCTTGGGTGTTGAGAACCCCATCGGATTGAGAGGGAGATGCCCCTGGAATCGCTGCAAGAGGTACACGAACAGGAAGCTGAATATGCTCAGCGAGATCATGGAGGCCGAATAACGGACCCAAGACTGTTCTTCGTCTTCGCGAACACCGCCCACAAGATAGATCAGCCGCTCCAGCGGACGGAAGACCGGGTGAAGGAAGGTTCGCTCACCTTCGAATACGCGGTGCATGAACGCGCCGAGAGGTTTAGTGATCGCGAGCAGAATGAGAAAGTAGACCAGGATCTGGGCAATGCCGAGTGAAGTCATCTTAGCTCCTCAAAACCGCTCCGGGTGAATTAGCGCGTACATTAAGTACACAAACATTCCAGCCGCGACGATTCCTGCAATCGCGTATTCCATCAAATCCTCCTAAAGGCGCTCTGAGGCTCTTGTAAAACCCCAAAGCAAAACAAAGAAAACAATTACGACGCCAATGTAAAAGATATCGAGCAGCATAGTTAATGGCGCTCCTGTCTAGAATTCCAGATCATGTCCGTTGATCCGACTCTCCCGTATGCACGCGAACCGCAATGCTACCGGCGGCAAGGAAGGAGGCCGCCGTGAAACTTGCTTCTAGCACGAAAGATTGCATACCTGAAGACATGATTTCGCGCAAACGGGCCTGAATGGGATCCAGAATCTTCTGGACTGGCATCTGGTAGACATCGTCAGCGGGACTCATTACGAAATTCTTTGTTCCCTGCACGTCGACCGACAGGTTTGTCTTGAAGCTCCTCGCCAGTAGCACCGCAGTCCGCAGGACAGCCAAGACGTCCGCAATATCCGCTACCACACTGAATGCCATCACGGCGGACGAGTTCGGCGAAACCTCGGCCAGATATGAGCTCGGCGATCGCACTTCACCACCGGAGGCGTGCTGCGGGTTTGGCTTCTCCGCTACCGTTTGGGATCGCATCTAATTACCGCTCCGGAACGGGATGAATAGAACTCGATGGCCTTGAGACTCCAGGCGCCTGGCAATGCGGCTCTCAGCGGTAGGCCAATGACGCTTCCGACCAGCAATGACGACCAACGAATTCGGGCGCAAGGCTTGCAAAAATGCCTCAATCCGATCTCGAGACAAATACAAGTGAATGGTTACATCGAGAGTGCTTGGCTCCATTCGCGACACAAGTTCAGACAGGACTTGCTCCGTAAACGGGACGGAAACCTGGGGCCGATCGAGCGGCAAACGGATTGGCACCGCGATCGCAGCCCTTAACCGTATGCACCCGTCGAGGTCTGCCGCCATGGTCGCTGCAGCCTTAAGGGCTGACGCCGTGGCGTGCGGATCAGTGAAGATGACGTTCACTTCAAGTTGCCCTACCGCAGACGGTTCAACGGGCGCCGCGAATGGGACTGGTGCCCGCTCGCTCCGCGCCGTGCTGAGTTCGTTTTTCATTGTCCTTAACTCGGGCTTGATATTGCCCTAAGTCGGATAAACAACACATAAACACGCCCTAAGAAGGGAATAAACCATCGTGTTGGTCAGAATTTGAGCGTGCTGGATAGGGCTGCTCTGGAGCTCTACTCTTCAGGGTCGGGAGATGACTTGGGAACGTGGAAGCGGTACCCGGCCCAAGCGTCAGTCACAAGAAATTGCGGTTTGGATGGATCGGGCTCGATCTTCTTCCGGAGCCGGTTGATGAACACTCGTAGGTATTCCAACTCATCGCCATAGTCCGGGCCCCACACGGCTTGTAACATCTCGCGATGAGCGATCGTCTTGTTCGGGCGCGCGAGCAAGTATGACAGCAAATCAAACTCTTTCGCAGTCAGGTGGGAGTTCCGCCCTCGAACTGTTATCTGTCGGGAAGAAAGGTCGATTTCTACGCCCTGTAGGGCCAGTTGCCTTAACTCCGTTTGGTCGGGCGGTTGTGGCAACCGACGCAGGGTGGCGCGCAGGCGCGCAAGCAGCTCTGGCGTGCTGAAGGGCTTAGTTACATAATCATCGGCGCCTGCATCGAGCGCATCGACTTTGTCCTTCTCCGTGTTGCTGACGGTCAGCATGATGATTGCGACTTCCGAGGTCGATCGGATCAGCCGGCACGTTTCGATTCCGCCAATTCCAGGCATGTTCATATCCAACAGCACGAGGTCGTAGGTGGCAGAGCGCAGCTTCTCGAGTCCTTCTTCACCGGTCCGCGCATCACTGACTTGGTAGTCGCGAGCAGTTAAAGTGGTCTTCATTGCCCGCCGAATCTGGGGGTCGTCATCGATAACCAGAATCCTACCGGCACTCATGCGTTGCTGCTCCCTCGCGCAATTGGCAGAGAAAAACAGAAATCGGAACCTTTGCCAACCTTGCTCGCAACCCAGATCTCCTCACCATGCGCACTCACGATTTCGCGCGCAATTGCTAGCCCCATCCCTGATCCCTTCAGATTTTGCTGTTCCTTGCCTCGATAAAATTTCTCGAAGATTCGTGATTGATTCTCCTCCGCTATTCCCGGGCCTTGATCGGCCACGCAAATAACTACGCGATTCTGACTGGGCTGTGCGGAAACCACAATCCGGCTGCTTGAGGGAGAATACTTCAGGGCGTTGTCGAGCAGATGAGCGATCACCATCTGTATCAGCTCCGCGTCCACCCATACTGGCGGCAAATCGTCCGCGACGGACACCCTGATCTCCCGCCCGTCTACAAGTGATTTCATTTGCCGAAGAGCAGCCGAAACCAACCCACTAGGGAAATGGATTCCACGATTCAGTCGAAACTTCCCTCCTTCAATCCGTGCGAGCTGGATTGCGTCGGTTACCAGCTTCGACAAGCGGTCAGTTCCCTCGTCTGCGATGGTCACCAATTCGCGCTGGTGCTGCGGCAGCATGTTGGCTGGGTCAGAGAGCAAATCCGTGGTAACGGCTTTGATTGACGTAAGTGGCGTCTTGAATTCGTGAGCGATTGCATCAAGAAGAGTCGATTTCAGTTCTTCACTTCTCCTCGCAACCTCCGCCCGATTCACTGCTTCTTGCGAGAGTTCGCGCTCTAGCCCAATCGCTACCAGGTTCAACAGAGATTGCAGGGCCGCATCCGAAAGGGATGAGTCGCGAATTGCCAGGCTGCCGATCGGCTGTCCACCCAGACGGATCGGTGTGATCGTGAATTTAGTATTTCCATCCCGAAAAGACGTGGACCGAAGCGCTGCCTCCCGTAACTTATTTTCAATCTCCGTCAAGTCGCCGTCTGCCGCCCTATAGATCTCATTGCGGTTACGGTCGTAGAGAGCCACTACCGGAAACTCAAATGCCTGGGCGATATTCTGAACAATTTGGTTCGCCATGGGCCGTGTCGGGTCCGTAAGCAGCAGGGCGCGGCTCAGTGAATAGAGCCTCTCCATTTCGCGCTGTCTGGCAATCGCTTCCCTTGTTCGGCGTTTTGCCCGCGCCGAAAGCTGGCTCGCAGTAAGGGACGTGGCCAGAAATGCAAAGAGCGCGACCCAATTTTGCGGGTCGGCAATTGTGAACGTGCCTATCGGCGGAAAAAAGAAATAGTTGAAGCACAACATGGCGGCGACGGAGGCGATCGTCGATTCTACAAGGCCGCCTGCAGTGGCTATCAAGAGGATCGCGACCAAGTAGAAAAACCCCGCCGTTGCGGCGTTGACGGGTAGCACGCGAAAAAAGACATATGTAATCGTGGCGATAAGGCAAAGCGCGGCCAGAACGCGCCCCACCAAACGCATTGCGTTCTTCGTGAAAGATCTAGAAGCAAGACGGCTTTCAGGTATAGCGGAATCGGCTATCGAGGTCATGTTGCAGTGTCTGGAGATTTCGCTTCTCAGTGGAAAGCATACCATCGAGTCGAACTTCCTGGTGGGATGTTCAATGCCGACCCGCAATCAGAAGTAAAATGAAGATGAGCACAGGGACCATCGCGACCGCTGTGTAAAATAAGACGGCTTTGGTTCTCGTCAAACGCCGTATTTTCCAGTTCCGCAGCTCGTTGCGTTCCGCCACGCCGACAGAAGTTGGATTCAGGAGATCACTCGTAAATTCGCGAGCGCTCGCGTACCGATTCTCTGGTTTGCGTTCAAGTGCACGGTAAATGATCTCTTGCAGCTCGATCGATATCTGCGGATTGTGTTCGCGCGGGGGAACGGGATCGTTCAGGAGTCTATCGTTCATCACAGCGAACGCATTGTGCCCCTGAAATGGCAGCTCGCCCGTCAACATCTCGTATAGCATGATGCCAACTGCATAGAGATCGCTTCGGCCGTCGCTGCGATTTGATTTCACCTGCTCAGGTGATATGTAGTCGGCCGTACCCATGGTCCGGGTAAGCTTTCCAAACGTCAGGCGCCTCGCTCCCGCGCAGCTTGCGATTCCGAAATCGATCAACTTGATCCGGTCTTCGGAATCCACCATGATATTTTCCGGCTTCAGATCTCGATGAACGACGCCCTGACTGTGGATGTATTTCAGTGCCTCGCAGATTTCGACCGTTATGCGCACAGCTCGCTCTATCGTTAGCTTCTTCTCGTCGGATAGGATGCGACGAAGAAGCCGACCATCAATCCATTCCATCACCATGTAAACGCGGCTGGGGTCTTCCGAGTCAAATACCTTCATGACTCCGGGGTGAGTCAGTCTCTTGCCGATCTCTTCTTCACGCTTGAAGCGGTCGAACAAAACGGGATCGGATTCCACTTCGAAGTGTGGGATTTTAAGCCCCACGATCCGGCCGTTCCGCACGTCCGTCGCCCGATAGATGGATGCCATGCCACTTTGTGCGACTAGGCTCTCGATGCAAAAGTGGTCCAGTCGCTCGCCGACTTGCAGTTCGTTCATGGATAGGATCACCGGTCGACTGTAGGGCCGGGGACCTAAAAGCCGCATAAACAGGCCCTAGGTAATTCATAAACGTGCGGATCCCTCAGGAATCGGTCGGCGGCGGTCTGTCGAAAATGATGCTGTTATGGCGGTTTTACGCTTCGTTTATGCGTTTTTGATGGGTACCTCCATATCCTTCGAGCTTAGAACGTCATCCCCCGCGACGATCCTGTCTAGGTCGCGGCTTGGCGTGGGCGGAGATCCTCCGCCTAACAAGCGAGGGCAGCAGACGAATGGTGAAGCAGTAACGCGAGAAGAGACACTGACGAGCGCTCTCCCCCGAACGCGATCGGACTCTTGGCGCCATTCACATGCTGCTGAGCTAGCGCCGACGGCACTGCAGGCAACAGCCCTGAGCTGGTTCAGTGCCGTGATAGTAGCCTCAATTTCTCCACCAACGCATGAATTCGTCGTCGCGGCAAGCCCGCTCTCTTCCAGGGCCGCGGAGACCGGATCCCGTTCTAGCTCCCGGCCCTCTGTGCTAGGCTGCTCGGCGATACACGGTCTATCGCGGAGAAAAGTACTTCAAGCCGTGGGGGAAATGTGTACAACCTCGAACAGCCCGTTTGAGATTTCATCGCAAAACGTGAAACTGTGATCGAACGCCTGCGGTGGGAAGTGATTTTTGGGCAATGGCCTCAACGCATCATGTCGACCAGTGGCCTTCGATTCCGAAAGAAGAGTTTCTGGCGGCGCTGGCGAAACGCAGTTCCTGCTCGATGAGTCGTCGCAGCCGATTCCGCAGAATGATGCAGCCGTAACCCGCCCACGCCGACCCGTAGAAGCGTTCGCCCCGTGCGTGCCGCAAGGCGTCTTCGTGCGCGCGGCGCAGGCTTGCGAGCAGTTGCAGAATCTCTTGCATGTCGGCAGTCTCTCAGAATGCAGCATCGAGCGCAATGGAACGCACGAACTAGAACGGTGTCCGGTGCGCTTGATTGTGGTATCAACTGTGGCAGAAAAGGCTTGGGATAGATTCCATAAACATGTTCCTCGCCTTTTGTACAAAATTGTACGGAGTAGTACCATTTTTGCCGTTTTTCAACGTTTTTGCCGTCATGTAAAATCAATAACTTGTGTACTATCAATACGCGCCGGGGGTTCGAATCCCACCCCCTCCGCCATTC
>Ga0187816_10000238_pt1 | contig 16187 bp, 11 predicted proteins | sample NC_wetland_sal_i_16_FD_132960 | JGI IMG/M metagenome (GOLD analysis project Ga0187816, IMG submission 132960) | Wetland sediment microbial communities from Neuse River Estuary, North Carolina, USA - SO4_1 | ecosystem: Environmental > Aquatic > Freshwater > Wetlands > Sediment | place: USA... | reverse complement strand
TTGTGCGCCACGTGTTCCCCCCACCTGCGGACCCCACTCCCATACGGAACCGACGCCGTACTGACAAAGACTGTAAACGATGGGTCGATGTGTATTCATGAGCGCCTCGTGCATCTTCCGGTATGCCGTTTGCATCATCACCAGGGCTTTCTGCGGATCTTGGCCCGGATCATGCAGCTTCATGATGTCCATGTAACTGCATAGATCGTATTTCAGAAAGTCCACACCCCAGCTGGCGTAGGTGTTTGCATCCTGCTGCTCATGGCCATAGCTGCCCTCATAACCCCCACAGGTCTTCGGTCCCGGTGAGGAATAGATTCCGAACTTCAATCCCTTTGAGTGCACATAGTCACCAAGCGCCTTCATGTCAGGAAATTTGCTGTTGGACTGAATGTTGCCTTGCGCGTCACGCTGGCCCTCCCAAGAGTCGTCGATATTAACGTAGATGTACCCGGCATCGCGCATTCCGCTGGCGACGATGGCGTCGGCCGCCGCACGGACGTCGGGATCGGTGACCTTGTCAGAAAACTGGTTCCAGCTGTTCCAACCCATGGGAGGGGTGGAGGCTAAGTGCTGGGATCGGGCCTTCGCTGTTGGACAAAGCACAGAGATCAGAACAATTGCAAGTGACCCGCATGCTGCCAGAACAAACAGCCGATGGGAACGCATATAAGTTGCCCCTCTTCACGAACGAAAACATAGCGGATTAACAAAGAACTTAACGCTCATCCATAAATACCCACATGTCCATGTAGACGCGCAGCCCACGACCGTCACTCGATGATGCCTGCGGGTGAATGGATTCTGCGCGCCAGATCCAGGATCTTCTGATTAAGAAAGTTGATGTGCGCTTGATCTATCTCATGGACGGTGAGTGTTGCATCGCGAACCCCGGGCTCCGAGAGGACGCCGCGTGCCACGAGCAATGCTTTTTCCGCATGGTGGAAAAACTCAAGGTTCTGCAAACTGTAGGTAATCTGCGGCAGGATACCTTGGAATAATTCATAGGCTGCATCTTTATTCCCAGAGCGTGCGCGGTGCCAGACGATCTGAAGTAAGTCCGAGACCGCCAGTCCCGGCATCACTCCACAAATGCCGGCGTCAACGAGTTCCAGCATGTAAGTGCCGCCCCATCCCTCAATCAGGCCGACAGCACCGTTTGTTTCTTCGATGATTGACCGCACCCGCCTCGCCATCATAGGTTCTTCAAGCTTCAAATATCGAAAGTGCTCATGGTGGCCGGAGAGAGCTTTCACGAACTCCAGGCTCACGGTTGCCCCCCCGGGTTGAAGTCCTGGATGATCAACGGAACTGTGATCGCCTTTAGAATTCGATCAAAATAACGGAGTACATCACGTTCTGGCAAACCGAAAACCCGTGGAACGGCGACAGCAATTGCAGCAGCTCCGGCACGTTCGAGATCACGCGCTGTTTCCACCACATAGGCGGTGGAAACATGATTTACCTGCGCCACGATGGGAAGGCGACCGCTCAGAATGCTAATCGCCTGAGACACGAGTTCGCTGCGTTCAGCATCTCGAAGTTTGTAGAATTCACTGGCATATGCAGGAAGGCAGACTCCACAGACACGAGCGTTGATTGCAAACTCCAGCAAACCGTCAAGGGCCGCCCAGTCCAGGCCCCCATCGCGAGTAAACGGAGTCGGAATGACAGGAAGAACACCATCAATCTCAAATGTGGCCATCGCTATCCACTCATCCATTCTGCCGAACACGATACGCTTTGGACGAACCCCCTTCCTCTCAGACTCTTTCCTGAACGGGGCTGCATTGCAGCAGGGGTCACGAAACCAGCAAGCTCAGAAGACTTGATCCAGTTCATCACATCCTCCTCGCCTTCATGGCGCACCAAAAACCAGCACCCACTCCTGGTTCGCCCCAGTCCAGGCTCGCAGCGGCTCGCACAGCTCACACACAGTGCTTCCGCTTCTTGCGCCGAATGCTCACTCCCGCCTCTTGATACACCCGGTGTGCGCGCTTGTGGTTCACCGCTTCTTCGCAGCGCCGCAGTAGCATGTGCAGCCGCGACTATCAGGATTGACCGTGAGACTTGATTCATCGACTGCTTCAAATTCAGATGAGGGAACAGATCCTAACTCATTCACCAGAGTTTGTGACCAATCAGTATCAAGCGTTCCGTCTAGTTGCCAGTCGTCTCCTATATCTGACATAAACATTCCGTACTTCTTAAGTGCTGTCAAAATAACTTGCGCTTGAGCAGAGAAATGGTAGATATCAAAACGTTTTTTCAGTCGCCAGCGTGATCCCATCCAGATAACATCCGAATCAAGAGTATTCAGATAAGTAGGAGTGTAGGTCCCGGGCCACAAGACGCCGCCCGAGTACGCCCGAGAGGACTCAAAGCGCAACGCATGATCAATGGCCCCAGCTTGTACCTCGTCGTAACGAACCAGTCCCGGAAAAAGTGGCAATCCAGCATCATCGTCGGATGCGGTAGGAAATGATGGATTAGAAATTAAAGCATTAGACTTCAAGTCGAAGATTACCCCATTGGCGGCTTTCGGATTACCGTCGTTCCAGTGAGCGTTATACAGTTCATAAAGGATGCAGGCATCTTTGTTGATCATAAGCGCATGAGCATCGCCACCGTCAAAAGGTTCGATTGGCGTTTCCGCAGTGTATGGATACGGGCCGGGATCAGATTCGGCGAGATCACTGATGGCAACGGACACCATAGGGGTACTGTTATCAACAATTGCGAAAGGAAAACCATAGTTTTTTCCACCCGCCGGACCAAAGCTAAGGGTAAGATGTTTTCCTGGAATACTGGCCGCCCATGCAGCAGACTTCCGATTAACCGGCAGGTCGTCAATAGGCGTATTCCAAACGTTATCAGCTGGAAAAACAGTACATGGTGTGCCGGGAACAGGTGATAACGCGGCAGTGGTTCCTGCTGCGTACTGCTTAAGAACACTTCCGCAAAGTAGCGCCGCTCCGAAAAGAAGACTTGCGAGAACTGCCCTGCGCTTCGTCATTGTCCTCGCTCCTTGATGTCGATTTCCATATCCGAGCAGAAATTAGTGAATTTGCGACCCTGGTGCAGTGTTGTGATTTGTTGCTTCTTTAAGGCACTGTACGTTGACGTCACGATATCCACCACTATCCTCGGGATGTTTTATCAGGAGGCTGCGTTGTGCGGCAAACCCTCCGCTCCGGAACCTAGAACGTGAATCGGGCTGAAAACTGCAACACGCGTGGAGGGCTCAATGGACTAATTTCCTGCAGCGCTCCGAAATTGCCCGGGCCCGAGTTGGGTACCAGATAGCAGGTCTGCTTCAGCGTTGCGCCGTCACCGCAGTTGGTTCCGATTGGGTTGTATTGCAGCGGGTTGACCCCGTCGCCGTTCTGGATATAGTAGTTGGCGTGGTTGAACAAATTAAACGCTTGCACTTCAAATTGCAGTTCCTTGTCTTCTTTGATCGAAAAACTGCGGGCGAGTGCAGCGTCGATCTTCTCAATCCACGGGCCGTAGAAGGAATTCAGCCCGATCCCCGGCGCGGGGCCACCCCCGTTAATGCCCGCTGCAGTGTTCGCAGTGTCTTCGTTAAAGGCAGTGTCGTTCAGGTTTCCATTGGCGCCGTTGCAATTGCTGAATGATAGGGTTGAACTCGTGCACGCCGGACTCAACAACGCCGCGTACGGACGGCCGGAGAAGAACTGCATGACGCTGCTCAGCCTCCAGCCCGAGAGCAGCGCGCGTCCTTTGCCCGAGCTGGTCAGTCTTTCCAACCCGGGCCGGTAGACGCCCGCAAAGCTAATCTGATGCCGCTGGTCGAGCAGGGAGGGAGCATGGGTATTGCTGAAGTCGAACTGGTTGTTGAAGTCCATTCCGTCCAGCATGATGCTCCTGGCCAATGTATAGGAAACTTGCAAAGATAGGCCTCGTGACACGCGGTGCTGCAACTGCACGAACAAAGAGTTGTAATAGTTTTGCCCGGGGCTGATCAGTTCGTTGATCTGGCCCAGGTTGGGGTTGATGCGCCCTTCCGTCAGCAAGCCGCTGTCCATGTTCGGCAGGTTGATGGTCTGTCCACCGCAGGGCGCCATGGTTGTGCCGGGAGAACACACCACATACGTCGTTGTGCCGTGCAACGGACTCAGGTTCAAGTCATAGGCGCTGCCGGAAAGCAGATGCACCCCGTGATTCCACATGGTGCCGATACTTAAAGTGGTGTCCCGGAAAATCTCTCGCTCAATCTGCAAACTCGCCTGTAGCACATAGGGCACCCTGAACTGCGGAGCAACCAGGGAAATGTCCGGAGAGGCTTGGAACAGGGAAGAATCGGTGATGCCATTCGGAAACGTCGGTCCAAAGACATTCCCAGACACGAGCGAGGCCACCTGTTGATTCGGCGGCAGAGCCGGATTGTAACTGGCACTTACCCCAGCCTGCTGTGACGCCAACCCGTTCGAGACCACTGCGTTCCGGTAGTTCAGGCCGTTCATGTTGGTGTAGAACTGCCCGAATCCCCAGCGCACCACAGTCTTCGAGACCGGTTGCCAGGCAAATCCAAAACGTGGCGCCAGGCGTAGAAACTGGTTCGGATACTGTCCGGTGAGCGGGAAAGCCGGATTTTTCGCGGGCTGCGGGTAAACCTGGAAATCCTCCCGCAAGCCCATTTCCAGCGTCAACTGCGGCAAAACCCGGTACGAGTCCTGCACGTAGAATCCGTAGTAAGGCACTGCAAAGGAAAAGGTCGGGTTTCCTGAAGCCTGCGTGAAGACGTTGTATTCACCCAGCGCAAAACTCTGCAGACTGGTAAAAACATAACTGCCGAGGAACGAGCCGAACTGGATGTCGGCGTTCGGGTCTGCGCCCCCAAAATAGCGGTCCGAGTCCCAGGCGCGGTTCATATCAAAACCAAACTGCAACGTGTGCTTGCCAATCACGTAGTCGACTCGGTCGGCCACGGACCACTGTCTTTCAAAGACCCTTCCTACTGAGAACGTGGCGTTCCCCAAAGTGAAAAACGCGGGGCTCTCTAGTAGGAACGTGGGCAGGTTTGGATCGACCAAGCCGGTCGGGGTCGCGATCTGATTGTCGTCCGAGCCGCCCGCATGGAATTCGTTCAGCAGTTTGGAGGAGAAAGAGTGTGTCCATCCCAGGCTGGTTTGGAAGTCATGCACATAGTCGTTAGCCAGCGTTTCCTTGCCATAAACCGCCACCGGACTGACAGTGATGACGCCTCCGGGCGAGTTAAAGTGATTCGCATTGAAGCTGAGGAACACGGTGTCACGGGAACCGGCCTGGTAGTCGAGCCGGGACATGATCGCCAGATCGTTGCGCTTTCTTGCTTTGGTTCCAAGATTGGAATTCAGCGCGTTCAGCGTATTGGACACTTGCTGAAGATACGCCGGATTGGTCGGATCAGGTCTGCGGTCGCTGCCCGGTACCGGGTAAGGCGCGTTCGGTGCAGGGAGCGGCGTCCCGGCCGGAATTCCAAAATAGGTTTCACCCACTTGCGCCAGCGGTGGGTTGATGATGGAAATCGGATTATTCTCCAGTTGCTGCTCGTAATCCGCGAAGAACCACAAACGGTCGCGCAGGATCGGCCCGCCCAGCCCGGCGCCGAATTGCTGCAACGCATCTTGTGGCTTTGGGAAACCGCCGGCTTTGGAGAGGGCGTTGTTGGCTCCCGTCGCGGAGTTCCGGTTGTAATAGAACGCATTCCCATGGAACGCGTTGCTCCCCGACCGGGTCACCGTATTAATGAAGCCAGCTCCGCCTCCATAGATTGCCGAGTACGGGCTCACCGCGACTTGAAATTCCTGGATCGCGTTCTCACCATATAGGTACGGGATGCGGTACCGGCCTAGAATGTCGGCGAAGTAGTTGCTGGTCGCATTGGTTCCGTTCACGGTGAAGGAATTGGAACCATTTCCATTGGCGTATCCTGAGTCCTCTCCGCCCTGTTGTCCAGCAATGCTCACCAGGCCGGTGTCGCCGTCGGTGCTGGTATTCGGTGTGAGCAGCGTAAAGTCGGTGTAACGACGTCCATTAAGCGGTACTTCCTCAATAAACGACCGCTCGATCACCGTGCTGGCGGAGGATTCCGCTGGCCGCAGCAGCGGTGCCGTCCCGCTTACCCTCACCGTGTCTCCGCTGGCTCCCACCTGCAGCTTGATGTCCAGCTGCGTGGTGTTTCCTATCAGCACCCGCACCGGGCCGGCCTGGATATTGCGGAAACCTTTGAGATCTCCCGTCATGGAATAGGAGCCCGGCGTGAGCACCGGAAACCGATAAAGTCCGGTATGGTTTGTCTCGGTAGACTGTTTCACACCGGTCTCGAGGTTCTGCACCACCACCACCGCTCCGGGCAACACCGCTCCAGTCTGGTCTGTGACTCGTCCGCTGAGTGCGCCCGTCAAAACCACATTCTGAGCGGTCAGCCATACGCAACTCGCCAGCACGACCAAGAAGCTGTATACCGCCATCCGGTTGGCCACGGGAAGAGTTCCCCCGCTTGGTCGAATGACGGATTCCCTTCTCATCGTGCTTTCCCCGCTGTATCACCTTAGAATCTAACGGCGGCCAGATGTTCGCGCACTATCAAGACTAGTAGTTACACGATCCTAATACAGTTCTACCTTCAATGCGGGGAACACAACCCCGTCTTAGCGATTCGCCATCGCTACTTAGGTCGCGGCGGTCACCTCTTCTGTCAACTCAACCTGGGCGGTAGCGATGGCCGCACCGTTCGCATCGGTCACGCTGTCGCGAGGAACCATTCGTCATCGTTGTCTGGGCCACCAAGAACGGCGGCAAAGCGATCATCAAGACTGCAAGAATTCCAACGATTTTTTCCCCGCCCTTACTCCGCATGAAGCAGTTCCCGGCATCTCACCACCACCCTTTCAACCTGGACACAGGTGACCAATCAACATAACACCCGTCCAGCCCGGCACGTCGCTACGGCTATCAAGGTGTAAACGGAATGACCGGGGTGTCGTTTGATCGTTGCCGTCCAGCAGACTTCTAACTGCGCCGACCTGCAAGGAGCAATTCGCCGAAGCCGGATGGGTCATGGAATACCTTGAGACCGCACCAATCAAAATAGTCGTACACTCCCGTCTCAGGATCCCGGCCGTTCACGCCGAAATCGATCCCAATAACAGTGTGCCCCTCCACCGGCTCAATGCCGATCTCCGCCCAAGGAACCGATACCTGTACGACATAGTGATAATCATCCAGGATTCGCACTACGTGCTGCGCACTACCATTCCATCGAGGGTCGGGCTGCCCTGAAGGTGTGCCCCGGTCATCGTATACGGTATTGAGAATGTTAATGTGGTAGGAGAAATCGTCGGGCAGAAATTCTTTCGTGCGATGAGACAACGCATCAATCAGGAACTCCACGCCATCGTCTTCCCAGAGTTTGTCACCATCGCGCTCACGGACGCTGCCCTGAAGTTTCGAGGAATGGACATCGAATGCGAGGTAAAGATTTTCCTTGTCCCATAGAGCGTACACGGTAGCATGCCGAGGATGGCCAGCGAGAGGCTTCCCTTCAAACGTCACTGTATCCGCACCGCGCCATTTCGCCAGATCGCCATCCAGCGGAATGGGTATGCCCGTCTTGAATGCGCGGATCCTGTGCTGAAGGACTGGCAGTCCTTCTTCATCTGCAACAAAAACACCAGCCTCAAGCAATGAAATAAGAAGAGAAAAAGACCAGTGCAAGGTTACCTGAGGCATTCTTCTATCCCTTACTCCGCCGTTGCGGAAGCTGCTTCCGAGCTTCGCGTTGCTTGTCCATTCTCGCGACCGGGACGCCAACGGAACCGCCAACCCTCCTCGGGACATTGCCGCGCCAGCGGTTGCGCCCAAACCAGATTTGCTCGGACGGCTGCCTTGTCGACTCTGCGTCATCGCGTTCTACCCGAGGGGAGATCCTGATCCGCTCTCACTGCGATGCTGGCACAACGGTGTATCTCCGCGACGCCTGCCTGTTTTCCCAGACGGTAATCAGTAATGTGCTACCCAAAATCAAGACTCCACCGATAATCGCGAGTGAAGTTAACTTCTCCTTTAGCCAGATAGCCGCAATCGGAATCCCAAAGAACGTAATCAAGTAATTCGACAGCGCGGCCTGAATCGCATCGAGCTGTTTGAGAGCCTTAAGAAAGAGAACCATCGACAGGTAATTGTGAAAGAAGGTGAGCAGGACCAGTCCGATCCAGGTTCGGAGAGTGAAATGAGGAATATTGGCGAACACTCCAGGTTCCTGGGCCAGAGTCAAGGGAGTCATGACGACAAACATCGCCAGGTAGGTGAAAAATAACATTTCTGTCGGCGAGTAGCGTTCCAATATCTTTTTGCCGTAAGAGTTGTAAAAGGCGCTGCCCAGAGTGCCTAAGAAAATCAGCACATTTCCGTACAGATAGCCTTTGCCAAAGTTCAGAGTTCGAAAATCGATATCGGAGCACATCAGGACGCCGATTATGGCCAGGCCGAAACTCACCCACCTGATAGGTGTCATTTTTTCATGCAGAAACAGAAACGCCAGAAACGCCGTGGACACCGGCAACGTCAACATGAGCAAAGCGGCGTTACTGGCTAGCGACATGCGAGTGCCCCAGGTGATAAGCACTTGTCCGGGAAACACTCCCACGACGGCGAGTAAAAGAAAAATCAGAATGTCGCTGCTTCGCTTGTCCTTGTACTCGGCACTCTTCGCCTCCAACCTGACCAGCGGATAAAGCATTACGGTGGCCAGAGTCATGGGACCCCAGACGGTAAACAGGGAGCCAACCTGATCCTGAACCAATTTGATACAGGTAAACTGCAGTGCCCACATGAAGTTGCAGCTGAATAGAAGCAGCCAGGAGCGCATGGGGTTCCTCACCTCAACATTTCACTTATCTGGTTTTGGATTTCCTCCAACGTGGCTTCGATGTCTTCTGTCGTGTGAGCAAAGGATATGGAACATTGCTTGGCGGCAATCGGGAAGAAGTAGACGCCACGCTCGATCAACCTCCTGCGCAGCTGCTCGTCAAAACTGAACTCATGATGGCCCGCCAGGTCGTGCCAATCTCTTGGGCAATGGTCCATGAAATAGATACAGAAAGCTGAACCTTGTCTTGCGACTACTGCCTCAACACCCAGGATACGAAGGATTCTTTCTAGGCCCTCCTGCATCTTTTCTCCTAACGATTCGACATGCCGATAGACTTCTCCATCATTCATGACCAGGCGCTCGATTGTGGCAATCGCGGCGGCGGTTGGAACAGGGTGCGCATTGTAAGTGCCTGCCAACAGCACTCGCTTCGAGGGGTTGGGATGGACGAACCAATCCATTAGCTCCTTCTTGCCCCCGAGTGCGGCGATAGGGTAGCCGTTAGCCATGGCCTTGCCAAAAACGACTAAGTCGGGCGTCACGCCGGCAATCTTTGCATAACCACCGATACCGTGGCGAAAACCGGTTTTGACCTCATCAAGAATAAGGATGAAGCCGCAGCGATTGGCCAATCGACGCAGTCCTTCCAGGTATCCAGCTTCCGGCTTGATGATCCCGATATTTTGGAGAATCGGCTCCGTGATAAGCGCCGCTATGGAATGCTTCTGACATACGTACTCTACGGACTCAAGGTCGTTGAAGTTAATAGGGTGAACGAGTTTTTGATGCTCGCGCGGAATTCCCGCACTAATCGGAATGTAAGGGTATTCACCCGGAGAAACCCTTGGCCCGATCACATCAAGCGGCGTCATCAAATTACAGGAGACGTCGTCATGCCATCCGTTGTAACCACCCTGCATAACGACAATGTGATCCCTTCGGGTGATCGCGCGGGCTAAGCGAATCGCCTGGTAGGTAGCTTCGCTGCCCGTGTTTAGAAATTGAACCGATTCCACTGCTGGTATATGTCGGCAAATGAGTTCCGCCAGCTGCCCCTCCAGCTCGGTCGTTCCGGAGCCGTAAAGGCTGGCCCCGTTCTGCAGCACTGAGATGACTGCGTGAGTGACGTAGGGATCGTTGTGTCCTAAGAAGTGCGGAGCAAACGCTGCATGATAGTCAATGTACTGATTTCCATCTGCGTCCCAGATATGTGCGCCCTGACCTTTGACGAAGACGATTTCGGGCTGCACAGCTCGGTTCACTGACACCACGCCGCCTGGTATAAACTTCTGATTATGTGTGAGAATTTCTGACGATTTCGCATGAATAGCGAGAACGGTCTCCATCATGGGCTCCTTCGCCATTTTTCACGTCTCTTCTCGGCACCTTGAGTCGTCAAGCCTAGCGAGCTAGTGCTCCTGCAGGAGTGTTTCTAATGGCGGCAGAACATCTCCTTCGCGAGAGCTATCCGAGAATTGCTGCAGTTGCTGCTGGCATCGTCGCCAATATTCGTATTCAGCATCCCATCTCCCCAGTGCGGAAGCGAGCCGGTAGGGAGAATATTCATCCAGCCATTCCGCACGGTAAAGTGGGCGCAGTTCCGTAATCGCGTCCATCAAGTCCACAATGCGTGAATGATCCTGGTAAACGACCTGGGATTCCCACTCGTTCCACCACTTGTCGGTATCGGGACGCTTCGTACCGATTCGTCCCCAAAGCTCGATAAGTTCTGGGGGCGTTTGAAACTTCTGTCCCGCATAGTCGAGCAGCCGAGCTCCAACCAAAAGGCTATTTAACGTCGTGGGATCAGCCCCCGAAGCCAGAGCATGATAGAGATGAGTCTCGGCTTCTTCAGCCAGCAGACGGGTCTGCCGCAAATGTCCTTGATTCTGCGCCAAGCCCTTGAGGTAGGTTGGGAAAAAAGGATCCTCCCACAACGCAGATTGCGTGGGCTCCCCCAAGACCTTTTGCAATTCGGTCTCAGACTGTGCGAGCTTTTCGAGGGCCGTGGCAACATCCGTGGAAATACCCGACGGATACATGACCCGCGCATAATCTGAAAAAAAATGGGGTCTGTCTACGGGCGTTGATTGCCACGCCGCTGCAGCCCCATAAGCCATTCCCGGCAGGGACATGCGTAGCAAGATCTGGCCATCATCCGTCCAGAGGGAATTGATGACGCCCAGTGCATTCGACTTCCGCCCAGCCGCGATAAAGGTATCGATATTCTCAAAACTTGTGTCAAAGTCGGGGGCAATCTGGTTCCAACTGGTCACTCCAGGTTGGACAAAATGCGACACTGATTTTGCCACCAGAGGTCCCAGCCAATGTTTGTACTCTTTGTCGTTAGGGTCAGCACTGTAATACCAGGCGACCGCGATGAGACCGGGTGGCAGTTGTGCAACGATCTCGGGATATCTGACCATGATGTCTGCCCAAGCCATTACCTGCTTACCACGTTGCTGAAAAAGCCGAGTAACATCGGTAAGCTGCTTTACAAACAATCGCGTGGCTGTAGCGGACGCACCTTGTTGCTTGACCGCCATCTCAATTTGGAAAGTCTCGTCGAATCCAATGCTGACGAAAGCACTCGGAAACAGATCGGCCAACTCGCCAATCCAGCTGCTCAGCAAAGCCATCACGCCCGGGTTGCTCGGGTCGAACTCGACGCCGTGCGACAGATCGGAAAGCTGAGAGTATTCTTCCACTCGAAACAGGTCATGTAGATGAGCATAGAGCTCCAGATTGGGGATGACGTCAATGTGGCGCTCACGGCCGTAAGCGATGATCCGCCGCACTGCATCCTTGGAGAGACGGCCCTCGGGATTGAGCAGCGGATATCCGTCCAGCTCAATACTGGCTTCACTGTAAAGGTAGTACTGGTTGGCCTTCCAACGGCCAAGGAAGTCCAGTTGCCCCTTGATCTCAGCCTCCGTGGGCAGAGGTCCGTGGCTCATGTCCACCATAGTTCCCCGATACGCCAGCGATGGCCAGTCACGAATTTCCACTTCCGGAAGTACCGCCTCGGCCGCGTTCCCTTCGATCAGCTGGCAGAGAGTTTGTACTCCGTAAAACAAGCCGGCTGATGACGTCGCTTGCACTTCACCTCTCTCGGCCGTCACCTTTAAAGTGTAAGCCTCACGGGATGCCGGTCCTGGATGTTCGCCAGGAAGCGGCAACGCGCCCACCTCGCCTGTCCGTCTAAGCACAATCAACGTGTCCGAAGCCTCGCCTTGCGAAACTCGAACCGGTTCCTCTGCCACATCGGAAAGGCAGCTCGACAACTGCTCCGCAGCGAAGCGGTCCTCAATACTGGGATCCGTCACCAACCGGATGCCTAGGCCTCGTATCCGAAGTTGACGCGGCCCATAGCGTATCTGCTGCGGTTGAGGCAGGAGCACGTTATGTCCCGCGACGGCCCATGCGGTGACCAGGAAAGCCTGAACCAACACAAGAGTACAAAACGCCCAGCGCACAAGACTTCGTTTTCTCAAGCTAGCCTTGAACCGCCTTGTCAGAACGCTGCCAGCCATAAAATTAGGTACCTCGCTTTATCTGGAGCATCACCACTCCATGCTGGGGAACAGTCGCGGTGTACTTCTCTTGGAATGGCCCGAGATCTTTTTTCGCCCAGAGGTCCCGAACGACTGCGGAGTTGCCAAGGCCAACATCTCGAAAGTCTACGGTCACTGGCATCGCTCCCCATCCGCGGTTAAATAGGCCCACAGCGGTGCTTCCATCCTTTAGGGGCTTCATCCACACTTCTAAGGGCCCTTCTTGTTTGATCCGGTGACCTTGGATGCCGAGCGGGTCCTGGTCAATCGCAATGACCTCCGGATTCGTGAGAAGAGCCCGCGTCCCGGCATCCATGGCTGCTAGATTGTTGCCGGTAATAAGCGGGGCCGCGAGGATGCACCACAAACTCATATGGGTCCGATACTCGTCAGCGGTCATCCCCCCGTTACCGATTTCGAGCATGTCGGGGTCATTCCAGTGCCCGGGCCCGGCGAACTGCTCAAGGCCGTTCTGTCCGAATCCAAGTTCCGACATCACGTAGTAGTCGTCGCGAATATCGTCGTCCGTACGCCACAGGTTGCCACCCACGGAAGCCGCCCACTGCCAGCCTTTCTGCATTCCGTATTGGCAAAGGGCATAGACTATAGTTCGGCCGGTTTTCTTCAGTGCATCACCCATTTTCTTGTACGCGGCAACTTGATCACCCATGCCGTCATAGCTGCACAAGTCGTACTTCAAATAATCCATTCCCCAGGCGGCGTAAGTTTGAGCATCCTGTTCTTCATGGCCATAACTTCCCGTATAACCCCCGCAGCTTTTCGGGCCAGGCGAAGAATAGATTCCAATCTTCAAGCCTTTGCTATGGACATAATCGGCCAGCGCTTTCATGTCAGGAAACTTTGCATTGGGACGAATGTATCCTGCGGCGTCACGAGTACCTTGCCAGCAGTCGTCGATCAGGATGTACACATATCCAACCGACTTCATTCCGCTTGTAACGACCGCATCAGCCTGAGCCCGCACCACCGCGTCGCTCACTTCGCATGCAAAATGATTCCAACTGTTCCATCCCATAGGCGGTGTGCGGGCCAGCGTAGAATCTTGTGCCCGGGCAATCCCGCTACACGACAACAAGATCAGAACGCTGAGCAGGATACAAGAACCGTAATATGCAATTTTCATGCTCATTCCTCGTCCGAAGACAAGCAGTTTGCTGGACACCGTTCGTGTTCCTGCTCCAGTCATGGGGTTGTGGCAGGCCTCTTCAAGCCTTAAGAAAAATCTTTCGTTTGTACATCCAGAACAGGATGAACCATTCGACCGCAAGAATCGCGACCTGTTGGAAGAGTAGTGCGGAGTTCGGCAAAACTCTCACGATCCCCTGAGTAAAGACGTCGACGATTGGATCAAGGTGAATAAGGCTGGTAAACATGTAAATGAAAATGGCGTTCATCCCGATGACGGTCAAAGGAAACGCCCATTTTCGATACCCGCGGATGTCAATAAGCCAATAGAAAAACAGAAGCATGAGGCACGCACAACCCGCAGACATGAGACCGTACGAAGTAGTCCACATCTTCATAACCACAGGCACAGCCGGGCTTATTGCATAACCAACCGCTATGCATGCAAGTCCTATACCGGCGATGAACCTGGCCTTACTTTCCTTCGAGCGCGAACTCATGAGCAATTCGCCAATGAGCAAGCCTAGCAGCGTGGTTGAGATGGTTGGAATCGTGCTTAGCACCGTCCCCCAGCCTTCGTTTGCAAAAGGCCATCGATCCCAGTGAGCTTGGCCGAGCAAAGCGATATCGACCCAATGCACGAGGTTGTGATTGTACTGGTAGCTACCCGCCAATATGCCTGGAGCCCCGATGAAAGCTAAGACCAGCGCATAGCCCACGAGGATTCCGGCGCCAAGCCCAGCCTGAAATCGCCACGACTTGCGGACTACCAGAACAGCCACGAAGTAGGCAATCGCGATTGGCTGCAAAGCGCTGCTCAACTCGACCAGGTACGGCGAACCGATCAAGACCGATTCGCGCACTGAGCCCAGCAAGAAAAGAACGAGCGCGCGCTTGGCGGCGTGAGCCAACTGTTGATGATAGGTCTGAGTAAGGGAACGCTTGGCGAACGACAAGGGCACCGAGACGCCGACCATCAGCATGAAGGATGGCCAGATACAGTCGTAAAAACGCAGCCCCTGCCAGGGGGTGTGGTTTAGCTCGTAAACGATAGCTTCGATGACTCGATTGTGTCCCAGGGCCGCTAAGCCTACCATCAGCCCCTCGCCGCCGATGATCCAAAGCATCACGAAACCACGGAAGGCGTCGAGCGAACCTAAGCGCTCGGCGGGTGCAGGGACAGGTATTCGCTTAGTTTCAGGCCCAGAAGCTGGAGAGCTCTTTGCATCTGCAACGGGAGCAGAAACAAGGTTTGCCATTACTTTCTCGATTCAGGGGGCGCAATTGCTAGCGGCGATCTGACTTCCCAATTCCTCGCGAACCGATTCCAATAAGCTTTCATCTCGCGTCCAGTAGATCCAGTCAGGGCCAACTTTTTGTGCCTCAGCTAAAGCAAATGCAGCCTGGCCACAATTCTTGAGCAACTGCACATATTCGTAGTCCTCGACTCCGTCCCGCAAGTACTTGAGCCGCATGGATGGAGCCACACCCTTGAGACCTGCGGGCCCACCCGGATAGACCAGTACCCCTTCTCCGGGATAATCAGGTTCCTGTTGGCCTTGAGGGTTTTCCCAGGGGTTAACGGACCAGTCGTCCACGCTCCAATAAAGAAGTCCCGTCAGTCCCAGGCTCTGGCTGATGAAGCCGGCCTGGATGCGATAGTTGATGGGCAGGAAATCCAGCTCCCACTTCGGGGAGTATGAGTCTTGCACCAAGTCGTTATACGACCAGGCGTTGTCTCCCTTTTGCAGGACATAGGTCACTCGGGGAGGTAAAAAGGACTGAGCGTCGTTATAGGCGAGCGGGAGCATCGTCCAGATATCGACGGCGGACCGGCCGGTCCCCAAGCCGTCATCGTAAAGTTGGGGCACTGGTTCCTGGGTAACCAGGTTATCGACGCCGGCTCGATGCAAATGCTGTGCCCAAGCGATCATCGCACGGTAAAACGCCGGGCTCGTGCAGCTACTCTCTGGGTCGGCGGTTTCGTCATACAAATACAACTCGGGCTGATGGTTCGCCTTGGCGCTTTCTATCGCCGCAAGGGAAGGAGGCTGAGACGGATCGCACTGGCCATAGGAAACCCCACTGAAGAAACCGAGGTCCGTAGCGTTGAGGCCATAGTGATTGATGAAGTTCTTTTCGCTCGCCGGATTGACTGTGTCCGGCATGATCCTGTTCCTTAGAAGCTCGGGGTTGACGCCAGGCACTGTTGTACCACCGCCGTTGAAACTGGACTTGAGGGATGGCTCGAGCGGCAAAGTAAATCCCCACACGTCGATACAAACCTGACCCTCGAACGTCCCCTGATCGCTGGTTACTGCATAGCTGCCACGGTACTGGCCCGCCGCCGCACCCCGAGGCACAAAGACGTCGACCCAGAAGACTGCGTTGCGCCCGGCCTCGAGGTCGATTGGAACTGCTCTGAATTCGGCTTCTAAGGGCGGCTTACCTGTGGCAGGATCAAGAAACGGAATGAGCGCATCAGGAAACGTCCAAACCTTGGTGATCGGAAGATTAGGTGGCCCGTTGTATGTGGGGCTGTGATGCTTCACCGTTAGGTAAAACTCCCGATAGAGGATCAAGTTTGCTGCAGAAATGACTGCGCCGTG
>Ga0187816_10000237_pt1 | contig 16212 bp, 14 predicted proteins | sample NC_wetland_sal_i_16_FD_132960 | JGI IMG/M metagenome (GOLD analysis project Ga0187816, IMG submission 132960) | Wetland sediment microbial communities from Neuse River Estuary, North Carolina, USA - SO4_1 | ecosystem: Environmental > Aquatic > Freshwater > Wetlands > Sediment | place: USA... | reverse complement strand
TTGCACGAACTGCACCAGGCTGTAGTCCGTGGCAAGCATAAAGGTGTTGATCATGATGCCTGCGCGCTTGCACTTGTTCACTTCTTCCAGTGTTTCGCTCACGACGAAAGGATCAAGCCCGAAAGCATTCTTGTAAATGCGCCCATCCTCGAGGGTGAGCGCGGAAGGCTTGCCATCGGTAATCATCACGATCTGGCGCATGTCCTTGCGCTGCCGAAGCAGAATGCGTTGGGCCATGCGCAGGCCCTCGCGGGTGTTGGTGTAATAGGGACCCACCTGCACACGCGCCAATTGGGAGAGAGGGACTTCCTCGGCGGAATCGTGAAATAGGACAAGACTCAGGGTGTCCCCAGGATATTGGGTGCGAATGAGATGAGACAGCGCCAACGCAACACGCTTGGCCGGTGTGAACCGGTCCTCGCCATAAAGAATCATGCTGTGGCTGCAGTCCAGGAGCACGACCGTGGCGCAGGAACTCTGATATTCGCACTGGTGGACCATTAAATCGCGGTACTGCAAGTCAATGGGAACTTTGGCTCCTTCGCGGCGGATGGCGTTTGAGATGGTCTCGCTGATGTCGAGGTTCAGCACGTCGCCAAATTCATACGGCCGCGAAATTCCTCCCGATTCCACCCCCGTGGAGAGGTCGCGCGTATCATGCCGGCCAAAACTGCTGCGGCCCAGCGAGCCCAAGAGATCTTGGAGCGTTTTGAATCCAAGGAAATCGATCGCTTTGTCGGTGATCTCAAACCGCGCCTCGGTATTGCGTTCTGAAGCGTGGCCAAGCTGGCCGCCAGGAGTAACTTGTGGAGGCGGCGTCACCTGCGGCGGCTGTTGTGGATTGATGAAGCCCTCCTGCGTGAGCCGTTCTATGATTTTCTCGATCATGTCGCGGATTTTCTGATTATTCAACGCGCCTGGATCTTGCAACATCTGTCGAAGTTCATCGCTCAGGAGATCTTCTGGAATAAGGTCGCCCTCCTGAAGGGCGCGGAGTATGGCATCGCGAAGCGCCTCCATGGACTGGGCGGCATCGAATTCGGAGAGGCCGTAATATTGCGATTCAAAGCCGCTCTGGAGGAGGAAGTCGCCAAGGCGCTTCATCAACTCGTCGATATCGACGGCGTCGGCCGGCTCTCCCGTGTACTTCCGGTATTTAACAATCTTCATCGCATAACCTCAAAAAATGACCGCGAGACGATGCGCTCCGAATTCAGTTGTAATTGCGGCGCGGACGGTTCGGATTTTCTCGTTCGCGCGGTTCCGCGGCGCGCTGCGGTTTATCGGCGTAAAAGCCACGCTCTTCGCTGCGGCCGATGCGCCGGTGGGCCCACAGGCCTTCCAGAATCAATTCCGCGGCGGCTGCAGCGGCGGCCTCATCCTTGCGGTTTGTGACGCCTAGCTTCCCGACGTGTTCCATAAGGTTCTGAATTTGGCAAAGCTGCCGGAACCGCTGATTCGTGGAGACTATATCCGGAAGCTTCAGTTCGCCGCCCACCTCAAACCATTGAATGACCTGCTGGAAATTGACATCTGCAAAATGCTTGCTGAAGACGCGGCCGACGGCGGCGCGAATGAGCTCTCGGGCAATGGTTTCCGCCCCTTTGAGCTCGCCCTCATACTCCAGTTCGAGCTTGCCGGTGATCGCGGGGAGCGCGGCGTACACGTCCGCCACTCGGGCGACCGCACGCGGCTCCCCGGTTCGCGCGGCGTGCTGTTCGGCGCTGCTGACGACACTTTCGAGCGTGGTGATGGGAAGCCGCTGACTCACACCGGAGCGCCGGTCGACGCGCTTGTCTTCGCGGGCTTGAAACGCAATCTCCTCGATCACCTCGCGGAGATAATCGGGGACTTCCACCTTGATGTCGGAGTCGCGCTCCGCCCAGGCTTCCTGGTTGGTGATGGTCATACCTTCTTGGACCGTGCTGGGATAGTGAGTCCGAATTTCTGCGCCGATGCGATCCTTCAGCGGAGTAATAATTTTGCCGCGCGCGGTGTAGTCCTCCGGATTGGCCGTGAAAACGAGGAGCACGTCGAGCGGCAGCCGCAACGGGTAACCCTTAATTTGAATGTCGCCCTCCTGCATGATGTTGAAGAGGCCGACCTGGATTTTTCCGGCGAGATCGGGGAGTTCGTTGATGGCAAAAACGCCGCGATTCGCGCGGGGGAGAAGCCCGTAATGAATGGTGAGTTCATCGGAGAGATCGCGTCCGCCACGCGCCGCCCGGATGGGGTCCACGTCGCCAATGATGTCCGCAATGGTGACGTCCGGAGTGGCAAGTTTTTCCACGTAGCGCTGGTCCCGCGGTAGCCAAGCGATCGGCGTATTGTCGCCTTCCGCGGCGATGCGTTCCCGGCAAGAACGGCAGATAGGACGAAGCGGGTTGTCATTGATCTCGCAGCCAGCAATTACGGGAATTTCAGGATCAAGCAGCTGGATCAAGCCCCGAAGGATCCGGCTCTTTGCCTGGCCGCGCAGCCCCAGCAGGATGAAATTGTGGCGAGACAGGAGGGCATTGACGATCTGCGGGATAACGCTGTCCTCGTAGCCATGCACGCCGGGAAACAGAGGCTCATTGCGCTCGATGCCGCGGAGCAGGTTGCGCCGAATTTCATTCTTTACGGAAAGAGAGCCGGAGCGCGCATCGAAATCAGGGATGCGTTTCCAGTCGCCGATGGTGCGCGGCTTGGAATGACCTGCCGGATGCGGTGATGTACTTGCTGTCATGGGGCCCCTATCTGCGAACCATTTGTGATGATCCGCCAAAAGCTAGTTCGTACCGTGCCCGTTGCCTGCTCCGCGATGGCGCAGACTCTCTATCTTGTGTAGATGCAGGGCCCACTCGCGGAGGTACGTCAGTAGGCGATCCTGCCGTTCGGCTTCCGACCGCAGTTCCAGGATCTGTTGTTTCCACAAAAGGTCCATGGGAAGCGCGCTGGCTATCGCAAAGGAAAGCAGTTCTGGCCGGGATTCCTCCAGACTTGCTGGCATACGCAAGAACAGCAACGTGTAGCAAATTTCGTAAAGTTCCAAAAGTTGTTCCTGCCTCCGCGGATCGAGAAGGGAGTCTTCATCCTCGAGGTAATCGACCCTGCCTTCCAGAAGGGGATCGTCCTTGAATAAGTCCACGATTCGGTATGGCTGGCGGCCGATAGTGAGAATGTCCATGCGGCCGTCATCATAGCGTTTGCTGACGTTCAGAATTTCCGCCGTGCAGCCGACGCGGACTATGCCATCGGGAAGCGCAAGGAGCATGCCGAAAGGCGATTTGGCCTCCAGACATTCCCGCACCATGCGGCGGTAACGGGGCTCGAAAATGTGCAAGGGGAGATGTTCGCCGGGGAAAAGTACGACGTTGAGAGGGAAGAGCGAAATACGATCCAGCCGCATGAGTCCCAAGCGCAATGATACCAGAGGCAGAGGAGGAATGTTGAAACAGTCGACGGGCAACGAGGAAAGTTGGTCGGTGTGCTCGGCAGCGATACTCAGAAATTTAATGATCCTGATTCGAAATATTCATTTCCATTTCCGCAGCGTTTCCCCAAGAATACGCGGACATTTCGCTGTCCCGAGGTCGAATTGTGAAGGCCCTATGGGGTTTCACAATCCTGTTCCTCGCGTGCGGGACCGCACATAGTCAGAGCCTCCGCGTCTTGCCTGTGCAGATTCGAGGGGGCCAGGAAATTCCCGCAGCGATTCAGTTCTTCTGCACCGAAAATTACAACCGCAAAGATTGCCATAACGATATTTTCACTTTGAGACAGGCGCTGGCCCGCTATCCCCTGGAAAAATTAGGCTCCTGGTCCTTCCTGCTGGCCTCGTCTGACGAATGGCAGCCACTCATGACCCGCCTCCGCCTCCCCTCGAAGAGTCCGGCGTTCACAACGCTGGGAGGGAACACAACCGTGATTTCCCAGACTTTATTTTCAGGGCCGGTGGATCGCCGAACCGAGTTGATGATGTTGTATCAAGTGCCTTCGGACCAATTACTGGATTTGGCTGTAGCCCATGAATTGGCGCATGCACTCTGTCACGAGTTTAGCGAACTGAAGGCCACGGTTTACGCGGAGCAGCTTCGCACGGGACATGAGCCTACTTGCAGATTGGGCGAAAGGGTCCGGATGACCGCTGGAAGGGAATCTTCGATCATGCCATCTGCCGCGAATCCTTTCCTCCTGGCCCCAGCACGAAGGCCCAGAGGCAGTGGCAACCCGGATCAATCGTTTCCGCCCGACGACGGAACGCATTAAACGGACAGAATCGCATTGGGTCGCGCTGCAAAAGGAAAAGTAAGGAGGGTAGGGATGTGAGGGCGGAGGCTAGGCGCTGGCCGTGTAGGAGGTGGTTGCAGTGGAGCCAGAACGCACCGTGTAACGGATATTGAAAAACGGCGCGCCGGCCAGAACTGCCTGCAAATCAATCTCGTCGGCATAGCGGCGCTTTGGGATACGGCGTGCCAGGATGGCGAAATCCAGAGGGTCCCGGTGAAACGGGTAAGGAGTGACGGTGAACTGGTTCGACCCCGCGGGACGAACCTCCCAGTCCACTTCAATGCCCTCGTCATTGACGGGCACACCCTCAATGGAAGCGTCTTCCGCAGCACCCAGGCAGAAATAGAGGGAGAGACGATCGAGCGCTTCGAGGCGCTGCGAGTTAGCTTTAATCAATTTTTCATCCGTAAAGTCTTTGGTGGCAGGGTCGTTGCGCAAGTCAACTTTCAGCCGAAGTTGCTGTAGGCGGAGGCGCTGAACAAAGTCATTGGCGACGTGTTGTTCCTCGGACTTCACATATTTTGCGGAATAACCGGGAATCGTGGCGCGGGACCGGTCGTAGAGCCCCATGCAGTGAGAGGCGACCAGCAGGCCAGCGTAGAGATCGACTTTAACGACGCGATCGATGCCGCGCTGGTAAAGGGCGACGTGGTCCAAGGTGGGCACAGTCATGAAGCTGTAGGGGGTAAACGTCTTTGGATCTATCCCAGGGCTCAGCTCCCATTCCTGCCAGCCGTTATCGTGCTCTGCTGCCGCCAGGCAAAACGACGAGAACGGCTCCGGACGCGAAAAGAAGTCATTGCCCCATTCGCGGGCAAAAAAGCCGCTGAGGAAGGCGTGATCCGTCTGGCGGATCACCGTGATGGGATCGGTCTGCTGAAGTATCACGAATCGCCCTTTCCGCGCGCGCCCTACTCGGGTGCGTGAACATTATCCACCTCGACACGGGTTGTTTCCACCAAAACTGGCTATCCCCTCAGTGTGGCAAAAGGGGAGGCAACCTAAATATGATGAAGACTGACGGTGCGGGAGTGGCGGAACTGGCAGACGCGCAAGACTTAGGGGCAAAAACCCGCTTCTGGCAAGTCCTTCACGATCAGTATAAAGCCTTAAGAATCAAAGGATTGAAGTTGGCCCTCATTGACGTTCGCAGGCGCAGAATGAGCGGAATTGGTCACAGGTTGGTTACAAGGTTTTTCAAATCTTTGGAGAGTTTATGAAGGGACGCTTGGTTAGCGTTAGAAGTCCCGCCAAGGCTTCCACACTGGAACGCTCGTGTAACGTACATGGTAGAACGGGCTGTCCGCGACCGGCTTCCATTTTCTGGCCCTGTTGAGCAATTCTCTGGCCTTGTTGAGCATACGTTTCAGCATGGTGAGACTCGCGATTGACTGCGCCTTTGGGAATTCCTCATCCATCGGCAGTCGCAGCCTGAGTATCGCCGAGTGCCAGCACGCTGTCAACGGCGAGCACTTTCGATTCCCCTCGGTATGGCAAAAGAGGAGGGAACCTAAGTATGATGAAGACTGACGGTGCGGGAGTGGCGGAACTGGCAGACGCGCAAGACTTAGGATCTTGTGGGGTAACACCCGTGGAGGTTCAACTCCTCTCTCCCGCACCAGTAAGAGTCTGATCCATCCTTGCGGTCCGCGATCGCTGCTCCACACGGGAGCAGCAAACTACAAACTGCCGCTACCTTACCGCAAGCGCCGTTCAATTCCATACTTTCAATCGTGGCCAGGCCTGCGAAAGCGGAACCTTGAAGTCGTGGCACACCAGAATGTTGTAGTGTTCCCATCCCATCCCGAAGTAGGGCTCATTTCGCGGACCGACGTCGACGCTGCGGCACCAATACTGAGCGTCCTTCAAGTTCCATTCCAAAAGGATGATGCTCTCGCCGGTGTAATCTCGCGGGCCCCAAAAGTAATAATTCTGATGAGCGCTGATGGATTTCGGCAAGCCGTAGCGCGGACCGAAGAAGTCAATTGCGCCCGCTCCGCCATAATTGCCGGCGAGAATCGCCGTTTTTGAGCGTTGGTCGGGGGGAAGGGAATTGTAGACATTCGCAACTTTGGCGACCATTTCCTCCCACCCGAATTGATCCGCGAAATGCTGGGGTAAGATGCTCACCATTCCGTTTTCCGTCCGCGTGGTCCTTACTCCGAGCGCGTTTGCGTAGGCAGGGAATTCACCGGGCGCAAGAATCGGCAACGCAAACGGGGCGGCCGAAGCGCCAACCACAATCAGAATCGCGGGAATGGCAACGCGCAACCAACGAAGACGAGCGTAGGCGTGGATCAGCTTTTCCCAGAAAACGGCGCCGGCGGCAAAGAGCATGGGATAGATTGGCGCAAGATAATAATCTTTTCCTTTCAGGGCCATCATTACCGCGAGAAAAACGACGTAGGTGTAGGCGATAAAGCGAAAGCGCTTTGCGTCTCGATGAAAGAAGAGATAGAAGAGGCCCACAAGCCAAACGATCACGCTGTACGGGTTCAACATCATCACTTGCTGCTGGAAAAATGCGAGTGGAGGCAACTCAATATTCTTATGCGTGGCCTTCACGTTGCGCAGATCCTCGAGGGTAGGGAAGTGGTGCACATACTGCCAGACGACGTTGGGGAGAGCGATTAGGAAAGCGATGAGCGCGGCCAACCAGAACCACTTCGTGGCGAGAATGTGCCGCTGCGGAGAAATCAGCAGGCCCATCACGAGCGCGGCAATGAAGAATATGGTCGAGTGCTTATTGAGCAAACCAAACCCGAGTAGAACGCCGCACCACAGCAGAAGCTTTGGTTGCTCCCGGTTCAATGCCAGCAGCAGAACGTAAATGCAGCCCATCCAGAAGAGCGGCTCAATGGGATTCATGGCCAGGCGCGTCCCATTTCCCAGAATGGCGGGAGCGAGCAACACGGAAAGGCATGCCACGAAAATGGCCCAGCGTTTTCCGCCCAACTCTCGAGCGATGAATCCGCTTAGAGCGACCTCGGCGCCAAAGGCCAACGCGGGCAGCAACCGGATCGCATGCAGCGAATAGCCAAAGACCATGCCGAACGCCCGCGCAAGCCACGGAGTGAGCGGGGCCATATCGACATAGCCAAAGGCGAGATGATTGCTGCAGGCCAAATAGTAGAGTTCATCGCGAAAATAGCCATAGCGGCCGCTGACCAACATCTGGAGCAGAAAACCGGCCGCGCCCATCATCCACGCCAAGCGCTTTTCGGCAGCCAGCGCCTGCTCTTCCTTCAGAACAGTGGAATTCGTCATCGATCGTCTCCGTCGACGAATCATAATACAGGGGCTGAACCGATTTAATGAAGTGGCTGAAGATTTATTCTTGACCCAAATCGGCCAGGAGGCCTTCCATTTCGGAGCGGGCGTGCTGATTGCCCATGCGAATGGCGGCCTGGATGCCTTGGGCAAGAATGGTTTTTGCGTCCTCCGCGCGTTCGTTTTGCGCCAGCGTTTGCGCGTACATCTGGTAGCCGGGAACATAATCCGGATTGGACTGGAGGAGCGAGCGAAAGTGCGATTCCGCGGAGGCGAGATCTCCGCCCTTCACGCATTCCAGAGCGAGGCCATATAGCGAAAAAGCGTCATTGGGATTTCTTGCGAGGAATTCCTCAAGCCTTTGGCGGCGGGTTTTCTTTTGTTCGGTCATGGCGACGTCTCGTATTATACGTGGAGGGAAGAAAGCAACCAAAGATGAGCAGAAAGAGGAGTGAAATGCCACGATCAGGCAAAGGGATGGAAACGAGGTTTAGAGAAGAGCCGCTGAAGGCCAAGCCGGTGAGCGCGTCGGCATCGGAAATGGCCGAAGTGGTGTTGCCGGCACAAACGAACGCGCTGGGGAAATTGCTGGGCGGGCACGTGATGCACCTGGTGGACATCGTGGGCGCGATGGCGGCCAGCCGGCACGCCAACAGTTACATGGTTACGGCTTCGGTGGATTACATCGATTTTCGCAACCCTGTGAGTTTGGGAGAGATCGTGCTGCTGAAGTCGCACGTGAACCGCGTGTTTCACACGTCACTGGAGGTCGGGGTCGAAGTGTTCTCCGAAGATATCTTGACTGGAGAGAGGAAGCACACGACATCGGCATTTGTAACTTTTGTGGCGATTGACGAACATACGCGTAAGCCGAAACCCGTGCCACCACTGATCGTACGGACGGCCGAAGAGCAACGACGGTGGAAGGGAGCGGCGAAGCGGCGAGAGATCCGCTTGGCGCACCGGGACAGCGAAAAGCGGTAACGTAGATTTTTGGTCGGCGCGCCGACCGGAATTATTTTCGAGAAAGACAAATTGTTTGAGAAAAACTGGATCACGATGTGCCCATCCTTTTTGTCGGCGGAATGTCGGCGCGCCGACATTATTAATTAAATATATATCCAACTAATATTCGAATAAGAGGTGATTCTTCCCGAATCGGGAGACGCATTGCAGGGTGAAGATTCCTGGCGATTTATTTTGTGTCTGCACGGTACAGGGCCGCGAGCATTCGAAAGTTGACGATGACACGGGTTTTCGAATACCGGGCGCGTCGGTGACAGAGACGATTGCGTCGGCGACGAAGATGGAAAAGTGGGCGGGGACGACGCGCAACACGGCAAATAGCTCGAGTAAAACTTGAAGGTTCGATGCAAAAAACCACGCAAGATCAAGGGATTGCGCGGACATGGGGCGCAGCAGTGCTGCGCCCCTACACGGATGGACCCAAGAGCCGGCCCTTCGAGGCTCAGGGTAAACAAGATGCCGGCGCTACATCGGCTGAAGAGGCGCGTTAATCGGCGAAGCTTACGCGGATCTCGTCCGCTACTTTCAGGGCTTGCTCCACGCACGTGCCGATTGCGGGACCGTTCAAGTAGTTTCCGGCAAAATGCAGGCCGGGAAATCCTGTGCGCAGCTGTTCGAGGACTTCGAGGCGAGCCGTGTGTCCGAGGTTGTATTGCGGAAGCGCGCGGGGCCAGATGGTCACGTTGGAAAATACCGGTTCTTTGCGAATAGCAAGCAAGGGCGCGATTTCCCTATGGACCAGAGAGACCAATTCCTCCGGGGACTTCTGAACAATACCCGGGTTTGTGGTGCCTCCGACAAAACTCGTCAGGAGTGCATGGCCTTCCGGCGCCCTGCCCGGGAACAGAGAAGAATTCCACACCGTGCCCAGAACGTTCAGTGCTGAGGAACGCGGTACGAGAAAACCGAACCCCGCTAAGCCGTGGCCGACATCGTCCTTTCGATACCCTAAGGACACCACGCCGACAGCGGCATATTCCACAGGGCTCAACTGAGCTTCAAATGCAGGATTGAGCGGGGCAAGCAGGTTTCCGGCCGCATTCGGGGGAATTGCCAGGATGAGGCGCTCCGTTTCCAGTTTCTCTTGCCCACGAGGAGTGCGCATGAAAACGAGGAACCGTGAAGCTTTGGCGTTGCGTCCAGGGTCGAGCGGCTCGATGGAAGTTAGTTCGACGTCGCAGATGAGGTGCTCTCCCAATTTCTTGGCCAGTGCGCGGATGAGGGTTTCGTTCCCCTGGCGGAAGGTCTGAAGAGTGGGCTTTTCGCGCGGAGTGTCGCCGCGTTTGGCTTTTCTGTCTTTCATGACCGCGAGCGCGCCTCGAATCACGCTTCCGGAAGTGGCCTCCGCTTCATAGAGGATGGGGAACGCTGCGCGCAAACTGAGTTTTTCCGGGTCACCGGCATAAATGCCAGAGACGAAAGGTCCGACCAAGCGGTCAAGAAGAGTGGCGGAAAATTTTCTGCGGATGAAATCTGCGACCGACTCATCGGGTTGTGGAGCGCGACTTTTTCCAAGAATGTCGCGAAGAATCGCGGTGCGGGTGCCACCGCCCATGAGGGAGGAAACAAGCAGGCCGGGGCCCATGGGGACGTTTTGCAGCTTGCCGTTGATTAAAACGTAGCGCGGAGCTTTTGGGTCGGCGAGGATGCGCTGGTCCAGCAGCTCCAGGTCGCGGCAGATCGCGGTGAGGCTGGCATTGCCGCTGAAACTCTGCGGGCCGCACTCCAGAAGGAAGCCATCGCGCTGCAGCGATTGGATAACGCCGCCGGGACGAGATGCCGCCTCGACGATCAGCGTAGGGATGCCCGATTTTACGAGGGCGTAACCAGTGGCGAGACCCGATATGCCCGCGCCCACAACCAGTGCCTGGACCTGGCTCGACATAAGATTTGGACCCTCCCGCGACGCTGGTGCGCTGCACTTCCGCGGACGAAAGGCCTCACCCCTCAAAGGGGTGAGCTACAAAGTGGGAGCGGACCTCTTCGGCACGGCTGAAAGCCGTGCCCTCCCGAATGACAACTACGAAACAACTTCTACAACGTTTTTGAAAACAGGGGACGCGACGCCAACTGCTGTTTTTCCAGATAGGGATCAAAGACCATGGCCAGGTTGCGGATAAAAATTCGGCCCAGCCAGGCGGTACGGATTTCCTTGTCGTTGATCACGACCAAGCCGTCTTCCTGAGGCATTTTGAGGCGATCCAGTTCCGGAGCGAAGTATTCGTCGAAATTGATAGCGAATTTGCGGGAAATTTCGTCCTTCACGATTACCGTGTGGCAAAGCAGGCGGCTGATCACTTCGCGGCGGATGACATCGTCCTGGGAGAGTCGATACCCGCGCATGGTGGCGATGTCGCGTTCGTTCACTGCTTTTTCCCAAGTGGGGATGTCGCGGAAATTCTGGGCGTAGATTTCCTGGATGCCGCTGATAGCGGTGATGCCCATGCCATAGAGATCCGCGCCGGCCTTGGTGGTGTAACCCTGAAAATTGCGGTGCAGGGTGCGGTTGCGCTGAGACACGGCGAGTTCGTCGTTCTCTTTTGCGAAGTGATCCATGCCGATATAGAGGTAACCGGACTCCAGGAATTTCAGCAGGCCGTTGCGGAAAATATCGAACTTCTTCATGCCTTCGGGAAGATGCGCAACGAAGGAGCCTTGCTGTTTCTTCAGCCACGGCACGTGGGCGTAGCTGAACATGGCGATGCGGTCCGGCGATAGACCGACGATCTGCTCGACGGTGTGGGCAAAGCTTTCGCCGGTCTGGTAAGGCAGGCCATAGATCAGGTCCACGTTGATGCTGTCAAAGCCGAGTTCGCGGGCAGTGGCAATGAGGTCGCGGGTGATCTCATAGGGCTGAACGCGATGGACTGCTTTCTGCACGTCCTCCTTGAAATCCTGGATGCCCATGCTCAGGCGGTTGAAACCCATGCGGCGAACGGTTTCGAGATGAGCAGTTGTGGTGACGCGGGGATCGACCTCGATGCCGATCTCGGCATCCGGCGCGAAAGTGAATCGCTCGCGGGTGTAAGTGAAGAGATCTTCGATCTGCTCCGGCGAGAGGTAGGTAGGAGTGCCGCCGCCCCAGTGGAATTGCACGACCTGACGGCTGCGCGATACGCCGCGGGCGATGCGGTCGATCTCTTTTTTCAGAGTTGCCAGATACGGCGGGGCAACGCGCTTGTCCTTCTGAATAATCACGTTGCAGGCGCAGAAGAGGCAGAGGCTTTCACAGAAGGGAAGATGCATGTAGAGGGAAACGGGAGAGCCCTTGCGGTCCGCGTCTTCGATGGCGGCTTCATATTCGTTGGGGCCGAAAGTGTCTGTCCAAACGGGCGCGGTGGGATAGCTGGTGTAGCGCGGGCCGGGCTGGTTATAGCGCGCGACGAATTCTTCGCCGACCGACAGTTCCTGCTGCATCTCGCGCAAGGTGGGATTCATGTTGGACACGGCAAAAACCTCCTGTGGCGCTTAGGGGCGCGCTTGCACTGCCGGCTTGGCATCGCGGAGCACGGCTTCCTGGCCAGTGAGGATGAAGAGTTGGGCATTCTCCACGGGCGTGTGCTGAAGAATCCCATGGCCCAAATTCAAAATGTGGCCGTGACCACCGAGTTCGGCGGCGATATCCAACGTGGTTTGACGAATCTTTTCGGGGGGGCCGAAAAGAATGGCTGGGTCGAGATTGCCCTGCAGCGCGACGCGCGGACCTGCGAGCTTGCGCAATTCGCTCAGGGACACGCGCCAATCCACGCTCAAGACATCGGCGCCTGCCTTCACGATCGCGGGCAGCAGGTGGTGCGAGGCCTTCGTGTAATAGATCACAGGAACGACGTTGCCCAGTCCGGAAATCACCTCTTGAACGGCGGGGAGAACAAATTCGGTGTAGTCCTTCAGATTTAGTTCGCCGCACCATGTGTCAAAGAGCTGAACGGCCGTTGCCCCGGCTTGAATCTGGCCCCTCAGGTAGAGAATCGTGGCTTGGGCGATGCGGTCGAGGAGTTCGCGGAAGACCTTGGGCTCGCGATAGAGGAAATTCTTGACTGTGGCAAAGCCCTCTTTTGTGCGGCCCTCGACCATGTAGCAGGCCAGGGTCCAGGGAGACGCGGCAAAACCGAGCACCGGAACGTCGGGCCCGGCAAGTTTCACCGTGCGGCGCAACGCTTCCATCAAGAAACCGGTTTCCACTTCGGGATCGAAGATGTGGAGTTTCTTTACATCGGCTTCCGTGCGCACGGGCTGAGGCAGGTTTGGCCCTGTGTCGCCGAGCTCGAGGGGGAGACCCATGGCTTCAGCCGGAATCAGGATGTCTGAAAAAATGATGATCGCATCCACGCCGAGGCGCCGGAACGGTTGGATGGAAATCTCGACGGCGAGGTCAGGAGTCTTACAGACGTGCAAAAAGGAGTGTTTGGCGCGAATTTCGCGGTACTCGGACAGGTACCGGCCCGCTTGGCGCATCATCCAGACGGGTAGGCGGGGCACAGGATCGCAGCGGCAGGCCCGCAGGAACAGCTCTTTGCGCGTCATAGTGGGGCCGGAATCGTCATAAGGGTATAAAAGCAGGATAACAAATCCGCGGGATTATTGTATGGGCGGAAGCGGAATGAGTCGGTCTCCGACAATCTCCTTGGGCTTTGGTTCTCAGAGTTCAGTATCCATCGCAGATAATTGCTACACGGTTACGACAATTTTGCCAATCTGCTCGTTTGACTCCATGTAGCGATGCGCCTCCACGATTTGCGCAAACGGAAAGACGCGGTCTATGCGCGGCTTGAAGTTGCCCCTCTTGACGTGATCGAAAACGTACTTCTCAGCCTTTGCCTTCAGCTTGGGGACAGAAAGTATTTCACGAAGTGTGTATCCACGAACGGACAGCCCTTTGCTCAGCGCGGCAAACAAGGGAAACGGTGTTGGCTGGGGCGCAAGTGCTCCGTATTCGAAGATTGTTCCACCAACAGCTGCTGCCTGCGCGAGCAGCTCGATACCTTTGCCCGAAACAGGGTCGAAAATCACGCGAGCTCCTTGGCCACCCGTGATCTCCCTTACCCGTGCGACGAAGTCCTCTTCTTCGGTTGCAATTGCGTGTGTTGCTCCAACTTCGACCAACGTGGCCTTTTTCTTGGATGTTCGCGTGGTGGCAATGCTGATCGCGCCTTCCGCCTTCACCATTTCGATGGCGGCAATTCCCACACTGCTGCTGGCTGCCGTGATAATCACGAAGTCGCCTTCTGCAATCTGAGCATGTGTAATCAGTGCGCCGTAGGCTGTCAGATACTGCATCCAGATGGATGTGCCCTCTTCTGGCGTCAGCTTCGCTGGATAAACCGCCAGCGCACTAGCCGGGACAATCGCCACTTCTCCATATACGCCGTAGTTCGTCATGAGGAACGCCGGAATAGTGCTTGCCTTCTTGCCAAGCCAGCTCTCGTCCACGTCTGGTCCGACCGCCTCCACTACACCGGCCGCCTCATACCCGATTTTTGACGGCAGCACAGGGGACTCCAGGTATTCCCCCTTTCGAAACATCACCTCGGCCCTGTTCAGTCCAATCGCTTTGACTCTTAGGCGAACTTCGCCTTTCCCAGGCTCGGGGATTGGTTCTTCTTGAATCTTCAATACTTCTGGTCCACCTACAGTGTGGAAGCGAACGACTTTTGCTTTTGCGGTTTCATTTGCCACGTTGATCTCCCTTGCTGCCCTGATCCCTCGGAATCACTAGGATGCATGTCCCTCCTTCGCGGGTACGCTGCGGCTGATTGACGCCGTTGCTGGAAACTGAGCAACTACATGTGGAAGCAGTGCGCTGCGAGATGAGAGGGGAGTGCGCTATACTCGGGGAATCGCGAATAACACGCAAACTGGGCGAGGGAGCGCTCCCGCAACCTACCAGATTGGCGTGGGAAAAGCCGATGAATCAAACGTTCGTACTCATTACGGTTTTGGCCTATCTTTCGAGCATGGGGCTGTATCTCCGCTTCCTGTATAGCGGGAAGGATCTTACCGGGAAGCTCGCTACCCTGTTGATGTTTCTGGGGTTAGTGGCGCATTATCTGGCGCTTTTGATGCGTGCTAAGGGGACCCATACGGTGCCCTATCACGACCTGCAGGGATCCATGTCCTTGTTCGGCTGGCTGCTGGCGGTCACTTACCTGTGCCTGGAGATTTATCACCGGCAAAGGACCGTTGGGGCGTTCGTTATGCCGGTCATTTTGGCGTTTTTCTTCACAGCTTACCTCGTGCCAGACCATCCTAGCCCCCCGGGCGCGGCTCATGGGGTGGTCTTCGCGCTGCACGTGACGCTGAGCATTCTGGCGTATGCCGCGTTCGCGCTTTCCTGCGTTTTGAGTCTGATGTATCTGGGCGAGGAGAGGCTTCTGCGCATCCGGAGACTTGGGGACGTGGTGTGGAGATTGCCTCCATTGGAATTGCTGGAGCGCATGAGCCACACAAGCGTCCTGGTTGGGCTCATCACCATTGCGATTGGAACGGCGTTGGGATTCCTTGCGGTGGACCGCTTGCCGGGGCAGCAGGCTTACTTCGATCCCAAATACCTGGTGACCCTACTCGTGCTGCTATTGTATGTGGCCTATTTCCGACTGGCGCGCACAACCGCCTGGCGCGGTGCCAGAGCCTCGAAATTGTGCGTGTTTAATTTTGTCCTGGTGGTACTGAGCTTTACGGTGGTGAACCTGTATTTTACGCAACACCATCGCTATTTCTAGGCGGTACTTTTAGGAGCGCGCGACTCGCCTCATGGAGCTTGTCCTCGTCGGTCTGAATTTTCGCACCGCACCGGTGGAGGTGCGCGAGAAGGCGGCTTTCTCTCACGAGCAGGCGCTGCGGGCGGCAGAGGAGTTGCGTTCGGGGGGCATCCTGGAAGAGACGTTGGTTCTTTCCACCTGCAACCGAAGCGAAGTGTACGGTGTTCGTCCGAATGGCAATCGCGAATCGGCCGCCGCGCTTTCTTCTTACCTGAGCAAGTTTCATCATATACAACCGGATGTCCTGAACCCCTCGCTCTATCACCATTACGACCACGACGTGGTGCGCCATCTGTTCCGTGTGTCGGCGGGACTGGAATCCATGCTTTTGGGCGAGGCGGAGATTCTTGGCCAGGTGCGCGAGGCTTATCTGCGCGCGCATGAAGACCACGTCACAGGGCCGGTGCTGAATCGCTTGTTCCAAGCGGCACTAGAGGTGGGCAAGCGCGTGCGCGCGGAGACGGAGTTGGGTACACGGCCGATGGGAGTTGCGTCCGCGGGAATGAAGCTGGCGGAGCGCATTTTCGGGAAGCTGAATGACCGGAGCGCCCTTGTGCTCGGGGCCGGCACGATCAGCGAGCAGGTTGTGTCTCAGTTGCGGGACCGCAATATCGGGCATCTTTATTTGACGAACCGCTCGCGAGAGAAGGCGGAGGAGTTCGCCCGGCAATACAATGGCAAAGTCATTGAGTGGGGCGAGTGGGATACCGCGCTGAAGCTTCCCGATGTGATTGTTTCCGCCGTGGGGGTACAAGATCCTCTACTGACCAAGCCGCTGATTGAGCGGGCGATGGCGGCGCGAGGCAATCGTGCGTTATTTCTGATGGATTTGGGTTTGCCGCGAAATATTGCGCCGGCTGTTGGTGAGATCTATAACGCGTATCTT
>Ga0187816_10000236_pt1 | contig 16238 bp, 16 predicted proteins | sample NC_wetland_sal_i_16_FD_132960 | JGI IMG/M metagenome (GOLD analysis project Ga0187816, IMG submission 132960) | Wetland sediment microbial communities from Neuse River Estuary, North Carolina, USA - SO4_1 | ecosystem: Environmental > Aquatic > Freshwater > Wetlands > Sediment | place: USA... | reverse complement strand
CGGGGGTCCTCTGTATTGAGTTCTTTGAGGTGGACGGAAAACTTCTGGCGAATGAGATGGCGCCGCGCGTCCACAATTCCGGCCATTGGTCCATCGAGGGAGCGGTCACCAGCCAATTTGAGAATCACCTGAGAGCCGTGCTGGGCATGCCGCTGGGCTCGACCGCCATCATCGGTCATTCTGCCATGGTGAATCTGATCGGCGAGCTGCCCGATGCGGCGCAGGTCCTGGAAGTCGCTAACACCCATCTGCATTTATACGGAAAGACGCCGCGTCCCGGGCGAAAGCTGGGGCACATCACGGTACGAGCTGAGCAGTTGGAAAAACTGCAGCAGCGATTGAACGAGCTGCCCGAGTTCTTTCACCGTCCGGAATTTTGCCTGCAAGAGGTCCTCCCGGAGACCCTAGCCAAACGCGCCTGATTGGCCCCGGTTGCTGGGGTTCCCGCCGAATGTTACGATGCTGGATTGCATGGTTCCCAACGGCCCCAACCGACCCAGGATTGGCATCCCCTGGCGGACATCGCAGGAGGAGGTCGCCGGGAACCTGCCGAAAATCCAGAATTATCTGGAGGCTGTGGAGCAAGCCGGTGGCGAGCCGGTTCTGCTGTCTCTGGCCCATCCGGAGACGCTCGGCGGGCAACTGGCTGGCCTGGACGGGTTTGTCCTGCCCGGAAGCCCTGCGGACGTCAATCCGGCCGAATACGGCAGCGTGAATCATGGCAAGTCCGAGCCGCCAGACGTGCCACGGGAAGACACGGATCGCGCCATCCTCAGCCATGCGTTTGGGGCGCAGAAGCCGGTCCTGGCCATCTGCTACGGATGCCAGCTTTTGAACGTGTATCTCGGCGGAACGCTGCTCCAGGACCTGCGCAGCGAAACCTGCACCAAAATCGCGCACCGCAAGAAGGACGTTCAACCTGAGCTGTCGGACGATCCGCAACACGATGTCCGCATTGCCGCAGGCAGCCAGTTGGCCAAGATGGCGGGCTCGACCAGTGCGGTAGTGAACAGTTCGCACCACCAATCGATCGCCAAGCAGGGCCGTCAGTTGAATATCACGGCTCAAGCCAACGATGGCATCGTCGAATGCGTGGAGTGGACAGGCGACGCCAACTGGGTCATCGGCGTCCAGTGGCATCCGGAGCGCATGCGCGGCGACGCTTTGGCCGGACGGCTGTTTTCGGAGCTACTGGCCGCCGCAAGGGGAGCGCGCAAGATCCCCGTCTTGAAGTCGTAGGTTCGGTCCAACCGCGCAGCGAGTTTTCGAATCAGAACATGGGGGAAACATGATTTCACTGGCAGGAAAAGCGGCACTCATCACCGGAGGTTCCCGCGGCATCGGCGCAGCCGCTGTCAAACTCTTCGCGCAGGCCGGGGCGGATGTCATCTTCAGCTATAACTCCGCGAAGGAGGCCGCCCGGCAAATCGAGCAGGAAGCCGGCAAACACGGTACGCGCGTCGAAGCGTTCAAGGCCGATGTGGGAAAGCATGACGACAATCGCAAGCTCGTGGAGCACTGCATCACGCGGCTCGGCCGGCTGGATATTCTGGTGCCCAATGCCGGAGTGTGGAACCTGGAAGATCTGCCCATCGAAAAAATGACGGAAAAGCAGTGGGACGACATGATCCGCATCAATCTGAAGAGCGTGTATTCGGTGATCCATTTCGCGGTGCCGCAGATGATCAAGCAAAAGTCGGGGAAAATTATCGCCATCAGCTCAACCGCAGGCCAGCGCGGGGAGTCATTGCACACGCACTATGGCGCGTCGAAAGGTGGAATCATCAGCCTGACGAAGGGATTGTCGACCGAACTGGCGCGGCACGGCATTCTGGTGAACAGCGTCGCGCCGGGGTGGGTGGCAACGGACATGTCCAATCCTGTGCTGACTACCAAAGCCGGTAAAAAAATGGCTTCCAGTGTGATTCCGTTGGGGCGCGCCGCGACGGCCGAGGAAGTTGCCGGACCCATTCTTTTCCTTGCCTCAGACCTCGCCAATTTCGTCAGCGGGGAAGTTCTGAACGTGAACGGAGGCTCTGTCTTGTGCGGGTAAGCCTCCAACATTCTGGCCTGCTGGCAGCGCTCGGATTGCTCCTTCTGGTCCCCTCGGCTCTCGCTCAGAATCCGGACATGATGGATCCGGACCAGAGTGCAGCCAAAGCCAGGCAGCTAGTGAAACAGGCGATTGCGGCGCTGGGGGGCAGCACGTATCAGAACAGCGTGGAAAGCGATTGCGAAGGGCGCGTGGCACAGCTCGATCGAAATGGCGCCATGATGGGATACACCATCATTCGCAGCTTTTGGCGTTACCCGGATAAGAACCGCACGGAATATGTGGTAAAAAGCACTAAGGGCGGAATCTTCGCCGTGCTCGGTGGGAATTTGCCCGTAAAGGGAGGTTCCTTCATCCAGTTGTTCGATGGCGATAAGGGCTGGACAATGGATAAGAGTGGCGTCAATGAGGCGGATGCCACAGTGGTGGCGGAGTTTCAAGCCTCGCTGAAGCGCCAGATTCACAATCTCCTGCTGAATCGAGTGAACGAAGAGGGTGTTTACCTGCGATACGAGGGTATCGGAGTCGCGGACTTGAGGCCGGTGGATTGGGTGAAAATCACCGATCAGGAGGATCGCGAGGTGCGCTTGGCGCTGGAGCATGATACGCACCTGCCATTGCGCACCATTGTCACCACTCCCAATGAAGAGATGCGCGACAGGGACGAGGACGTAACCATCTATTCAAACTACAGGAACGTCGAGGGCGTGGAGAGTCCAATGCAGATCACCAGGGAGCACAACGGCTTACGCACCCACCAGATCTTCTACAACTCCTGCAAGAACAACCCGAATCTTCCGGCGGATTTTTTCACCGAGGCGGCATTGCAAAAGCAGTTCAAGGAGACTGGCGGAAAAGCCAAAGAAGAGAAGTAACCCGGCAAGCCAAGGCGGCACCTACTCTCTTGAAAATGTGGATATTACCCTTAAGGGTAACTCCTATCTAACCCACGAAAACCCTGCTAGTTTATAGGTCCCAGTCCCAACTGGTCTGTCGGAGACTACCCCGGAGCGGCCACCGTCATTTTATCGGCATGAGAGGGAAATGTTCGAATTGCCACCGTCAGCGAAGCGGCAAACTGGCTTCAGTCTAACGGAACTCGTCGTCGCGCTCGCAGTGGCTATGATCCTGTTGGCTGTAGGCCTGCCCGCTTTTTTGCGTGCTTATCACGCCTACCAGTTAAACAGTGCAGCCTCGCAGGTCGCGGACATACTTCGATTGGCGCGGTATGAGGCTATTCGGCTCAACACGCCCGTGCAGTGCATGATCCAGGCGTCGAGCTCCAATCCGGGATACACCAATGTCTGGGTGGATTCAATCCCGAATCTGACTCTGGACTCGACTGAGAAAATGTTTTTGTTGGGGCCCGCGGGAAATCTTGTGGATGGAGGGAGCGTGCCGGGCACGGCTGGATTGATCTCAACGGCGGTCGGCTCCTTCGCGACCACCGCACCTTCACCGACCGCGTCCGGTGTGTGGTTCGACGCCCGGGGGGCTGTAAAACCGCCGCCATATGGCGTAAACGTGTTCTATCTGAGCAGTACGCTCGCTCCGGAAGCGGGCTACCGGGCGGTCCTGCTCATGCCCGCGGGTGCGATTCAGATCTGGACGGCAGACACCTCGGGAAACTGGCAACAGCAACGGTGACGGAAGACAGAAGTGAAAATGCAAAGAGAAATCACAGAGAAGGGCAACACCCAGCGCGGCTTCACGCTGGCGGAAATGTTAATCGCCACCATCATCGTGATCGTGGGCCTGGTCGCGGTGGCGCAACTCGTACCCGTTTCGGTCACGATGAATTCCAACAATCGCAATGACGGAACCGCGCTGGTTTTTGCGCAGCGCGAGATGGAAGCGTTGCGCGAACAGCCGCTCACCTCTATCACTTTCACTGATCTCGTAGGCGTGACATGTCCGCCAGCCGGAACCACGTGCGACCTGGGCGACCCCACGCAGCCAAACCAACTCGTCGGAAGCCCAGTGGTGATCAATGGCACGGGTGCCCCAATGATTGATTTCTCTGCGGCGAAGGTGCCTGGCTACAACTTCACGTACACCGATCCGAATGATCCTTTCGGCGCTCCTTACGATGTACGATGGGCGGTGATTACGTTTACCAATCCCACCACGCAGATCGTCACGGGTAAACGCATTATTGTTGGCGTGTTTCGACGCGGTATGCAAACGCCTTCGTTGCCCATCACCTTGGATACCATGGTGGAGAAGTAAGCATGAAGCGGCAGCCTCAAGCAGAACGAGGTTTCACGATCCTCGAGTTGATTATGGCCATGGGAATCTTCCTGATCATCTGTGCCGCCATGTTCGAATTGCTGAACCTCTCCCAGAAGAAGTACAGCAGCGAAACTCAGCTGTCCGCCGCTTATCAGGATGCGCGTCTGGCCATGGACCAGATCGTACGCGATGTGAACGTCTCAGGCTATCCTTCTGGTGGAATGTTTTCCGTGCTGCCCCCAATTTCACAGTACGCAAGCAGCCCGGTGGCGTGGAGCCCGAATTACAATCCCCCGGTGCCCTGCTTGATCGGCACCGCAGGCGGCGGCACCTGTTCAACTCCCGGTGACTACGACCTCGTCGTAGAAACGCGCTTGGGAACAGACACATTTGTCAGCTGGATCTGGTATCACCTCGACGGCACCACGCTGTATCGCGGCGTAGTGGCGCCCAAGACGAGTGGTGATCCGCCCTCTTGGGCAACCTCATCGGGCGCAATGGTCCCGTTTTTGGCCAACGTGATGAATAACGCGCCCTCCGCGCAGCTCGCGCAGATTACCGCCGATTACCCGTCCATGTTTCCAGGAAACCAGCCACAGCCCATTTTTCAGTACACCTGCGACACACCCGGGGGACCGACACCTTCGGCGCCTTGCCCGCTGGCGGGCACCAATAATTCGCCGCAAAATATACGCGACGTCGATGTGATCTTGATTGTAATGACGCCGCAGCGCGATCTACAGACACAAAGCCTGAAGCTTGTGGAATTGAACGGAAGAGGCCACCGGGTTAACCCGGTAAACTAAAGGGGCTGCAGGCGGAATTTGACCGTGAAAGCGCATCGCCAATCCGGAAGAAGCTCCAGGGAAGCGGGCTCGGCGCTGCTGATCGCCATTTTTGCGTTGCTCTTGATCAGTGTGGTGGGCATCGCCCTGTTGGTCTCCACGGGAGCGGACAGCGCACTGGCGGGAAATTATCGCACCTCCACAGTCGCCTACTACGCCGCTGTCGCTGGCCTGGAAGAGGCGCGTGGAAGATTGCTTCTGGAGAACTCGGACTTTATCAATAAAACCGGCAGCTACTCGAACGTTCTCTTCGATAGCTCGGGCGTCCTGCCAGCATGGGGCATTAGCCGAGTCCTGTACATCACGAATCCGGCATCGGGGGAGTCTGTCGATCCGACAAGTTCTAACCCGGCCAATTATCCTGATTCGGAATATGTGCAGGAATTTCCCGGGGGCTTGAGCAGCGCCAACGTGCTGAGGCCGTTCATCCAATCCGATTCGCCCGTGCCAAGCCAAAATTTGCCTGGGCCGGCATATAAGTGGGTGCGTATTAATGCTGTAACTGAGCAGTCAATTCAATTGGACGTGAACGGAAACGGAAGCCTCGATCCTTACCCGCTATACTTTGATCCTGCCGCCAGCCCAAAACCTGGCCTCATATCCACACTGAATCCTCAGCAGACAAACCCAAATGCAGTGCAGGTCCTTGAAGTCACTTCATTAGCAGTTTTGCCGAATGGGAGCCAGAAGCTCTTGCAGTACTTGGTCGTCCCTTTGGTGCTATCCCCTGACGTGCCGGCACCCGGATCCGGTGTCCCTGAACTGGGGTTTCCGGCGGCGTTAACCATGGTAGGGAACAACGTCGCATTTCAAGGAGGCTCGAGTTTCACGATAAGTGGCATTGAGTCTACCAGCAACGGCGGCTGCACTAATGCGTCGCATGCCGCGATCGGTTACACGAATCCGTCGGACTCATCTCTTTCCAACATAAATTCAGGTGCAACTCCAGCTTCAAGCTACACAGGGGGTTCGCCGAGGAACATAGCTAACGTTAACGACTCGACTCAGACGGCGTTCATTCTTTCCCAAAACTGGCAGACACCTAGTGGCCTCGATTCTGTAGTCAAAGCAGTCACGGAAGCTGCAGATGTGGTGGTCGATGGACCGGCTACCCAGGCTGTCATGCCCGCCGCGATGTCAGCAGCACACCCGATGACTATCGTCGTGGACGGCGATCTTACTTTCAATTCTTGGCATGGTACCGGATACGGCATCCTCGTCGTTACTGGCACGTTCAACTACGATCCGGACGCAACTTGGAATGGAATTGTCCTCGTCGTGGGGCAAGGCAAATTTTTGTCAACCAAAGGGGGTACGGGCCGCTTCAACGGGGCGGTCTTGGTAGCGCAAACGCGTGACGCTTCGGGAAAACTGCTTCCCGATCCCAATTTGGGTACGCCTTCGTTTACTCAAACCGGCGGCGGTGGAATTAATTACAGCAGCTGTTGGATTAACCAAGTCCTCGGGACCAACCGAGGCACGATCGCGGGCCCCCTGAAGTTCAGGATGCTTTCATTCCGCGAGATTCCACAGCCTTAACCGTGCCGGGCCACGGGCAACTCCGTGCCGCACCATTTCCATGGCCCAAGATGCCGTTCCTGGCTGCATCGAGAGCCAAAGAGACAAGACCAGCCGAACAAAACAAATAACAACAGGCACAAACAGTTCGAGGTGGTGCCGTTTCCATGCCCCAAATCGGCGGTCGCGCTATACTAAGGAGATGCGAAATTCAGCCCGGGAGCCGCAGATGCACGGCACGACCGTGCTCTGTGTGCGTAAAGACAACAAAGTTGTGCTCGTCGCCGATGGCCAGGTTACCCTGGGCGATCACGTTCTGAAACACACCGCCAGGAAAACTCGCCGACTCTTTAACGACAAGGTCGTTGCCGGTTTTGCCGGGTCGACCGCGGACGCCCTCTCACTTTTCGAACGCTTTGAAGGTAAGCTTCAGGAGCATTCCGGTAACCTGCAAAAGGCCTCTGTTGAATTAGCCAAGGAGTGGCGCAAGGATCGCGCTTTGCGCCATCTGGAAGCGCTGCTGGTCGTGGCCGATGCCAAAGCCACCTTCGTGCTCTCCGGCAATGGCGATGTGATCGAACCGGATGACGGCCTCTGCGCCATCGGCTCCGGCGGCATGTTCGCTCTCTCCGCGGCTCGCGCGCTGCTGAAACATTCGAAGCTCGCGACCAAGGATCTCGCTCTCGAGGCCATGCGCATCGCTAGCGAGATTTGTATCTATACGAACGAGAATTTTACCGTCGAGGAGATCTAAAGGGAGCGCCGGGCACGCATCTGCGGCGCATGCAAGGAATTGAGACTAAATGACCACCAAGTCTGAAAAAGAGACCGCACTTTTCCCGCCAGCAAACGGCGATGGCCGTCCCGAAGACGAGGAGCTTCTCCCCGCGCTGGACGACATGACCCCGCGCGAAATCGTGAAGGAGCTTGATAAGTACATTGTCGGGCAGGCGGCCGCCAAACGCGCGGTGGCCGTGGCGCTGCGTAACCGTGTACGCCGCCAGAAGTTGCCGCCGGAAATAGCCGAAGACGTGCTGCCGAAAAATATTCTGATGATTGGTCCCACTGGCGTGGGCAAAACGGAAATTGCCCGCCGCCTGGCCCGGCTGGCCGGTTGCCCATTTGTGAAGGTGGAGGCCTCCAAGTACACCGAGGTCGGCTACGTCGGACGCGACGTCGAGTCCATGGTCCGCGACCTCGTGGAAACTTCCATCGACATGGTTCGTGAAGAAAAGCTTGATGAAGTGGCCGACCGCGCCGAGGAGGCTGCCGAAGAACGCATCCTCGATCTGCTGCTTCCGCCCCCTCCCCCTCCCGCGGAAGGCACGCCGGAGATCGAATTGGCAGCGCAGCGCGAGCAGACCAAGCGTACGCGGGAAAAATTGCGCGCTCAATTGCGCGAGGGCAAGCTGGACCAGCGCATGGTCGACCTGGAGGTCCGCGAACGCGCCATGCCTTCCTTCGAGATCATTTCCAATCAGGGCATCGAAGAGATGGACGTCAACATCAAGGACATGCTCAGCGGCTTTTTCGGCCAGCAAAAGAAAAAGCGCAAGATGACCGTCTCTGATGCCTTCGAGTACCTCATCCAGGAAGAAGAAAACAAGCTCCTCGACATGGAGCAAGTCACGCGCGTCGCCGTCGAGCGCGCCGAGCAGATGGGCATCATCTTCGTCGACGAAATCGACAAGGTGGCTGGGCGCGAATCCGGTCACGGCCCGGACGTCTCTCGCGAAGGCGTGCAGCGCGACATCCTGCCGATCATCGAGGGCACCACCGTCAACACCCGCTACGGCATGATTCGTACCGATCACATCCTTTTCATCGCCGCCGGCGCCTTCCACGTCACCAAGCCTTCCGACCTCATTCCCGAACTCCAGGGCCGCCTTCCTATCCGCGTGGAAATGCAGTCCCTTAAGGAAGAGGATTTTGTCCGCATCCTCACTGAGCCGAAGAACGCGCTCATCAAACAATACATCGCACTCCTGGATACGGAAGGCGTGAAATTGCACTTTACCGAGGACGCCGTGCTGGCCATCGCCCGCTTTGCCACCAGCGTCAACGAGCAGACCGAGAACATCGGCGCCCGCCGTTTACACACCATCCTGGAAAAAGTTCTGGACGAACTCTCGTTTGAGGCTCCCGACCTGAAGAAAAAGACTGTCAAGGTCGATGCGGCCTACGTGAACAAGCAACTTGCCGACATCGTGAAAAACCAGGATCTGAGCCGTTACATCCTCTAAACACCGAAACGCGAAAATGGAAATTCGAAACTCGTGCAGGGTGAGGCAGCGCGCAAGCAGTTGGAACGATTTCCGGAGCGCCGAGCTTCGTATTTCGATTTTCGTGTTTCTTGTGGCCGCCGGTTGTGGGGCGCCGGGCGAACCGGTTCCTCCTTCCCCGCCGATCCCTATTGCGGTGACCGACCTCACGGCCCGCCAAGTCGGCGACGGCGTTCTCTTGACATTTACTCCGCCCAACAAAAGCACTCTCGGCGAACGGCTGAAGGAATTGCCGACCCTGGAAGTGTGGCGTGGTTCGTTGCAACCTGACGGCAAGCCAGACCCAAAATCCTTCCGCGTGGTGGACACCGTTCCGGGCTCTTTGCTTGGCACTTACGCCCAGCAGGGCAAGATCCAGTTCGTCGATCCCATTCCGCCGGAAGAGACGCGCACCCACCCCGGGGAAACGGTGCTCTACCGCGTGCGGACAAGAGCCAGCGAAAGAAAATCTTCCCCGAATTCCAATGAAGTCTCCGTGAACTTGTACCCGGTTCCGGAGCGGATCGATGCGTTGGAATCGCGCGTAACCGAAAGCAGCATTCAATTAAGTTGGGCTGCACCGAAACGCACTTCCGCCGGGGAACCCCTTTCTGCAATTCAGGAGTTTCACATCCTGCGTGGAGAGTTGGATCCCGCCTCTGCCCTGGCAGCGGAAAAAGACCTGCACGCCGCGGTCTGGAAAGTGCCTCTGCTGCAGATTGCCGCTACGACCGCGCCGGAATACCAGGATGCTGGGTTCGATTTCGGCAAAACCTACCTCTATATCGTGCGCAGCGCGGTCAACGAAAACGGCGCCCTATTGGAATCGGGTGATTCCCGGCCGGTGATTGTAACGCCAAAGGACATCTTCCCGCCTGCGGCGCCACAGGACGTGGTTGCCGCAGTTCTCCCGGGCCCTTCCGCCGATACCTTCGTAGTGGACCTGTCCTGGACGATAAATCTTGAAACCGATATGGCGGGTTATCACGTCTATCGTAGTGAGCGGGAAGACACGCGGGGAGAATTGCTGACGCCGAATCTCTTGCCCACGCCGTCCTACCGTGATACCTCTGTGTCCAAAGGGCAGCGGTATTGGTACACCGTGACGGCTGTGGATCGCGCCGGTAACGAGAGCACGCCCAGCGCGGCCCACCTCGTTGAGGTCCCGTAACTCTTTTTCGTACTCCGGGTTCAACAAATGGGGGTAAACCTGGTGGGGAGTCCAGCACCCATGCCAGTGATTGCCAAGCTTCCTGGTTATCGTTTGTTCGGCTTTCTGAAGAATGGCGCCGTGCGCACCGGCATCTATGCCGGCCTATCGCTCTCTATCGTCTTCACCGGCTGGATCCTGATCGCGAATCGCGCGCCGTTCCTTGAGCCTTTCGCCATGGAACGCAACATTGCTGCCGCGGCGCTGCTCATTTTCTGTGCCTGCATTCCCTTGATGCGATTCTACCGTTCTCCGGGAGAACTCCTGAGTTCCGGCCTGCTCGCTTGGGCGCTGCTGACGCTGACCTTCCGGATCCTCTGCTTCGTATTTGTTTTGCTCGAGCAATACTACAGCGCATTTCATATCTTCGTTCTCGGCGCGGTCAGCTATTTAACCTTTGCCACAATCTCCTGGATTGGTACGATCATCTGGAGAGTCCACGCTACGAACGGCTCTCATACGCATCACTGAGCGAGCCACCATCGCATGAAATTTTGCCGGTTCTTGCCACTCTTGACCGCGGCCGGACGCACGCATTCGCCTTCTTATGGCTTGTTGGAGCAGGACGCCGTCCGCGAAATCGTCGGCCTCCCCTGGGGCGGGTGGGTCGAAGGACATACCATCTGGGACTTAAGGAACGTCCACCTGCTTGCGCCTTGCGAGCCGAGCAAGATTGTTTGCGTGGGCCGCAATTACGCCGCTCACGCCGCCGAACTTGGGAATGAATTACCGAAGGAACCTCTCATTTTCTTCAAGCCGCCTTCTTCCCTCATTGGCCCCGAAGAGCCCATCGTGCTTCCAAAGTATTCCAACCGCGTGGAGCACGAAGGTGAATTGGGTTTGGTCATCGGAAAGAAGTGCGCCCATCTGGCGGATGGCGACGATCCGCTCTCCTTCGTTCTGGGATACACCTGCGTCAACGACGTCACTGCCCGCGATCTTCAGAAAGCGGACGTGCAGTTCACCCGGGCCAAAGGATTCGATACCTTCTGTCCCGTCGGCCCGCACATCGAAACCCATCTTGACCCGCGTGACGTGCTGGTCGAATGCTGGGTGAATGGGGAGCGCCGCCAATCCGGTAGCAGCTCTCTGATGACTTACTCCGCCGCCTTCCTTGTCCGCTACATCTCGCAGATCATGACTCTCTTTCCCGGCGACGTGATTGCCACGGGCACGCCCGCGGGGGTTGGCCCGCTGGTTGCCGGAGACACGGTCGAAGTATCCGTGGCAGGCATCGGCCTGTTGCGTAATCCAGTGCATTCCCTCAGCGCCAGCATCGCGCACCCCGGCCAGTTCCGGTAAAATAGCCCTTCGTGGGGGAACTAGGACGCCGGCCCGCCAACAAAGCACCTGCGGCTCCGGAGTCCTTTCCAATCCCAATTTCAATCCACGTTTATTCCTGCAAGGGGTAGAGCGTTGAAAGAACTGCTCGCCGATTGGAAGTTAGTGCTTGCCCTAGGCGGCGGAAGCATTCTCGCCATTGCGTTGCTGGTGTATGCCTTCAAGCGGCCGCGCGTCGATCCGGAAGAGGCCGAGCGCAAGCGCAGGCTGCACTTGAATCACATCGGCCGAATCGCAGAGGGCCAGGTGGTCGATCTCAACGAGCAGCCAGCTCCACCCGCTGAAGAGCGTCGTGGGTTGCTCGGTTCGCGCTCGCGCCCGCTCACAGTCTCGAAGCCGCGCTATCTGGTTTCCTATAGCTATTCCATTTCCGGTGTGACCTATCACACCGCTCAGGACATTACTGGCCTGGAAAGCCAGGTGCGCTTTGACCGTTTGATGGCCGGTCAACAGGCCAGCGTGAAGTACGATCCGGCCAATCCCAGCGATTCCATCCTGGTCGCGGATGATTGGTCCGGCTTGCGCTAGGATCCCTCTGCCCTGGCCCGACCTCCCCTGTCACGCGTACCGATTTCATAGCGATTGCGTTATCCTTTGGCTGCAGCCACTTTGCCCGTAGGCCCGCGCTTATGAAAGATGTTTTTTTGTCTATTCTAACGACGCTTCTGATTGTGGCCATGACCTTGAGCGCCATGGTCATTCTGGTTCGCGCCACGCACTACGTCACCGCCATCAAATCACCCTTGCCCCGTGCAGGGGCCATGGCCGCGGAGCTTCTGCTCGGTGTCGTTCTGTTGCTGGGCACAGTGTGGCTGGCCACTCATATCGCTGTGCTCATCTTTGCTCCGAAATCCACTTCCTCCGACGGAGGCCGTCTTGGCTGACAAAAATCATGTGACCTGGGAATCATCGCTCAATGCAGATCGCATGGAGCAATTGCGGCGCATGTCCGACGAAGCCGAGGCAGGCGGGGGCGCTGAACGCCGTGAACGCGAACACAGGTCCGGGAAACTTTCCGCACGCGAGCGTATCCACTTGCTTCTCGACGAAAACACTTTCGAAGAGCTCGACAAGTTTGTCCGCCACCGCTGCGTCGATTTCGGTTCCGACGAAAATCGCCCCACCGGCGATGGCTTCGTCACCGGCTTTGGCCGCATCGATGGACGCCTTGTTTATGTCTTTGCCCAGGACTTCACCGTTTTTGGCGGCTCGCTCTCCGAAACCAACGCCCTCAAAATCTGCAAGATCATGGATCTGGCCATGCGCAATGGCGCTCCCGTAATCGGCCTCAATGATTCCGGTGGCGCTCGAATTCAAGAAGGCGTGGCTTCCCTGGCCGGTTATGCGGACATTTTTCTGCGCAACACGCTCGCCAGCGGCGTGATTCCCCAGATCAGCGCCATCCTCGGACCCTGCGCCGGAGGCGCCGTCTATTCCCCGGCCATCACCGATTTCATCCTGATGACCCGGGACACTTCCTATATGTTTGTCACCGGCCCCGATGTCATCAAGAACGTCACCCACGAGGAAGTCACCAAGCAGGAACTCGGCGGCGCCATGACCCACAACTCCACCAGCGGCGTCGCTCACTTCGTCTCTCGTGACGACGCAGATTGTTGCGCCATGATTCGCGAGCTCCTCAGCTTTCTACCCTCCAACAATCTCGAGGATCCTCCGCGCCGGTCCACGAATGACCCCGTCGATCGCCGCGCGGAATCGCTCAACAGCATCGTCCCGGAAGATCCTCAGAAGCCCTACGACATCAAGGATGTGATTCACGCCGTTGTCGATGACCGCTACTTCTTCGAAGTCCACGAGCACTTCGCCAAGAACATTGTTGTGGGTTTTGCGCGCTTCGATGGGCGCCCCGTCGGCATCGTCGCGAATCAGCCCGCCTTTCTTGCTGGAACGCTGGATATCAACGCCTCGGTGAAGGGTGCTCGCTTCGTGCGCTTCTGCGATGCCTTCAACATTCCCCTGATCACCTTTGAAGATGTTCCTGGATTTTTGCCGGGCACGCAGCAGGAATATGGCGGAATCATCAAGCACGGTGCGAAATTGCTGTTCGCGTTTGCCGAAGCCACGGTTCCGAAAATCACCGTGATTACCCGCAAGGCCTACGGCGGAGCCTATTGCGTGATGGCCTCCAAGCACATTCGCACTGATGCCAATTTTGCCTGGCCTTCGGCGGAAATTGCCGTCATGGGACCCGAAGGCGCGGTGGACATCGTTTACAAGCGGGAACTCAGCAGCGCCCCGGAAAGCGAACGCGCCCGGCTGCGCCAGGAAAAAATCGCCGAATTTCGCACGCGATTCGCCAATCCCTTTGTCGCCGCTGAGCGCGGCTATCTCGATAGCGTCATTGAGCCCGCGGAAACCCGCCCGCGCATCATCGTTTCCCTGCGCGCGCTCGAAAACAAGCGCGACGTCAATCCCAAGAAAAAGCACGCCAACATCCCGCTTTAGCATGTGAACGCATGGCTAAGAAGCTTGACAAGGAGTACAGAAAGGCAATAGACAGGTCTGGATATTTATTCGAGCAGCGCCTGGCAGCTTTTCTAAAGAACGAAGGGTACTACGTCGTCCCCAACTACTCCTTTAGGGATCCCGAGACAGGAGACCACCGCGAAGTTGATGTCTGGGCCTATGGAGCGACAGCAATAAGTCGGAGGCGCAGAGAATTCATCTGGCCCATGCTCCTGGTCGAAGCCAAGAACCTTAGTTCACCACTTGTGTTTTTCACGCAAAGCGAGGTTCCGATAAGCGAATTGATGGGCGAAGTGCATCTCTCGGGATTGCCAAAGGAAGTCATTCTCAACAAACAGCGCATTGAACTGAGTGAATTCCTCGGCTTCGAGAAATTCCATCACTATTATAGACGGGGTCGACTGGCTAGCCAGTTTTGCGCCGTATACAAAAAGGGCAAAGAGTGCCACGCCGAACACCAACTTCCAACTGGTGGGAATCTCTACCGCGACGCCATTCTTCCTTTGGCAAAGGCGGTACATTTTGAGATGGATGAACATGAAACGAACTGGAGTTACGAACCGGGCAACGAAGTAATAAACCTCAACTTCTACTATCCAATCTTGGTTACCAAGGGCGAACTCTACGAGTGCTATGTGGGAGGCACACGACCGCGATATCGAAGAGTTCACCGGATAGGCTTCATTCGGCGGTACCACTCAGACAAAATGAAGGGGGAATACAGGATCGACGTTGTGAGCGAATCCGGTTTTCACAAACTAGTCAAAGACATCGATAAGGAAATGAACAAGATGGCCGGAAGAATCAAGCGCCACCAAGATGTTCTGAGACGCAGCGCAAACCGTATAGCGAAGGAAAAACTGCGCGACAAGAACGTCAAAAAAACTAGCTCTTCTTTGCAGTAGCACTGGTTTTTCCTCCGCAACTTTGGTAAACTTCCGACCCACGATGTAGGTTTTCGCTTCGGCCTGCATGTGGACAAGAACATGTTTCAGCCCCGTATCATTCCCGTCCTTTAATCCGCTTCTGGCGCGGAACTGAACCTTTCCCGTTTTGTATCTTTTGTTGTCTTTTGGCGGCGCGGTCGTTTCTTACTTCAAACGGGCTCGCGCAGAAATATATGGGATTTTATGGATTCGCCGGAATTTGTTCTTGTGTCACCTCCTCCAACGTTTTGGGGCTCCGTCCGCGAGGCGATCCGCGGTTCGCATCAGGACTTCACCACCGGCAGCTTGAACCGCGCCATCGTGCTCCTAGCCATTCCCATGGTTTTGGAAATGGTGCTGGAATCGCTCTTTGCGGTCGTGGACGTTTTCTGGGTCGGCCGTCTGGGCGCGGATGCGATCGCCACGATCGGGCTAACCGAGTCGCTCCTCAGCCTGATCTTCGCTGTCGGGTTTGGTCTGGGATTGTCCACCACGGCGATGGTCGCTCGCCGTATTGGGGAAAAGGACGCGCCGGGGGCGGCGGTTGCCGGTGTGCAATCCATAGTCATCGGCTTGGCGACCTCGCTCGTTATCGGTCTACCGTGCTGGTTCTACGCGCCTCGGCTGCTTCAAATCATGGGCGCTTCGCCGCAGATTGTGGCCACGGGCTCCGGTTACGCGCGCATCGCCCTGGGCGGTTGCGGCGCTGTTCTCATGCTGTTTTTGAATAACGCCATTTTCCGTGGCGCGGGCGACGCTGCGGTCGCCATGCGCTTGCTGTGGGTCTCTAACATCATCAATCTCGTGCTCGACCCCTGCCTGATCTTCGGCTGGGGGCCATTTCCAAAACTCGGCGTCACCGGCGCCGCGCTGGCCACCTTCATCGGCCGCAGCATTGGAGTGCTGTACCAGTTTTACCGGCTCTTGCGCGGGACGGAGCGCATCCACGTTCTCGTGAGCCAGGTGCGCGTGGATGGCCATGTCCTGCTCCGCCTGCTCCGCGTTTCCCTCACCGGAATCCTGCAATTCGCTATCGGGAACGTCAGCTGGATCGGCCTGATGCGCATCGTCAGCGTATTTGGCTCCGCCGCGCTGGCCGGTTACACCATCGCGATTCGCATCGTCATTTTTGCCATCCTTCCAAGCTGGGGATTAAGCAATGCCGCCGCAACGCTGGTCGGCCAGAACCTCGGCGCCAAACAGCCGGAGCGCGCGGAACAATCGGTTTGGCGCACCGGTCTTTACAACGTGCTTTTTCTCGGCGGAGTGGGCATCCTCTTTATCATCTTCACGGAGCCCATTATCCGCCTCTTCACCAACGATCCTGCGGTCATTCCGTTGGCGGTTTCGTGCCTGCGCATCGTG
>Ga0187816_10000235_pt1 | contig 16250 bp, 10 predicted proteins | sample NC_wetland_sal_i_16_FD_132960 | JGI IMG/M metagenome (GOLD analysis project Ga0187816, IMG submission 132960) | Wetland sediment microbial communities from Neuse River Estuary, North Carolina, USA - SO4_1 | ecosystem: Environmental > Aquatic > Freshwater > Wetlands > Sediment | place: USA... | reverse complement strand
CTCCGCGCTTCGGTCCCCGCCTCCTCCTCTTCGCGCTAGCCATCACCTGGGCCGCCGACACCACCGCCTACTTCGTCGGCCGCGCCATCGGCAAACATCCCCTAGCCCCGCACATTTCCCCCAAAAAAACCTGGGAAGGCTCCATCGGCAGCGTAATCGGCTCCCTCCTAGTTGCCTTCGCATTCAGCTATTGGATCCACATTCCCCTCCATCACCTTCTGCTCATGGCCGCCGCCGGCAACATCGCCGGCCAAATGGGCGACCTCCTCGAATCCGCCTACAAACGCAGCGCCGGCGTAAAAGATTCCGGCGGCCTACTCCCCGGCCACGGCGGCATCCTCGACCGCATCGACGCCCTAATCCTCTGCATCCCCGTAATCTGGTATTACCTGGTCCTAGTGAATCCCCCCACCCTGTAACGCCGCTTCTTTTCCGCCTTCTGAGGCGGTCCGCCAACAACAATGCTTGCCTCGGGCTTCGCGCTTGGTTTTCTTGCGTTTACTGTTAACTGTCAACTTCGACTGTCAGCCTCTTCTCCGGGTGCCCCATCCTCGTTTTCTGAGGGTGGGTCTTGGGTTTTCTTGTGTTTACTGTCAGCTGTCAGCTTCTTCTCCGCATGCCCCATTCTTCGCGCCGTTTGCGATCTCTTCTCCATCACGATGTCTTTTCGGGATCGCTACAAACCCTCTTTTCTTCTTCGCTTTTCGTTAGGGGGTCGGAGCTTCAGCTCCGACATCAGATCTTGGCAACGTTTGGGCTTTAGCCACTGAGGAATCCCTTCCTCCTCTTCTCTGCGCTCCTCAGCGCACTCTGTGTCTCTGCGTTATCCTTTTCCGTCCTCTCTTAAACTCCCCTCTCTTCCGCGCTTCCTGATCGCTGATCGCCGGTCGCCGGTCGCCGGTCGCCCCCTCCTGATATCTCATTACTGATATCTGATATCCCTGCGTTAAACTAAAAGCAGAAACCAAACACGCATCCATGAAAACCCTCTCCATCCTAGGCTCCACCGGCTCCATCGGCCGCCAAACTCTATCTGTAGTCGAATCTCTCCCCGATCAATTCAAAATCGTCGCCCTGGCGGCTGGCAACAATCTCAACGAACTAGTCCCCCAGATTGAGCGCCACCACCCCGAACTCGTCTCCGTAGCCAATGAAAAGCTCGCCGACGAACTCTCCCGCCTCCTTCGCGAAAAAAATCTCTCCCCGCTCCCATCCATCCATCACGGCCGTGAAGGCATGCTCGCCGTAGGCACCCACCCCACCGCCGAAATCGTTCTCTCCGCCGCCGTAGGGGTAGTCGGCCTGGAAGCCACCTACGAAGCCGTCAAACTAGGCCGCACCGTAGCCCTCTCCAACAAAGAAGTCCTCGTAGCCGCCGGCGAACTCGTCATGGCCGCCGCCCAAAAATCCGGCAAGGAACTCCTCCCCGTCGACAGTGAGCACAACGCCGTCCACCAGTGCCTCCGCGTCGGCACTCACAACGAAGTCCGCCGCATCGTCCTCACTGCTTCCGGCGGCCCTTTCCGCAAAACTCCTCTCGCCCAACTAGCCCACGTCACCACCGACCAGGCTCTAGCCCATCCCAACTGGCGCATGGGCCATCGCATCACCATCGATTCCGCCACGATGATGAACAAAGGCTTCGAGATCATCGAAGCCCGCTGGCTCTTCGGCGTCCGCCCCGATCAGATCGACGTCATCATCCATCCTCAATCCACAATCCATTCCTTCGTCGAATTCATCGATGGCGCCGTTCTCGCGCAACTCGCTCCCCCAGATATGCGCATGCCCATCCAGTACGCGCTAACGTTTCCCGCCAGGGTCGCATCTAACCAAGTAGCACTAGACTGGACGAAACTCCGCCGCCTGGACTTCGCGAAAGCCTCCACGCGGCGTTTTCCATGTCTGCGTCTTGCGCGCGAAGCGATGAAGAAGGGCGGGGCATTACCCTGCGCCCTCAATGCCGCCGATGAAGTAGCCGTGGCCGCTTTCCTCGACCACCGTCTTCCATTCCTCGGCATTCCCGAAGTCATCGAAGCCGTCCTAGCACGCACCCCGCGCATCAAGTTTTCGTCCATGGACGACGTTCTATCCGCCGACGCGGAAGCCCGTCGCCAAGCCGCCGAAGAAGCAGCCCGTCTAGCGGCCAAATCCGTATCCGCGTAGCGCCGGCATCTTGCCGACTCCCGGGTTTGCCTTTCTCTTCGGGTGCCCCATCCTCGTTTTTTGAGGGTGGGTCTTGGGTTTCTCCTGGGTCGCTCTCGGGTTTGACTTTCTTTTCGGGTGCCCCACCCGCCGATTCTGCGAGTGGGTCTTGGGTTTCTCCTGGGTCGCTCTCGGGTTTGCCTTTCTCCCGGGTGCCCCACCCGCCGATTTTGCGAGTGGGTCTTGGGTCGCTCTTGCTTTTCTCTTTAGGAGGCTGGGGCTTCCAGCCCCGGCGTAAAGCTCAGCTCGTGAATGGGCTTCAGCCCCCTGAAGAAGACCGACTCTTCGGTCGCCGAATTTCGCTTTTCGGCTTTGCTTGTTCCGGGTTCCTGATATCGGATCGCTGATATCCGCTATCCGTGACGTGCGGCTCGGGACACATCGGCATCCGCTTCCGCTCGGCGCTGTCCCAACTTTTTGCTAGAATAAATGTCTGGAGTTACTCGCTCGAATGAACACGATTATCGGCATGATCCTGGTCCTCGGCGTCATCATCCTCGTCCATGAATGGGGACACTTCGTCGTTGCTCGCCTCTTTGGCGTTCGCGTCGATGTCTTCTCCATCGGCTTCGGCCCGCGCCTCTTCGGCATCAAGCGTGGTGCCACGGACTGGCGTGTCAGCGCCCTCCCGCTCGGCGGCTACGTCCGCATGGCAGGCCAGGACCCTACCGACATCGATTCCGCTGACCGCGACTGGGTGCGCATGCGCTCGGCCCAGCAATCGGAGGCTTCGCAGAAAGTTTCGGACGCGGCACATCCAGCCGCCCAGCTCCCTGGTGCGGAGCTGCCCACCACCCCTGCATCTTCATCCTCCGACGAGCTCATGTCCAAGAAACGCTGGCAGCGCGCCCTCATCTCCTTCGCCGGCCCGGCCATCAACCTCATCTTTCCTGTTCTTCTCCTGGGCATCTATTACGCCGCCGTGGGTCTCCCGAGCGACAGTTTCCTTTCCAAGCCCGTCGTCGTTGCCGGTCTTCCCGCTGACCAGCTCAACAACCCCTCTGGCCTCCAGGTCGGCGACAGAATCATTTCCATCAATGGCACGAAGAATCCCACTTGGGAGCAAGCCCAGACCATCGCCATGCAGGCGCCTCTTGGCAGCGCTCTGAAACTCGAAGTTTCCAACAATGGCGTCACGCGCGAAGTCGAACTGCCCGCCACCAACAATCCCTTCGCCCGCACCTTTGGCTACGCTCCCATTCCCGCCGCGATCGGTGAAGTTGCCCTCGGCACGCCTGCGGATCATGCGGGCCTGCACTCTGGCGACGTTGTCCGCGCCGTCGACGGCCACAAAATCCAGTACTGGGATCAGTTCGTCGATTTCGTCCGCAACTCCGAAGGTAAGACTCTTCAGCTCGACGTTGATCGCAAGGGCCAGCACCTCACCCTCTCCGTCACTCCGAAACAGGGAGTCACGGACGGTGCCGAAAAGTACTACCAGGTCGGAATCCAGCGCGAGTTCTCTCTTTCTTACGAACGCATCGGCCCTGTCGACGCCTTCAAAGCGGCCGGCGTCCAGACCGCTTCCCTCGTCACGCAAACGATCGGTGTCGTTGGCAAGCTCATCAGCGGCCGTGTTTCCGTCAAGCAGCTCCAGAGCGTTGTCGGCATCTCCCGCTCTGCCGGCGAAGCTGTTTCGCAAGGCGCTTACGCCGTCATCGGCTTCATGGCCCTCATCAGCGTCAATCTCGGCATCCTCAATCTTCTGCCCATCCCGATCCTTGACGGCGGTCACATTCTTCTTCTTTCTCTCGAAGGTATCCGCCGCCGCGATTTCAGCCTTGCCTTCAAGGAGCGCTTCATCCAGGTAGGCCTGGTCTTCCTCTTAGTCCTAATCGCCTACGTCATGTACAACGACGTAGTCAGGATGCTTCCACTCCACTCCTGACAAGCGTCCTGGTAGCGCCGGCATCTTGCCGGCTCCCGCGTTTTCTTGTCTTTGCCGTTGACTGTCGACTGTTAACTTTCTCTTCGGGTGCCCCATCCTCGTTTTTTGAGGGTGCGTCTTGGGTTATTCTTGCATCTGTAGGGACCGCCTTCTGCTTGCCGGCCGGAGGAGGGAGGCGGTCCGCTCTTGGGTTTGCTTTTTCTTTAGGAGTCGGAGCTTCAGCTCCGACATATCCCGCAAATCCCGATTTTCAGCTTTGGTTTTTCCGCGTTTCCTGATATCTGATAACTGATATCCGATATCCGACATCAGACATCCGGTATCCAACATCCGCCATAAAGGAGCCCAGGGCTTCGGCCCCACAAGGAACCTCACGCAATGCATCCTTCACCATCCCATCGGGTTTCCAGCGGCGAACGGCTCAACACCGCTGAGACTACCGGCAAACTCCAGCAAGCCCTCCGCCAGCGTGGCATTCGTCTCACTCGCCAGCGCCGCGTCATCCTCCAGGTCATGGACTCTGCCGAGCAGCACCTCGATGTCGACCAGATCCTCGATCGCGCCCAGAAGATCAGTCCTGAAGTCCATCTCGTCACCGTCTACCGCACCATCGACCTCCTCAAGAAAGAAGGTCTCATCGACGAGCTTGATCTCCTCCATCTCCGCGGCGACCGCCACTACTACGAAACCCACGGCCCTCGCGACCACATCCACGTCGCCTGCCTGCGCTGCGGCAAGGTCCGCGAATTCGAGTCCCGCCTTTACGAGCAGCTCAAGCAGCAGATCGCCCACGACTGCGACATTCAGGTCACCGTCTCCCGCACCGAAGTCGGCGGCATCTGCAACGATTGCCTAGCCGCCGAAAAAAAATCCCCTCCCCGCTAAGCCGCGTGTTTGTTCTTGTCGTTACTGTCAACTGTCGACTGTCAACTTCTTCCCCGGGTGCCCCATCCTCGTTTTGTGAGGGTGGGTCTTGGGTTTTCTTCTCTTTGTTTCCAGGTCGCTGATCGCCGGTCACTGGTCGCCAGGTGCCCCATCCTCGTCTTTTGAGGATGGGTCTTGGGTTATTCTTGCATCTGTAGGGGCCGCCTTCTGCTTGCCCGCCGGAGGAGGGAGGCGGTCCGCTCTTGGGTTTGCTTTTTCTTTAGGGGGTCGGAGCTTCAGCTCCGACATTTGATCTTGATAAAGTGCGGGCTTCAGCCCCTGAGGAATCCTCGCTTGCCTTTCTCCGCGCCCTCTATGATCCTCTGTTCGCTCTGTGGTGAAATCCCCGTCGCCCGCACCGCGTCCCCACAACATCCACTTCATGAATAATTCACTACACCCACGTAACGCCAAAATGAACAAATTCAACGTCCCAGCCCCGCACCATCCATGTTGTAGACTCTCTCGTGTACACTGGTAAAAATACTCGAGCCGACTATCTCCATGGCGCACTCACAAACTCCATCCTCCATCTATCGCCGGAATCTCTTTCTTCAACTCGCAGCTCTTTCCATCCTGATCCTGGCCGCTGCAAGCAACGCCCGAGCCCAATCTGCCGACTCCCTTTCGCATGTCAAAAAAGTTTACGTTGAATCCTTCGGCCAGAACGATTCCGCATCCAAACTCCGCGAACGATTGATCAAGCAACTCCGCAAGTCCGGAAAACTCCAAGTCGTCTTAACTCCTTCCGAATCCGATGCAATCCTCAAAGGGACGGAGAGCATCTGGGTGGCAGGCTACGTTTCCACCGATCCTCGTGCCATTTCCACTGCGCGTCAGCCCATCATTCACGGTTTTCTCTCCGTGGAAATCGTCGGCAAGGACAACGAGCCCTTGTGGTCCTACCTCGTAACTCCCAGTAAGTTCCGGACTGCATCGATCACGCAAGACTTGGCGGACCAACTCGTCGCACAACTCCTCGCTGCACTCCAACCCACAAAAGACAAACCACCGGTGTCCCCAGTCGCCAATGGCCCCGTTGAGGTGAACTTAATTGCTGCCGGCGCCACTTTTCCAGCGCCGCTTTACTTGAAATGGTTCGAAGCCTTTCAGCAGCGCTATCCGAGGGCGCATATCTCCTACAACGCGGTTGGATCGGAGGCTGGCCTCCGATTGATTGTCGATGGCAAAGTGGATTTCGCCGCTTCAGACGTGCCTCTTTCCACCGAAAAAATGTCGGAAGCAAAGGCATCGTTCCTTCATTTCCCGACCGTGTTGGGCGCCGTCGTCCCGATTTACAACTTAAAGGGTGTTGACCGGAACCTGAACTTCACGCCGGAAGTGCTCGCAGAAATTTATTTAGGAAAGATCAAGAACTGGAATGACCCGAAAATCCGCGCCTCGAACCACAACGCCCCTCTGCCCAACAGCGACATTATTGTCATTCATCGTTCGGACGGCAGCGGCACAACCTTTGTCTGGACAGACTATCTCTCCAAAGTCAGTCCTCAGTGGAAAAGCGCCGTCGGTTCCGGCACCACGGTCAATTGGCCGGTGGGATCGGGCGCGGAAGGGAATGATGCCGTCGCCGCAATGGTTCAACAGACGCCGAATTCCATCGGCTATGTGGAATTGGTTTATGCCCTCAGGCACCAGTTGAACTTCGGAGCCGTGCGAAACGCTGCCGGCGAGTTCGTTCAGGCGGATCTGACAAGTGTGACTGCTGCAGCCAGCGGTGCTGCAAGCGCCATGATTACGGATTTTCGAGTCTCGATCACAAATCCTCCGGGAAAGGGCGCTTATCCGATCGCCACATTCACCTGGTGGCTCTTCCCCGCGGAATTAGGTCCCGCCGCCAAGAAACCTGCCTTCCTCGAACTCCTCCAGTGGATGCTAACCTCGGGACAAAAGGAGTGCGCTGCCCTCGGCTACGCTCCACTCCCCCGCGAAATCGCCGCCCGCGAACTGCAATCCCTTTCCACCCTCAAGTAGCCCCTCGTCCCAAAACTCTCCGCGTCCTCTGCGGCCTCTGTGGTGAACTCTCTCCTTCTCTTGGGTTTTGCCCGCCGGGTACCCCACAGGCCAGCTTGCCCCGAGCGTTTCAAGCGAGGGGTGTCGCACGTGGACTCTCGGGTTTCCATCCCCTCGCACCCCCGAGGTCTCATCCTGAGGCTATCCGATGAGGATAGCCGAAGGACCTCAACCATTGTGTCTTGCCGTTCGCGTAACCGTTGGCCGGGTGCCCCATCCTCGTTTTTTGAGGGTGGGTCTTGGGTCTTCTTCTCTTTGCCTCCTGATCGCTGATCGCCGGTCACTGGTCCCGCCGACTTATCCTTTCCGCGTTATCTTTTTCCGTCTCCTCTCAAACTCTTGAACTTCTGAACCCCCAAACTCTCCTTCTCCGTGCCCTCTGTGTCTCCGTGGCGGACTCCCTCCCCCCTCACTCCGCCGTCATCCTCATCCCCCGCATCCGCGCCCTCCGCAGCCTCGCAAAAAACGTATTCGCTTTCGCAATATCCTTCTCTATCTGTGCCTTCAACTCCTCTGGCCCCGCGAACTTCTTCTCCTCCCGCAATCTCTTCCAGAACCGCACCTCAATCCGCTTCGGCGAAAAATTCCCCGAATAATCCAGCAGGTGCGTTTCCACGCTCAATCCCGCTCCATTAAACGTTGGCCGCATCCCCACGTTCGTCACGCTCCGGTGACTGCTCGTTTCCCCCTCCAGCACCGTTCGCGTGATGTACACGCCCCGCGCCGGCAGCAACTGCTGTTCCGGTTTCAAGTTCAGCGTTGGGAAAGTAAATTTTCTCCCCGTCCCGGTTCCACTCACCACCTCGCCCGTCAACACAAACGGCCGCCCCAGCAATTTCGCCGCGTGCCGCACATCTCCCTCGCTTACCAGCTTGCTAATCAACGTGCTGGACACCACCTCTCCATCCAGCATCACCGGCGTATGTACCACCACCTCAAATCCGTGCCGCATTCCCAGTTCCCGCAAAAACTTCACGTCTCCCGCCTGCTTGTGCCCAAACCGGAAATTGTCTCCCACTACTACCGCGCGCACTTGCAGTTGCCGCACCAGGATCTGCTCCACAAATTCTTCCGGCGTCAGCGCCGCCAACTCCTTCGTGAACGGCAGCACTACCGCTGCTTCCAGCCCCACCGCTCCAAACCAATCCATCCGTTGCTGGTTCGTCGAAATCCGCGGCGGCGCCTGCTCCGGTCGCAAAACCTTCAGCGGCGGCGGCTCAAACGTCACCGCCGTCGAAACTGCCCCGCTTTCCTTCGCCCGTTCGATCGCATACCGCAACACCTGCTGGTGCCCCAGATGGATCCCATCAAACGTCCCAATCGCAATTACGCTTCCGCGCCCCCGCGGCCCGGGTGCCCCATCTTCGTTTTGTGAGGGTGGGTCTTGGGTTTTCCTGTCCGAATCTGTCGGCTGTCGACTGTGGGCTGCTGGTCGCTGCTCGCCATTTGGCACTTTCTCTTCACTTCCTGGTCGCCGGTCGCTGGTCACTGGTCGCTGCTCTCTCCCCCCATACCGCGCCGCCCAATCCGCCACCGAATAAAACACGCTGATTCCGCCCGTTGGAATATGCACGTGCACGGAAAGCGCCTTCGCCGCTCGCTCCACCGCCGGCGATTCCGTCGCCACTTCTATTTCCAGCCCGTCATATGCCAGCTTCACGTGCGGATAGCCCGCCTTCCGCAACCGTGCATTCGTCGCATCGTGCGGCAAATCGTGAGCAATGTGCGTGAACCACGCCCGTCGCGGCTTCAACCTGTCGATCAGCGCCAGCGCTTGCTCCACTGTCTGGTGCATCGGGTGCGGAATATCTCGCAGCGCATCCAATATCAAATCGTCCAGATCTTCCAGCAGCGGCACGCTGGCTTCCGGCAACCGGCTGAAGTCCGTCATGTACGCCGCTCTCCCAAACCGGAATCCCAGCACATCCATTTCCCCGTGTGACAGCGGCACCGGGATAAACGGAATCCCCAGCAATGGAAATGGCCCATCCACTTCGCGCAACTCCACGCTCGGAATGCTGCTCAGTGTCGGCTTGTTATCGAACACATACGAAAACACCCGTCGCACAACGCGAAACGTATCGTCGGACCCGTACACCGGGATCGCCGCCTTTTGCCGGAAGTTGTACGGCCGCAAGTCGTCAAACCCCAGAATATGATCCGCGTGGCAGTGTGTCAGCAGCACCGCGTCCAGCCGGTCTAGTCCCACACGCAACGCCTGCGTCCGGAAATCCGGCGTCGTGTCGATCACCACATTCTGTCCGCCGCGCGATAGCAGCAGGGAAGGGCGCAATCTCTTGTCGTGTGGGTCCGTCGAATCGCATACTGCGCAATGACACCCCAGCGTTGGCACACCCATGCTCGTGCCCGACCCCATCACCGTCAACCGTATCGGCTCTGTGCCCATGCCCCTATTGTATCCGCCCCTCGCTTTTTTGTAGCGGCCACCTTCAGGTGGCCCTCCTATGTTTGCTTTTGCATTGGCCGGTAGCGCCGGCATCTTGCTAGCCCTCCGCTCCCTCTGCGGCAAATCTCTTTCTTGCTCTCACTCTTTCCCGCCGCCCACAATTTCCTGCATCCCAAAAAAACAAAAACGGCGCGATCCATATCGCGCCGCCCCCTGAGTCAAACGATTCTCTTCCGAACCCTTCAACTCTTAAACTCTTGAACCTTTGAACCCTTGAACTTATGACTGAAAACTGACAACTGACAACTGAAAACTACTTCTTTCCCCCCTTTGCCTGCGCCGTCACTTTCGCCATTTCCGCTGCCATCGCCTTCGAAATCTCCAAATACGTCAGCTTCAATTTTCCCAGCAGATCCAACAGCATGTCATCTTCTTCCGGCGCCAGGTTTCCCTTCGTCTTCTGCTGCAGCGCATCCAGCATATCGATCAACTCCCGCGCCGCATCCGGATCGATCATCGGCTGCCCGGTATTCGGGTCCGCATACGCCCCCAGCACCATCGCCGCGTTGCTCCCGATCATCCGCACCAAATTCTCAAACGCCGCCAGCTTCTTCGGCGTCTCCGCAGCCGGCTTAGCAGCCTCGGCATTTGCCACCGCTTTCGCCTCGGCCTTCACCTCTTCGCGCTTGGCCTCGCGTTCCTGTTCCTCCACCACTTCTTTGCGGATTTCTCCCTCGGCCGTGAAAGGCCGCCGGTCAATTACCTTGAATCCCTCATTGTTGTGGTCCGCCACGTTGCGTTACCTCTCTCCAATGATTTCCTCCCAGTCTAACACGGGAAGGGAACTACCTACCCGCCATCCCACCCCTCTCGCCTCTGCGGCCAGGCACCCGTTCTCGCCCATGGTTCCAAGGGCGCTCCACGGTTCCGCCTGTAGGGGCGGCTTTACGCCGCCTGCCTTTTCCCGCCGTTGCGCCTCCGCCCAAATGATCTCGAGGGTCCCCCATCCTTCGCGACTTTTGCGAAGGGTGGGCTCTTACGCTCTGACGGCACAACCTCTCTTCTCCTCCACTCTTCTACGTTGCCAATAACGCCCCAAGCTTCATGCTATTCTGTTGTTTACCCATGCGTCGCCTACCGATTCTCCTCATCACTCTTTTCTTAGCCGTTTCCGTCTCCGCTCATCAACCCGCGCCCTCGGCCGCCTTCCCGCCTCTCGACAAATGGTGTGCCGCCGTCCTCGCTGGCAATTCCTCCGCGCTTGCCGCCCTTTACAGCAAGTCACCCGAGCCGCATCTTGTCGGCCCAGACAAAAAGCCCGTCTCCCTCCAGGACGAGCTCGCTTTCTGGTCTTCCTGGAAATCCAAAGGCCTCACCAATCTTTCTGCGCAACTCGTCAAGCAAGATGATTCTCAGCCCGGTCTCCACGTCCTCCTTCTCCAACTCACCCTCACCACAAAAGACGGCGCCACCCTTAAGAAACAGTACGTCGCCATGACCCAAGGTTGGTTCCATCAGGGTGACCAGTGGCTTCTCGCCATTTCCCAGCACTCCGCTCCCACTCGCCTCCGCCAGCCCCTCGAAAAGAAAGATCTCTATCCCGCGGGCGTCGACGCTAACAAGGAAATCGCCGAGACTCTTCAATCCGCCGCCGCTTCCCACAAGCGCGTTCTCATCGTCTTTGGCGGCAACTGGTGCTTCGATTGTCACGTTCTCGACGAAGCCTTCCACAGCCCCGAAATCGCTCCCACCCTCAACAAATCTTTCCTCGTCGTCCATGTCGACATCGGCCAGATGGACAAAAATCTCGACATCGCCAAAAAATACGATGTCCCGCTCGACCGCGGTGTACCCGCCCTCGCCGTCCTCGATTCCGATGGCAAGCTCCTCTTCAGCCAAAAACGCGGCGAATTCGAAGCCGCCCGCTCCATGGCCCCCGAAGACATCCTAGACTTCCTCAACAAATGGAAGCCCACCGCCCCGGCCCACTAGAATTCCTGTCCCCACGTTTGTAGCGGCCACCTTCAGGTGGCCATCTTGGGTTCCGTAGCTCAGGCTTCAGCCTGAGGCCTTTTTCTTGGGCTTGCCCTTGTAGCGCCGGCATCCTGCCGGCTCCGGGTTTTTCCCTCCAACGCCACCGGCCCAATGATCTTGAGGGTGCCCCATCCTTCGCGCCTTCTGCGATCTCTGCGCCATCCAGATGCTTTCTCGGGATGAACGGTGGGCTCTTACGCCCCTAACGCCACACACCTTCTTCTCTTCACTCTTCGGTTCACCGGGCGTCGTACCCTTGGCCGTGAACGGGGCGGGCCTAATTCCACTTCAACCCGACTCTCTCCGTTCTCTCTGCGGTTCCTCTGCTGCCTCTGCGGTAAATTCTCGTCTTTCCCTTCTCTGCGTCCTCTGCACTCTCTGTGTACTCTGCGTTAGTCTTTGATGCTTTCTTTGAACTCTTGAACTTTTGAACTCTTAAACTCTTTAAACTCTCAACTCCTAAACTCCTAAATCCCCCTACGTCATGTAAAATTCCTCCATCTTCATCCAAGGGAGCACCAATGCGCTTCGCTCGCATCACCGCATGCTTTTTTCTTCTCCTCCTCGCCTTTCCCCTTCACGCCCAAACCAAAAAAATCACCGTCCTAGGCACCCTCACCCGCGTCATGGCCATCGGCGCCGAAACTTCCGGCTGGAGCATCGAACTCAATCCCGTCCTCACCATCGACGGTCATCAACTCAGCTCCCTGGAAGTAAAATCCTCCGACCCCAAAAAGTTGGAAAAACTAGAAAACCAAACCGTCAAAGCTACCGGCAAACTCACCTACACCACCGGCGTAGAAACAGGCCAACGCCCCATCCTCAACCTCTCCTCCATCAAACTTGTCAAGGAAAAGTCCACAAAAGAAAAATGACCAGCACCCTGGCGGGCTAGTCCCATTTCTCTTCGATTTTTCGTTACGTCATTTCCCAAATGAACTTGTGGGTGTCCCACCCCGGGTTTATCAGGGTGGGTTCTTACAATCTAACGACTCAAATCCTCTTCTCTTCCACTCTTCCACCCCTTCATCTACCTACCACTTCCTTTACCTCCTTCACTTCCTTTCTTGTTGCCTTTCTCTTCCACGAGTCACGAACCACGAATCACGGTTCACGCTCTTGCCTCCTGGTCGCTGGTCGCCGGTCACTGGTCGCTCGCCTTTCTCTTCATCTCCACTGTCCTCCCGCTCTTCGCCGACTCCCGCGCCGCATCCAATATCTCCGCCACCACCACATTCACCTCCAGCGACCCCAGCCCCTCCGGCCTCCTTCCCTCCAGCACCACCGCCCGCAAATACCGCAGCGAATCGTCCTCCGGCGGCGCAATCGCTTTCGCCTCCACTTTCTTCGCTTCCTCCTCCCCCGCCAGCCGCACTTCCATTTCGTCGCGCCTCACCGTGATCACGTACCCCGTCTGCCCGTACACCTCCATATCCTTCCGGTCGAACGGCCAATTCCACGAAGCCTGCAAGATCGCCTGCGCCTTCGGGTACGTCAGCACAATCGTCGCCTCATCATCCACGTGCTTATAAACGTCCGGCTTGATCTGTTGCGTCACCGCGGTCACCGTCAACGGCCGCTGTCCGCCCATCAGCCACGTCATCAAATCCGCACCATAGCAGCCGAAGTCATACAGCGCTCCACCGCCATTCCTCCGCGGGTCCGTCAACCAGTCCAGAAATTCCGGCCCCACTCCAATCTCTTGCGGCCCTTTGTGCCCGTCGTGCACCACCACCTTGCGAATGTCTCCAATCGCTCCCTCTCGCACCAGTTCGTACGCCCCTCGATTGCTTCGGTACCACGTCGTCTCGTAATTCACGATCACCGGAATCTTCGCCGCCTCTGCCGCTCGCGCGATTGCATGCGCGTCCTCTGCGCTCACCGCCAGCGGCTTTTCCATCATCACCGCCACGCCCGCCCGCGCGCACACCTCCACCACCTTCCGGTGGTCCAGCGTGTTCGTATACGCCAGCACCGCCTGTGGGTGCGTCGTCCGCAACATCTCTTCCAATTCCGCGTGGTACAACCCGCCATCCAATCCAAATTTCTTCGCATACCTGTCAAACAGCGCGCGATCCGCCTCCGCAATCCCCACAATCTGAATATCTTTCCTCTTCAACGCCCCAGCAAAAAATCCCTCCGCGTGCCCGTGCACTAGCCCCACAATCGCCACCCTCATCGGCTTGCCCGAGGACTCCACGGGCCCCATCCCCTGCGCCATCACCACTCCCCCTCCAACCAACGAAACTCCCAGCGCAAAAACCATCCCCATCCAAAAAATCCCACGAACCATGGTTCCTCCCTTGAGAATCTTTCAAAATGTCGCTCGTCACGCCGCCCCTCAACCGAACCTGAGGGAACTCTTGAACTTTTGAACTCTTCAACTCTTGAACTCTTTAACTCTTTAACTCCGAAACTCCCTCATCCTCACTCTCCGTTCACCACCCTCCTTCCTTCTGGTCGCTGATCGCTGGTCACTGGTCGCTTCCCAAAGAGGGAACTCCTTTGCACACCCCGCGTACCCCACATTATCGGCCCTGCAACTAAATTTCTATCCTTGAGCAGTTTATACCCTCGCACCTCCGCCTCGCCTTTGGAGGACGAATTGCACCGCTATGGTCCAGTTTGCCGTTCTGGCTAGCATGTTTCACGTCTGCTGCGGTTCGGCCTCTTACACAGGCCACGCGAGGATCTATTGCTGCGCATGTTGCTCTTTTTCGGATTCCTGGGCCTCGTCAGCGCCCTCGCGCTGAAGAAGCTCCAGGTCTAGGCCCACCTCAATCCCCCTGACAAGTCGCCGCTCCGACCCACACGGGGCGGCGATTTTTTTTGTCCGCAAGTATTTTGCCTTGCGCGTCTAACGCGCCTCGCCTGTAGATTCTTTCGTCCCATTCAAGTCCTTTGTAGCGCCGGCATCTTGCCGGCTCTTGGGGCTCTCCGTGCAGGGACCGCCTTCTGCCTGCCCGCCGCAGGAGGGAGGCGGTCCGCCAACATAGCCGCGCCTCAGCCTATCGTTTCACCGCCACGTCCGCACTTCGCAGGAATCCCTCTCACGTTTGCCTTTCTCTCCGGGTGCCCGACGGGCCGGTGCTGCACGTGGGGTCTTGGGTTTCTCTTGGTCCTTTCTCTCCGGGTGTCCCATCCTTCGCGTCCTCTGCGTTAACTCTTTTCTCTTAGCTTTTCTCTTTTCTTAAACTGTGAACTGTAAACTGACAACTGTAAACTTCCTCCCGGGTGCCCCATCCTCGTTTTTTGAGGGTGGGTCTTGGGTCTCTCTCCGCCTTACTCTCCATTCCCACTCCAATCTCTCCAATCTCTCCGCATCCGTCTGTTACCTCTGCGGTGAAATCCTCCCTCCGCTTGTCAAACCCTCCGTCTCCCCTTAAAGTTAAATATTCATCGCTCTCTTTTATTTGGATCAGCCCATGGCTCCCCGCAAATCAAAGCGCAAACTCTCCAAACGCGCCACTCCCAAACCGCGCAAATCGAAATCCGCTCGCCCCGTGCCTCAAGGGCCGCATTTGCACGTGGGTCCCGCCTTCGAAAAACTAGTCGCCGTCATGACACGCCTTCGTGCGCCCAACGGTTGCCCTTGGGACCGCGAGCAGACCCACGCCACCCTCCGTACCTATCTCATTGAGGAAGCCTACGAAGTCCTCGATGCCCTCGACAGCACCGACGACGCCAAATTCGCGGAAGAACTCGGTGATCTCCTTCTCCAGGTTCTCTTCCATGCCCAGATCGCCCAAGAAGAAGGCCGCTTCTCCATCTCCGACGTCATCTCCGAAATCTACGAAAAAATGATTCGCCGCCATCCCCACGTTTTCGGCAAGAAACGCGCCAAGGATGCCGCCGAAGTCCTCCGCAACTGGGAAATCATCAAAGCAGAAGAGCGCCAAGCCAAATCCTCTGTAGCTCAGGGCTTCAGCCCTGAGGCTTTTCCGCCGCGTACCCAGGCCGCAAACAAAGGCAAGTTCCCAAGCCCCGCTGCTCTTTCTTCTTCCTCTACATCATCTACTTCCTCTAGCTCCTCCACTTCGCCCAATATCTCCACCGATAACGAGTCCCTCCTCGACGGCGTCCCCCGCACCCTTCCCGCTCTCCTCGAAGCCCTTCAACTCACTCGCAAAGCCGCCCGCATCGGCTTCGACTGGCCAAACCTCCACGGCATTTTCGCCAAACTCGAAGAAGAAATCCACGAACTCCAATCCGCCTTGGTGGACGCCTCCCGTAGCGGCGGGTCTTTAGACCCGTCAGCTGCACCGCAGGGCAAGTCCGCACGCCCTGCGCCTTTTTCCTCTACTTCCTTTACCTCCTCAACTTCCGATTCTTCTGCCATCGAATCCGAAGTCGGCGATCTCCTCTTTGTCGCCGTCAATCTCGCCCGTTTCCTCAACCTCGATCCCGAAATCGCCCTCAAGAAATCCAGCGCCAAATTCTCTCGCCGCTTCCGCGAAATGGAGCGCATTGCTCGCGAACAGGGCGCCACTCTCGCCCAAGTCCCTCGCCCCCAAATGGAATCCCTCTGGGACCAAGCCAAGCTCCGTGAACAATCCTCTCTCCCCCACGAGGCCCCCAAGTGACTCGCCTCCCTCTCTATGTAGGGGCGCAGCACTGCTGCGCCCCATGTCCGCAAGATGTCCGCTATGTAGCGCCGGCATCCTGCCGGCTACTGGGTTTGCTCCTTTCTTGGTTTTCCTCTCCTTCCCTGGCTAAGCCCTCACACTCCACTCCCATCTCTCCGTTCCCTCTGCGGCCCCT